>Ga0272447_1001871_pt1 | contig 12353 bp, 8 predicted proteins | sample YNPCB0133_FD_194589 | JGI IMG/M metagenome (GOLD analysis project Ga0272447, IMG submission 194589) | Hot spring microbial mat communities from Yellowstone National Park, WY, United States - YNP-CB-013-3 | ecosystem: Environmental > Aquatic > Thermal springs > Hot (42-90C) > Sediment | place... | reverse complement strand
ACGTCCTCTACGCCGAAAGGTATTTCAACGAGATAGGCGTAGACAGAGTCTCCCGCCTCTACATGGATGACGTGATACCGGGGATGAGTATGGTGGCCATACCCATCACCCGGTTGGAAGGGGGCAAGGAGGTTGCGAGGAGGATCAAGGAGATAGACGAGTACTACCTCCAAAAAGCCCCCACCTTCCTCCTTGACATTGAACAAAAAGGAATATCTTGCGATGCCCTAAGAGAAGACCAGGTGGCCTACATAAAAGAACTCGGTTCGGCCGCCATCCGGTTCCTCCTGTACTGGCCTGACCCCATCTACCTGACCAAGATGGGGCTCAACCCCTATGTGTGGCCCCAGGACCGGCTCAGGAAGATGCTCCTCTTTGGAGACGACTTGTATATCTCTTCGGACTCCGAGTACTACGCCTTCGTGTTCTTCCTGGAATGGCTCACCGGGGCTCCAAACTTCTTCATAGCCACGCCAAACAAGCCCAAGGCCAGCCGGTCTCTGTCCTCGGTGCTTGAGGAGAACTCCGAAGCCCTACTAAAGGAAGCGGCCAAGATAGAACTCCTCCTCCTCGCCCTCCAGGGGACCGAGTGGGCCAGAAAGGTGGTCAAAGACCTCTCCGAGGGGAAGACGGTAAGACTCTCGGACCTTCAGACAAACATCGTCCTGGCCCACGTCTTTTCGGCGGCGGGGATAGAGGTGAACGTTCTCAACGGGACCTCCTTGGTAGAAGGCGGCGGCTTCATCCACCACGACAAAAAGGGCATTTTGATCAGAGCCGTTGAGGATGAGAAGGGGAGGTTCGAGGGCTGGAACATCAAGCAGATCATCTCCTACAACGACCAAGCCTTAGAGGTAGACCCCGAGGGCGGGAGGGAAGACGTTCGGGTAACCCTCGATGGACAAACCGGCTTCCCTACGATAGAGATGGGGGCAAGAGAATACATGGAAAGGACCGGGCTCAACATCTACGAGATCAGGATGAGCCTGGACGACTCCACCATCGCCCCCATCGCCAGCATAAAGAAAATCTATGTCCCCAGGCCCAGGACCCGCTTCACCAACCTGGTCTACAGGGATTTGGACAGGAAGCTGAAAGGGAAAGATAAGCCCAGGGACTTCTCTTGGTTCATCAAGCGGGCCAGAGGAGCCGGTTCCCAAACTCTGGTAAGGAATCTCCACATCATCGCCAGGACCTTGAGGTTTTACGATGACTACGAGATCATTCACCCCATCTCCCACATGGAGGACATGCTGGAACAGGTGGCCGGGACGGGGGAAGAGATGGGCACCTACCTCGGGGTGTACGCAACGGTGATGATGGCCGAACTCCTGAGAAGGTACGCCAAGGAACCGGAGATCACCCGGATCGTGGTAGACCCGAAAATCCTCTCTCTGGTGTCCAAGGTCCCCGCCTACTGGATGGGGAATAGGGAGATAGAGAAGGACTACCAGCTCATCAGCTCCTACCTCCCCGGGACCATCGCCCAGGCCAATCGGGGTAGGAGCGACCGGACCGTCTACGGAGAGAGGGCTCACGTCCTCTGGCTCACGGCGGTAGACCCCCTTTACGAGAGGTCAGAGTTCAAGTGGTTTGTGGGCCTCTCGGAAATCAACCAGACCCTCGGGCGCTTCGTCCATAGAGGAGAGGCCTCGGCCAAAGAGCTTGATCTGGTCTTCCTCGGTGCGGGGAGGAGCAACTTCACCTATAAGGCCATCGTCAGCCTCTTGGATCACATCGTCTACGCCGAAGTGGAAGAGGACAAGGTACCGGTCTACGCCACGGACGGCCTAAATCGGAGGAAGGTTTTGGCCCGACTGTGCGGCCACACTCTAGGAGACCTTTACGAGGCAGAGGTGGCCAAGAGACGGGAAGAGTGGAGAGAGAGGGCCGAACCGGAACAGCTAATCAGCGATGACGAGTGGGCCTACGTGGAAGCCCGAATGAGGGAAGTGGAAGCTTCGGGAGGGAGACCGGTAGACATAGTCCTCGCCGCCTTCGAGGCCATGGCGGAAATAGATGCCAGGAAACCCCTCATCTCTGAAGAGTGGTACAAGCCCGGCTTTGACGAGATGGTGGCGGAAAGGGCCAAGAGGGTAGAGCTAAAAAGAGCCTTAGAGCCTAGAAGCCTTGAGGAAATAGAGAGGGAAAGGAAGAGGATAAAGGAGATGGAGGCGAGGAGGGAGAGGAAGTACATAGAAAGCGTAAAAATATACCTAGAAGAAGAGTACAACCTCTCCACCTCAATCAACGACAAGAACCGGCTTAAGGAACTCCTATACCACCTAGAGGAGTACGGAAGGGTCCCGGACAAGTTTAGGCGGTATGTCTGGGACGCTGACGGGAGGGAAGAGAACCCTTACCTGTGAAAGGGGCAATCCTACACAAAACCCGTTCACAGGGGAAAACAGACTACGACCTTATAACCCTTTGACAACTAGGCGAGGGTGTGATAGTATCCTTATTGCCCGGCGGCGCATTACTTCCGGTACTTCATAGTTTGGGAAGAAAATCGGAAGTAGGAAAGTCCCCGGGCAGTTTTTACAAAGAAGAGGAGAAAGGAGGATTTATGTCTTTCGGCCTACCGAGGCAAGGTCATAAGGTTACCACCTACGAGGGTGTCGCCGGGTTTTCGGCTAGCCTAGAGACTGAGCTTTTGCTCCTGGTGGCGGGAAGCCTCTCCTCCGGGGACACCTTCTACGAGAAGGACGAGTCCCGTAACCCGTGCCCGGTGTCTTGGATTCGGAACGGAGAGTGGAGGACCAGGGCACCCTTGGCATGTCTCGCCTCTCCATCAGATAATGAAGGGGCTCTGGAAAAGCTTGAATAAATAGCCTCAAGAAAGACCTAGGGAGGCCACATGAAAGTCACTTACGATGAGAAAGCAGATGCCCTCTACATCGCCTTCGGGGAAGGGCCGGCCACGGTTCAGGAGGTAGCCGAGGGGATCGCCTTTGACTGGGACAGCGAGGGCAGGCTCCTGGGGATAGAAATCCTGGATGCCAGTGAGAGGATAGCAAATCCCGAAGTCCTCGGGAGGTGGGCGCAAGAAGGCCAAGAAGGCTGAGAAGACCAAAACCCTGTTTTGGTCATGGGCAAAAATGACCCACACCCAAAAAGGAGGTATTGACAAGTAAACGGCAGGCATGGTAAGGTGAAAAAGGAAAGGAGGAGGTCACATGTTTGACGGAGACAACTGGTTCATCAAAGGTTCCCTTACCTTAGTACCTGACAAAGGTAAGGCGGTGGCGTGGAGCGACCACGCAAGGAAGTCCGAGTCATACCCCGGGGTTATATACTTCAGCCTGATCCTCTCCGATGCCCACATCTCCATAGAGAAAGGAATTTCTGGTAACCCCATTCACCTGGACGTTCACAACCACTATGAGCACAACTACTTATACCCGGCGATGTCCGTAGAGAGGAGAAAGCCCAGGTTCTACTTGGAAAGGGAAAAGGAGAAGTGGTGGGAAAGACTACGGGGAAAGCTCGTGCTCCACACAGAGATCGCCTATAATAGCGCTCCATACTCGGTTAACAACAAAACCTATCCGGTAGAGTTTCCCACTTACCAGGTCTTAGAAAACAAGCACGGGAAAAACCCCCTCTGGCCCATGGTAGAAGAACTCATAGAAAGGGAAAGCGAGGCCGAAGACCTCGGAATACCAGAAAGAGAGATAGAGGCGTTCATAGAGCAAATTCTTTTTTCCAATGAAGGAGGAGAAGTTCACAATCAAGAGGGGATTTTCTTCGTCTTTCCTAAATTCATGATCTATAAACCAAATGAGCTTTTCCTCATTTCCCCTAAAGCCGTGATCTACAGGAAGAGGGCTAGGGAAAGGGTCCTGGTTAGAGAGGGAGACTACGGCGTTTGGGCCGTTGTGAACACGGGGACTCGTGATGGGTCAACTTTTCTTGTCTATGACCCTCTCAAAGAGAGAGGGCACAGGGTCAAGTCCCGAATCTACCGCCTTGAGACCAAAAACGGGGCTCTGTTCGGGGCCATGAGAAAGGTCTCCGATTGGACCCGAATCTGGAACCTAGCCTTTGTACCCCATGGAACTAAACTCGTCCTTGACGAGATGATCCAAAACCTGGTTTTGGTCACAGAGGGAGAGACAGGGGGAGAAAAGGTATCGCCAGGGGTGTTTCCAGGGGCATTGGTACCCTGAAACGGGGAGAGAGAGAACCTAGTTAAGCGAAAAAGAAAGGGGAAGTAAAGGTGAACAAGGAAGAAATCCTTAGGCTTAAAGACCACCCAATGAATGAGGTATATACGAAAAAGGCGACAGAGTTTTTCAAAAAAGCCGTAAACCAGTTATCCCTGGATCAATACTACGAGGTCAAAGATGACGAGGGCCGGGAGGTTCACCATGTGGTCATGGTCTTTGAAGACCTAAATGACCCAGGCCTTTTGGAATGGAGCCTTAAAATATCTAAAAACACCATCGAGGAACATCGGAAGCTGGAAAACTCGGGAGTGCTAATAGTCTCTTTTATGGGAGATGAGCTAGTCGGTACCAGGGTTATAGATATTGACGAGGCCTTGAGGCTAATATCCTGAGAAAGGGCTAAGATTAAGACCCCACCTGGAAAAGGTGGGTATAGCTTTTTCCTAGTTAATCATTCGGTCGGGGGCTAGGGGAATCCAGAAAAGTCGGGTGGTGAGGGGAGGCCGCACTTTTCCACTATACCCAATGATGGCCATGATCATATATTATGCTTTTCCAGCTCCATAGAACTGAAGGTAAAAATAAAAGTTAAAAGTTAGGAGAATATTTTTCAAATAAAGATACTTTACAAATATACAAAAAAATCTCTAAATACTAGGATATTAACTAAGTACTTATTAAGTATTTTGGATTTTTAAGTTTACTTAAAACTTTTAGTGTTTATTTCCAAAATTTCCAAATTTCTTTATGTCTTTTTCCTGTATTACCTTTACTTTTTCTGTTCCCCCTGGTTTCTTTAGCCTAATAAAGGTTAAACCTCCCTGAGTTTTTGGCAGTGTTACATTTTATAGCTGGTTACATGGGTTATGGGGAAGATCAATCTTTCTTTATTTCCGCCACCACGCCTTCAATTCCTGTTTCCAGGAAAAATGTCGGTTTGGTGAATATGTCATCAATATTGAAACTCCACATCAGTTCTGGCCTATCTCCCTCCCCTGGAGGTATCCACACCGATATTTTCTCTATCATGTTCACCTCTATTAGGATTCCCAGAGTGTTTTTTAGTATCTCTTTTCCATAGATCATTGGTTCTCCGCTCTTTACCCAACCCAGAGTTCCGTATTTTGTTCTTTCCCGTTTATAAGCGCCCCCGGTCAGGACTTTGAATACTTCAATATATATAGTTTCCATTATTCCGTCTAGTCTACTCTCAATAGGGACAAACTTTTTCCACGGATGTACTATGGATGAAATAATGGACCCGGAAAGTTCTAGGGCTAGTCTGTCAATCTCTTTTACTTCTTCGTCTGTTGATGTTTTTCCTCTTTTTTCTCTTATTTTATCATCGTAATCGTACCTAAGAAATCCCTTTACCACGTTCCTTGAGACATCCCTCAGTACCATCTCTTCTTTACTGGGTTTGGAAAATTCTTCCAAATCTTCAAAGACTATAATGGCCTTCTCACTTTCAGAAGTAAAGCAGGCTTTTGCCCCTTTTTCCGATTTTAGGAGGCTGGCTAGTCTTTCCGCTCGTTTTAGGACTTCAGGAAGAAGAGACTTCTTGATAGTGTTTATCAGCTCCTCTTCCTCCGCTATAGGCCTAAGTCTCCCTGTAGATACTGTATTGCCATCCCCATTGTATTTCTGATAAACCTTGTATACGTACTTCCCGCTTCCAGATGGGACACACTTGCTCTTTATTCCCCGTATCTCTTTTCCTTTTCCTAATATCTCTTGTACCTTGTTGGCGACAAACGTTGCCGCTTTAAGGATTGCTTTTCTCTCTTCCTTTTGCTCTTTTTCTTGGTGGTTTTTAAGTTTTGATAGCATTCGTTTCAACTCTTCTCTGACAAGGCTATCTGTACCATCTCCTAAGCACTCTGTTCCTTCCTTTTCTGTTGACTTTTTTATCTTTGGGTCAATTTCTCTTTTTAGAAAAACTTCGCTGTTTATTTCTTCGTTTATTACACTCCCTTCCTCTATTTCTTCACAGCCCTTGATTCCATCTATTAGACTTCCAGATCCAACTTCTATAGAAAGTTTTTTGGTTGATCCCTTTATGTAGGAGGTGTAACCCATGTTCTTTATTGCTAGTGGTTGGTCCTTATTTCTGAAGGCCCTTTTTTCGTCAAAGTCAATATGTCCTATTTCTGTTTCTTCTACTAGGTTGACCTTTACTAAGATGTTCTTTTTTCCCTTTTCACCCTCTAGTACTTCTCTAGGCACTTCATCTTTTCTCAGTATTCTTATTGAGTTCTCACCCGAGATTTCAACGTTTACTAGGTCTTCAAAGTATGTTGGACTTACTGAAGACCATAAAAACTTCTTGTCTTTTATTCTCAGTTTCACTAAAGCCAAGTAGTCAACCTTTACCACTTTTTCTTCTTCCTTCTTTCCCAGAGGAACTAACACAAACTCCGCTTCTTCTCTTTTTGGGCGCTCAGATATGTATAGAGATATTTTTCCCAAAACTCTTGGAAAGGACTCTTCTAAACTCTCTTTGCCGTGTTTGTCCATGTAGTTTCTAAGCTCATATATTAGGTCATGGATGCCTCCATCACGCCTGCCCCCAGATTCTATCCCCAAAACCCCGTTGTCTTCCCATAACGTTGTTACTACCTTTCCTACCCCATTACCAGGCATCCTATCTACTGCGATTAGTACTTCATTCCAGTAGTAGTACGTCTCTACTTCTCTAGTCAGGTTGCTTAAGGTTTTGTAGAGTTTCTTTTCGGCCTTATCTCCAAGGTACAATGAGTGGGGTGCCGTTATTCCTTTCCTGGACCTTAGTATCTGTTTTCTGACAAAATCAACGACCGCTTCTTTTTCTTGCCTGTTATATGCCGAAATGTCCTCCATTACTACAAAATTCCTGTTCTTTATGTCAAGTTCTTTTAGTCCTAAGGATATTACATCCTTTATGGGCTTTTTGAACAAATTGCCATTTTTCTCTACTAGTGAGATTAGCTCTTCAATCAGTTCTCCTAGTTCTTCTGGTTTGAGTATCAGAGACTTGTATAGATTTTCGGTATCTAGCATTACTTCCTTTTTCCCCTTTATTAGCGTTGCATGAACGTATTTTTTCCCACTCTTTTCTACATGCGATGAAACCATTATCTTTTCTCCACCGCTTGTTGTCCAGGTGGTTCCTCTATGATCTAAGTCTGAGGCTTTGTATACCGAATTCATTTCCCTCTTGTATATGACCCTTACGGGGTCTAGTAGAAATCGTGAGTCTGTGTAAAGACCCTCTCCCTTTCTGAGGGATTCCACGGCCTTTTCCAGGGTTGGGTAGAACTCTACCTTCATGGATATAATCATATCATAAGCAGGAAGGGCCCTGCCAGCCTAACAATGTTAGGGCTCAGTAGTCCCGTTTACCTAACTACCGTCATCTCCACCAGCTTACCCTTGTACCCTGAGTCCAGATACACCGCCCAAAGGTCCTCGCCGTAGTCCTTTCTTGTTGACGTGGTTACCCATCTCTTTACCGCTACCCTTTCTTCACGAACTTCTACATTTATAGTTTCTACTATGTTCACCCCTAATCTTATCCCAACCATATCCCTTATTAGCGCTTCCCATTCCAATAATGTATCTCTTTTCCTTCTCCAACCAAAATTTCCTCCATAGTCGTAGTGTTCAGCTTCCCCTCCCGTCATTGATCTGAACAGAAGTTTGTATATCTCTTTAGTCATCTCGTTTATTTTTGCGGTATCATTGGGATTGGGGAGCTTTCCTATAGCCGAAGCTACCACTCCCGACAAAGCTACCGAAAGCCTATTGATCTTTTCAAGGTTTCCCAAAACACCCTCTATATTGCTTATGTGATTTTCTAGCATTCTTGATAGGGTTCCTGAAAGAATTTTTATGTAGAGGACAAGTGGTTCTTTTAATATTTTCCCTATCTCTTCTATAACGTCTATCTTCTTTTCAAGACCACCAGCTTTAAAGCATAGCTTCTTTTCCCTTTCCACTTCTAGCAACTCAATCGTTTTCTTCGCTCTTTTAATAGTTTCCGGGACAGGGAAATCTTTTACGATTTTCGTCAACAGCTCTTCCCCTTCTAATACCGCTTCCGGGTAAATATCATGCTGGTAAGTATTGTAATCATCTTGGTATATACCACGACCTACTAGCATGCACTTTCTTTTACTCATTTTTTCTTCTTCCATCACCTTCAGTAATCTTCTTGAAACTATCTCTGCCAGTCTAATACCGTTTCTAATTTCCGGGTCTTTTTCCTCTATTTCCTGTTCGTATAGGTTGTTAGCTAAGTCCTCTATTTGCTTCTTCATGGGCTCGTCTACTATTTCTTCGCATCCTAGGTTTTTTATTTCTCCTCCAAGCATCACTTCAATAACCATTTCTTCGTTGACTATCTTTGTTCCTTCTATTTCTTTGTACTCTTTAACTGACAGGTTTTCTACATCTTCTAGTCTCACTCTTACAAACTTAAAGTCCTCCATTTCTGCTGTGTATTTTATTTTATCAACCACTATGTTTGTTTTGCTGTACTGTTTTCTCAATGAGAATAGGAAAACTTTTTCTGTTAAAGCTGTGTTTATAAAGATCGCTTTTCCTTTATTTTTTGACATTTCTACAGGCATTTCTTCTTGATTCACCACCCTTATTAGATTTTTTGTTTCACTTTGTATAGCACCTGAACCCCCGGGCTCGTAAGCATCGTAGTTTACGCTAACCGGCATCCAAGAGAATATCATGTCTCCTATTTTCAGTCTCGCTAAGACCAAGAACTCAACTTCTTTATCCCCTTTCTTGTTTTCACTTGTTATATTGATGGGTACCATTACCACCTCCATTTTTTCTGGTCTGGGTAACTCGGACAAGTATAGACATACTCCTCCCAGGACCATTTTTGAAAAGTTTTTCTTGGCGTATTCTTGACCAAATTTCTCTATGTTATCCTGCAATAGCGACTTTAGCTCTGATACCGATTCTGACTCCCAGCCTGATAGCAGAGTATTTACTATCTTATTCACCCCCAAAACTCTGTCGCTCTCCCAAAACCTTGCCAGAGCCCTTCCTTTTCCGTCTACAAGTTCTTTGTCTACTACAATAATTATGTCTACCCAATTGTATTCATCCCAACCATAGTAGTCTCCTCCGTTCTTTATGCCCTTCATTTTCATAATTCTCTCCGTTATTCCCTTTTCAACTATTCCCTTTATGGTCCCAAGATTCATAAAGCTCTTTCTCCATTCCTCCTCTCCCATGGACATTAATATAGGTTCGTTGAGACTTTTTGATCTCCCTATAGTATGGCCTCTCGGGTATAGAAGTTCTGCGTTTCCTACACAAACAAAATCCTTGTCCTCCATCTTTGAGTAAAACTCTTTCAGTCCAAGGGTTATTGATTCTCTTAAAGGAGATTTAAACACATTGCTGTTATTTTCTACTGCCGATATGGTTCCCCTAACGAGGTCTTCTATTACATCTTTCCTGAAAATAAAGTGTTCGTACCTTCCGTACTTAAAAGGCGATGATCTACTTATGGATACCGGTTCGTACTCACTTGATCTCTTTTTGTGACTGTATCTTATCTTCAAAGTGTTAAGCCAAGAGTGAGAATAAAGATACTCGTTTTCTTTCAAGGTCTCTAGAGCTTCCTTTAGACTTGAGTAGAAAGTTATCTTCATGTTAATCATTATAGCCGCCCGGGCTCTACTCCTAAACCACCCCAGGCGGCCTCTTTCCGTCTCCCCTTAAGCCTCTACGTCTCCGTCCTCCTTGTGAACCTCCACAATCATTCGACTAGCCATTTCTCACAGCCTCCAGTAGCCAGTCTGGAACATCAGTCCAGATGTAGTAAGGGTGATCCAAGATGGGGTAGTCCTTGAAAAACCCCGACTTGCATTTCGGAACTACGATTAAGGACGGAATATAGTTTGCCTTATTGAAGAAGAGCCTTTTTCCCTCCTTGTCTACTGGTTCGGGAACGAGGAGGCGGAGACCAATTGGAAAGATGAACGCCTCATCGTCAAGGTGCGGCAGATTCCCTTTCTCCAAGTCCTCCTTCAGGAGAATGGTCCCTGTAAAGTCGGTAACAACGGCTGTTCCAGGGCTTGAGAGGACCAAAAGGTACTGGAGAACGTCCCTTATCGTTTCTCCCTCGATTTCCGGGTTTTCGTAGGACCCCCACCTTTCTTTATCCCTGCTCCTTTTCTTTTTTTCCTTCACTTTTCTCCTCCTTTACCTCTCTCTTACCTGAGACCTTCTTTCCTGTCGTCCATGTGCGTCCGTGTCCTTTTCCCTTTCCTCTTCCACCCCCCTCCCCTATCTAGTTTGGATTATAGCGCCTTGCTATTGACTTGTCAATAGGCCTACTATTCCTCCGGTTTCTGAAAGTCTGTGGTCAGCTGAATCCCTGGTCTTGGTCAACAAAAGTGCACATTATTGCACCCCGGCCCTCCACCAGGAGGAGGACCTAGGCCTACCTTCCACCCTTCCCACGATCCGTGAAAGTGTAGGATGGGCTTAAGAGGTGAGAGGTCTCTCGGTACTTCACGCCCGAGAAGGGGAAGGAAGAGGCTTACCCTCAGGACTTTCCAGAGATTGGCACCGGAGGGGTTCCTTCCGTTGGTAGACCCGTTCCGGCTCTCTGACGAACCCCGAAGGCTTGAGACGAGATTTATAGAAGATTCGGCTTTCTTTATCTCACGAGAAAGCCTGTTCTTTAGGTAGGGGTTCTTTTCCATCTCCCTTAGCTTCTGGAGTTTTTTAAGGCGGTTTTGGTAGAACCCCTCGGTATATGCGAAGAAACTTTCATTCTGTAGAAGGGCTTCGTACCCCTTGGGAAGCTTCTCCTCAAAACCTAAAGCTCTACGCCCAATAACGTAGGCCGCCGCCGCGTCCTTGGAGAGATGAAGTTGCGGGGCGTACTTGAGCATGCCTATCGTGGAGGTGTCCCTGGGATTGACTTCTACCACTTCCACGCCCCGTTTCCGGGCCAGAGAGTGAATCTTATCTATCAGGGATCGATAGGCAAACCGGTGCTGTTTCCTCCGGAACAACCGACCGGAGCCGTCCCCCCTCCTGGACTTTCTGAGGTACTTGAGCCTTTCCGTGGCGATAGCGACACCGTGTTCCTCGGCCAGGGCCACTACTTGGTGGGCGACCCTCCATAGAAGTATTTCCTTTGCCCCTTTGTTGGGGGCTCGATCCGCCTCTTCTAGTGAAAGGACTAGGTGGCGGGCGAGGTTCCCGTCCTTCCCCACAACCGCCAGAGCCAGGTGGTAGGGATGGGCGTTGATATCTACTCCCAAGACCCCGTTAGCTTTGGTGTGTATGGGAGAAGGAGCCTCCTCACTCCAGGAGAAGTGGGCGTAAATTTTCCCCTCTTTGAGTTGGAGGGTCACGTTGTAAGGTAAAGAGGCGTAGGCCCTCTGGAGCAGGGTCTTTAGTTGAGGATGAGAAGTCTGGACTAGCGCCCGAACGTAGCCACTCCTTCCCAGGTTGATTCGAAGCCAAAGGGCACCATCTTTGGGTTCCAAACGTAAGTTGGCGTTTCCCTTTTTGGCGGCTTCTCCACGAGAGTAGAGAAGGCCTTGTCTTTTTTCTTTCCATTTCTTCTTGAGGACCAAAAGGGCCTTGCCGGAGAGGTGCCTCCGCTTCAGTTGCTCGAAGAGCTTTCTGCCCCCGAAGACCACTTTTCGGGGGTCTTGACCCAGCTCCCGGGCGGAGTCCAGGGTAGCCTGGGCCTTCTCTATGGCCCCATCGGCGTAGCGGGTGTTTAGACCAAAGAAAACACAGAGAGGGCCGTGTTTATGGTAAAGTTCTTTCCTATCTTTCCCTTCCAGGAGGCGCTGGTAGGCGAACCTCATGGCGCTGGAGAAGCGGCGCATCAGGTCTAGGACGGCCCGCTCGTCTTCCTCTTTGAGGAAGACCAGGCGGGCGTGGACACCAAGGTAGAGCTTCAGGGCTTCGCCCTTGGGCATTCCCGGGTTCATTTTACACTCTTTCACCTTTTTTGCCAACCCCTGTTAAATTTTGTGTTATTAGATAATCTGGGAAGAAATTGTTAGTATTTACGGCTGTTGACACCTCACCCTCTCTGTGCTAACCTTATAGGCAGACATGCCTCCGGATAGCACTTGGAAGAGATACCTGAGGGAATACGAGTCTATAGCCTCCGAGCTTGGTCTTGACCCTAAGGAGACC
>Ga0272447_1001869_pt1 | contig 12362 bp, 8 predicted proteins | sample YNPCB0133_FD_194589 | JGI IMG/M metagenome (GOLD analysis project Ga0272447, IMG submission 194589) | Hot spring microbial mat communities from Yellowstone National Park, WY, United States - YNP-CB-013-3 | ecosystem: Environmental > Aquatic > Thermal springs > Hot (42-90C) > Sediment | place... | reverse complement strand
CGGGGATGGGCGCACTCTTTCTGGATATGGGGCAGCCCGAGCTGGCACTGGGCTACTACCTCGAAGTGTTGGAACTGCGCCAGCAAGAGGGCAAACAGAAAAAAGCGCTCATCGCCGCCCGTCTGGGTGTTGGGCATCTCTATAGCATGCTCGACGACTACGAAAACGCCCGGAAGGAATATGAACAGGCGCTGGAGCTTAGCCAAGCGATAGGGGATAAGCGCGCCGAAGCCGCTGCCCTGACCGCGCTGGCTAATACCCATGCACGCCTCCAGCCCACCCAACCCGCTCAGGCTGAAGCGCTCTATCGTCAAGCCCTCTTCGCCGCGCAAGCCACAGACGATAAAATGGGTCAAGCGAATGCGCAGCTGCAGCTGGGGGTGCTTTATGCCGGTCTCAATCGGGGCGAGGAGGCTATCCGGTGTTTCGAGAAGGCGCTTGCCCTTTATCGCGAACTGGGCGACCGCCGCGGCGAGATGATTGCCCTGTCCAACCTGGGGGCAACCTATGTGAACCGAGGCGAAAAATCGAAGGGAGCCGATTACTATCTCCAAGCTATCAACCTCGCCGAGAGCCTGCGTGAATCGCTGAGCGCGCTCACCGAGGGCAAAATGGCTTTCCAGCAGAATCGCCACGCGCTCTACGCTCGCACCATCAGCCTGCTGCTAAGCCTCAATCGGTTAGAGGAAGCGTTTATGCTGGCGCAGAAAGCCAAGGCACGCACGATGACCGACCTGATGAGCAGCGGGCGTGTGAACCTCGCTCCCTACTTGACCCCCGAAGAGCGCGAGCAGGAGCGCGTGCTGCGCTATCAGCTCGATCGTGCCTCCCAGAATCTGCTTACAGCACGCGCCAACCCCAATACCGACCCTGCCCTTATCGATCAGCTGCGCGCCGCCGCCCAGCAAGCGGAACGCGAGTGGCAGGCATTCATGGACAGCCTCTATGCTCGCTATCCTGCCCTCATGCGCCAGCATGCGCTGCGTATCCCCAGCTTGGAGGAGATTGCCCAAAGCCTACCGCCCGATACCGCCCTCTTGGAATATCTTCACCTGCAACCCTCGCTTCAAGATGGTCTGGGCTATCTGCTGATTTTCTGCCTGACCAACGAGCGAGGCAAACCGCACCTCACCGCTCGTTTGGTGCCGCTGGAAAATATCCCTCTCATGGAGCGCACCGAATCGTTCGTGTTGACCTGCGCCGTGCCCACAGGGCAGTACGAGCAAGAGGCACGGGCGATGTACCGCCTGCTGATTGCCCCCGTCGAATCGCAGCTTGCCCACAAGAAGCGGCTCATTCTCTGCCCCGATAGCACCCTCTGGGATGTGCCCTTCCAATCGCTGTATAACGGCAAAGGCTTCCTGCTGGAGCGCTATGAGCTGATTTATGCACCGAGCGCGACCGTTGCGATGCTTCTGCGCGAGCTGCGCACCGCTGCGAATCGTCCGCGTCCAGAGCGTGAGATATTGGTGGTGGCGAATCCACAGTTCGGTATGCTGGCGATGGCTACCGTGAACGAGGCGCGCCCGCTCACCGTCGGCTCACGCCCGCTCACCACAGGCTCTCGTCCCATCACCACAGGCTCTCGTCCCCTGACCACCGGCGCACGCCCTCTAACCACGGGCGCACGCCCACTGACCACCGGCGCACGCCCCTTGACCACGGGCGCGCGCGACATCACAGGGGAATGGCTGGCAGAAGTGGGCATTCGGGTCGAACCGCTGCCCGGCACCGAGCAGGAGGCAAACGAGATTGCTCGGCTATTTTCCCAAGCCACTCTGCTGACCCAGCACGATGCGCAAGAAGCAACTCTCAAGGCGATTCTGGGTCGGTATCGCTATGTGCATCTGGCGACGCACGGCTACTTCAGCGACGCCGCGCCCCTGCAAAGTGGACTGCTACTGGCGGAGCCGACTGCTAACGCCGGTGAAGATGGTATTCTAACCGCACGCGAACTAATGGAGCTTTCGCTCAGTGCGGAGATGGTGGTGCTATCGGCATGTGAAACGGCGCGGGGGCAAGCACGACCGGGTGAGGGCGCCATCGGCATGGTCTGGGCGCTGACGGTCAGCGGCGTGCCCACCCAGGTGCTAAGTCAGTGGAAGGTGGGCGATGAAAGTACCGCGATGCTCATGAGCCATTACTACAAGGCGCTGCGTGCGGGACAATCGCCTGCTGCCGCCCTGCGCGAGGCAGCCCTCGCACTCAAGCAGCAGAGCCGCTTTCAACACCCCTACTACTGGGCGCCCTTTATCTGCATCAGCAGCTGGTGATTAGACCCGCACCCGCTTCCAACCCCCACGCCGGAAAAGCGCGATAAAGAGCAGCCCGTTAAAGATTGAGCTGAGGGACATAGCCCACCAGGTGCCGTGGGCATCCAACCCCAGCGTGAAGGTGAGCAGATAGGCAAGGGGTAAACGCACCACCCACTGGGTAATAAAAGTGCCCAGCATCGCCTTAAGTGAATCCCCGGCGCCCTGCAAGGCACCTGCTAACACGAGTCCGAAAGCCAGCAACGGTTCGGATATCGCATTGATGCGCAGGTAGGCGACCGCTAAAGCAACCACCTCTGGGTCGCGTGTGAACCAGCGCGCAAACGGCTCCGCCCAGATGAAAAACACAGCCGCCATCACACTCATAACCGCACACGCCTGCCAGGCGGCAACCCAGCCGAACCGCTCCGCCAAACGCTCATTTTTGGCACCCAGCGCCTGACCCACCAGCGCCGATGCCGCAATCGCAAAGGCGAAACCGGGCATAAAAGCAATCGACTCAGCCGTCAGCCCGATAGGGAGCGCCGCAACCGCTGCCGTACCCGCCTGCGTCATGGACAACAGCATCGTGAACGCTATCGCACTGGTCGCATAAATGAGCGTGCGCAAGGAGGCTGGCACGCCAATGCGCAGAATCCTCCATACCCAGCTTTTGTGCGGCCATTCGGGAATAGCAAGCTGCCTGTGTTCGCCTGTGCGCTGCAGCAACCAGAGGGTTCCTGCACCCACCCACATCGAAAGCGCCATCGCCCAGCCCGCTCCTCGAACGCCCATCTCCGGAAAACCAAATCGCCCAAAAATCAGCACCCAGTCGCCAAGGATGTGGACGCAGGTCGCCGCAATACTGGCAATCATGGGGGAACGGGTATCGCCTAACCCACGAAAAGTGCCCATCAAGCCCATCATCAAAAACATCCCCGGCAAACCACCCATCGCCAGCACCAAAAACTGGCGCGTCAACCTCATCGTGTCGGGCGCCAAATCGTACCAATTCAGCAAGAGCGGCAACACCCTATAGCCCAGCGCCGTTATAATCAGTCCCAATCCCAGCGCGATGCCGAGCGATTGGCGCGCCGCACGCTGAAGATTTGCCAGGTCGCCCGCTCCTGCCATCCGTGCCACAATCGCTGTGCTGCCCATCGAGACCGCCATCGCAAGCGCCATCATCAGGAAGATTAGTTGCCCACCCACCCCTACTGCAGCCAGTGCGGCAGCGCCCAACACCCCCACAAACATCCGATCAAGAAAACTGTTGACCGTCTGCACCAGCGCGGCTATCATTGTCGGCAACGCGAGTGACCACACCGTTTTCGATACCAACTGCTCCGATAACAGATTCGAACCCTTTTTAGAAACCGAGGACGCCTGCTCCATACGCACCGATTTTACCCTGCACAGTCTCCCTGCCAAAGCCGATAATCCCGATAGGGTTGACATGCGCAGGGTTCTGTTCGGTCCAGTAACGGCAAGCGAAGTGCAAGGCTTTCGGCGCGCTCTCGCCAGACAGGAGGTGCTGCTCTTTTCATGGGCACCCGGCGCCGACATCCTCTATGACCCTAAAAGTTCAACTTTTCAAGATATTCTTGAACAGCTCCCCACAGGCTGGAAACCCGATTTGGTGCTGTTCTGGAGTCCGGAGTATCACCCCATCCCTATTGGGCTGGAGCAATGCCCCTACCGGCTGGTGGCAGCACTGGGTGATTGGAACCTGGGGCTTTGGAAAATCTGCGACACCTTGCGCATGTTCGATCATATTCTGACCGACAGACAGGGCGTGCAGGTGCTGCAGCGGCTCGGTTTCGCCAATGTGAGCCACGCCAAGCTCTACGGCTACGATCCCGCCCTCCACCGCCGCCTCCCCGACGAGCCGAAACTATACGATGTGGGCTTTATTGGCAACCTGAACCATGCGGTGCAAGGTCAGCGTGCGCCGTGGCTGCGACGCCTTGCCCAGCTTAGCGCAAAATATAAAATCTGCATCGCCACAGGGCTTTATGGCGAGGAGTATGTCCGATTCCTGAACCGCTGCAAAATCACCTTCAATCGGAGCATTCGCGGCGAGATGAACATGCGGGCGTATGAAGCTCCCGCATGTGGCAGCCTGCTCCTCTATGAAACCGAAAATCTGGAGGTGCGGGACATCTATCAAGAAGGCGTCCACTGTGCCCTCTATGATGAGCAGAATCTCGAACAGGTAATAGAGCGTTACTTGATCCACGAGCAGGAACGCGAGCGGATTATCGAAACGGCATGGCAACATGTGCAACATTACAGTTATACTGAACAGCATCAACGCCTGATAGAGCAGGCGATTGAAGCCGTGCCCCAAGAGGCTGTGGGCAAGGCACGCACTTTCGGCAGGCTCCCACAGCCAACTCGCGCCATCGTGCATCAATACCTGCAGAGTGCCAGCAGCGCGCGTGTGGACGCTGCGCTGGCTCACCTCAGCCGAGACGCCTCCGTCGAGGACGATCCCATCCTGCTCAACGATGAGGCGGTGCTTTGCCTCATGCTGGCAGGCGAATGTTCGAACAGCGTCGTCCAACGGGAGTGCCTGAATCGCGCGGAGCAACGGCTTGAGCGGGCGATTGCGCTGGAGCCAACTCATGGGGTGGCGATAATGAACTACACGCTCCTGCTCTACGCAACAGATCGACTTGCGGAGTTGGAGGGCTGGGCGCATCGAGCGTTGAAGGCGCTGCAGGCGTGCCCACCCGCTTTTCTGCGCGACGCGCTGCCTTGGTCACCCGGCTATGACTGGTTCCGTGTGGAAAGCGAGCGCGCCTTTGCCGAAACAGGTCATGACCTGGAAGCATTTGCTAATCGGCTGCGCGGTTTCTATGCTCAGAAGCTCTACCTGCTGTTAGGCGAACTCTATGGGCAGCGCGACGCGCTCCACTCAGCTATTCACATGTATCAGCGTGCGTTCGAACTGCATCCCCAGTTGTCGCTGCCCCTTGCCGAGATGCTAAGACGGCTGAATCGCCATGAGGAGGCGATTGCGTGGCTGAGGCGTGCTATCGAACGCGAACCGCTGTGCATCGACTACTATCTGCACTTGGCGAGAGGGCTGCACGAGTTGGGGCGTCTCTCGGAGTTGCACACACTCTGCCACGAGGCTCTGCTGTTGATTAAGGCGTGTCCGCACCTGGAGCGCTATCGCACCTTTTTTGAGCAGGCGGTGAAAATCGGTGAACAGATGGGAAGCCAGCAGATTGCCTGAGTGGTGGCAGCGGTTACTGGCTCGCTTGCCCCTTGCCACTGTTGCCCCTTGCCCAAGCGAGGGTGAGCCTGCCTGTTCACTCGCCCATGCAGGGGACGAGTCTGTCGCCCTCGCTCGCCGCCTGCAACCGGGTGAGCGATTTCTTATCGCCCACCCGGGCATGCCCGCGCAACCTGAACACTGGCGTGAATCGCTGGAAGAGATTTTTGAGGCGACGGTGCATCTGCTGGATCCAGAACCGGAAGCGGATTGGCTGTTCGCTTTCGGCTGGAAGGGGCTGCGCGTGCCCCAAGTGCGTCGGCGTGTGCGGATGATAACTCATCGCCGCGCGTTGCATATGCTGGGGGGTGGTGAAACCCAGCTGCTGGAGACGCTCTATGCCCTGCGCGAGCAAGGCGTGGTGGCGGATGTGTCTGTCGCGCTCCGACTGCCTGAAATGCCCTATGACCTGAACCATCTCTTCTCCCTGTTCCATGCCGACCGGCTGGAGTTGCTGGAACGGTGTCAGGAGCCTTTCGTGATTTCCACCATCTTCTGGGATTACTCCGAGTTGTTGCAGGTGAGCGTGGCACTTCGTGCCATCTTTTCTCAAGCAGAATTTTTTTCTCCAAGTCTCGATCACTTGTCAAGTTGCTCTCATCCAGAGAAAAAAATTCTGGAGGAACCGCAGGCGGTGCAATCTTTGCTGGACGCTTGGCGTCCGCAACCCACTGCGCCCCTACAGCCAGACCCTGCCCTGCGACGGGTGCTGCGGCTTGGGCGGCTATTGCTGCCTAATGCTACTCGCGAGTGGGAAATGGTGCGGCGCGTGTTCGGTGCGACGGAGCCAGCGCTTATTGTGCCGAACGGCGTTCGTCCCGAACGGTTCCTGAACGCGGAGCCTGCCCTTTTCGAACAGCAATATGGATTGAAGGATTTTGTGTTGTGTGCGGCGCGAATTGACCCGAACAAGAATCAGCTCATGCTGATCTGGGCGTTGCGGGATACGGGGCTACCGTTGGTGCTGGCGGGCAAGGAGAGCGACGCGGAGTATGCTGCGCTGTGCCGTCGCTGGGCAGGGGGGCAGGTGCGCTTCGTGGGCGAGCTTAGCCCGCAAATGTTGGCGAGTGCGTATGCAGCGGCGCGAGTTCACGCGCTCCCCTCCTGGTCTGAAACGCCTGGGCTGGCGAATCTGGAGGCAGCCCTAACCGGCTGTCCGCTGGTGGTGGGCAACCGCGGCGCGGAAGTGGAGTATCTGGGTGAATGGGCGTATGTGTGCGACCCGGGCGATGCCCGTAGCATTCGGAGTGCCGTGCAACAAGCGTGGCACGAGCAAAATCCCGCACGACGCGAGGCGAGACGCCAACATGTGCTGCAGCATTACACATGGCAGAGGGCAGCTCGCATCACGGCAGAGGCTTACGAACGCGCGTTGCAAATGCCCGAAAGGTGGCTGCTTGTGCCTGAGTGGCACAACCCTGCCACTTGGCTGCCTGCCCTGCAGCATCATGTGACCTGCTATGCCGAGCCGTCACCCACGCTCATTCTCTATGCTGGCTCGCTGAACGGCGTTGCTCCGACGGAAGCTTATGAACAGGTGTTGCACGCACTTGAGCAGCTGGGTGTCGATGCCGAGACATGTCCCGACATCGAGTTGACCGACCGGCTGCCGGCGGGGGATGTGCGTCCCCTGCTCACGGGCAGCAGCTGCGACCTCTTGCTACGGGTTCAATATGGTGCGCGCTGTATCCCCTTGCGCGACTGGCTCCACCGAGCTGCCTGATAGATTCTCATCTCCTTATCGCTTGCGACGCGCAGGGGCGGGTGTACTGCCTTTCGGTTTGGTGGGCGTGATTTTCTCTTCGGCAAGCACCTGGCGGAAAGTGGCTTGCACCTCCCATTCTGCCCAGTGTTCATCGGGTTGCCACTCGCGAATGGTCTGTTCGTCATACTCGGCACGCAGCTTCTGACGCACATGCCCGGAGGCTTGCAGCAGCGCGCCATCGGCAAGCGCGTAGTAGAAATCGGTTGTGCCCTTGATGGTGCCCTTGATGCGCCCACGCGGGATATTGCGGTCGCGTAGGCGCACTATCTCCAGCAGGGTGTCGTCCAGCGGGATGTCGATCTGGGTGTCGGTGACCTGCTGCACATGGAGCACTGGTCGCCCTTTAATCTCTTTCATTCCGATGACCTTCACGCTGGCGGGATAGGTGTGGATGGTGGCTTGCTGAAGGCTGAGTCGCCCACCGTGCGTGTTCAGAAACGGGGTTGGGTAGCCGATTCGCCACTGGTCACCTTCGCGCACCGCCCCCGGCGGCATCGGATAAAACGGTCCGGGCACCACATCGAGCCCCACCAGCTGCAGGAAAAAGAGCAGGTCGGGCAGGAACTCGATGCCGGGCGCGCTGCGCTCCTCCTCTTCCGACTGACGGCTCCTGCGGAACTTGCCGGTGGTCTCATCCTCGGCAGGGAAGCCAGAAGGGGTGATGCGGATGGTCGCCGTGAACGGCTCCGGCAGCTCCTCTTCGGCGAAAAAGTCGACCACCTGCTTCAGGTAGCGAAACGAGTAGCGCATCCGTGCCTGCCCATTCTCGTTAACCGAGAGAATCTGGGTGGTAATTTCGAGCTGGGCATCGATATGGATGGGAAAACTCCCCTCGAACTGAGATGAGCGTACATCGCCCTTGAGATTATACACGGCGTTGAACTTCTGGCGCATGCCGGCTTCGTAAAGCCGTCGCACCAGGTAGCTACGCACACCGGCTTGCCCCCAAAGCGAGGCGACCGTCACCAACGCCATCATTATTATTGCATAGGCTCGCATACGGCTCACCATGGTCTCACCTAATATCGGGGATTCGGCTCACATCGGCAGATTCCTGCTCTGGTTTTTGTCGATGGCGGGGTAAAATAAGAGTGGAGGTTTTGACAGGTGAGACGGATTGGACGGCGCGGGGGATTGAGCCTCCTAATGCTGGGTCTTGCCTTTGCCAGTGGCTGGCTGACCCATCGCATCCTGTATCGGGGCTATCTGGCGCGGGGTTCGGAAACGGTGGTGCAACGCGATTTTGCGCCCACCCTTGCCGATGCACGCGTGCCAAGTAAAGAGGCGAAGGTTTCCGAGCCAGCAATGACTGCGCTCTACTTCCGAGTGTTCAGCCTGGTACAGCAGGAGTTTGTCGAGCCGATAGACCCCACTCGCATGGCGCATGGCTCTCTGCAAATGCTTCTCAGCTCGCTTAATGACCCCCATACCCAGTACCTGAGCCCGGAGCAGCGCAAGCGATGGCTGAACGCATTGAACGGACAGGTGGAGGGCATCGGCGCCCTGCTGGGCATCTTAGCGCGCAAGCAGGGCGAGCGCGAGCAGCAGCTGCTGCGGGTCATCTCGGTGTTGCCCGGCTCACCTGCACAACGCGCCGGCATTCAGTCGGGTGACCTTATCGTGGAAGTGAACGGAAAATGGGTGCTTTCGGAAGACCCCTTCTATGAGGTGCTGGAGCTGCAACGGGCGCATGCCGACCGGAAGAAGATCCGCGAGGCGAACGAACGCGCGCGTGAACGCCTGCGCAATAGCCTCACGCTGAGCGAAGCGATTGACCTGCTCAGTCGCGCCCCCGCTCCCAGCGCCTCGTCCCAGCCTGAAGAGCGAGCCTCCCGTGAAGTCGCTCCGCAAGAGAACGCCGATGGGCAGGGCGATGCCGCTGCCCCATCCCCAAATGCCAAAATAGAGCTGACCCTCAAGCGCGCCGGGCAGACGCTCAAGGTGAAAATCGAGCCGGGTCGGATGCAAATACGCCCGCTGGAGTATCGCCTCTTCGAGGGGCGATGGGGCTATCTGCGGTTCAACCTGCTCAACGGCACAGCGGCGAAAGAGGCGGCAACCGCCCTGAAGACCCTGCAGCAAGGCGGGATGAAGGGACTGATTATTGATCTGCGCGGCACCGCCGTTGGGCATCAGGATGCCTGCCTCCAGATATTGCAGCCGTTCATCACGAAGCAGGGGGGGCGGGGCAAACAGGTGCCCGTTGCGCTGGTGGAATACAGGGAGGGGAAGCAGTACCGCAAGCGACCGCTCAGCCTTCCACCCGCCTCCCAGCCGATTCGGGTGCCAATAGCGGTGCTTATCGACAAGGGGACTTATAATGTGGCGGAACTGATGGCGTTGGCGTTGCGCACGGGTGCAAAGGCGCAGCTGTTCGGGATGCCGACGGCAGGGGACGCTTCCCAGATTGCCCTTTACAAGCTGCGCGATGGCTCCGGCTTCACGCTCACCATCGGTCGCTATCTCGGCGTGGATGGCACGGGGTTCCATCAGCGCGGCATCCAACCCGATATGCGCATCGCTGACGCACCGCGCCTGCAAGGTCAGCCTGAAGGCGACCCGGCGCTTGCCCGCGCGCTGCAATGGCTCAGCCAGACGAAGGAGGCAAAAACATGAGGGCTTGTTTCAGGTCCGACTTGTCCGACCGGTCTGACCGGCGGAGCTGGCAGGGGGGGCGCGCCCTCTGGCGGCTGATTTTGGCGCTGCCCGTGCTGGTCAGCCTCTATCTGCTCGGCTTCTTGAGTGCCGAGATGGTCGCCAGCACGGGGCGTCCGGGTGAATCGATAGCGCTGCTGCGTTCCACCGTGCGCCATCTGCTTTTGCCCGCCGAATCGAAACTTGACCCGCTCGAAGCGTTCCAAAGCACGCTCAGCGAGATCGAAACCCACTTTTATGGTCAACCGCCGCCTATCGATAAGCTCACCTATGCTGCCATCGATGGCATGCTGATGGCGCTGGGCGACCCCTACACCCGCTTTATGGAGCCTGAAGAGTTCCGTCGTATGCAGGAGGACACCTCAGGCAGCTTTACGGGGATTGGCGCCCTGCTGGAGGATGCGCCCGGCGGCGCGCGTGTGGTGCGCCCCCTGCCCAACAGCCCTGCTATCCGCGCCGGACTGAAAGCGGGCGACATTATCATCGCGGTGGATGGCAAAAGCCTGGAGAAGGTGGCACTGGAGGAGGCGGTGCGCATGATCCGCGGACCACGCTTCACCCGCGTCACCCTCACCATCCGCCGTGAAGGGGAGCCAAACCCCATCACTATCACCATCCAGCGCGATCGGGTGGAAAGCCCCACCGTCGATCTCTATCTGGACGATTCAGAAAACAAAATCTATCGCCTCTGGCTGCAGAATTTCAGCGAGAAGGCGCCCCAGTTGCTGGATCGCGCCCTGCAGCAGGTGCAGCGGGAGGGGGGGCGAGCGCTGATACTCGATCTACGCACTAATCCGGGCGGATTGCTCGAATCAGCCATTGAGGTTGCCAGTCGCTTCCTGCCAGAGGACAGCTTGGTGGTCAGCGTCAAGGGGCGCACGGGCATTCTGGAGAATCGGCGTGCCCTGCCCAACCGCTACCGCCATCTCAAAATCCCTATCGTGGTGCTGATGAACAGCTCCACGGCGAGCGCGTCCGAAATCGTGGCGGGCGCACTGCGCGACCACAAGGTGGCGATTCTTATTGGAGAACCCTCCTACGGCAAAGGGCTGGTGCAAACCGTCATCCCTACTTCCGATAATACGGCTGTCGCCGTCACCACCGCTAAGTATCTCACCCCCAACGGCACCGACCTGAACGCCAAGATGGTGGAGGGCAAGCGTGTCGGCGGTCTCACACCCGATATCGAGGTGAAACAGCACGAAGACTGGCGACCCGGCGAAGAGGACATCAGCAAAGACTTGGTGCTGCAGCGCGCCTTGCAGCTGCTGCGCGAGCAGATTCAAGCCCAGCAGCCCGGTAACAACGCGCTGCGGGCACGCCTGCCAGCGGAGCGATGAGGGTGTTCATTGGAGCCGACCACGCCGGCTACGCACTCAAAGAGGTGCTGCGCGACCACTTGCAGCAGCGGGGCTACGAGGTGGAAGATGTGGGCGTCTTCTCGTCGGAGCCAGCGGACTATCCCGATATCGCCCATCGGCTCACCGAGCGTGTGGTCGCCCAGCCCGACGCGCGGGGCATCCTGCTTTGCGGCACTGGCATCGGCATGTGCATCGCGGCGAACAAACGGCACGGCATCCGCGCCGCCCACGCCTCGGAGCCGGTCTCGGCGCAGCTGGCACGCGCCCACAACGACGCCAATGTGCTTTGCCTCGGCGGGCGGATGATCGGAGCCGAACTGGCAAAGGCGATTGTGGACGCCTTTCTCCAAACCCCCTTCAGCGAAGAGGCGCGCCATGCACGGCGCGTGAAAAAGTTAGAACTGCCATGAGAGGCGACTACCCCGACATTCAGCGAGTGATCGAGATTATCGCCGAGCGCAAGATTGAGGAAGCGATGCAGGAGGGCAAGTTCGATAATCTGCCTGGCAGGGGCAAGCCGCTGCCGCTGGATGAGGAGTGGTTCGTGCCGCCGGAGATGCGCCCTGCCATTCGGCTGCTCAAAAGCGCGGGCGTACTGCCCGAATGGCTGGAGCGTGCCCGCCAAATCGAAGATGCTCGCGCCGAATGCCACCGCTGTTGGCAGCGTGCCCAGCGCGAATATCCCCGCATCTGTCAACAGCCACCCGAACAGCACGCCCTCTGGCTGGAACAGCGCAGCCACGAACTGAAAGGGGTGATGGAGCGGGTCAACACGCTTATCCTGCTCTATAACTGCTGCGCACCCGCCACCGCAGACCCCCAAATCCCCTATCAGATAGAGAAGGAGCTGCAGCGGTTCCACGCCTGCTTCGCCTATTGTCCCACCACGGAATAGGGGTGAGCGCCTTTGCGCATAGCGTTCTCGCGGATGCGGGCAATCTCCTCTTCGCTAAGGGCTTTCTCGAAGCTGCGGAAGCCCGCCAGACGGAAGCCATGCTTTTGCGCCAGCTGCTGCATTGTTTCCACCTGCTGCAGGCTTACCTCTT
>Ga0272447_1001866_pt1 | contig 12383 bp, 7 predicted proteins | sample YNPCB0133_FD_194589 | JGI IMG/M metagenome (GOLD analysis project Ga0272447, IMG submission 194589) | Hot spring microbial mat communities from Yellowstone National Park, WY, United States - YNP-CB-013-3 | ecosystem: Environmental > Aquatic > Thermal springs > Hot (42-90C) > Sediment | place... | reverse complement strand
GTAGGCAGTGTTTGTTGGGCGATGTGGTAAGCGAGTTTTGCGATACGCACAAATCGGCTCTCTCGCATCGGTGTATTCCTCCGCAATGGTTATTCCACACCGCCACCCCTCTTTGCAACAGAGCATGTATGACTTCAAATCGAGACAGGACTATTCGCTTTTCAATGCGAATGACGGGCTAAAGGAGGCAAGAATGCGCGTCGTGACTTTTGGCGAGACGATGCTTCGCCTGTCCCCGCCCAGCTACCAGCGTATTGTGCAGGCGGATCGCCTGGAGATGGCGGTAGCGGGCTCCGAAAGCAACACCGCGGCGGTGCTGGCGCAGCTGGGTGTGGAGGTGATGTGGCTGTCGCGCCTTCCAGACAATCCGTTAGGGCATCTGGTAGCGCAACAGCTTCGAGCGTTGGGCGTCCGCGTGGAACATGTCCAGTGGCAACAGGACAGTCGGTTAGGTCTCTATTTTGTGGAGATGGGCGCTACCCCACGCCCCACGCGCGTTTACTACGACCGCAAAGACTCCGCGATGAGCCACTGGAAGCCTGGAGAGTGGGACTGGCACAGCCTGCTGGAGGGGGCGAGCCTGCTTCACGCGACGGGCATCACCCCCGCATTGAGCCGCAGTTGCCGCGAAGCCACTCGCGAGGCGTTGCAGATTGCTCGCGAGAGGAACGTGCCTGTCTCCTTTGACCTGAACTACCGTTCACTATTGTGGTCGCCCAACGAAGCGCGCTCGGAGATAGAAACGCTTCTGCCATTGGTGGATTTGCTCATCGTTTCCCCTGCAGACGCGCGCACCGTGCTGGCTATAGAAGGCGACGACGCCGAGATTGCCACGCAGATACAGCGACGCTATCGGATTCCTATGGTCGCTACGCCGCTGCGCGAGCAACTGTCGGCGACAAGGGGACGGCGTTATAGCATCGTGGCAACCGCAGAGCAAGTTCTACGCTCTGAAGGGTGCGACTTTGAAGTGGTAGACCCTATCGGTAGCGGCGACGCCTACGATGCGGGCTTTCTGTATGGCTCTTTACAGGGAGATATCGAGACCGCAATGCGTTGCGCCGATGCGCTTTCTGCCCTAAAGCATACAGTGCCAGGCGATATACTTTTTACAAGTGGGGAAGAGCTCCAGCAGCTGCTGAAAGGCATCTCGCGAGGTATCGTACGGTAGGCAGGGGCGCGCAGGTTGCGCCCCTGCAAGACGACCTGTTTCTAACGCATCAGGGCTTTCGTGTGGGAGCGGGCTGGCCAGAAGCAGGCGGGGCTACCCTTTCCGTTTTCATCCGCTCCTGATACTTCCTCTCCCACTCAATTTCCTTTTGTACCAAATCTTGCCTGCCCATCTCTTTGTAGATGTTCTTGAGCTGCGCGTGGATATCAGGGCGATCCCAGGCAATCTTCCCGACCTCCTCATACTGTTTAATAGCGAGGTCGTCCTGTTTCTCCTTGCGGTAGAGCTCGGCGAGCATTAGGCGCAACTGGATGCTTTCTACCCGCTGCAGTGCGTTCTGCCATGCGGCGATGGCGCTTTCCCGCGCCTTTTTGCGAGCAGGCTCTGCCAAACCGGGCATCTCCGCGCGTTGCTTGTAAAGCATCCCTAGCACCACCGTCGCCTCTGCGGAAGGCATCTCTTGCGTGGCTTTCTCGAAGGCAGCGATCGCCTTGTCCAACGCCGCCGTATATTCAGGGGTGCCCGCTTTTTGGCTCAGTTCGTCCAGAGTCTGAAACGCCTTCAGCTCGGTATCCAGTATCTCGATCTTCGCCGTTCGGCGCAACTGGGCGAGATACTGCTGCCACTTCGCGTTGCGCAGATTCTCCACATACTCTTTCGCGTAGTCGGCTTTTCGCTTCTCGAAGTCAGCAGGCACATTCGGCTTTACCGAGTCGAGGCGAATGATATGGTAGCCGAACTGCGTTTTCACAAGGTCGCTCACCTGTCCGGGCTGTAGCCCTTCCACCGCCTTCGCGAATTCGGGTACAAACAGGGTCGCCACCTGCGATCGCGAGATTGCGCCCAAGCTGCCCCCATTCTGCTTGCTACCTGGATCGTCGGAAAACTCCTTCGCTAACTTGGCGAAGTCTGCCCCTGCCTTCACCTTCTGTAGTATCTCTTCTGCGCGCTTGCGAGCCTGCTCATCTGTGCGGTTCCCGGTACTTACCAAAATGTGCCGAATGGTCAGAAGGTCATAGCTTCGCTTCAGTTCCTTATCGGAGGGGTTAGGCACCTTCGCCACCTTCTCCTGAAGCTTTCGCTGCAATAGCGCCTGACGCAGCAACGGTTTGCGTGGCTCCCAGCTTCGTTTCAGCTCCTCACGCCACTCGGCGACGCTTTTGCCCATTGCGCTGCGGATGACCATCTCGAACTGCTGGTCGGTAATCTGCTTGCCCTGCGCGGCGCGCTCACGCTCCTGTTTCACCTGTTCGTCCACCAGCTTATCGATCTCGCGTTGCAAATCCCTATCTGACAGTCGTATCCCCTCTTTTGCAGCAGCCTGCGTGATCAGTATCTGTTGCACCTGCTCGTCAAAGACCTGCCTCCGTACACCGACAGACATAACAATGTCGCCAGACAGCATCGTCTGCTCGCGCACGCGGTCGCCGACCAGCATCTCGAACTGCTCGCGGGAGATCGGCTCGCCATTGACGAGCGCGATATGGCGGCGAGACTCTGCGCCCTCCGGTGACTCCAATGGTACAAACGAGAAGTAGGTGATGAGCCCTGCCGCGAACACAAACACCAACACGAGGGACAACGCCTGCAGCTTGCGAGAGAAGCCCTCGCGGATGCCGCGCAGGGAGAGGATGTCTGCGTCTTGGTCTGCCAAACGCCGAGGTATGTTATTCCGTTTTGCCATCGCTAAGTCTACCCTTCAATCCATTGTCGCAGTGCCTGTAAGCTCAATCGGGAAGCCCGTTCGGCGTCGCCGTCGATGCGTGCATGGGTCTCTAACGACACCCAACCTGTGTAGCCGTCGCGGCGTAGCGCGTCGAACTGCCCCTGATAGTTTATCACGCCTTCCCCAACGACAACCCAACGAATGTCGCCATCCTCTGGAATGCCGTCTTTGACGTGTACGTGTACCACTGAGTCGCGCACCGCCCCATAGCCGTCAGGATAGGGCTGTTCACCAGCACACATTGCATTGCCGGGGTCCCAGCAGATACGCAGGTGCGGCGAGTCGATGGTTCGCACCACCCGCGCCACTTCCGCCCCCGTTCCCAAATAGCAGGAATGCTCGTTCTCGAGCGCGAGGATAACATCTTCTTGCTCTGCTAATTTCAGCGGCTCTGCGAAGGAGTCGACAATCCGCTTCTCCACCTCTGGGGTCAGCTCGCCGCGTCTCCAGAACGAGAACACTCGGATGATCGGTGTCTCGAAGAAGTGCGCTAGGTCGATACAGCGGTGTAGCACATCCATCTGTTGGCTAAGGTCGCGCGGCGTCGCCAGATGCAAAGGGCCCTTTGCCTCCTCACTTTGCTCAAACAGGTCGCACTTGTAGAACGGCGAGGCGATGCTGGATACCTTTATCCCGTTTGCGTCCAGTAGCTTCTTCACACGGCGGGCGGTCGCGTCGTCGATGTCGGCAATGTTCGTGTTCCACACACCTCGCAGTTCGGCGCCAGCTACGCCATACTCCAGCATCACTTTTACTGCCCGTTCCAAATCCTGCGAGATTTCGTCGGTGATGACCGAGAGCTTCATCATCTACCTCCTGTCGCTTGAACGCTTACCTTCTTTTGCCAGGTGGCACTCAACCCCGCCGCGTTGAACGCCTTCACCGTCACCTGATGCTCGCCTGGGGGCAACTTGTCAGAGCGGAAGCGAAACGCCTCCACTGGGCTATCAAATACCCCGTCCTCTGCTTCTGCAGCGAGCCATTCGCCTTGCCCCACCTGCACCTGCACCGCGGTAACTGGCACTAATTTCTGTAACACAATCCCTGACACCTCCACTGTCCCATCCCCCATCGCGCGTAAGCCGTCTGCCGACGGAACCACAATGACCGGTTTGGTGTTGCACACCATGAACGGTTCAGAAACCGCCTCTGCAGTGAGGGCATCGGAAGCGTTGGAAGGACGGTCCGACGCCACCACACGCAGGCGGTATACCCCATCCTTCAGCGACCTCGTATCCCATTTTCGCGAGGTAGCTGTAGAGGGAGGCGCAGCGGGTGCCTGGGCAACCGCTTCCGCTGCTGGCGAAGCCTTTCGCACTTCCTCCTGCATGGCAGCACGCACCTGAGGCAGTTCACGTGCCGCAGTTGCCAGAATCTCCGCCTTGACCTCGGTGGAGATATTCGGGTCGTCTTCCACTTGGCGACGCAAGTCCGCCATCATCTGCTCGACGGTGGGAACGTCGTCTGCCGATGCGGGCTGCGGCGGAGATTTGCCTGCTGGCTGGGAGGCAGGTTTAGATGGCGATGGCTTGCTCGAAACCTGTACCTCTTTCCACTCCCGCTCACCCTCTGCGCGGTAGTACACTTGATAAAGCAGCCGGTCCTTGTCTGGGTCCTCTGCCTGCCACTCGATGGTCTGCTCGCCAGACAACACCGCCCCTCCCTTTGGTGTTCTCAGGGTGACTCGGGGCGGCTGGTTCTGGGTACGATAGTAAAGTGATACCGACTGTAGGCGAGGACTGACCTGTGGGCTCTGCGTGCGCAACACTGCCCGATACTGCACATAGCGCGCCGCTGGGCTGGTAATACGGTCACCAGGTGCCGTCAGAGGACTACTCCACTCGCTCCAACTGCCATCAGGCTCAGGCACGTTGCCGCTGCGCGTGCTTATCTGCACCGATGTGCCTGCAGGTGTGTCAGCAATCCAGTACAGCGCGCCCCACTGCGCCCGCGACTTGGCATCGTGTACGGGAGAGATGTAGACGCCCTCACCACCGTCCAGCCTTGCAGTGTAGATTTCCCCCCCGTTTGCCGTACCCAACCACAACGCATTTTGCCACCAGACAGCCGACGCGAAATCCACATCCAGCCGGTTTTCTACAAGATTCACCCGATTGTCGGGGAAAACCTGATAGATGACTCCGCTGCCACAGGCGAACACACTGCCGTCGGGCGTCCCGACTAGGGCGAGGATCGGGCTCTCAGCGCGCTCGATAACAGTTCGCCAGTGTCCATCAGGATACAGTCGGAGCAGCTGGGCACGCGGATATATTCCAATCAACACGGAGCCATCTTGTAACACCGCGAGCGCGGACACCGCCCCATCACCGAAGTCGCGAACTGCCTGCGCCGTATCGTCGGCAAGAATACGCCAAAGCGTGGCGTTATCACCCGTACCCACATACACGGTGCCATCGGCGGTAGCGCTCAGCGCGGTCACGTGGTTCTGCCCCGTTCGCAGCAGAGGACGCAACTGCCCATCGCGCCATTCGTACACGACGCCAGCACTGCCTCCAGCCCCGATCAGTATCGCCTGCTCCGAACGACGCACAGCGCACACAGGATAGTTCTGCTCCAGCTGCGCCACTTGCTGGTAGTTGCCATCGCTAGTAATGCGGTACAGGCGTCCACGCGGGGAAGTACCTACTAGCCAGCCGTCTCTATCGGCAACGAGCCAATGCACCTCCAGCTCCGGAAGACGGCACAGAGTGCCCAGCTTGCTGTCGGGAGAGAGGCGCAGTACATCGCCCTCATGCCCAGTACCAATCAGCATGGAGCCATCGTCGGTTGGAACTAGGGTCCACACAAACGGTCTGCCCGTGTCTATCGCGCGGGAGATAGTTACCGACAGGCGCACGTCCCCTTCCGATGTCACTGTCGTGCGGTCGAAGAAGCCTTTGGCGAAGTCGGTCTGCTCGGTCTGTGTCCACACCTGCGCGGCACGCGCCACTGGCTTCTCGTCCCGTTCGGTCAATTGCTGAGGAGCAGGCAGACCTGTCGGAGGGGTCTGGGCAGGCTTGGCGTCCGCCTGCGTGGCACGGGAAACAGGTTCACGCGCTGGCGATGGGGAACCGGTTTGAGAAAAGGCTTGCAACTCTTCGTCCAACAGCAGTCCATCTAGGATAGCTGGCACTCCCGGCGGAACGGCGGGCGGGGCGCTGTCGGGCGGCAACGGCTCACCAGGAGGCATTCTGGGCTCGACGGGGCGCGTTTCGGAGGAGTCGCGACGTTGCACGTTCAACACCAACGTTTGCGAGCCGCTAACCACCCACTCCGTCGGCAGCACCAGCTTAATCTCATCCCGCTCGAGACGCAGCGCACTGCTCTTGCCCGATCGCATGAGCGCGCCCATGGTGGGAGGCATCTGGCTAAAGCGCTCACTGCCGATGTTGACGGTGGAGGTCGGCAACAGCAGTCGAACCACCAAGTCGTTGTTACGCTCTCGCTCAAGGAAACGGTTTACCATCTGCTGTACACTGGTCGGCGGCGCTTGTTCGGCAGCTGCCGGTCGGATTACCATCCCAGGCAGCAAGGTGAAAGACGGCGCAGTGCCGCCACGCACCTGCAGGGTGTAGCGTCCGCTTCGCAGGCTTTGTGGAAGCACAAAGCTCAGCTCGCGCGTCACCGGTTGACCACGAAACGGCTTCAACACCACTCCTAACTCCACCGTCTCACCCGGCTCGTAGCGCCCCTTGCGAACGAACACACGCTCAATGGTAGCGGTCTGGCGCTTGCTCTCAAGGCGAACATGCAGATCGACGCTTCTCACTGCCAACGGGTAGAAGGGGTTTGCCGTGAGGATGTTCATCAGATTACTGAGTTCCGTTGTTGCGGCGTCTGCGATGTCGACATCGTCGAAGAAGAGGTTCTCACGACGGACGGTGCCCACTTCCTCCGCGCTTACCGTCATTTGCACCCGCGCTAGCGAGTCGCCCGGCGTGCCACGTATTTGTAACAAGGTCTCGTATGCCACGAGAGGCACCAGCTGTCCGGTTAGCAGGGGATGCTGCACCACCTGTGCCTGAAAGCGACGCTTGCGACCAGTGGTAACATCTTCCACGTTCACCGTCACTGGAACCATGCTGGGACGCTTGCCAAGCTCGCCAGCGACCGAGAACAGCCTATCTTGTGTGGTTTTGCCCACCACGCTCACTGGCGCAGCGATCTTGACCGAGCGCGAGTAGCTTGGCACCACATCATACACGTAGGCAGTAGTCAACGGAGCTTCGAGGGCTCCGATTCCCAAAAACGGGTGCCCAAAGACCAACACTCGGTTACCGTCGCAGTAAGTAACAGTGCCAGTCGCCGTGAAATCCACGTCTCCCGTTACCAGCGCCACGCCTACGGCTGAGCCTGGCTGAAGAGGTGGTATCTGCTTAGCCAGACTTTCGGCGCGCCCTGGTCCTGGCATCGCAAACATATTGTAAGGCTGCAGTATGGCGTTCAGTCGGTGCAGCCCCCGCGCCGATATGCCACTGACCATTACTGGTATCGGCGGACGGGTGAAGACTAGCTCTCCCTCTTTAGCGGGGGGGGCATTTTCGGGCGCGATGACGATGCGCTTCCCACCGAATACCACCACCTGTGAGGCAGGCTGGGGACGCAACATGCCCGCTGGCTCCTTCGGAAGCTTCGGGTCTAACGCCTCCAGCATGTCCTCAATCGGGGTGACCAGACACTGTGGCTCTTTGGGGAACCCCCAGAAGGTCATCGACACCGCACCAGCGAGTCTGCCGTTGATGTAAATTGGGCTACCGCTCATACCCGCAGCGATATTGACACCGCGCGTATTCAGAGGACCACCTGTCATCTTGATGAATATCAGGTCGTGTCCGAAATTGGCTTTGGGCAACACACCCAGCACTTCCACTTCAAATCGCTCGATCTTGGTACCCTGAAACACGGTCAACCCGTAGCCTTTCATGCCGGGCTTTATCTCGCGCACCCGAATAATCTTGGGCGTGGCGTGAGCCAATGTCGTCAACAGTAGCAGGACTATCCAGACAGTAACGGACAGCAACATGGCATGGGGCGCGGTTTGTATGCGCTTCATCAGCAACTTCGTGCAGACGAGCCTGGAGACGTTCTTCATGGCGAAGGGGTAGTCACCTCCGCTGAGAGTCCTGCTTTGCGTGCCTGTTCTGCCAGCCTCTCCGCACCAGACCGGTTGCGGTAGACGCCTAGCTGCACGCGAAACACTTTCCGTCCCGCCGTCGTATCAGTAACCACTGCGGCAGGCAGACCCTTCTCCACGACAGTACGCATCATTGCGTCGGCATCGTCGCGGTTTTCGAACGTGTTGGGCAGACGCACACGATACAGTACGTCCGTCTGGGCAGCAGGCGCAGCCTCGCCGTCCAGCGATTGAGGGACCTGTATTCCACCTTGTGTGCCGTTCGTGTCGGCACGACTAGCAGGGGGTACTGCAGGAGGAGTAGGATTCCACAAGTTGGCAGGTGGCGGGGAAGGATGCTCCTCCAGCGTTTCTGGCGGCTGCGGCTCCTCCGCTGGAGCCGTCTCCTCGGGCACTGCTGCGCCTGCGGGCGGAACCACCCGCACGGTGTCAGGGAGGGTTGACGGGTCACGCTCGCGGATTTGCACCCCTACCAGCTTCGGCGTGCTAGGCGAGTAGGGTGTCGGTTGCGCAGGCGTCACGGAAGGCGGGGAAGCTATTTGCGACGCGCGATCAGCCACTGACCGCCCTTCGCGCACGCGATGCAGCCAGGGTCCCAGCCAGTATGCTCCGATGAAGTAGCAAAGCACCACACAGGCTACTCCAAGCAGCGCGAACAACACACGCTGTCCGAGATCTGACGATCCGCTATTGGCGGTGCGGTAACGCATGGCTTCCCCTCCCTCACCTGATACGAAGGGGCAGTGTCACTGCCCCTTGCTGACAAACGTTCGTCCGTTTCAGGCAATGCCGGGTTCCGTGCGCAGCCGTTTGGTTACTGGCACGCGCGGCGCTGCCTCTGGTTGGGCAATCTGTTCTTCCGCCCTAGGACTTTCCAGTGGCGATGAGCTCCACGTGCTGATTGCCTCTGCTGGCTGCGCCCCCTCCATCAACGCTAAGAACTCTTCGCGCTCGATGGTTTCCTTTTGCAGAAGCACCCGTACAATCTCGTCCATTTTATCGCGGTTGGTGGTGAGGATATCCACTGCCCGACGGAAGCATTCATCGATAATAGCCCGCACCTCCTGGTCGATGGCGTAGGCGATCTCCTCGCTGTAGTTGCGGTCTTCCATGATGTCGCGTCCCAGGAAGGGGTTGCCGTGCCTCCGACCGAAGGTAAGGTTGCCCAATTTCTCGCTCATGCCGTATTCACAAACCATAGCACGGGCGATTTCAGTGGCACGTTCCAGGTCGTTGTTGGCGCCAGTAGTTGCCTCGTTGTAGACGATTTTCTCTGCAGCGCGTCCGCCTAACAGCGATGTGATTTCATCGAGCAATTGTGCCCGCGTCAATAGGTAACGGTCCTTTTCCGGTAGCTGTAACGTGTATCCCAGCGCACGCCCCCGCGGCAGGATAGTTACCTTCTGCACCGGGTCGGCATTGGGCAGAAGTTCACCGACAATCGCGTGGCCGACCTCGTGGAACGCCACCATCTCGCGCTCCTTCTCGCTGATAAGTTTGCTTCGCCGCTCAGGGCCCGCAATCACCCGCTCTATGGCATCTTCGAAATCCGACATGTCGATGCGCTGTTTGTCCCGTCGTGCCGCCAGCAATGCCGCCTCGTTAACCAGGTTGGCGATATCTGCTCCGGTGAAACCTGGCGTGCGCCGCGCTAACACTTCAGGGTCGACGTCCTCCGCCAGTGGCTTCCCCTTCAGATGCACCTTGAAGATGTCGCGCCGTCCATTCACGTCGGGCGTGTCTACTACAATCCGCCGGTCAAAACGCCCGGGTCGCAGCAACGCAGGGTCTAGCACGTCTGGGCGGTTGGTCGCTGCCAGCAGGATGACCCCTGTGTTGGGATCGAAACCGTCCATCTCCACCAGCAGCTGGTTGAGGGTCTGCTCGCGCTCATCGTGACCGCCACCGAGACCCGCCCCACGCTGGCGTCCGACCGCATCTATTTCGTCAATGAACACTAGGCAGGGGCGGTTCGCCTTCGCGGTATCGAATAGGTCGCGCACGCGCGACGCCCCCACACCTACAAACATCTCCACGAAGTCCGAGCCGCTAATGTGGAAGAAGGGCACCCCTGCTTCGCCAGCGATGGCGCGCGCCAACAGCGTCTTCCCGCATCCAGGAGGCCCCAACAGCAGCACGCCTCGGGGGATTTTCGCGCCCAACGCTTGAAACTTCTTGGGGTTCTTCAGGAACTCTACAATCTCCTGAAGCTCTTCCTTCGCTTCTTCAATACCTGCCACATCGTCGAAGGTCACCTTCGGCACGTTCTCGGAAGCCCGCTTGGCGCGGCTACGCCCAAAGGAAAGCGCCTGGTTGCTACCCGCCTGCATCTGCCGCAAAATCAGGAACCAGAAGAATACCACTAGCACCAGCGGTAGTACCATCGGCAGCAACCCTTGCAATGCGTCCGAGAACACCGAACGACGGAACGTGAAGTTTACCCGCTTCTGCACAAGTTTGCGGTGCAGGTCTGTCCGCGATTCGGGTGTATCGGGCAGGATAACGTAATACCGGGAGCCATCATCTGTCTGGAATTGAAACGTGTCTTTATCGAACTCGCCCTGCAAAACGCGGTCTTCCTCAATCAGATCGAGCAGGCGTTTGTACTTGACCTCTTGCGGTGAGTCGAACGGGCGGAAGGGACCGCCACGCACAACGAGGTAGAACGCCAGCCCCAGAAATACCAACACCACTAAGTTACGCAAGCTGCTACGGTTCAAATCGCCCTCCTCCCAGCGCTGCTGCGCATCGCGCTGTTGACGTTGGTATTATACCACATCTGAATAACCGCCACGCTCACCATCCCCCGCGCGGCTGCACCCACAAGTGGACGGTCTGCTTCGTATCAGGTGAACACCGCACGCGGTGCGCCAGACAGACACCGACTATCCAGATTATACCCTCCTCGTCGCAGACGACGGGTATGCGCCTGCGCACCGCAGGGGGCAACTTTCGGTCAATAAAAATATCGGACACTTTGCGATGCCCGCTCATTCCCAGTGGCCGCATTTTGTCACCGCGTCGCCAGTTACGCGCCACCAGCTGCCCGCGCACCTGCGCCGCATCGCACCACACCTCCCAGTTATCTCGACGCCACTGGGGAGCCTCTGGTAACGCCGCGTACTGAGCAAACAGCGTCACACCTGCTAGGGGAATAGGTGTTTCACCAGGTAGCCGCACCGTTATCTCATACGCCTCAGAAGCGGCTTCAGGTTTCAACCATACTCGCAGCACATCCTGCCTTACTGCCGCGTGCAAGCGTCCCCCATGTAAGGTCACTCCCGTACGGCGACGTGCCAATACTGCCTCGCGTAGGCGTTCGACCTGCTTGAACTCCAGCTCCCTGCCATCAGGTGAGAGACTCTGCACGACATGCCGAATGACGCGCCGTTGTAGCGCCGCTGGCTGACCCGTTAGCCACGATAGCGAAACATGCCACTCACTGCCTGTCCGAAGCTTGGTGAAATCTGGCTCCATCTGTTGGACAAAACCCTGCCACCACTGCTCCTCATCCTGTAATATCTGGCTCAACCGCTCAATGGCTTCGTCCGCTTCCGGGTTCACGTATCTTAGCTCGGGTAACACCCGATGGCGGATGCGGTTGCGGTTAAAGCGCAGGTCTCGATTGGAAACGTCTTCCACGAAAGGCAGATGATGTTGCTCACAGTACTCGCGCACTTGCTGTCGGCTGAAGGGAAGTAACGGGCGGATGAAACGCTCCCGTCGCACTGGCATTCCAGCTAATCCTGCGGTGCCAGCGCCGCGAGCCAGATTCAGCAACACGGTCTCCACTTGGTCATCGCGGGTGTGCCCCAGCGCGATAACGTCCGCGGCAATGGCATCGGCTACCTCTTGCAAGAAAGCGTAACGCACCTCACGCGCTGCTGCTTCAATGCTCATCCGCCGTTGTTTCGCCTCCTGCCCCACCTCCACCTTTCGTGCGAAGAGGGGAACCTGCCACTGCGCACATACTTGACGACAGTGCATTTCATCGGCATCGCTCTGCTCACCACGCAACGCATGGTTCAGGTGAGCGGCACTCACCTGCAGCGACCAGTGTTCACGTATGCGGACGAAAAGGTGGAGGAGCGCGGTGGAATCAGCCCCCCCGGAGAAAGCGACCAGCACCCGTTGCCCCGGTTCCAGAAGGGAATATACGCGCAGGGAATCCTCAAAGGACGCAAGCAGCTCCATGCTATTTATCGTTTTTCGCCACTGCCGATACGGTAACCTGCTTCCGCCAGCATTTTGAGATGTTCTAATCGGTCGACATCCAAACCGATTTCCGCATACGCGGTAACGATCTCCTGAGCGGTCGCGCCCATGAGCTGCTGTACGCGGTTCTTGATATG
>Ga0272447_1001863_pt1 | contig 12399 bp, 9 predicted proteins | sample YNPCB0133_FD_194589 | JGI IMG/M metagenome (GOLD analysis project Ga0272447, IMG submission 194589) | Hot spring microbial mat communities from Yellowstone National Park, WY, United States - YNP-CB-013-3 | ecosystem: Environmental > Aquatic > Thermal springs > Hot (42-90C) > Sediment | place... | reverse complement strand
AGTTCTCCTCTTTCATTTTTACTGGGCACCAGTTTTACTTTACAACAACTTTTGGCAACTGCCGATTTTTGTTCGAATTCAAGCCACTCTTTCCTCAATTTTGCGCTTAGCTTTTTTGGCAGATAAAGAAAATCTTATCCAAATCTCAACCTACTCCACCTCCTTTTGGCTTTTAAAACAAGTTAACTTTTGGGATACAAACATCATTCCTGAAGACTGGCATATTTATCTTCAAGCATTTTTTAAATTTGGTAAAAAAGTAAAAACTCTTCCTTTGTATACGATTATTAATGGCGATGCGGTTTATTCTGGAAGCTTAATAAAAACTTTAATCAATCGCTATCAACAGGAAAAACGCTGGGCTTGGGGGGCATCGGATATTGCTTACGCTTTAAAAAACTTTTTTAAAACTCCCCATATCCCTTTTTTCTTAAAATTAAAAAAAATTCTTTTTATTTTTGAAACTCATTTTCTTTGGTCAACCTCATTTTTTATCTTAACGATAAGCGCCTCAATCCCCCCATTAATTAATCCTATTTTTAAAAGAACGGTGATGGGTTTTCTTTTACCAAAAATTTCTGCTTTTATTTTAACTTTAAGCTCTTTAATACTTGTCTTTTATATTATTTTAGATGTTAGCATTAGAAAAAAATTAAAACAAAAAATAAAAATTACCTCTTTGCCCATTTTAATTATCCAATGGTATCTTCTTCCTCTTATTTCTTTTCTTTTTTCCTCAACCCCGGCTTTAGAGGCGCAAACAAGACTTTTACTTAAAAAACCGATAAAATATAAAGTAACAGAAAAAGTTTAAAAAATTTTTTATGTTATCTTTTCTCTTTTCAAAAACACCCCTTTTGTTTTTTGCCCAAAGCCTTTGGCGAGATGAGGCTTTTTCTTATTTTTTGGCAAAAAAAAACATCTTAGAAATTATCTTTCTTTCCGCCAAAGACTATAATCCGCCTTTGTATTATATTTTGCTTCATTTTTGGATGAAAATTTTTGGCTCATCAGAAATCGCCCTTCGCAGTTTGTCGTTAGTTTTTTATTGGGCAACGATTTATATTATCTTTTTATTTTTAACTAAAATCTTTAAAATCAAAGAAAAATTACTTTTGATTCTTTCTTTAATGGTTTTTATATTTAATCCTTTATTTTTATACTACGCTTTTGAAGCTCGCACCTATACCCTTTTTGCTTTTTTCTCTTCATGGTCATCGTATGCTTTTTTAAAGGAAAATAAAAAACAATATCTTTTAGCTTCTTTATTGGGTCTTTTTACTCATTATTTTATGATTTTTATTTTTTTCTCTCAGATTTTAACCTATCTTTTATTCAAAAAAAAATTTAAAAAAATTCAATTAAGATTTTTTTTCTATCAAGGAGCTTTTTTGATTTTGTGGATTCTTTTTGTTTTTCTTCAAAAAGGAAAATCAATTGCCGATGATTTTTGGATCAAAAAACCGGATTTTTTTATTATTAAAAATTTTTTGGGAATATTATTTACCGGTTTTGAAAAATACTTTGGTTTTTCTTATAAAAAAATGGGGTATTTATCGCTTTTTCTAATTTTTTTGATAATTTTTGGATTCTTTATTAAAAAAAATTCTAAAAAACCAGTCTTTTTTTATTTCTTTTTCAACGGAGTTTTTATACCGCTATTAGTAGCATTAATTTCTTATCTTAAACCAATTTTTCTTCCGCGGTATCTTATTAGCTTTTTAATATTAATGCTTCTTCTTTTAGTTTTTATCATCAATCACATTCAAAGAAAAGTAATTGCGATTTTAATTGTTTTTGCTCTTTTATTTTTTTCTTTTGACTATCAAAAACTACAGATTAAATTTCGAAAAAAATCAAACTATAAAAAACTTTATCAAGAAATAAAGGCTTTAGCAAAAAAAGAGGATTTTGTTTATGTCACTTCCGAACTTGATTATTTTATCGCCGGTTATTATTTTGATATCAATCGGGTAAAAATTTTTAACAAAAGTTATGAGGAAATCCCAAATTATGTTGGTAAAGTATTAATTCCAAAAGAAGCAATTACTTTTTCTCTTCCTTTATATCCCAAAAAAGCTTTTATTGTCGAAAGTAATTCTTACTCAATCCAAGCGGTTTTTTTAAAAGATTAAGATATAATAAAAATATTTAAAAATATGAAGAAATTACTTTTTTTTGCCAATTTTTTGATGCTTGGAGTTTTTATTTTAAAATTCAATCATTTACCGCCTCAAATTCCTTTGTTTTATTCCCGTCGATTTGGTGAAGAACAACTTGCTGATCTTTGGATGATTGTTTTTTTACCTTTTTTTTTAAACTTCTTTTTTTTTATTAACAATTTTTTTTATAAAAAATTTTTCTTTGGCAATTTTTTAGTCAAAAAAATCGTCGATTACGTTAACCTTTTTTTCATCATTATCATTCCAATAATTTTTTTACGAATTATTTTTTTAATCAGTTAAATATTTATGAAAAACATTTTGCCTTTAATTTTTGCTTCTTTTTTATCTTTTTTGTTAACTTATCCAACAATAATTTTGGCAAAAAAAATAAATTTAGTTACCGATAAAAAAAAACGAAAACACCCGGCCCATACTCATATTGGCATTATCCCTCGCGGTGGTGGTTTGCCAATTTTTTTTAGTTTTTTAATTAGTATCTTATTTTTCTTAACAATCAATAAAATAATTTTAGGGATTATTATTGCTAGTTTTTTACTTCTTATTGTTGGCCTTTTAGATGATTATTTTGACCTTTCACCCTATCTTCGCTTTATCGCCAATCTTTTAATTGCCTCTTTGGTCGTTAGTTTTGGTTTGGGAATTCCTTATATCTCCAATCCTTTAGGTGGCGTAATAAGACTTGATCAATGGAAAATCGATTTTGATTTTTTTGGTCATCGTCAAATTTTGATTTTGGCTGATATTTTATCAATTATCTGGTTAACATGGTTGACTAATATGGTCAACTGGAGCAAAGGCGTTGATGGTCAACTTCCTGGATTTGTGGCAATTACTGCTTTTTTTTTGGGAATTTTATCGCAAAGATTTACCGCTCATGACATTACAGTTTACTCAGTAACAATCTTGGCTTTTATTATAAGTGGTGCTTATCTTGGCTTTTTACCCTGGAATTTTTATCCGCAAAAAATTATGCCAGGATATGGCGGTGGTGCTTTGGCTGGGTTTTGGCTTGGGATTTTATCGATTTTATCTTTTGGAAAAGTTGGAACCGCCATTTTAATTCTCTCAATCCCAATGATTGATGCAGTTTATACAATAATAAGAAGAGTCTATCAAAAAAAATCACCTTTCCGCGCCGACTGGGGACATTTTCATCATCGATTACTGGAAATTGGCTGGGGAAAAAGACGAATTGCTATCTTTTATTGGTTAGTTTCTTTTATCTTAGGTGTTGCTTCTTTGTTTTTAAAAGGTTTTGATAAACTCCTTGCTTTTTTAAGTTTTTTTGTGATTTTAATTGTTTTTATTTTGATTATTGAGAAAGTTAAGAAAATAGATCGTTAAAGTTCTGAATAAATAATCTCTCCATTTTTAAATAAATATACTTTTTATTTATCTTTTCCATCAATAGATCAATCTTTTTAGACCGATAATTTAGCTGATTTTCTCTTTAAAACAATATTATTTAAAAATATTTTTGGGATTATTTAAGTAATTTTTTATTAAAAAAAATAATTAATCCCAACCAAATTTTTTGATGTAATAAATTTTTACTAATTGAGTCAGAAGAATGTAACTAACTAAGATAGCAACTAAAATTGGCCAGTATAATAAAGGTAAAGTTACAAAACCAAAAAAAGAAGCAAAAGGAGAATTAACCAAAAAAATTCCTGTAAAAGAAATCAATATTGTAGTTAGAGTCAATAACGGATGAGCTCGACTTTGAATAAAAGGCAGTCCTTTACTTCTAATAACGTGAATAATCAGTGTTTGGGTAAGTAGAGACTCAATAAACCAACCAGTTTGAAAAAGCGAAGGATTGTTCCAACTATTAAAAACAAAAAGCATAACAAAATAAGTTACGTAATCAAAAATCGAACTTACTGGTCCGATATAAATTATAAATCTTCTTATATCATCAATCTTCCATTTTCTTGGTTTTTGAATATAATCTTTATCCACATTATCAAAAGGAATTGCCAATTGAGAAGTGTCATATAAGAGACTATTAGTCAAAATCTGAATCGGTTTCATTGGTAAAAAAGGAAGAAAAATACTCGCTCCTAATACGGAAAACATATTGCCAAAATTAGACGATGCCCCCATTCTTAAATATTTAAGAATATTCCCAAAAATTTTTCTGCCTTCGATTACTCCATCAGCTAAAATTTTAAGGTTATTTTCTAAGAGAATAATATCAGCCGATTCTTTGGCAACATCCACTGCACCATCAACAGAAATCCCCACATCAGACACTCTAAGACTTGGCGCATCATTTATCCCATCACCCAAAAAACCAACAATGTGTTTCTTTCTCAATGCCTCAACAATTCTTTTTTTATGATGAGGAAGTAATTTAGCAAAAATTGTATTTTTTTCAACTGCCTCTTCAAGGGTTTTTTGATCCATCTGTTCAATCTGTGGTCCTAAAATCACTCCGTCATTATTTATTTTTACTTCTTGAGCAATTCTTTTAGTTACCAATTCATTATCACCAGTTAAAATCTTAATTCCTACACCGAGATTTTTTAGCTTTTCAATTGCCTCATGAGCTGACTGTTTTGGAGGATCTAATAAACAGACCAAACCAATAAAAACAAGGTCTTTTTCTAGATTGTTAGAATTGTTATTTGCTTCTATTTTTTTATAAGCAACAGCGATTAATCGATAACCATCGTTTGAATATTTATTATTTAATTCTTTTATCTTATAAATTATTTTTTTATCAATCTTTTTATCTTTTCCTCCAATTTCAAAGCGGCTACAAATTGATAAAACTTCTTCTACCGCTCCCTTACAAATTAATATTTTTTCTTTATTTTTATTTTCAACAATTATTGATAAACGTTTTCTTTTAAAATCAAATGGCACCTCATCAATTTTTTTATAATCTTTGTATATATTATCTCTTTTAATTTTCTTTTGATAATCAACTAGTGAAGTATCAATTAAATTTTTAAAACCCGTTTGAAAAAAACTATTTATAAAAGCAAAATCAATAACCTTATCATCTTTCTCTTCTAAAACATTAAAATATTTAATAACGGTCACTTTATTTAGAGTTAAAGTACCAGTCTTATCAGTACATAAAACATCCATCGCTCCAAAATTTTGAATCGAGTTTAAATTTTTAACAATTGTTTTTTTCTTTGCCATATTAATTGCTCCCTTTGAAAGATTCAAAGTAACAATAGCAGGAAGCATTTCAGGAGTTAAACCAACGGCTATTGAAATCCCAAACAAAAATGCCTCAAACCAATTTCCTTTAGTTATACCATTAACTAAAAAAACAGTTGGCACCATAAAAAACATAAATTTTATCATTAAGTAGGTGAAGTTCTCGATTCCTTTATCAAAGGCAGTTTCTGGTCTTATTCCGGCTATATCTTTAGTTAAAGTATTTAAATAGGTATTTTTCCCCGTATGAATGACTATCCCAATCGCATATCCGCTTTCAACATTTGTCCCCATCAAACAAATATTTTTCAAATTTGATGGATGAATGTTGGTATTAGTTTCTGGAAAATGATTTTTTTCAACCGGTAAAGATTCACCAGTTAAAAACGATTGATTAACATATAAGTCTTTACTTTCGATAATTCTTAAATCAGCAGGAATTAAATCACCAGCAGAAAGATAAACAATATCACCAGGACAAATATTTATTAAATCAACCTCCTTTTTCTTTCCGTTTCTTATAACTGTGGCTGTTGTTTTAACCAAAGACATAAGTTTTTCTGCTTCATTGTAGGCTTTAGTCTCTTGAATAAATCGAATAATTAAACTTATAAAAACCATCAAACTAATAATGAAAGAGGTTTGGTAATCTTGAGTAAATAAAGAAACTACAATAATGAAAAAAAATAAAATTATCAGAGGATTAATCAAAATATGAAGAAGTGTTTCATACCATTTCTTTTTCTTTTTATACTCTAATTCATTTTTTCCATAAACATGAAGTCTAATTTTTACTTTTTTATCATTAAGGCCAAAATCACCTGTTTCCAAATCAGAAAAGATTTCTTCTTTAGTAAGAGACGAAAACCGTTGTAAATCGTTAATTATTTGGTTTTTATTTTTTGGTGGTTCTTTTGGATTTTTTTTCTCAAATTCAGCTCTTTTAATATATTGATTATATTCATCAACTCTCTCCCCCAAACTTTTTCCTAACCAAAAACCAAAAATAACACTCATATTTAATATTATAGTTTTTTCTAGTAAAAAAATCAATACAAAATCTCTTTTTCAATTTTTATAAATTTTAAAGTAAGATATAATCTCATGTTTAAATTAAAAGTTTTTACTGATGGTGGATCAAAAGGCAATCCGGGACCAGCCAGTATTGGCGGGGTTTTTTATATTGGCAGCAAAAAAATCTTTCAGTTTAATCAATCAATTGGCATTGCTACCAATAACGACGCCGAATATCAAGCATTAATCTACGCTCTTGAGGAAATAAAAAAGCAAAAAGAAAAATTGGCTAATGATTTTAAAGTTAAAAGAATTGATTTTTATTCCGACTCACGTCTTTTAGTTAATCAAGTTAAAGGATTTTTTAAGGTGAAAAATGGGAAGATCAAAGAATATATTTTAAAAATTCGCAGTCTTGAACAAGAAATAAATCTCCCCATTTCTTACCACCAAATCCCCCGAGAAAAAAACAAGGAAGCAGATCGTTTGGTAAATATTTAGCTTTACACCTGTTAGGTGTAAAGCCACGTATACACTTTGGTATGTGATATTTTGCTCGGATTTTTACTGACAATTCACAACAATATTTTTATTGTTTTTAAATTCATAGCATTTTGTTGATTTAATAAATCTTATACAAACACTCATCGTAACACCGTCAACATGTATTTGATCATACAATGTCCATTCAACCCCAATGCATTCACAAGATCTTTTTACACCTACGCTCCATCCAGTCTTTAAACTACATGTGCGTACTAGTAATAAGCTAGTTAAGACTAAATACCAATAGAAATGTTATAATCACTTTTTTCATAAATTTCTAATTTATCTATTTAAATCCGAGTGAAATTTTACATAACTCGTTTTTATACGAATTGAATGTATAATATCGGCCTTTTGTTGCATATTATACGAACTTTAATGTATAATTTTTGGTGGAATTATTAATTATTCACTAACTTTATTTAATCAATTTTAAAAGGTTCTACCAAGCGGATAAGTTATTAGTTTACACAATCCACTTGACAGAACCAAGCCTTCGGCTGTCCCTCCTTCGCTAAAGCTAAGGAAGGGTAAGATAACTTTAAATATTTATAGTTTATAATTTTTTAATATGTCTTTAAAGTACTTTATTAAAACATTCGGGTGTCAACAAAATAAAGCAGATTCAGAAAGAGTGGCGGCTGCTTTTGAGGCAAGAGGAATGAAACCAGCAAAAGGATACGCTGATGCTGATTATATTGTTATAAATACCTGTATGGTCCGCCAGTCAGCTGAGGATAGAGTCTATGGATTAGTAAGAAACTTAGGTAAAATCAAAGAAAAAAAACCAAGGCTTAAGATTATTGTTACCGGTTGTATGGTGGGCGTTGCTTTTCGGGATAAAAGCGGAAAAATTTTACAAAAACTAAAAGAACGGATGCCGCAGGTTGATGAGTTTATGCCAATTGAAGAGGTGGGTTTTGATAATGAACCAGTAAGGGTAAGTAAAATACATGCTTGGATTCCAATATCCAACGGTTGTAATAACTTTTGTACTTTTTGTGTTGTCCCCTTTACCCGCGGCCGGGAAATCAGTCGACCTTTTGAAGATATTATTTCTGAGGCAAAAAAATTAAAAGAACAAGGATACAAAGAAGTTACTCTTTTGGGACAAAATGTCAATTCATATGGGGCTGATTTGATTTTGGGTGAAAAAAATGTTCAAGTGATGCGAGATTTAAATAAGATTTATTTTGAATCACATTCTGTAAATACACGCCATAGCGCATCTTTTCAATATAAACTCAACGGTAAAAATTTAAAACCCATTTATGTTAAACATTTAGGCCGTTACCGCATCCCCACCCTTTTTCCTTATCTTTTGGAAGAAGTGGCCAAACTTGGCTTTGAAAAAGTCGACTTTATCTCCTCCAATCCTTGGGACTTTTCTGATGAGTTAATTGATGTTATTGCAAAATATCAAAACATTACAAGAACCATTCATCTTCCAGTTCAGTCTGGCGATGATAATGTTTTGCGGCGAATGAATAGGTGGTATACCGCATCGCAATATTTAAATTTGATCGAAAAAATAAAAGAAAAAGTTTCTGGAGTAAAATTTACCACTGATATTATTGTTGGGTTTTGCGATGAAACTGATGAAGAGTTTGAAAACACAGTCAAACTTTGTAAAAAGGTGGGTTTTGAAAAAGCATATATTGCTATGTATTCTCCAAGACCGATGACAGCAGCAACTAAAGTAATGAAAGACAATGTTCCTTATGAAATAAAAAAGAAAAGATGGACTATCTTGGAAAACCTACTCAACAAAAAACCTTAATATTCTTATCAGAATATTATCTCTTTTTGGTTTTAAAAAGATGATAACTTCCTTCTTTTCATTTCCTCTGACTTTCAATTCAGGGTGATAGATTATATATTTGGATTCGTCTTTAAATTCCTGAGGAATGTTTTTGGCTTCTGCCTCGCCTATTAACTGATAAACGGATGGCAAATCAATTTTCAGTCGATAAAGGTTATTTTCTCTTTCATCAACATAAAAATTGAACTGGCCATCTTCGTTTGTTTTATAAGGATTAACCAAACCGGGTTCAACTATTTTTTTACCTTTTTCATTAACTAAAGAAATTTCTACATTAGCAATTGGCTTTTTTGTGAAGTAATCTAAAACTCTCCCTTTTGGATCCCATTTAATCAAAACACATTTAGTTTCAGCGCTTGAAGAAAAAACAGTCGTTCCTTGTTGAAGACCACCTTGACCTAAATTATTTTCTGAAGATGGATTTCTGTAAACAGCATAAACAGTATGAGTCATAAAATCGCGGGTAGTTGAACGAACATAAGCTTCTATTTGGTTGGTGTTGGTGGGAATTTTAAATGGATTTTGAGGATGGATTACTTGAAATGTGTGTTGAGTTAATCTGTTAAGATGAAGACTTTGATCGTGTGCATCATTGCCAGTAGTACAATAAACGCTTTGATTTTTTGTGACACAGCCAACAATGTAGATATCTTGATTATAGGAATGAGGCAATTGACCACTTACTTTTAATCTATGATCTAAACCAGCACCATATTCATTTCCACTATATGCTTCTGTTTTTAAACAAACCCAAATATAACCTACATTATCTCTTATTGGTGATTGATATCTTGCACTTCCAGTTGGAGCAGGAGTAGCCGTAACATAAATAATCGTTGGGGTTGGGGTTGGCGGATTGGTGGGAGTGGGAATTGGAGTAGACGTAGGCGTTGGGAGTCGGGTTGGCGGATTGGTGGGAGTAGTTAAAGTATACGTAATCGTTGGGGTTGGGGTTGATATAGGTGGTATTGTTGGTGGACTAGTTGGCGGAGGCGAAGAAGGTCTTTTCCGACAACAAGTATTGTTATTCCCACAAGGATCACATTTTACCTCCACACATTCTACATCTGGTTCGCTTGGAGAAGCACTCCAATGATTATAACATGAAGGTTGACAAGATCTTTGACCAGTAATTCTTACACACTTCCCTGCCTCCTGCCCACTAATTTGACCACAATCAGGTATATTTGTTGGTGCTGGAGGAGAGGTGTCCTGTGCCACACAGGGTCCACAACGAGAATTTCCTTGCCAAGGACAGGTTGGTCCTCCTCCCCCAGTTTCATTACAACCTTCTTTATAACAATACTTTGTTCCACTTCTTCCATCAGAAGTAGTGCAACTTTCCGTATAATTTTCTGAACAATATTTTAACGGCGGTGAACATCTTAAAGCATTAACTTTTTTTACAGTTAAAAAAGATAAAAATTGGAAAATTAAAAAAATAAGAAAAATTTTGCTCATTTTTTTTTAATTATTTAAAATCAAATCTAACATTAAATAATTTATTCTCAAATCATATATATAAATATAATTTCCTCCATTATGAAAAATTTTTTTATTTTCTCGAAAACCTTTATAACCTACCATATCTAAATTATTTTTTATTAAGCTATCAAAATAATATTTATAAGAACTTAAATATTTTGCTTCTTTTGTTGCCATATAAATTTCCCGTCCTAAATAAGTCATTCCAATCTTAAATAAGACATCATCATTCCCTGCCCCTTTTGAGTCTAAATATTCAAATATAAACTTAGCAAAATTAAGATAATCATTTTTTAAATTGGCTTTATATATATTAATTGCTGCCAAACCTAGAAATGGTGATTCTGATAGTACTTTTTCTTTATTAGTTATAAAGTACTCCACCGCCGAATCAAAATAAGCTTTTGCTATATAAAGATTAGTTGGTCCATTAAGAATAAAGTAACGAGCCACATGATCAGAGGCAGCGGTTATAAAAAGAAGATAATGTCGATTATTTTCTATTAAAGAACTGAAAAATTTGCCGTTATTTGACGTAGGAATCTCTATTGATGTAGTAGATTTTATCCTATTAATTAAAAATTCACCATTGAAATCATTAATATTCTTTTCGCTATTAACCATATCTTCTTCTCTAAAATATATATTGTTAATACAAATATCATCTAAATCTTTTTTTAAACTCTCATTAATGAACTTTTCTTTTATTCCTTTTTGATAAATATCATTAAGATAGTAACATTGTAAAAAATCGGATTGAAAAGGTTGAGTCCTTGATAACTGCGCATATTTTTCTAATTTTTCTTTAAACAGATCAAAATAATTTTTATCTTTTGAGTAAAGATAGTAGTTAAAAAAAGCCCAAATACTTCCTATTTCTCTTTGTCTATCGGTTCCTAAAGATTCACACTCTTTATTAGAACATTGTAGGGCCACTTGATTTTCCATTTTTTTTAACCATTCAACGATACTTCTTGCTATTTCTTTATTGTCAACTTTTTTTTTTAAATTCCTGCCTAAATCTTGATCATTTTTTTTGAAAAAATTAGAACTTGTATTTTTTTTCATGTTGGTATTTTTTCCAAAATAAAAAAGATAGACAAATAAAACAACAAAAATAAATAAAAAAGAAAAAAATATAATCAGATATTTTCGATTTTTGAGATAAAGTTTTAATTTCATTTTATATACATAATACACTATTAAAAAACATAATTCAATAATTCGTATAACTCACCCACATTTTGCATTCTTTAGGATAATTTTTAAGATAATTTTTAACAATAAAATCAATTGGTGATAAGTTATTTAAACTCTTGGCGATCTTTAACAATTATAACAAAAACAATTACAACAAAGAAATTAATCTAGTAAATTCGACATAATTAAAAAAATGTAGTGGTAAAAATAATACTTTATCTTGTTATAGTAATCTTTTATTATAAATTTTTATTTTTATAAATAAAAATGCCCTTTCTGTCTTAAATTTTCTTGTGTTAAAAATAATTTATTTAAAAAAAATTTATAACCTAATAACAATCAAAAATAAAAATAAAGATTAAGAATTATTAAGGGGATAATTCAAAATAAAATCACTAAAAATTTTTAATTATGCCTAAAAGTAGGTTTTGAAAAAGCATATATTGTTATGTATTCTCCAAGACCGATGACAGCTGCCACTAAAGTGATGAAAGACGATGTTCCTTATCAAATCAAAAAAAATCGCTGGCAGATTTTAGAAGACTTAATCAACAAATCAAAACTTAAAAGGAATTAATTTTTTAAGGTTCCTAACTTTCGGCGCGTTTAAAACGGATAAGGAGCCTTTTAGTTCCTAACTTTCGGCGTCGACGAGGCCTACGACTTGCCTTTTAGTTCCTAACTTTCGGCGAGGTCGTGTTAAGAATAAGCCTTTTAGTTCCTAACTTTCGGCGTTTCTTACTTTGCTGAGAGCCTTTTAGTTCCTAACTTTCGGCGTATTAATGGTGGTGGATTAGCCTTTTAGTTCCTAACTTTCGGCGGTCATTTTTTTATTGTTCTGCCTTTTAGTTCCTAACTTTCGGCGTCAAAAGAGTTTGGGGGCTGCCTTTTAGTTCCTAACTTTCGGCGTTATTGCTTTATGGGGTAAGCCTTTTAGTTCCTAACTTTCGGAGGCACCATTGGTTCGTT
>Ga0272447_1001862_pt1 | contig 12401 bp, 6 predicted proteins | sample YNPCB0133_FD_194589 | JGI IMG/M metagenome (GOLD analysis project Ga0272447, IMG submission 194589) | Hot spring microbial mat communities from Yellowstone National Park, WY, United States - YNP-CB-013-3 | ecosystem: Environmental > Aquatic > Thermal springs > Hot (42-90C) > Sediment | place... | reverse complement strand
AGTGCTCGATGCCGAACTTCAACCCTTCCGCCTGCACCAGCTGCGACAGCACCACGTATTCCTCCATGTTGCGAGGCTGCCATACATGCGCCTCGAACAACTTCTCCTTGCGCGAGGTGTCGGGGTCCTTGATGCGGTAGAGAAAGCCTTCGCTGTCGTAGAAGAACTGCTCCGGTGGGATGTTGCGCTGCAGGGTGCGCAGGGCGGGCGCGCCATGCATCCCGAACTCACTGATGAACCGCCCTTTGTCCTCTGCGTAGTGGCGGTAAGAGATGCCCTCTGGCGTGGAGTTGACTCGCGGTTCTTCGCGGCTCTTGCGCGGAAAGACTAAGCCTGCCCACACTTGCCAGTTGTGCTTGTCGCCCGCGAGGTCGCTGTTGGCGTCGTCCCCACCCCATGGACTGCTGGGCCAGTAAAGGCGCGACGGGTCTAACGCTGCGCACACCTGTGGCAGGATTTCGTCATAGATTCGCTTTCCATGGTAGGGGAAATCGGGTTGGTTCCAGTGGAACATGCTGTCGATCCACTGGTTCTCGTTGTTGCCACACCATAGGGCGATGCAAGGGTGATTGCGCAACTGCTTTACGACGATTTCTGCTTCGCGACGAACCTCCTTTACGAAATCTTCGTCGTCATCGGGATAGGCGGCGCAGCTGAACATGAAATCTTGCCATACAAGGATGCCCAGTTCGTCGCAGGCGTTGTAGAACTCGGGCGACTCGTAGATACCGCCCCCCCAGACGCGCAGCATGTTCATGTTGGCATCGCGAGCCATCTGCACCAGCTGGCGGTAACGCTCGGCGGGAATGGAACCAATCAGGCTATCCGCAGGTATCCAATCTGCCCCTTTGGCGAATATCTTCACGCCGTTCAACACGAAGGTGAAGTTGGTGGTGTCCGGTTCCAACCCAGGCGACTGGTCTACCTCGATGGTGCGCACGCCGAAGCGTATCGAGTCCGTGTGGATTACCTTCGCGCCGTCCAGCAGCTCTGCTTCCACAGTGTACAGGTGCGGCTTGCCCAGGTCATGCGTCCACCATAGCTGCGGCGACTCCATCCACAGGGTGGTCTCCGCCCTGCCATCGACGACAGGAGCAACCACCCGCCAGTCCCGTCCATGGTCTCGAACGAAAAAGCAAACTACTAGCGGTGTATCCCCACGGAGGCGTTCTATCTCAGCGCTAAGCCGTATCTCAGCGCCGCTGTCGCTAATCCGCGTCGTGTAAACAAACAGATGGGCAATGCGCGCTAACGAATGCGCCTCCAGCCGAACAGGTCGCCACACGCCAACCGTCACAAAGCGCGGTCCCCAATCCCAGCCCCAGTTCATCTGCGCCTTGCGCAGCCACACCCGCGGTTTGTAAAATGCCGCCCAATAGCGAGACACATCCTTCTTCTCCGCCTCCAGCACCACCGAATGGAAACAGATGGCGAGCAGGTTCTGTTCGCCGAGGCGCAGGTGCGGCGTGACGTCAAAACGGTAGGGTGTGAACATATTTTGCGCGGAACCGACTTTCTCACCGTTCACGTAGACGTCCGCAAGGGTATCCAAGCCCTCGAACACGAGGTCATAACGCTCCCCGCGAAGGTCTGGCGGAACGGTGAAGGTTGTGCGGTACCACCATTCGTAGTCCTCCACCCAGCCGCACGCTTCTGGGTTTCCGTCGTAACAAGGGTCAGGCAAAATGCCCGCGCAGATGAGTGCGGTGTGTACGTCGCCGGGCACTTGCACGGGTATGGCTTCGCGCTCGTCGAAATCCGCAGTGTGGGCACCCTGCTGCACACCTTTGCCTGGTTCAAAGTAGAACAGTCTCCAAGTTCCGTCCAATGCGTATTTCATCGCGTAAACCTCCTGCCGTTCTTTTATACCGAACAAAAGCGGTTTAGTCAAGCAGGAGAGCGATAGCTCTCAAAAACCCGCTCGTCCGTGACTCCTCGACCACAAGTTGCGGTCACCGCAGAGACACCAACGGCTAGTGCTTTCCTTTAGGAACATCTCTGGAGATAGCCTAGGAGGGTGCTGCCGGACAACGTCCTGCGTCTTGCTCTGAAACAGCTCGAAAAAATCTCGCATGTATCACAAGGCTTCAGCCTGCGCACCTTCTGTCGCTTTCCCCTACACGCTCTCGGCAGGCACATCGGGCACAGATGGCCAATATGTAAGCGGAATGCATCGTGTAACCTTTAGCGAGGGAGGTCGCGCAAACATCCCATGTTCGTTCGTTGCGTCGTTTTTGCTGGGCTCGCCCTCTTCTTCGCAATTGCGTGCGCTGCCCAGACTGCCATCCGTTTCGCCCGTTACCCTGCCCCTTCGCCCGACGGCAAACAGATTGCCTTCTCGTGGCAGGGAGACCTGTGGCTGGTGAGCAGCGCAGGTGGCGAGGCAAAGCGGCTGACCGTTCACGAGGGCTACGATTATGCCCCTACTTGGTCACCCGATGGCAGCAGAATCGCTTTTACTTCCGACCGCTACGGCAACGATGACGTCTTCGTAGTGAACCTACGCGACGGGACGATACAGCGGCTGACTTACTGGTCGGGGCGCGACCGCGCACTCGGATGGATGCCCGATGGTAGAGCGGTGCTGTTCGAGTCCTCACGGGACTGGGAGCCTTACGGAGCAGAGCCGTGCGTCTACGTCGCGCCGCTGAAAGGCGGTACCCCCTACCGCCTGCACGACGCCACCGGCACCCCGGCCGCGCTGTCTCCCGATGGCAACAAGGTAGCGTTCGTGCGCCGCGGCTCCAGCTGGTGGCGCAAAGGTTACAAGGGGAGCGCGACAGGAGACCTCTGGCTGCACGACTTGCAGACCGACCGCTACGCCCGTCTCACGCAGACCGACACCCCCGACACCCTGCCGATGTGGTCGCCTGACGGCAAGACGTTGTATTTCCTCTCTGAGCGGGATGGCACCTACAACCTGTGGTCACTGGACATCGCGAGCAAAGCGGCGAAGCAGCTGACCCGCTACACAGGCGACGGCGTGCGCTTCCCGCAGATAGCGCGCAACGGCAGCCTCATCGCCTATGAGCAGGGAATGGATATCTGCACCCTCAACCCTGCGACTGGCGAAATCAAAGTGCTGACGATTACCGCCCCAGCAGCGGATGTGCGCAAGCCACAGGGCAGCTGGATGCAGGTACGCGGCGATGTCTCCGAATACGCTATCGCCCCTAACGGCAAGGAAGTGGCATTCGTGGTGCGGGGGGAGGTCTTTGTCACCCGTTATCCTGATGGCGGCGCGGCTCGACGCATCACCGAAACGGTGGAGCCAGAACACGGACTCACTTGGTCGCCTGACAGCAAATCGCTGGTCTTTGCCTCCGAGCGCGGCGGTACCACCAGTCTGTATCTTGTTACCTCCGATGACTCGGAGGAGCCACGCTTGCGCCGGACCCCCAAACTGAAAACGGAGCGTCTCACAAACTCGGTACTTCCTGATACCTCGCCTGTGTTTTCACCCGACGGCAAAAAGATTGCCTTCCGCCGCGGCAACGGCAACCTAGTGGTGCTGGAGCTGGAGACCAAAAAAGAGCGCACGCTGCTGCAGCACTGGAATCTGGGGCAGTTTGTGTGGTCGCCCGACAGCCGCTACCTCGCGCTGGAAATGGAAGACAACGAGTATAACTCCGACATCTACATTCTCAGCATCGAGGACGGCAAGATGGTCAATATCAGCCGCCACCCAAACAACGATACCAATCCCTCGTGGTCGGCGGATGGGCGCGCGCTGGCATTTCTGTCTCAGCGGGATGGGCGAAACTTCAACATCTGCTACCTGTTCCTGCGCAAAGCGGACGACGAAAAGAGCAAAGCGGACTGGCAGGACGAAGAGGACGCCAAACACGATGCCCCCAAAAAGCCCGACGAGAAAAAGGACACCAGGGTGGAAGTGCAGATAGACCTCGAAGACATCCACAACCGCGTGCGGCAGGTTACTCGCTACGTGGGCGGCGTGCAGGAGATCGCCCTCTCGCCCGATGGCAAGAAAATCGCTTTCCGCAGCGGCTATAAAGGACAGAGCGACCTGTATGTCATCGACTGGGACGGCAGCAATGAGAAGCGGCTGACCACAGGCGGCACTTCACCCACCGACCTGCGCTGGAGCACCGACGGCAACACCATCACCTTCCTAGGCAGGGGACGCATCTCGCGCATCGCCGCCGCTGGGGGAACGGTGCAGGCAACCGACTTCAGCGCACAGATGCGGGTGGACTTCGCTGCCGAACGCGAGTACCTCTTTGACGCCGTTTGGCGCACCATCAACGAGGTGTTCTATGACCCGCAGTTTCACGGCACCGACTGGGCATCCATGCGTCTCAAGTATCGCCCCTACCTGCAACATGTGAGCGAAGACCGCGATTTCAGCGCGGTGGTCTACCTAATGCTGGGTGAGCTGAACTCCTCGCATGTGGGCTATACGCCGCGCTCCACCGCAAATCCAGAAGCCACAGAGACAGGAATGCTGGGAGTGGTGTGGTCAAACCGTCGAGACGGCGAAGGTCTGCTTATCGAGCGCGTGATTCCCGACACACCTGTCGCGCGTTCGGACGTGAACTTGAAGCCCGGCGAGCGCATTTTGGCAATCAACGAACAGCGCATCACCGACACCACCAACGTTTGGCAGCTGCTGAACGGCACTGTGGGCGAGAAGACCCGCCTGCTGGTGCGCGCAGCCGACGGCACGGAGCGCATGGTGACACTCCGTCCCATTTCTCCTGCGGACTTCCGCCGCGCCCGCTATGACGACTGGGTGAAGCGCAACCGGAAATGGGTGGAAGAACAGTCTGCAGGCACGCTGGGCTACGTGCATATTCAGGGTATGGGCGAGCTGAACGTCTACGAGTTCATTCGTCAGCTGCACGCGGTGGCGGCGGGCAAGAAGGGACTGCTCATCGATGTGCGGTTCAACGGCGGCGGCTGGACCACCGATTACCTGCTGGCGATTCTCATGGCAAAGCGCCACGCCTACACCCTGTCGCGCGGTGGGGAGCCTGGGTATCCGCAAGACCGCCTGCCATTGTATGTGTGGACGAAGCCGATTGCCGTGCTGTGCAACGAGCGCAGCTTCAGCAACGCCGAAATCTTCACCCATGCAATCAAGACGCTCAAACGAGGTCCCGTCATCGGAGTGCCCACCGCAGGCGGCGTCATCAGCACGGGGCGACGCACGCTGATTGACGGCAGCTCGGTGGCGACACCCGGACGGGGTTGGTTCACCATCGACAAGGGCATCAACATGGAGCGCAACGGGGCGGTACCCGATTACGTGGTGGAGGACATGCCCGAAGACCTTGCAGCCGGTCGTGACCGGCAGCTTGAAAAAGCGGTACAGGTGCTGATGGACATCGTGCGAACGGCACCGCCGGAGTTTCCACCTCATCCGCCAGTCGGAAAGTAGACAAGCCGCGCAAACCTTGACATTTGGTCGGAGGTGTGATATAGTATGGGTAGAATACCCCGCGTGAGGAGGCAAGTAGCATGGAAAAGCGTGCTTTGCTATTCAAACGGGGGGGTATTGGTTGGGCTGCTCCTGTGGTTCGCCGCCCCTCTGAATGCGTAGCAAATCGTCACCGCTATTCACGTGCAATGGGATAATAACCTGAACGAGAATCAGCCCTGGCAGCGCGTTACCACTGGCGAAGCGGCTAATCCCTGAATCCACTTCATCGTTGCCTACAAGTTCCCTATCATCAACGTGATGGTGGACTGGGCGGAATTGCAAGAGCTCACCCAAGCCCACCCTGTGCAGCCAACTCGTCAGACCAATTTCAGCCTTCAGAGTGGGCTGCCTGTCGGATGCACCCGACCTCCAGTCAGCGACCCGCAAAACTGGGGCATCCGCTGGTGTGGTATGTTTCCCACGATGGGACCGTTTTTGCACAATGCGCCCTATCGGCTGACGGTGCAGTATCGGTATCTGGCAATAGTGGGTTACAATCCGATGCCGGTGTATCACACATTTGGCCCCTTTCAGACCACCGTTGAGTTCAGTGTCCGTAACCTGGTGGTGAGCTCTTCAGACGAAGTGAAGGTGCTGAAGTGGGATCCGGACCGCCCGGAGGTTTGCGACACCACTTTTCGTTACAGTCTGGACAGTGCGCAGAGGCGGGACGTGCCGGTGCGTATCAGCATCTATTCCACAGATGGTGCAAAAGTGTACGAGGTGACAGAGCAGAAGGCTTGTCCCCAAACACATACGTTCAGTTGGGATGGACAAACTGCTTCAGGTCAGCCCGCACCAGCGGGGTTGTATGTGTTTGATGTAGAGGTGAACCCAAATGCCTATCCCTTTAGCGACGCCGACCGCCTCCGCAGCGGACGTATCAGTATCGGGGAACATGAGGCGTTTATCCTTCCTTCGTCTGGCGACCTCCTGTTGGGCTATGCTTCGCCCTCGCAAGGCACTCTCGAAGTCTCATACGTTCTCAGGAGCGACATATCTGCCACTCGCAGCTTAATACAGGTATACGATCCCGATTTCATACTCACGGCTTCGGTGGAAGGTGGTACCAAGGTGGTTATTCCACAAAGATCGCCCCTACCTGAAGATTGGAATGTGGTGAACGTATCCTGTTCATTAAACAAACCCAAGAAATTATACCCGTACACGGTCATTATCTGGGCATGGGACGACATCAAAACCTACAAGAACCACCTGCCGAAATCCATCTTTGCAAACCAAAGCGTGCGGGCATACACCTGCGCCCACTTTGACGCAACGGGCGTTGGTACCAGCGCCCCAGCGGCGAAACAGTTCAGGGATGTTCGCTTTCAAACGTATTCAGTGAGGCAGGGCGGAACCAGGATTGCTAGTGTCGATTTCGGAGATACGTGGTGGTGGTACGATGCTGCTAATAGCCAACCACCGTCCCCGCCGACCAACACACCGAGGCTTCACAGAACGGCTACGGCGTTGTTTTGGGATAAGCAGCTGGTATTCCGAGCCTTAGAAAGCGTAAATGCACTTACTTTAATGGCTCACGGAAGGAAGACGGCAATAGACACGGGAGGCATAATGCCCTCAAGAATAACTGTCAATGAGTTATGGTCAAGATACTATAACAACGGTAATGGATGGTATTACTGGTGGAGCGGCCCCAGCCGGGGATGGTATCAGGCGCTGGGGTTGGGGCACCTTCGGGTAGTTGCCGCGGTGGGGTGCAGAACCGGTGGTGTTGCGTCTTCGCCGGGGCCTCATGTCTCTCCCGCTGACCCCGCGTACTACACGCTGTCTAGCCCCGAAGCCGGGTCTATCGCGGACTATCTGAACAGACTTGGTGTGCGAAGTGTTGTCTATGTTGCAGCGCCTGCGGCACGTCATGTTGGTGGAGCAACAGGGCGAACGCTTGTCCAAGCATCGAAACTGTTCCTGGAATATTTCTGGAGGTACGCCACCAAAGGAGCGCCCGATTTCGAAAATCCAAGCAATCCTCCAACATACGGGAGCGTAGCAGCAGCCGCTCTCGCGGCGAAGCGCTACATTAAACGGACTTACCGAGGGTTGACAGCCAACGCTGTGTGGTACCAATTCTTCGTCAAAGGGGACGCTGCTTTGTACCCGTAGTACAGGAAACTTGCAGGTTGGTAAGGGAGGTAAGCAAGATGAATGCCCTGAGAAAATGGATAGTACTGCCCCTCGCACTGTTCATCGTAGTTTTGCCTGCGCAGGCACACGAGGAGGTCACCCCAGAAGAGATCGAACAGGCGGCCGAGGTCGTACGCCAGTGGCTCAACATGCCCGATGCGCCGCTGCGCTATTTTCACTCGGAGGTGGGCTCCATTGGGCTAAGCGGGCCGCGCCGCTCGGTGACCTTCGAGGCTCCATATCGCTGGGTCACTGTTGACCTTCTGTCTATGAGGGTAGGTCGGTGGTTACATTATTTTCACCATTGGGTCAAAGAAGCCAGAACCGACCTACCAGAAAAGACCGAGGACGAGATACGCTCCATCGCATGGAACTATGTGCAGCAACATTTCGCGCCTCTTTCTGAGTTCCCGCACTGGGATGTCCGGCTAGAAAGAACATTAGAGAGTGACCTGTTCTTCAATACGGGCAAGAAAGCCGCCGTCTATGACGTGGATTTTTCTCCCTATGTGTTTAGTGCGGCAGGACAGCGCATCCCTGTGTTGACCACCAGCTGCAGAGTAAGCGTCGACCCGTATACAGGCCAAGTGCTTGGTTTTGGTTTCAGCCACATGCCTTTCACCTTAACGCATCTAGAGCCGACTCTGTCGCCTGCACAAGCGAAAGTGGCGATTGAGGCAGCGTTTCGGCAACTGGGCGCGACAGATGCTTACGCGGTGATGCACTCGGAAGAGGAGGCGAATTTCGAGTGGACGCCCGATGGGCTCGTGGTCGGAGCAAACCAAACCAGTGGCTTGCGACTGGCATATCTGTTTGACTACGTAGCGACTTACGCCGAGGGCGAGCGTGCCGATGAGTTCGGCTCGCTAGAAGAGCCGTTTTTGTGGTATGCTGGCATCGATGCCCATACGGGGGAGTTGCTTTACCGTGACGTGTATCTGGGCGAGGCAACGGACGAGGCGAAACGGCACCTGCTCGCCCGCGTGAGGAGCTATCACATAGGGCGTCCAGCGGTATCCGCGTCGTCGCACCAGATGACGACAGTTTCGGTGCGCGCTGGGCAAATCGTGGTGAACGGGGCTGTGGTCTCGTTAAGGCACAAACCCATCCTGCGCAGCGGACGTGTGTATGTTCGGGCGAAAGACGTCTCGGACATGCTAGCGGAAAAGGCTTTGTGCATCACAGCATCCGACCACCGTCAGCCGGTTCGTTCGTTAACCTACCGCGGTGAAAGGTATATTGCCCTGCGCGACGTGTGCAAAGTGGCGGGCATCCGCCTGCACTGGGACAACCAGCGGAAGGTGCCCGTCCTGTACGCGGAGTGGCTGGATGTGAAAAAGCGGCTTCGGGGAAAATAGTGGCAGGGTTGTTCGATCAACTATCTCAGAGAGTGTTTGATAAATGGCTTCATGATTTGCCCCAGCGGCTAAAAGTCGCGGGCAACGCCAGGACAAAACCTGCGGTCGCAGGTTTCAGCCTCCGCAGGAGGCTTCGTTGTGGGTTGCTCGCAACTTCCAGTTGCCGGGTAGACGCATTTTCAAACACTCTCTAAGGGCGGTCTTTGCAGCAGGCGGGTGAAGGCATGGTGGGCGGGGGCGTTCTGCCCTTCTGAGGCACACCTTGCCGCCTCCGCGCCGTTAAAGCCCCGCTGGGCGGCAACGAGAAGATGGATATAATCCGGGTCATCGCACTTTGGTGGACTCATCAGTAACCCCTCCTCTTGACAGCGAAACTTGTTGTTGGTAGCATACTCACCAAACAGGAGCCCGCAGTCAACTGCGTAACTCCTAACTTATTTAACAAAGCACAGGGAGGAGAACAAGATGAGCGATGTAGCCGTGTTACTGCAGTCGGCAAGGGAGGCGCTCGCGAGAGGAGAGCATGGGCAAGCGCGCCGCTGTTGCAGGAGGCGGTCAGGCTTGCGCCCGGCAACTTCGAGGTTCACATGTATCTGGGCGTGTACCTGGGGATGGCAGGCCAGCACGTCGAGGGGCTGCGGGAACTCAACCGCGCAGCCGAATTCAAGCCCGACAGCGCGCATGTTCGCTACAACTTGGGAATCACCCTCAAGTTGGCAGGTCGGCTTGAGGAAGCGGCGCAGCAGCTTGAGGCTGCGCTGAAGTTGGACCCCAACTACCAGAAGGCTGCGAGCGCGCTGGAGGCTGTTCGCGCGCTTGTGCGGTCGGAGCCGACCCGCGATGTGGCTGAGCAGCCCGATGTCACCATCACCAGGCTGGGCGAAGAGCAACTTGCGCCCGCACCCGGGCCTCCGCAGGCTGCGGCACGGGCGGATAACCAGTGTCCATCTTGCGGCGCACTCGTATCCCCTGGTGCATTTGAATGCTCGCTCTGTCGCAAACCCCTGCGCCCTACAGCCGAGCCCAGGGCGGAACTACGGCCAACTACCACCGTGGAAGCGCTTCACCCAGCAGAACTCCCTACGGCTCAGCGAGTGCCGTGGGGGCTGTAGATCGGGGCCCTCAACGGGATCTTCTTCATGCTCGCCTTGCACCTGATGGAGCGGTATGTCTTCAAGTTTGCAGAAGCGGTAGTGGTGCCTTGGTCCGCAGCCCTTCTCGGGATTGTCGTCAGGGGGGTTCTCATCGGGGGCATGGCGGGGATTGCTGCCGCTCTTACCCTGAACGTCTGGGTGGCGGTTGGCGCAGCGGCGATTGCGGTGGTGCTTATCAACGCAGGACTGTTGCTGATCGAGGGCGGCTTTCAGATGTTGCGAGCGGTGGGAGGAGGCATCTCCCCCCTTGTGCTGTTCGGAGGGATCATTTTCGGCGCCATCACCGGGTGGGTCGCGGGCGAGACAGTCATAAAAAGCCTGGCAAAGGCGCAGGCGAAGCCCACTAAGGAGAAGAAGTAGCGATAGCACCAGGAGTTACGCACTTGCAAGACCGTTCGTAAGTTTGCGAGATGGAACGACACCATCTGTCCTTCTGAATCTAGCGAAGACCCTCTTTGAAGGCTCTGAGATGCTTCGCTTGCACTCAGCATGGCAGAAAATTGTCTGTGCATTCGCTGCAGAAGGCGCGACTTACCATGTCTCCCTCGCAACTGCGTAACTCCTACCCTATTTAACTTGATTAAACAACGGCGGGCGTGCTATACTGTTACGACACACTTTGACCTGAAGAGGAGGAGACAACGCTGATGGAACGCCCCGGCGCTGTGACCTTTAAGGGACAGCCGTTGACGCTGGTTGGACCCGAGCTGAAACCGGGTGAGAAGGCACCCGACTTCACCATTATCGACCAATCGCTGCAGCCAGCCTCGCTGAAAGATTACGCGGGCAAGGTGATTCTGCTGAGTGTGGTTCCATCGCTGGATACGGGCATCTGCTCCGCGCAGACCAAGCGGTTCAACGAGGAAGCCGCACAGCTACCGGAAGACGTGGTCATCCTGACGGTGAGCATGGATTTGCCCTTTGCGCAGGCGCGCTTCTGCGGCGCGGAGAACATCGACCGCGTGAAGGTACTGTCCGACCATCGCGACGCCTCGTTCGCTCAGGCGTATGGCACGCTGGTCAAGGAACTGCGGCTGGAGTCTCGCGCTATCTTCGTCATCGACCGCGACGGCATCATCCGCTACGTGGAGTACGTGCCCGAAATCGCCAGCCACCCCAACTACGATGCCGCCCTGCAAGCGGTGAAGAGCCTGCTGTAGACTCTGGCAAAACCGGCGGACGAATTCCCCACACCCCTCCAAGGAGGCAGGGATACATGGACACCCCTCTCCCGAAGCTTCGGGAGAGGGGTCAGGGGTGAGGGCGATACTGCATTCACTTATCTACTCGCAACCGCGCGGCTCAGGTCGACCTGCCACTCGGGGAATAGACAGGGACGAACAGGATTCGGCAGTCCTGGTGCGGAATTGACCCCATGGCATGAAAGCAACGTCCAACAGGTGCCTGCTTCGCGAACTGCTGCCAGTGGGCATCCCGCTGGTAGCCATCGGCATGGGGTGCTTCTTCGGGTTGAGTGCAGCAGGGCTGTTTGACCTCGACGAAGGGCTGTATGCCACCGCCGCGCGGCAGATGGTGGAGTCGGGAGACTGGCTGGTACCTCGCGTGGGCACAGGCGTCTTCTTCGACAAACCTCCCCTCACCTACTGGCTACAGGCATTGTGCATGAAGATATTCGGGTTCACGCCGTTGGCGGCACGCCTGCCTCCCGCTCTGGCAGCAGCGTGGACCGCGTGGCTTTTGTGGCAATGGGCGAAACGGCGCGAACTGCATCGGGTCGGCTGGCTGGCACTGGTCATTTATCCCCTGTGTCCACTGACGATGGGATTAGCGCGGCAGGCGATTATGGACAGCCTGCTCACTTTGTGGTTGACGCTGGCTGTAGTCGGATGGATCGAAGGTTACACCCGTGACCGCCGATGGTACCTGCTGATGGCGGCAGGCGCAGGGCTGGCGACTATGACGAAAGGCTTAATCGGGCTGCTCCTGCCAGGCGCGGCGATCGTGCTGTGGATTTTGCTGCGCCGAGATTGGGCGGAGCTGAAACGCATCCCGTGGTTACCCGCTCTGGGGCTGTATCTCCTGATTGTGCTGCCCTGGCACGTAGCGGTGTGGCAGGCGACCGGGCAACAGTTCATCGAAGAGTATATCGTTCGGCACCATATCCATCGCTTTCTGGGCAAGGAGTTCGGGCACGTCGCGCCGTTCTGGTTCTATATCCCCGTGCTGCTGGCAGGCATGTATCCCTGGAGTGCGTTTGTACCCATCATCGGCTGGCAGGCGATGAGCGGCTGGCGTTGCGAGCGGGAGAAACTCTGCTGCGCATGGGCGATGTGGGCGTTC
>Ga0272447_1001858_pt1 | contig 12434 bp, 12 predicted proteins | sample YNPCB0133_FD_194589 | JGI IMG/M metagenome (GOLD analysis project Ga0272447, IMG submission 194589) | Hot spring microbial mat communities from Yellowstone National Park, WY, United States - YNP-CB-013-3 | ecosystem: Environmental > Aquatic > Thermal springs > Hot (42-90C) > Sediment | place... | reverse complement strand
GCGGGGGTAGTAGCCGTTCCTGCGGCCCCCGTGTGCCTGCAGGAACGCCGTCCGGTCCAATTCCAGGACGGTTTGTAGGACCTCGGTCACCGTTTCCCTCAGCAAGAACCGCAAGGTATCCTGGTCCATGGGGCACCTCCTCCTGCTAAGGTGTGCCCCCCTATTAAACACGGACCCTTACACATAATTCCTTACACGACCCAAGCCGGGGCTGTTTATGTGGTGCTGCTTGACTTGAAATTCGACTCGGGCATCAAAGTGTGGTTCTATTTTTCGTAATAACGTAATAACGTATTTACGTGGATATTGAGACCCGGCTCAGTCGGCTCGAGGCCCGCCTAGAAGCACTGGAGCGAGCCTCGGTGGCATCGTCGAAGTCGCCCGAAGGCCCCTTCTGGGCACTGGATTACCTGCGTGAGACCGCCAGACCGGGCGGCGAGGTGGTGTTTGCCGGGCAGGCCGAGGTGGCTTCGGGCACCTGGGGTTGGCAGTGGGGCTTACCGGTGGGCCCTCTCCTTAGAACCTCTTGGGCAGAGGTGGCTGAAACCCTCGCTGCTCTGGCCCACCCTATGCGCCTGGAACTTCTCCGGGCCGTGCTGAATGGCAAGAGCACCTCCCAGGAGCTACAGCACCTCGAGGACATCGGCACCACCGGTCGGCTCTACCACCATCTCAAGGAGTTGCAAAGCGCCGGCTGGCTCAAGGTGGGCAAGCGAGGCTCTTACACAGTACCCCCCGAAAGAATCATCCCTTTACTGGTCATACTGAGCGCCGCCGGGGGCGAGGCCCTGGCAGCGCAGATAGAACAGGCGGAATCGTAAGGAGGTACCGATGAGATTCTGGATGACGGTAGGAACCCTTTTGCTCGGGCTGGCTATAGCCCAGGCCACCCTAACCCCCAAGGCGGCTCTCGAGCGCCTCTTCACCGAGCGCCCGGCTAAGTCCGAATGGTTCGCCCCGGCGTTCTTGCAGCAGGTGCCGCTGGCCCAGGTGGAGGCCATTCTCCAGCAACTGCTGGACGGCCTGGGGCGCTACGAGGGCGTAGCGCCGGACGGCCCCAACTTTCGGGTGAACTTCGAGCGCGGGGTGGTGCCAGCGCAGATCTCGCTAGATGCTGGAGGACGCATCCAGGGGCTACTCTTCCGACCGGCCCAGCCCAAGGTGGCCCTAACCCCCGCGCAGCTTCGGGAGGAGTTCCGCAAGCTGCCCGGACAGGTGAGCGTGCTGGTGCTAGAGGGCAGCCAGGAGCGCTTCAACCTCGAGGCTGACCGGGTGCTGGCGGTGGGCTCGAGCTTCAAACTGGCCGTGCTGGAAGCCCTGCGCCAGCAGATCGAGGCCGGGCGGCGCAAGTGGAGCGATACCGTGCCGCTGCGCCCGGAGTGGAAAAGCCTGCCCAGCGGCACCCTGCAGAACCTGCCCGACGGAACCCCCTTGAGCCTCGAGCAGTACGCTACCCAGATGATCTCCATCTCCGATAATACCGCTAGCGATGCCCTGATTAATATCGTCGGGCGGGCCGAGGTGGAAAAAATCGCCCCCCGCAACCGGCCCTTCCTCACCACCCGCGAGGCCTTTGTGCTCAAGAACCCCCAAAACCGGCAATGGCTCGAGCGCTACCGGGCCAACCCCGCCGGGCGGGCGGCCTTGCTGCCCCAACTGGCCCGCCTCCCCCTGCCCGACGCCGGCGTGTTCGCCGGGGGGCCTGTCGCTATCGATGTGGAGTGGTTCTTCAGCACCCGCGAGCTGTGCGCGCTGATGAGCCGGGTGCAGGCCCTGCCCCTGATGTCGCTCAACCCCGGCCTCGCCAACCCCGCCGACTGGCAGCGGGTGGCCTACAAAGGGGGCTCCGAGCCGGGCGTTTTGAACCTGACCACCTGGCTCACGGCCAGGGATGGCAAGCAGTACTGCGTCTCGGCCACCTGGAACAACCCCCAGGCCCGGCTGGACGAAAACCAGTTCTTCTTGCTCTGCACCGGCCTGCTCAACAGCCTGAAGTAGACTGACCCCATGCGCGTAGTGCCCTTTCGTTTTGAAAACAACATCCTCTGGCTCCTGGATCAGCGCAAGCTCCCCTTTGAGGAAGTCTGGGTGCCCTGCCAAAGCGCCCTCGAGGCCGCCACCGGCATCCGCGAGATGGTGGTGCGGGGGGCCCCGGCCATCGGGGTGACGGCAGCTTTTGGCATGGTGTTGGCCCACCTGTCGGGCGAAGACCTGGCCCAAGCCGATGCCCTGCTGCGCCAAAGCCGCCCCACCGCGGTCAACCTGTTTTACGCCCTGGACCGCATGAAGCCCCACTGGGGCCACCTCGAGGCCTCGCTACAGGAAGCCCAGGCTATCTGGAAAGAGGTAGAAGAAACCGAGCAGGCCATCAGCCAGCACGGGGCGCGGGTGCTGCGGGGCCAGGTACTCACCCATTGCAACACCGGCCCCCTGGCCACGGGCGGATTCGGAACGGCCTTAGGGGCCATCGTCGAGGCCCACCGGCAGGGCCGGGTAACGCACGTCTGGGTAGGCGAGACCCGCCCCTACCTGCAAGGGGCCCGCCTAACCGCCTACGAGCTGCAAAAGGCCGGGGTGCCCGCCACCCTGATCAGCGACAACATGGCGGCTTACATGATGGGCCAAGGCCAGGTAGATGTGGTGATGCTAGGCAGCGACCGCATGGCCCTGAATGGTGACTTCGCCAACAAAATCGGCACCTATGGTCTGGCCATTCTGGCGCGATACCACGGCATCCCCTTCTATCCGGCCCTGCCGCTCTCCTCGGTAGACCCCAGTCTCGAGCGCGGCGACCAGATTCCTATCGAAGAGCGTCCGGCCCAGGAGGTCACGGTCATTCGGGGGCAGCCCATCGCGCCCGAGGGTTTTCCGGCGGCCCACCCTGGCTTCGATGTAACCCCGCATCATCTGATTACCGGCATCGTAACCGAGAAAGGGGTGCTCTACCCCCCCTTCGACGAGGCCCTGCGGGCCGCCCTAGGAATGAGGTGAGGCATGAAGCCCTTGCTGGGCTGGTGGGAGCTTCTGACCGGGGCCACTTGTCCTGGCTGTGGACAGCCCCTAGGCCAGCCCTTGCTGTGCTCGAGCTGCCGCGCCGCACTCGTTCCCCGGCACCTGCCCCACTTCGTTTACCTGGGCGACTATAGGCGTTTGGGTCGGCTGCCCAAGGCCGTTAAGTACCAGGGGCAGCGCAAACTGGCTGCTTACCTGGGCCAGCTACTGGCGCAGGGTGTAAAGCAGGCCCAGTGGGGCCTTGATGGCGTAACTGCCGTACCAACCCTGCCCCACCGCCAGATTCAGCGGGGCTATAACCAGGCCGAGCTGCTTGCACTGGCCGCGGCCCAAGCACTTCAAGTTCCCTATAAGAGGGTGCTCTTGCGCTCAGCCTGGGACAGGTCGCAAACTCAAAAAACCCTGCTACAGCGCCTGCAACTTTCCCAGACTACCTTCAGGCCCGGCGCAGAAGTAAATGGCGTCTGGCTTTTGGTAGACGACGTGGTTACCACCGGGGCCACTTTTGAGCGGGCCCGCAAGGCCCTGCTCGAGGCCGGGGCAGCCAAGGTTTACGGTGCGGCAATTGCGGTCAAGAGCCCACACCACCTGTCCCGCTATTCCCTATAATCGGTGGCGATGGAACCCGCCGTACGGGTTCCCGCAGCACGAGACCCAGCCCCACCCTTTTTGAAGCGGTGGGGTTGTTGCTAGAGGGGGAACAATGATCAAACGACCGCGCATCCGCAGGCTCGCTGAGCTCCTCCCCCACATCCGCGAGGGCCGCTACCGCATCGGCCCCCACGTGGCCAAGCACATGCTGCAGGAAGGCTTTATCGAGCACGACGTGTTGCAGGCAGTAGAGTGGGGCCGCGAGATGGCGATCTACCCCGAAGACCAGCGTATGCTGGTGCTGGGCTACATGGTTTTTCCGCCCCAGCTCAAGCTGCCGCTGCACGTGGTGCTGGAGTACCGCGAGCCCCGCTGGGTGGATATTGTTACGGCTTTCATCCCCAAAAAGCCGCATCAGGTGTACTCCAGAGCCCGCATCGCCGCCATCCTGCGCTTCGACGGTACCTTTGAGGAGGTGCGCTGGGTTAGACCGAAGTTCCTAACCCCCGAGGATATACCCCGCTAAATGCCCAATACCCGGCGGGCAGCCTCGGCATCCTGGGCGAGCTGGGTCTTGAGGGCTTCCAGGCTCTCGAACTTCATCTCACCGCGCAGCCTGGCAATGAACTCGACAGTGAGTTCTTGCCCATACAAATCGCCCACAAAGCCAAACAGGTGCACCTCGAAGCGCAGGCTCTGGCCCGCAACCGTGGGACGGTAGCCTACGTTGGCCATGCCACCAAACAGGCCCTGCTCGGTGTGTACCCGCACCACGAAAACGCCCATGGGCAAAACCTTAAGCGGGGCCACCTCGAGGTTAGCGGTAGGAAAGCCCAGTTGTCGGCCCAGCCTATCGCCTTCCCGCACGATGCCCCGGGCTGTGTAGGCCCGGCCCAGCAGGAGCCTGGCCGCGTCTACCTCTCCCTGGCGCAATAGCTCGCGGATGCGGCTCGACTTGACCGGCCCACCGCCTAGCTCGAGCAGGGGCAGAATCCGGGTGGGGGCGACGCTCTCGAGGTCCTGCAGGCCCCCGGCCCTCCCCCACCCAAAGCGGAAGTCGGCTCCCACATAGATGCGCTGGGCTTCCAAGGCGCGCAGGTCATCCAAGAAGTCTTCCTTGCTACGCTTGGAGAAGGCCTCGGTGAAGGGCACCACCAGGGCGATCTCAACCCCCAGGCCCCTCAAGAGCTCGAGCTTCTCCGATAAATCGGTCAGGAAGCCCTCCCCTTTCATGAAGACCTTGCTGGGGGGGTCAAAGGTGTACACCAGCAGGGGTACATGCAGGCTTTTGGCCTCTTGCTGGGCCTGGTGAATCAGGTGTTGGTGCCCCAGGTGCAGGCCATCGAAGCTGCCAATGGCCACCACCTTGGGGCCAGCCGGCGCGTCGGAAGGGTCGTTGGTGAGCAACATGATTAGAGGTTCATGCAGAACTGGGGGTGGGCTGCCAACAAAGAAGGCCTATTCGCAGTCCGGCTGGAGGGCCGCCCCACTGAGGTGGAAGAGAATCCCGGCTAGGGCTGAGGCCGATATTTGGATTCTGCCGTCGCGGGCGTCCCACAAAACCTGGCGTGGGTCGTGCCATTCCACAGTGATGGCCTCGTCGTGGTCAGGTTCTGCGTAGGCTTCGCGGATGTGGGTGGCCCGGAACACGTGTAACTTCTCATCGCAAAAGCCGGGCGAAAGGTAAAAGCCGGTCAGGTAGTGGAGCTCTCCAGTAATTCGGGCCTCCTCGGCCAGCTCGCGCAAGGCCGCTTGTTCGGGGGTTTCGCCAGGGTCTATCAGACCCGCTGGTATCTCGAGGGTCTCACAGCCAACGGCTGGACGGTACTGGCGCACAAACAAGAGTTTGCCGTCTTCTTCGACTATAACGGCCACCGCCTCGGCATGCTCGACAATCTCGAGGTTTCCCTGGAGGGCTAGGTTGAGGATGCGGCCTTTATACAGGTACTGCCGCTCAGGCATGCCCCCCAAGCTAACGGTAAAAGAAGCCCGCGTCAAACGGCTACGGCACAAACGCTGGTTTGAGACATTGTGCAGCTCGCAAACCGATTACACTATCGCTGGATGGAAGATCCCCTCTTTGAACAGCTCAAGCGCGAAGTGGACCTGCTGGGACGGGCCTTGGGCAAGGCCATCCGCACCCTCTCTGGCCCACGCATTTTTGAACTGGAAGAACGGGTGCGCGAGCTGACCAAAACCCTGCGGCAGGGCTACCGCGAGGAGGTGCACCAGCAGCTTGCGGCCGTCGTGCGGGGCCTCTCGCTCTCTGAGGCCGAGAACCTGATCCGGGCCTTCTCAAACTATTTTCACCTGGCCAACCTGGCCGAGGAGCGCCAGCGTGTTCGGGTTAACCGGGAGCGTGAAAAAAACAGCAGCCCACAGGCCCCTAGGGAAGAGTCATTTCTGGCCCTGGTAGGACAGCTCAAAAGCCAAGGCCTCAGCTACGAGCAAGTTGTGGAGCTACTTTCCAAACTGCGGCTGCACCTGACCTTTACCGCCCACCCCACCGAGACTCGCCGCCGTACCCAACGCCACCACATCAGCGAAATCGCCAAGCTGCTGGATAACCTCGAGGCCTCGAAGGAGCAGAGCAGCTCAGCCCTGGATGCACGGGTAGCCCTGCTTTGGGGCACCTCCGAACTGCGCAAGTCTCGTCCCAGTGTGGAAGACGAGGTCAAAGGCGGCCTGTTCTACATCACCTACACCCTTTGGCAGGCTGTTCCCCGGTTGGTGGATGGGCTCGAGCGGGCTGTGGAAGCCCACTATGGCCAGCGCCCCAGCCTGTCGCCCCCCTTGGTGTTTCGCAGCTGGATCGGCGGCGACCGAGACGGCAACCCCCATGTGCTGCCGGAGGTTACGCGCTGGGCGCAAAGCTACGCTCACGAAACCGCCCTGCGCAAGTTTGTGGAGGATGTGGATGGCCTGATCCGTGACCTGTCCCTCAGCGAGGAGCGCCTTGCCATCTCCCGTGAGCTACGACTGCTGCTGGAAGACTACACCAGGCACCTGCACTTGCCCCAGCGCTTCCAAGGTGAGCCCTACCGACAGTTTGGTATGGGCCTGCGCTATAAGTTGCGGGCTCTGCTGGGCGAGCAACCTGGCCCTGGCTATAGCAGCACTGCCGAGTTCATAAGTGATCTGCTCAAGGCCGAACGTAGCTTAGAGCAGCTTGGGCTGGGGGAGATCGCTCGAGCCTGCCTGAAGCCCCTTCGGCTCAACGCCCAGGCTTTTGGGCTGGAGCTGGTAAGCCTGGATCTGCGCGAGGAGTCGCGCGTACTCAGCGAAGCGGTGGCCGAGTTGCTAAAAATTGCCGGGGTGCACGAGCAATACATCGCACTAAAGCCGGAGCAAAGAGAAGTCCTGCTCACCCAGGAGCTGGCCTCAGCCCGGCCCCTGGCCCCGGTGGGCTACCGTCCGCAGACCAAGGCTTTGCAGACAGCCCTCGAGGCCCTGCGCCACTGGAAAGCCCGCGGGGCCCATGTGGTCTCGATGACCCACCACCCCAGCGACCTACTGGAGGTGATGCTGCTGGCGCGGGAGGTGGGTTTGTACCGCCCTGGACGGGCGCTGCCTTTTGATGTGGTGCCACTTTTTGAAACCCTAGACGACCTGCAGCGCGCACCCGAGGTAGTGGCGCGGCTGCTGGACAACCCGATCTTCAAAGCCCATGTGCAGGGGCGGGGGGGCCTCGAGGTGATGATCGGCTACTCCGACTCCAACAAGGACGCCGGCTTTCTGGCGGCCAACTGGGCGCTCTATCAGGCCCAGGAGGCCATCACTGCAGTAGCTAAAAGCCGGGGGGTGCAGGTCTACTATTTCCATGGTCGCGGTACCTCCACCGCCCGTGGCGGGGGCACGGCAGGGCGGGCCATTGCCAGCCTGCCCCCCGGTACAGTGGGAAGCCGCATGCGCCTGACCGAACAAGGCGAGGCCCTAGCCGACCGTTACGCCCACCCCGAGTTGGCCTACCGCAACCTCGAGCAGCTGCTCTACCACCTGGCCCTAGCCTCAGCCCGCGATCTTTACGGCCAAGCTCCTGCCCTCAAGGAAGAGTGGCACGCGGCCATGCAAAAAGCCGCCCAGCGCTCCACCGCGGTCTACCGCGAGCTGATAAGCCGCCCTGGCTTCTTCGAATTTTACGAGCAGTTCACGCCCATCCGTGAGATCGGCGCACTCAACATTGCCAGCCGCCCGGTCTACCGCTCGGGGCGGGTGCGGGAGATCAAAGACCTGCGGGCCATCCCCTGGGTTATGTCCTGGACGCAAGTACGCTTGCTGCTGCCCGGTTGGTATGGGCTTTTTGAAGGGCTACAGGAGATTCCGCTGGCGCTGCGCCGGGAGATGTTTGAGCAGTGGCCTTTCTTTGCCACCACCCTCGACAGCGCCGCCATCGCCCTGGCCAAAGCCGACCTGGGCATCGCCCGTGAATACCTGCGGCTGGTCGAGCCTGGGTTGGCCGAGCGCTTCTTCCCTGGCATCGCCCGGGCCTTCGAGCAAACCAAGGCCATTCTGGAGGAGACTTTTCAGAACACCCTGCTCTTCAAACACCCGGTACTGGCCCGTCAGACTGAGCTACGCAACCCCTACGTGGATCCCATCTCGTTGGTGCAGGTTGAACTTTTAGAGCGCTACCGCCGCACCCCCCCTGAGGCCCCAGAACGCACCAGCCTCGAGCGGGCTTTGATGCTTTCTTTGTTAGGCATTGCGGCGGGCTTGCGCAACGCCGGCTAGAACACTCTTCATACACCGCTCACAACTTGAGTTGATGTGTTCTGCACAGTTGCCTCCCGGAAAGGAGGCAACGTCTGTGAGGAGTGCGATAGGACAGGTTGGGGGCCATTTGTACAAACCGGTCAATCCGATAAAAAGGGTATCCATCGCTCATTGAGTAGGTTGGGGGTGTACAGAGGGGCGAAGACCTGACCGCCGAGACGGTGAAGTGGTACTTCGACCGGGGGGGGCCGAGGTTCCCACCGTACCCAGCATCTGCATCATGCTCAGCACCATCAGCAAAGCCCAGATGGGCGGTTCTACTCCCAGGCTTGTTGTACCAGCTCGAGCAAGCCCCTATCACTGCCCCAAGCGCCCACAAGCTGCACCCCGATGGGTTTTTCACCTGGTTGCGCCGCAGGAACCGTCACCACCGGTACGCCCAGTACACTAGCGTAACAGGTCAGGCTGAGGGTGCGCCAGCGGAACTCGAGGGCCTGCTCGCTCTCTTGCAAATCGGCCAACGGGGGCGCGGCGCTGGGGGTCGCAGGCAGCAACACCAGCGTACCGGGCTCGAGCCAGGTGCCCATCTCACTGCGCAGACGCACCTGTTCGCTCAGGGCACGCCCGATTTCGCCGGGGCTGTAGCTCGAGGCCATCTCCAACAGCCGCCGCACATCCGCGCCCAGCCGAGGCTGTTTTTCCTCAATCCACTTCTGATGAAACCCCCAGGCCTGGGCGCCCTGCAAGACCCGCTGGGTTTCACGCGCCTCCTGCAGCAAGCCAAGGGATTTTTCCTCGATTTTGATGCCCAGCGACTCGAGCTTACTGGCTACCCATAACGTAGCAACTTGGGCCTCTGGGGCACAAAGCTCGAGGGCATCGCGCAGGATCACCGCCCGATCAAAGCCCACCACCGGCAGGGCGTCGGCCAGCAAAACTCGAGCAAAACGTAGCATCAGCTCAGGATCGGCGGCCAGCAACCCCACGGTGTCGTAGCTGGGGGCCAAAGGCACCATCCCCTTGGTAGGAATCGCCCCGTGGGTTGGGCGGTAGGCATAGGCGCCGCAAAACGAGGCCGGAATCCGCACCGAGCCGGCGGTGTCGCTGCCCAAAGCCACCGGAACCAACCCCGCCGCCACCGCAACCGCCGAACCCGAGGAGGAACCGCCCGGAATCCCGCCCAGCACCTTGGGGTTCTGCGGTGTACCGAAATGGGGGTTGATGCCGGTGATGCCGTAGGCCAGCTCGTGGGTGTGGGTCTTGGCAATGAGTTTCGCGCCAGCCTGCTTGAGCGCCGCCACGGCCCAGGCATCCCGGCGCGGGAGACCCCAGCGCTCGGCAAAATCCGGGTTCCCCGCCGTGGTCGGCAGACCGGCCACGTCGAACAGATCTTTGGCGGCAAACGATAGGCCCTGTAGTGGGCCGGTGGCTGCGTGCGGCTGGTTTTCTAAAAAGAGGCTGACTGCGCCGAAACCATCGTGCATAACCCCATCATAGTTCCAGCCACCGCATCACTCACTTGTGGCGTATGGGACCGCGGTAGGGGCCATGACCTTGCGGGCCCGGAGCCTATGAAGACACTGGATTCCTTTACGCAGAACCTCGAGCCGCTAGAATTCCGAGCCCACCCCATCGGCCCGAAAGCGATGCTCCTTAAAACCTGACGGATTCTGTAGGCCTAGGTAAACTGTGCAGGTATGGTCGAGGTGCATAACCGCCGCGTCACCTTTCATCCCCCGGCTTTGGCCCGGTTTCTGGTGGGCGACTTCACCGACTGGAACCGCCGGCCCATTCCCATTGAGGGGCCCCTGACCCTCGAGTTTCCCGCCGGGGCCTACGTGGAATACGCCTTCCTGGACGAGAATAAAGAACCCTTCCCCGACCCCGACAACCCCCACAAAGCCCAAAACCCCTGGTGGAGCTACCCCCGGGCCATCGAGCTACCCGGTTTTCACTACACGCCCCCCCCGCAACCCTCCCGCAGCGTCACAGTACACCGGCACCGGCTGGAATCGCGGGCCTTTGGCCGCACCCGCCGCTACTACGTCTACAATCCCTCCCAGCCCGCCCAGGCCACCCTCTACGTCCATGACGGGGTGGCTTACTATCGCACCGCTAGGCTGGCCGAGGTGGCCCAGGGGCTTTTGGAGCAGGGCGAAATAAGGCCCACGCGGATTGTGTTCATCGAACCCGAAGACCGCCGCCGGGAGTACTGGTTCAATGAGGCCTACGAACGGCACCTGCTGGAGGAAATCATCCCCGCCGTGGAGGCCCACTACAGCCCCACCCCGGAAAAAGCCCTGATGGGGGCCAGCCTGGGGGGTCTGGTCTCGAGCTGGCTGGCCCTGCGCCACCCCGAAGTTTTCCAGAAGGTCGCCACCCAGTCGGCCTGCCTGACCGCCTCGCCCCAGGGGGGCGACTCCTTTACCGACCCCGAATGGCTCACCGAGCAGTACCGGGCCGCCCCCACCCTGCCCCTGCGCTTCTACTGCGAGACCGGCCAGATCGAGTGGCTGCTGGCCCCCAACCGCCGTTTTGCCGCCATGCTGGCCGATAAGGGCTACCCCCATGCCTACCTCGAGCGCCCCTCCGGCCACAACTGGATGACCTGGCGGCAGGGGCTGGCCCCAGCCCTGCGCTACCTGTTTGGTTTTTGAAGTGATGGGCTAGGGTTTTTAAAGCTTTGGCACTTACCAGCAATTCTTCGCCTTTGAGGCGGTACTCGGACAATCCATGGGGCCGTGATGGTGCAGCCTTTACCGGAGCAGCTGCGCTCCCCGCTGTACAGCATCATTGGGGCCTATGTGCTGCGTGGGCTGACTGCGCTGTTCACCACCATCATCAAAGTAGACACAGCTTCTAGGTGAGCTCTACCTGGTGTGTCTGGCGGTCAATCTTCAGACAGCCCCGGCAACGGAACAAGCCCGCATCCAGCAGGCCGCGGCTGCCTTTGGAACAACGTGACCATGACCAACGCGGTAGGCCTGGCCTTCATAGTGAACTCGGTATTGGCAGTTGCTTTCAGCCGGGAGTTCTGGGTGATTTTTGCCTGGGTCGCCATCGGGATTCTGCCGATCCGGCTGGCCGCCGGCATCATGGTGACCATCATCGAGCGGTATCCCCGGCTCGAGACCGTGGCCTATGCAGTGGTGGGCAGGGCCGGGTTCAAGCTAACACTGGAGGGTTGGAGCCACGGCAGCGAGGTCTGGCTGCACCGCCCCAAGCTGGCCTTGCATCTGCCCCAGGCTCTTTTCCTCAAGAGTAACTTCTGCCACCCTGATCTTGGGCAGCCTGTGGATCCTTCCATCGCTTGCCCTATGCTCTACTATGCCCAAAGACTGGGACGCGCACTACCTGAATCAGCCACCCCTAAACCAGCCCGCCGCAGTGGTAGCGGCCTACGCCCACCTCCTTCCGGTGGGCCCGGTGCTAGACCTGGCCGGTGGTATGGGCCGCAACGCCTTTTTTCTAGCCCGGCGCGGGCATCCGGTCATTCTGCTCGAGCACAGCCAGGTGGCGCTCGAGTTCGTTCAGGGCGAAGCAGCCCGCCAGCAGCTTTATATCTGGGCGCTAAAGGCCAACTTGGAAGCCCCCTCCCCGGACCTGCCCCCCGGCCCATTCGCTGGCATTGTCAAGTCGTACTTCCTGTACCGCCCCTTGCTGGAACGGCTGACCGAACACCTTGTGCCTGGCGGCCTGGTGCTGCTCGAGGGTTTCACGCTTATAGAAGCCCGGCGGCGCAACAGCCGGGCAAAGCATTACTGGCAGCCCGGTGAGCTGCTGCACCCACCCCCAGGGCTCTGCCTGCGGGCCTGGGCCGAGGGCTGGATGGAAGGCCACCATCGCACCTGGGCGGTGTGGGAAAAGCCAGACTAGAGCTATCCGGCCCCACCACATCGTAGACTCGCGCGCTCTTAATTTCGAAAAAGGCGTGCTACACTACAGCCTGGCTGGGGAGCAACCGCTCTTGCTGGGGCTTGACTGCGCATGAAGCTGAGGCTTCTTAGCACCCTGCCCGGATGACCATCGCGACGCGAAAAGGCTGTGGTGGCCTCTCTTGCCTAAACGTGCCACAGTCAGGGGTGCACATGGAACAGCTTGGACAAGCACTGAGTGTT
>Ga0272447_1001851_pt1 | contig 12448 bp, 12 predicted proteins | sample YNPCB0133_FD_194589 | JGI IMG/M metagenome (GOLD analysis project Ga0272447, IMG submission 194589) | Hot spring microbial mat communities from Yellowstone National Park, WY, United States - YNP-CB-013-3 | ecosystem: Environmental > Aquatic > Thermal springs > Hot (42-90C) > Sediment | place... | reverse complement strand
TTTGGCTACCCTATCGGCAGACTCGAAAGTCGGCAGAAGGATCAACCGGTAGTAAGCCGTGCTGAACATATTATACCTTATTTTCAGCATAGTTGAGCTTATCATTGACTAGAGTCATGCTCCAACCGCACCAGGTACCATTCCATAAATTGATGGTCACCCCATTCCCAGCGGCATCCCGTATCCAACAAATACTGCACCCGCTCCGCAATGGTGGGATAGGCGGCCAACTCTGGGCTGAGTTCCGTCGCTTGCGCTAGAATTTGCGCCAGTTTCTCCCGCAATTCCGCTTCTGTACACAACTGCTCAGGTGCATCAGCTGTCAGTACTACGTACTGCTCACCTTGGTACATGAGTGGGTTGGCCATCCCCTGTGACTCCTGTATGCATTTGCGATTTATTTCATGATCTTAACCGATGTTGATCCTGATTCCCAACCACTAGGAAGCAAATGTTCAGAAATGGGCAGATTTTGGGGTGATAAAAATCGCTTCTTTGGTCCAATACGTTTCCATCTCGGCAAAGGATTTTTCCTGCCGTCCATACAGGGGATTACCAATAATCACTTTTTGCTTTTGGGGTTCGATAGCGAGCAATACCACAGCATGTAAAATCGTTTCCCCCTGACCCACCGGTTCATATACATGTAAAAGCGCAGGCCGGTTTGCTTTGATTAGGTCATCTAGGGTTAAACGAACACGATATTGGGGTCGCAAACCCAGATAAAACAATGCCCACCACTCCCGGAATGTAGTGGTTCCTCGGCGACTGGTAGCTGTTAGGGAAATCACTTCTCGTTCCCCGATTTCAGGCATCCGACCGTAGAGTCGTGCCAAAGTCGCCACACTTGCTGCCCCACAGCTATAGGGAGTACTTTGTAAAACCACTTGTTCGCGGGTTGCTGACGGAGTTTGCACTAAATGGGTAATCGGCCAATGCCAGTGCATTTGCCAGCTCAAAACCATACTTAAAAGTCCCACTAATATCAGGCCTCTAGGCTGATTGGCCAGGGATAATTTTGCTAGAATACCAACCACAAGCCAGCCGAAAAATAATACAAAAATCGAAGACTCTCCAATGAATAATAACAACCAAAATGGTAACCAATGGATGAGACGAAACTGCCCAATCAAAGCTAGAATAATTCCAATGCTTGCAAACAATACAAGACATAGGTATATCTGTTTTCGGTAGCGGCTTAAATCCATATTCCAAGTGATTCCCCGGCGCAGTAGATGCCGTCCCACAAGCAACCCCAGGAAACATCCCAGACCAGCGATAAACAGTAGGTACATTTGGTGTGATGGCCCCCCAATCGTGTGCCTTGTTTGCAATGATAGCAATCGCATCTAAATAATGAGCAAAAATTTAATGTCTACGGAATCAAAAAGTTGCCGACTATCACCTCGCTTCGGTCCTAAACTACTCTGTTGCCTAAATCCTTAGAAATTAAGTTAATTACTTGCAATAATCCCTCAAGTACTTCCCACAAGTGTTGAATCCTGCAACAAAACTTTACATATTCAGGCGTGGGACGACCTGATGGAGCCAATGGACAAAATGCCACTCCTGCCGGATTACGATTTGTATATATCGCAACTTATCTACTAATTTACTTCCATACATCTGTGGAGCTTTTAACAGTTGTAATATCAAATATAATGATGAGAACTGCGCAAATTTGAATCGTAATCCCATGCAAACTTTTACTCATCATTTTATCGAGCTTTAAGTGCATCTTGAGAAACTTCCATAGGACTTCTATTGCCCAGCGGTCTGTAGGCTTCTCCTATCTCTTCATGACTCATAACTTCTTCGGGAATATGGGTGGCTAAATAGTCGTCTACTTTGTTTTCAATACTACTAAAACAAACCACTCTCACGGAACCATGTAAAATTTGACCATCCCCGCAAGGGAGTTTATCACAGTTATTTTATGTTTTAGTTTACAGGGGTCAGGATACCATATTCTGACGCCTCTTTTTCCGCTTTTACCTATCTTTCAACACTTCTGTGCTTGACCGGTTGGGCATGAGGATTAAACCAGCGATTGCATCATTTGACCCGAACTGTCCTTCACTCAGAATTTTTATAGAAAACGGGCAATCAGAAATAACGGTTAGGTTGTACGGCATTTTGGGAAACCATCTGGAAGTCATGACGCAAACACTGATGAAATAAGATTCTTTTCAATAATTGAACTGCTACAAAGCCTACTTTTGTATAATACTCACGCCCAGGTTCTTGTGGGTTTTATGACCAGATCGCTTCCCAATCCGGGCAGGTTTCTGACCCTACACCGTAGGGGTGCATCGCACAGACGAAAATTTGGCCGTTGTACACCTGACCGTGGTAATGCTTACAGCCTACACAGGCGGGTTGGTCCATCACCAGCGGGTCCAGGGTTTGGGCCAGAGGTTGCATCAGAGCAATCAGGGTGCCTTCCACCCAGGCTACTGCTTCCGTAAGAGGCGCTTCCCATTCCAAAAGCATACGCTCCAATTGCTCATCCCAGGCATCCAGTTGTTGGGACCAAGCCCGGCAATGCTCTTCCCAGTCTAGGAGCGTCTCCACAACCCAGCCATTCCATTGTTTCCACCAATCGCTCATCTTTGCCCCTCGCAGTTAATCAGCCATCCCTTGCCCAATAACCAGAGTGCGGGTTTGTCCCCCCCGACTAAGCACCACTTCCTGCGCCCGTACTTCTTTGAGATGCCAGCCACTTTGCCCTACCTGACTGCCCACGCTCACCTGCTGGGTACTGTCCCCCACCTGGAACAGGGCAACCGAACCCGATTCCATCTCCAATAAACCGATGAGAGTCACTTTGGGCGGGGCAGGGGCCGGAGCAGGCGGCTGATTAACGGCTGGTTTTCTCACTGGACGAGCAGGCGAAGGAGTGGGAGCATGAATCACCGGCGCTTGCGGTACAGGCATCACCGTCACCGGGGGTGGGGGCGGCAAAGCAGTAACCGCCAATTGAGCCGGACGTGTGGGTGTTTGGGGCGCTGTCACCGCTGGACTAGGGACAATTGGAATGTCGGCTAACGCCCGCTCTAGGTAGGCAATAAACTCCTGATGGGCAGGTTCCGCCGGGGCAGGAGTCCGTGCCGCTTGCCACTGTTGTCGTCCGTACCACGTTGCCACCATCACCAGTACCCCCAGGCCCAGCCAGACCCACCAGGGCGTTGACCGTTCCGCAGGCCGATCTTCTACATCTTCTACAAAAGCTGCCGTCAAAATCCGTTCCGGGGTATTGGGCAGTTGGGCTACCGGCAACGAGGGGGCAGGGTTACAGGCCAACACCACCATCGTCCCCGGTTGCACCATCGGGCGTGCCAGAGCCGTAGATGAAGGCGCTGGAGGAAGACAAGGGAGCGGTTCCGCCACCTGACGGAAAACCTCATCTACCAGGGCTTCCGCCTGGGCAACCAGTTCCGCCTCAGACAGGGAATCGCTCATGCCGAAACTCGGTGATGCAGTTCCAGATAAATCAACAACGCCTGAATGTCCGCAGGATTGACGCCGCCAATACGGGCAGCCTGACCAAGCGTGAGGGGGCGAACGTGGGTCAACTTCTCCCGTGCTTCCATTGATAGCGTAGTAATGCGCTGGTAGTCAATATCCGGGGGCAAACGCCGCTGGGCATATTTTTGCACCTGCTCGATTTGCTGATGTTGCCGCTGCAAATAACCCGCATATTTCAAACGAATTTCCACGCTCTCCCACACCGAACGTTCCAAATCCGGGTCACCCAACCCCCACTGCATCAAATGTTCGTAGTGTATCCCCGGACGGGTCAGCAATTCCGCCAACGTCACCGCCGTCCGCAGGGGTTCTCCCATCGCCTGTAACTGGGCCACCAGCGGGTCCTGGGGTTTGATGCGTATCTGGCGCAAGCGTTCCTGTTCGGCAGCAATCCGCCGTTGTTTCTCCTGATACAGTTGCCACCGCCGGTCATCAATCAGGCCAATTTCCCGCCCCAAGGGCGTTAAGCGCTCATCCGCATTATCCGAACGCAAATGCAAACGGTACTCGGAACGGGACGTGAGCATCCGGTACGGCTCCCGCAAATCCCGCGTACACAGGTCATCAATCAGCGTGCCGATGTAACTTTGCTCGCGGGGAAAGACAACCAGTTCCTTTTGCGCCACAAACCGAGCTGCATTGATCCCCGCCACAATGCCCTGCGCTGCCGCCTCTTCATACCCTGTTGTGCCGTTAATCTGCCCCGCACAAAATAACCCTTGAATTTTTTTGGTCATCAGGGTTGGATGGCATTGGGTTGCGGGCAAGTAATCGTATTCCACCGCATAGGCAGGTCGCAACATGACGCAGCGCTCCAACCCCGGCAATGTCCGCAGTAGTGCCAATTGCAACGATTCTGGCAATCCTGTAGAAAACCCCTGCACATACAGCTCCGGGATGTCCCGTCCTTCTGGCTCTAGGAAAATTTGGTGCGATTCCTTATCGGCAAACCGCACAATCTTATCCTCAATACTGGGGCAATAGCGGGGTCCTTTGGCATCCACCCAACCCCCATACACCGGCGATAGATGCAAATTCTCCCGAATCAGACGATGGGTTTCACTGGTCGTGCGGGTGAGATAGCAGGGCAATTGTTCCCGCTCTTGCCATACCGCCGGGTCAAAACTAAACCACCGTACCACCTCATCCCCCGGTTGCGGCTCCAGATGGGTTGTATCCACCGTGCGTTTATCCACCCGGGCAGGCGTCCCCGTTTTCAAGCGACCTACCTCAAACCCCAAACGTTTCAAGTTGGCAGTCAACCCTTCCGCAGCAAATTCCCCGGCCCGGCCAGCCGCCATAGATTGATTCCCCACCCAAATACGTCCCCCCAGAAACGTACCGGTGGTGAGAATGACCGCCTGCGCGCCAAAATTTACCCCGAAATAGGTACGCACCCCAATCACTTCGTCGTTCCGGCCCAGAATTAAATCCGTCACCATGCCCTCACGCACCCACAAATTGGGCTGGTTTTCCACCACCTGGCGCATCAAGCGGCTGTATTCCCGTTTATCTGTCTGCGCCCGCAATGCCCACACCGCCGGCCCCCGAGAATGGTTGAGCAGGCGTTTTTGCAAGTAGGTGCGGTCGGTCATTTTGCCGATTTCACCCCCTAGGGCATCTACTTCATGCACCAACTGGGACTTGGCCGGCCCCCCCACCGCCGGATTACAGGGCTGCCAGGCGATCCGATCCAGATTCAAGGTCAAAAGCAGGGTGCGACAGCCCAACCGTGCCGCTGCCAACGCCGCTTCACAGCCCGCATGACCGGCGCCTACCACAATCACATCAAAGGTGTCGAGAAAATCGGGCATAGAACGACAAATGAACAGTCTGGGGCAACTATATATCATTATTTTTAGCATAAACAGGCTGGGGGTGCAGGAATCGAACCGTCAAGGCGCAGGCAATGGGGGTAAAATTCAATTTATCAAAGGCTCATTTCCAGCTTGGCCAGTGGCATTCCCAAATGCTCAAACCCTTAAACTTTTGGTATTTTTCTCGTAACTGTGCTCCTGAAACGCCGTGATCTGAGTAAGGCCCAATTAGAACGAATAGAGCGGATGGCGGCGGTCATTCCCCGTCGGCAGTTGAGCGATGATCTTTTTAAGTATGACTTGCTAGAGGGGATAGTTTTGTTTGCTTGTGAGTCAGATATAGAAGAGTTAAAAGAGACGCAGCAGGTAGATTACTTTCTGGAGATGAATTTTTATGATGAGAACGATTGCTTGTTCCACCCCCTTCTTTATACCACCAGCGACGACCAGCCGTTTTCTCAGTTCTATCTGCAATACTCACCCCTAATGGTTGAGTTAACTTTGCTTAAGAAACCGGAGTTTCTATTTGATACAGTTCTTACAGTTCTCAAACCGCCATTGAGAGTGGTCAGAATAGGCATCCAGCCCTCAACGCATATTCGGACGCTTCTGGTTGAGGAAAAGAATTGGGAGTTAGTAAACTACCCGACACCGACCGCTAAGCGGTACAGAGCGGGCTTTCAGTAGCCCTGAGCCTGTCCTGTCCTACGAGAGAACAAAACAAGCCCGAACCTCTAGGCTGGTTTACGACAGCCCCCAAAAGCGCAATCACATTCGCGCCATTCAAATCCGCATCTCCTTCCCATCCACAGTGCCCACACTTGAACGACTTACCACTGCGGTAGGATTGCGCAGGATCGGGATGGATGTGCAAACACCGGTGACAGGTCTGCGACGTGTAGGCGGGCGGGACAAGAACCAGAGAAACCCCTGCAACTCTCGCCTTGTATTCCAGAAACTGCCTCAGTTGGTAGAACGCCCAACTGTTGGCCCGCCTACGCTCTGTCTTGCTGCGCGGCTGCTGATTGACTCTTCCCCGTATCCCTATCAGGTCTTCCAGAGCAATCGCGCTGTTGGTAGCTTTTGCCCTAGAGACAATAGCTTTGGAGATGCGATGATTGACCCACGTTTTTGCTACGCAACGCTGACGCAACTGAAAGCGTCTCTCCTTGCCAGACAGCCGTTGCAGTAGTTGACGGCATCTGCGCCGCAAACTGCGTGTGCCCTTACTGGCTTTGTGTTGGAGTACCGCCCTCAATCGGGAGTAGTGGTCTCGTACCTTGTTTAACTGCGTTTAACTGCTGTCCATTCCAGTTCTTCCCCTGTAAACTACTCCCGGCTAAAGCAGGTAGCTTTCAGTAGCCCTGCAGTTAGCAATCTAACGGCGAGCCTCTGGGGTGGTTTACAACACCCCCAATCGACCGTTACCAGTGCCTTGAACAACCGTTTCTGGTGTCTGTAGTACAATTATAACATAAAACAACTGAAGTTGCTAAAGGAGCTTTCCTCCCCCTCTGAGGTATGAGCGATATCTATCCTTCCCAAATCCACCCCGATCACCTTGTCGGTATCTTGTTGCTTGGGTGGTTTTTTCTCTACGCAAATCTGGATGTAGTAGGAGCCGTCCTTACGCTTGACCAGAGTGGCCGATTTTGGGTTGGAACCAGCCAGCATCCCACGCTGGTAGTTGCCAATGGCCAGTTCAAAGCGTTCTCTCCCTTCCACCGTGGTGAGCGATATCGTCCAGTCTTTTTGACGGAACGAAAAGATGCGAGCGTCGTAGGTAACAAAGCCGCTCTTAAACTCCTTGACGGGACGCTTTTTCTGCTTAGCCACTTTGCGGGAACCCGCTACCCGTCTGCACACCTGTTGAGCCAAGTTACTGGACAAGCCAAACCGGGCTCGAATCTCGTAGTAGCAAAGGGATTGGAGTTTGACCGCGTTGACTACTTTTTCTGGTGTGTTTTGGTTGACCCAGTTCAACGCCTGTACAAAGGCATCCATCGTCGCGTTCAATTTAGCGGCTTGCGACGGGGACACCTTGAGCTTACAGGATATGGTCAGGACTTGGCTCATAAGTTCATTGTACTTCATCAAAGCGCATTCCTCCCGACACTGACCCTACGGGTACAGTGCGGGGCTCCTGCGCTTTCTAGCTGAAGAGTACTGCTAGGAGCGGAGTTTGGATGCGCAGTTAACAGGAATTAAACCGAGGGGTGTTGCTGGCTTCCAATTGATAAGTTTGCCAGAGTTCTTGGTAGAGACCGGATTGGTGTACCAATTCCTGATGGGTTCCCTGTTGCACGACTTGGCCTTGAGCCAGCACCACAATTTGGTCGGCCAAAGGGGCAATGCCGAGGTGATGGGTCGCCATAATTACGGTGCGATTCAAGGCCGTGATGGATTGGATGATCCCCTGGGCAGTCTGGCTATCCACACTGGCGAGGGCATCGTCCAACAACAATATGGGTGTGGATACCAGCAATCCCCGTGCCAAAGCTGTGCGTTGCCGTTGACCGCCCGAAAGGGTAATCCCCCGCTCGCCCACCAGGGTTTCGTACTGCGCCGGAAAGGTGAGAATTTCCCCATGAATCTGGGCTTGGATGGCCGCGCCTTCCACCCGTCCCATGTCCGCTTCCGGGTCGCCGTAGCGGATATTGTCGGCTATCGAGGTACTGAACAAAAAACTTTCTTGGGGAACGTAGGCCATCGCCCGCCGCAGGTCGCTGAGGTCTATCTGGGTAATGTCCTGGCCGTCCAAAAAAACCTGTCCTGGTGCAATGGGCAACAGCCGACACAGGGCTTGGATGAGGGTGCTTTTGCCTGATCCCACTGGCCCGACCACCACCAGGGTTTCCCCTGGGGACACAGAAAAACTCACATCCTGCAGCGCCGGTTGGGTTTGGCCGGGGTAGGTGTAGGTCAGATGTCGGACGGTCAAGCCACCTGCTACCTGCGGCAAACGCCTGGCATTGGGGTCGTTTTGGATGCGGGGGGATGCCTGGAGCAGGGCCTCTACCCGTTCGATGCTCACCTGTCCCCGTTGCAGGGCCGTGATGGTAAACCCCAGCAAAGCCGTGGGAAAAACCAGCCGTTCTACGTAGAGCAAAAGCGCCACAAAGCCCCCCAAAGTTAGGGTTTGGGCTTCCATTGCCTGGCTGCCTAGCCAAATCAGCACCAAAAAACTCAGACTGGCAATGCCCCCAAACAAAGGAAACAAAAAACTGCGGGTGCGGGCAAGGGTGAGACTATCCTGGCGCAATTCCCGGTTGAGTTGGGCAAATCCCCGCTGTTCTGCTGTCTCTTGGGCATAAATTTTGACCAACGCCATGCCGCTGATGTCCTCTTGAATGAGGTCGCTCAATTCTGCTAACCGTTCCTGCACCTGTGCCTGTTGTGCCCGCAGGGTATCCCCAAAGACATACACCAAAAGAAATAAAAAGGGATAAACCGATAGGGCCGCCAACGTCAGGGGTACACTGATGCCCAACATCACCGGCAACGTCAATCCGTAGGCCAGCAGCGTATTTACCAAACTCAGTACCGAAAACCCCGCCAACCGGCGGATATTATCCACATCGCTAGTAGCACGGCTAATCAATTCTCCAGGTGGATATTGGCTGAAATAATGCTGGTCCAAGCACAGAAAATGCTCGAACAGTTTTTGTTTCAAATCAAATTCCACCCGGCGGCCCACCCCAAACAACACCAGGCGGGACACCATGCGAATCAGCCACATCAAACTGGCCAAACCGATGATGAGAAAACCGGAGCGCAACAGCTCCCCCACAGCCAAATGGGTTTGCAACCGGTTGATGGCTTGGCGCAACACCAGGGGGATCACCACCCCCAGCACATTGACCACTACCAAAGCCGCAATGCCTAATAATTCTGCCCGCCAATAGGGTCGGACATAGCTCATTAGTTTGCGGAATTGCCCTCGCTGGGGTTTGGCCATACTGCCAGTGTAACAACCACACGGGTTAAGATGGATGGGGTGGTTTTATGGGGGTTGACTATGGCACGTTTTTCCCAGTGGCGGTCGGTCTTTGCTCAGAAACGGGCGGTGAAAATTATTAGCGGCATTACCCAATTCGACCCGCAGGTGGTGGGACGGGTGGTACGGGCGGCGACCCGGGGGGGAGCCAGTTATGTGGATATTGCTGCGGACCCGGATTTGGTGCGTTTTGCGCGCGAATTGACGCATTTACCCCTGTGTGTTTCCACCATTGACCCAGAACGGTTACCCGCTTGTGTGGCGGCGGGGGCGGACATGGTGGAGCTGGGCAATTTTGATCCCTTCTATGCCCAAGGGGAAACCTTTGATGCGGCACGGGTGCGGGCGTTGACCATCCACACGCGGGAATTGTTACCGGATGTGCCCCTGACGGTGACGGTGCCCCATACCCTGCCTCTGGATGCCCAGGCGGAATTGGCGCAGGAGTTGGTGGCACTGGGGGCGGATGTGTTGCAGACCGAAGGTAGCGTGCGTCTCCAGCCGCAAAACCCTGGGGTGCTGGGCTTGATCGAAAAGGCGTCTCCGGCCTTGGCAGCGGCCTATACCTTGGCCCGGGCAGTGGACGTGCCGGTGGTGTGTGCGTCCGGGTTGTCCGTAGTGACAGTGCCGATGGCGCAGGCAGTGGGAGCGGCGGGGGTCGGCATTGGCCGGGCCGTGAATCGCCTGGAAGATGAATGGGCCATGACGGCAGCAGTGCGGGCCATTGTGGAAGCCCTGGCACCAACAGCGGTGGTATGATGCCTGTGGCAACGGCCATTCCCCAATTTGACCTCACCCGTCAGTACCAACAATTGCAGGATGTCCTTAACCCCATTGCTCAAAAGGTGTTGGCAGGGGGGGCCTATGTGGGAGGGGAGGCCGTTGACCGGTTTGAACAGGCGTTTGCGGCTTACATTGGCGTACCCTACTGCGTCAGTTGCAATTCCGGGACGGATGCCCTGTATCTGGCACTGCGGGCGTTGCACATCGGGCCAGGGGATGAGGTCATTACCTCGGCGTTTTCGTTCATTGCCACCGCAGAAGCGATTAGTTTGACTGGCGCCACGCCCGTATTTGTGGATGTGGAACCGGAGACGTTTAATTTGGATTTAACCCAGGTACGACAGCGCTTAACGGCACGTACCAAGGCGGTGATAGCGGTGCATTTGTTTGGCCGTCCGGTGGATATGACGGCGTTGCAACAGTTGGCGCAGGCGCATGGTTTGGCGATTATTGAAGATTGTGCCCAGGCAACCGGCAGTCATTGGCAGGGGCGACCGGTGGGCAGTTGGGGGACGCTGGGCTGTTTTAGCTTTTACCCGACGAAGAATCTGGGAGCGATGGGGGATGGCGGGGCCGTGACCACCCACGACCCCCAGTTGGCGCAGCGGGTGCGGGAACTGAAAAATCACGGTCAACGGGAGCGCTATTGCTCGGTGACGGTGGGGGTCAACAGTCGTTTGGATGCCCTGCAAGCGGCGTTGTTGACGGCGAAATTGGCCTATTTACCCCAATGGCTGGCCCAGCGGCGGTTGTTGGCGGCACGCTATCAGGAATTGCTGGCGGACATTCCGGGGTTGGTGCTGCCCCAGGATTGCCCTGGTCACAGTTGGAACCAATATACGGTGATGTGTGACCATCCGACGCTCAGGCGGGATGACCTGCGGGCGCAATTGCAACAGGCGGGAATTGGTACAGCCGTGTATTACCCGGTGCCCATCCCCTTGCAACCGGTGTACGAATTTCTCCGGTACGATAGAGCCACCATTCCCCGGGCGGTGGCCCTGAGTGAACGGGTTTTGTCTCTGCCTTTGTTTCCGGAGTTGACCCTGGCGGAGCAGGAACAGGTGGCGGCGGTGGTGCGGCGGGGCGTTGGCTGATGACGGAGGTGAGCATCTCCCGGTGGCGGCGGTGGTGGTTGCCGTTTTTGACCCTGGTGGTGACGGCGGCGCTGGTTTTGGCGTTACTGGCCAGTTGGCAACAGCCCCAGACCCAGAATGTTGTGCAACTGCGGGCGGTGGATTTACAATTGCAGGCCAGTGTCTGGCAGGGCAATGGGGAACTGTCCCAATGGTTGGCCCGATCCACCCTGGCGCAGGCGGAACAGACCTATCGGCGGCAACAACAGCTCGGGCAGCAGGCGCTCGCTCTTAGGGAGCCGGGGCAGTTGGAGCAGTGGTTGCGGCTGGAATTGCGCTTGGGGCTGATTCAGGCTGCTCGGGGGGAGGTGGCGCAGGCCCGTATGACGTGGCAGGAGGTGATCCATCGTCAGCCAGAAGGGGCGCTGGGGCGCACGGCGCAGGTGTTGCAGGGGTTGTGGGGAGAACCGCCGCTGATTTACCCAGAGGCAGAACCCTTGCTGGCAGAACATCTGTCGGGCTGGTTTGAGCAGGTGGCCTTACTGCGTTTGTATCGCTGGCAACAACGGCAGGCGGAAGAGGTGGCCTTGTTGGCAAAGCAGCAGGAGTTGGCGGCGGATGCGGTCAATCGCCTGGTACTGTTGGTGGGGTTTCCGCTGGTGGGGGGCACGCTGGGCACGCTGATCCTGCTGGCGTTGGGGGTGCAATGGCTGTTGCGGGGGCGGCAGTCGCTGTTGGGGCGGTGGGAATCACCGGGCTGGTCCGTGCCCTGGGGAATGGAGGTGGTGCTCCAGGTCATGGTGCTGTGGTTTGCGGCGTTTTTTGCCCTGGGGCAGGTGGGGGTGCCGCTGCTGGTGCGGCTATGGGGCGGGGGGGACTGGGTGCAGACACCCTTGGGCAAGGCGGTGTATGTGTTGCTCAGTTACGCTGCGTTGATGGCGGCTGGGGTGGGTATTTTGGTAGCCAGTCTGCGCAGTTATCGGCCTTTGGATAGGTATTGGTTTGACCTGCGCTGGCGGTGGCGGGCGTGGATGTGGGGGGTGGGGGGCTACCTGGTGGCACAGCCGTTGGTGTTTGTGGCTTCCTGGGTGAATCAATCCCTGTTGCAGGGGCGGGGGGGTGGCAATCCTTTGCTGCCACTGTTGGCGCAGACCCAAGACCCCTGGGTGTTGGCCATTTTCGCCCTGGTGATTGTGGTTTTGGCTCCCCTGTACGAAGAAACCATCTTTCGGGGGTTTTTGCTGCCT
>Ga0272447_1001849_pt1 | contig 12458 bp, 11 predicted proteins | sample YNPCB0133_FD_194589 | JGI IMG/M metagenome (GOLD analysis project Ga0272447, IMG submission 194589) | Hot spring microbial mat communities from Yellowstone National Park, WY, United States - YNP-CB-013-3 | ecosystem: Environmental > Aquatic > Thermal springs > Hot (42-90C) > Sediment | place... | reverse complement strand
GTCTGGGCCTCGATGCCCTGGGTGGCGTCCACCAGCAGCACTGCCCCCTCGCAGGCGGCCATGGCCCGGCCCACCTCATACGAAAAGTCCACGTGGCCCGGCGTGTCGATCAGGTTCAGGATGTAGGTCTGCCCGTCCCGCGCCGTGTAGCGCATCCGGACGGCCGAGGCCTTGATGGTGACCCCCCGCTCCCGCTCCAGATCCATGGAGTCCAGCACCAGCTCCATCCCATCCCGCGTCTGGATGGTGCCGGTGCGCTCCAGGAGCCGGTCCGCCAGGGTGGTCTTGCCGTGATCCACGTGGGCGATGATGCAGAAATTGCGAATGCGCTCCAGTCCCATCGCTCCCCCGCCCGGGTTCGGGAAGAGATGCGCCCGAAGCCGGTTTCGCTGTGCATCATACCTGTGGCGCGAAGCGAGTGTCAAATCCTACCCCCGCCGATGGAAATCGGCCTCGGTGGGCGCTGTGCGCCAGGCGTCGGCCGCCACCGGCGCATGGGCCCTTTCCGGTCGGGGGGAGGCGACTGTTGGCCAAAGGCCTTAGAAGGTCGAATTCACTCGACACCCAAAAGCAAACTTGTCGGCCTGGGTGTAGGATAGAGACATGCCGCCCCGGAAGGGTGGACGGGCTGCCGGGAGCGGGCTCCGAACCCGAGCAAACCGCTCACAGGAGGCCGCTATGCGCCGCGCGCTGCTCCAGATCGGATGGACCTTGGGGATCCTGATCCTGCTCCTCCTCGCCGGAGGCGCGTTCGCCTTCTACCGGGCCTCCCGCCAGCCCTTCCCCCAGGCCCACGGGACCCTCCGCCTCCCCGGCCTGCGGGCCCCGGTCACTGTCCTCCGCGATCGCTGGGGCGTGCCCCACATCTATGCCTCCAACCTCCACGACCTGTTCATGGCCCAGGGCTTCGTCCACGCCCAGGACCGCTTCTGGCAGATGGAGTTCTGGCGGCACATCGGGACCGGGCGCCTCTCGGAGATGCTAGGGAAGACCACCCTGAACCAGGACTGCTTCATCCGCACCCTGGGCTGGAACCGGGCCGCCCAACAGGACCTGAAGCGCCTCGGCCCGGAGGAGCGGGCCATCCTGGAGGCCTACGCCGCCGGGGTGAACGCCTACCTGGAACATCACCGGGACCGTCTGCCCTTGGAGTTCACCCTCTTCCGCCTGTTCGGGCGCCGCTGGGAGATCGAGCCCTGGCAGCCCCTGCACACCGTGGCCTGGGCCAAGGTGATGGCCTGGGACCTGGGAGGCAACTGGGACGACGAGCTGCTCAACGCCCGCATCGTCGACCGGATCGGCGCCGAACGCCTGAAGGAGATCGTCCTCCCCTACCCCGCCGACCGCCCGGTTATCGTGCCGACGCCGGTGGCCGAGGTCCCCGAGGAAACCTTCCGGGCGCTGCTGGACATCAGCCGCTCCCTCCAGCGGATGAGCTTGGGAGATGCACCAGATATTGGGTCCAACAACTGGGTGGTGGCCGGATCTCGCACCGTCACCGGGAAGCCCATCTTGGCCAACGATCCGCACCTGAGCATCCAGATGCCCAGCATCTGGTATGAGGTGACCCTGAGCTGCGAGCCCGTCACCCCGGAATGTCCCTTCCGAGTTGCCGGCGCCTCCTTCCCTGGCGTCCCTGGCGTTGTGATCGGCCACAACGACCGCATCGCCTGGGGCGTGACCAACCTGGGGCCCGACGTGCAGGACCTCTACATAGAGCGACCGAACCCCCAGAACCCCTTCGAGGTCGAGTTCCAAGGACAGTGGGAGCCCGTTCGGGTGATCACCGAGGAGATCCGTATCGCCGGACGGGCGGAGCCCCTCTACCTTCCGGTGCGGATCACGCGGCACGGCCCGGTGATCAACGACGTGGTGGAGGCCTTGACCCGCACCCAGACTCTCTACGCCTTCCGCTGGACCGCCCTGGAGCCCTCCTCCATCGTGCGGGCGTTGTTGCGTCTGAACCGTGCCCGGAACTGGGAGGAATTCCGCGCCGCCCTGGCCGACTGGGACGTCCCCGGCCAGAACTTCGTCTACGCCGACGTGGACGGCCACATCGGCTACCAGGCCACCGGCCGCATCCCCATCCGGGCGAAGGGGAACGGCCTGCTCCCTGTCCCGGGCTGGACCGGCGAATACGAGTGGACGGGATACATTCCCTATGAGGAGATGCCCCGACGGCTGGACCCGCCGGAGGGCTTCATCGTCACCGCCAACAACGCGATCGTGGACTCTGCCTATCCCTACTTCATAACTGCCATGTGGGATTACGGGGACCGAGCTCAACGCATCCTGGATCTGCTCCCGGCGAAGGATCGCCTCTCCATCGAGGACGTGGCCGCGATCCAGAACGACACTTTCTCCCTGGCCGCCCAAGCCATCACACCTTACATCCTCCAGGTCTCTTTCACCGATCCCCTCGCCCGCCAGACCCAGGATCTCCTGCGCGCCTGGGATTTCCGATCCACCCCGGAGAGCCCGGCCCCTACCATCTTCGAGACCTTCCTCAAACATCTCCTTCATGAAGTATGGGTGGACGAGCTGGGCGAGGAGATCGTGCAGGAGCTACTGACCTGGAGCAGCCACAACCGTTACTGGGCCCGCTGGGCGCTGGCCCAGCCGGACCTGGCGTGGTGGGACGATCGCCGCACGCCGCAACGGGAGACCCGCGATGACATCGTGCGGCGAGCTTTTGAGCAGGCCGTGGCCGAGCTGCGCGGGCGCCTCGGCCCGGATCCCCGCGCCTGGGCCTGGGGGAAGGTCCACACGGCCACCTTCGTCCACGGGACCCTGGGGCGATCCGGGATCGGGCCGGTTGAAGCCATCTTCAACCGCGGCCCCTATCCCGCCCCGGGGACCAGCGCGGCGGTGAACAACCTTGGGTTCGATGTCCAGAAAGGGTTCGCCGTCCGCAGCCTGCCTTCCCTCCGCTTCATCGCCTCCACCGCTCGCTGGTCCGACAGCCGCTTCATCCACACCACCGGCCAGTCCGGGCTGCCCTATCATCCTCACTACGATGACTTCATCCCGCTGTGGTTGAAGGGGGAGTATCATCCGATGCTCTGGTCCCGGGAGGAGGTGGAGCAGAACGCGGAAGGCATCCTCATCCTGCAGCCGTAGCTTCAGCCAGAGGAGGTTCGCATGCGCGTGCTGATCACCGGAGGGACCGGATTGCTGGGCCGAGCCTTGGCCGAGCGCCTCCGCCAGACGGGCTACGAGGTGATCGTCCTCTCCCGGCGGCCGGATCCGGCGCGCCTGCCGGCAGGCGCGCAAGGGGTGCGCTGGGACGGGCGCACCTCGGAAGGATGGGGGCATCTGGTTGAGGGCGCCTTCGCGATCATCAACCTGGCCGGGGAGACCGTTGGCCAGCGGTGGACCGAGGACACCAAGCGCCGCATCCGCGAGAGCCGGCTGAACGCCGGCCGCGCCGTCGTGGAGGCCATCGCCGCCGCCCGGGAGAAACCCTCGGTCGTCCTCCAGGCCTCCGCTGTTGGCTACTACGGGCCGCGGGGCGAAGAGCGGCTGACCGAGGAGGATCCACCGGGAAGCGACTTCCTGGCCCGACTCACCGTGGACTGGGAGGCCAGCACCCAGCCCGTGGAGGCCATGGGGGTCCGCCGGGTGGTCCTGCGCATAGGGATCGTCTTGGCGAAGGAGGGAGGCGCCCTGTCCCGTCTGCTCCTCCCCTTCCGCCTCTTCCTGGGTGGCTCCCTCGGGAACGGCTGTCAAGGGTGGTCCTGGATCCACCGCGATGACTGGGTGGAGGCGGCGCGTTTCCTGATGGAGAATCCCCAGGCCCAGGGGCCATACAACCTCACTGCCCCCCAGCCGGTGAGCAACGCCGAGCTCTGCCGGATCCTGGGGAAGGTGATGGGACGCCCTTCCTGGCTGCCGGTGCCGGCCTTCGCCTTGCGCCAGCTGCTCGGGGAAGGGGCGGACTTCCTGCTCACCGGCCAGTTTGTGCTTCCTAAACGCCTGCTCGAGGCCGGCTTTGCCTTCCGTTACCCGGATCCCGAATCTGCCCTGCGGGCTATCCTGCGCCCCACCGCCTCATAAGTCAACCCGTTCGCCGGTCCTGTTCTCGTGGAGATCGGGGAGGCCGCAGGAGCAGCCTCCCCGATCCTCCGTTTTCCTGCGGTCCCTCCCCGACCCCGCGGGCTCCGCTCGATTAAAATGAAGCCGAGCGCTTTGGAACCGTGGTCCTTCCCGCCGCCCGGCCGGGGCGCGCGATGGAGTGGGGGAAGAGGACCGCCATGCTCAAGCCGGGGACGTTGCTCCACGGACGCTATCGCATCCTGCATCCCATCGGAAAGGGCGGGATGGGCGCCGTCTACGAGGCCGAGGACACGCTGCTGGAGGGACGCCGCTGCGCCATCAAGGAGATCCTGCTCGGCTTCGAGACAGATCCCGCCTACCGGGAGCAGGCCCGCGCCCAGTTCTATCGTGAGGCCAGTGTCCTGGCGCGCCTGGACCATCCTAACCTCCCCAAGGTCTCGGATTATTTCTCCGAGGGGGATCGGGACTACCTGGTGATGGATTTCGTCCCCGGCCGGGACCTACGGGAGCTCATCGACGAGGCCCGGGAGAGCGGCCGCTTCCTCGACGAGCGGACGGTGCTGAGCTGGGCAGAGCAGCTGTGCGACGCCCTGGATTACCTGCACCGGCAGAACCCATCCATCGTCCACCGAGACATCAAGCCCTCGAACATCAAGTTGACCCCAGACGGCCGGATCAAGCTGGTGGATTTCGGTCTGGTCAAGCTCCTGGCGCCGGATGAGGAGCGCACCATCACCATCCTGCAGGGGCGCGGCACCGCCGCCTACACGCCGCTGGAGCAGTATGGAGGGGACGCCGGGCATACGGACATCCGTTCGGACATCTACGCTCTGGGGGCCACGCTCTATCATCTGCTGACCAACACGCCCCCGCCGGACGCGCGGCAGCGCTTCCTAAAGCCGGACAGCCTGATCCTGCCCCGTGCCCTCAACCCGCGCATCTCCCCCCGGGTGGATCGAGCGATCCTGAACGCCATGGCGCTGCACCCAGATGACCGCCCCCCCAACATCGCCGCTTTCCGGGCTGAGCTGCTGGGAACGGCCCCGCCCTCCCCGCCCGCAGCGGTCTGGGCACCTCCCGAAAGCCCGTGGGAGGTCCTCTGGCGTCGCCACCGGCTCCTGGCCCTAGCTGCCCTGGGCGCGTTCCTTCTCGCCCTGATGCTCACGCTGATGCGCGGGTAAGCGCGATGCCCATTGACAATCCTCCCCCGCCTTCCATATAATGGGGAGCGCAAAGCAGATCGATCCGAAGATGAAAGGGGGTGGGAGCGTTGGCGCGCGTGGTCATCGAGGAGGGGGAGTCCTTTGAGTCGGCCCTCAAGCGGTTCAACAAGCAGATCCAGGCCGACAAGCTGCTGTCAGAGCTCCGCCGCCGGCGCTACTACGAGCCGCCCAGCATGGTCCGCAAGCGCAAGAAGGCGGCCAAGCTGCGCAAGAGCCGGCGGACGACGCTCAAGGCCCGGCGAGCCGCCGGTTTGCTCTAAGGGAAAAAATCGAAGCCCGGGAGGAGCGGAGGGGCGGGAGAAGATCCCCGCCCCTCCGCCTTTTTCGGATCCGCCTCGGCAAGTCGGCGTCCTTTCTCCTCCGATCCAACTGGGAAGCTGGATTCAGCCGTCGAGGGCGTGACTTTCCCTTCCGCCTCCCATGCCTATGGAAGCATCTCGGTCTTCAGCACTGCATCCAGCACGATCATCGCCGCCAGGGCGAACGGAAGCGCCGTGCCCAGATGATAAATCCAGCCGTATTGGGCGGGAGGGATCGCATAGAAGGTCAGAACACACAGATCCAGGGCGATCCCAATGATCAGCCCGCCCACGATCACGGCGATGCGTTTGGCCAGCATCCTACCTCCCTCCCAAAAGTTCGTCGCGAACCCTCTCCCCAGAACCCTTTGTGAACACAAGTAAATTGTAGCCAGCCCAGGTTGCTCCGTCAACGAGATTCCCATAAATTCAGAGCCAGCAAGCGTTTTTGAAGGACGTGGCTGCCTTCCCTAGCCCTCCATAGAAGCCTGCGCCCTCCGATTGGGTCGGCTCCATTGACATTTTTCCCGGGATCGGTTATGCTGGGGATGGAGGGGCCAGCGGAATGGAGGGCGATGGCGGAGATCTCAAGGAGGCGCAGGCCTCCCTGTCTCTGGAGGTAGCCCATGCAGGCGACGAGGTCTCGAATCCTTCAAATCCTGCGGGAGAGGGGCGAAGCCACCGCCATCGAGCTGGCCGCACGACTGGGCCTCTGCGCGGTCACCGTCCGGCATCACCTTCGCGTCCTGCGCGCCGAGGGCCTGATCCAGGAGGTCCGCGCCCACCGCAACGGTCGTGGACGTCCCCGCATCGTCTTCACCCTCACCGAGGCCGCCAACCGTCTTTTCCCACGGAATTACGAGGGGCTCGTACGCCATCTCCTCCCGGTCGCCCTCTCAGCGGCGGAGATCGGCCAGATCGCCCGACGCATCAGCGAGGAGGCATCCCTCCAGGGCCTGACCGGCCAGGCACGGCTCGACGCTGTCCTCTCCTTTCTCAACTCGAAAGGCTACCTGGCCCGGATGGGGCCCGCGACCAACGGCCGGGCGTGGCTGGAGATCCGCAACTGCCCGTACCTGGAGGTCGCCCGGGAACAGGAGGGGCTGTGCGCCCTGGACGCCGCCCTGATGGAAGAGCTGTTCGGGGCGCCGGTGGAACAGGCCTCCTGCATCGTCCGCGGCGACCCAGTCTGTCGCTACTGTATCCGCTACGAAGCGGCCTGATCCATCGCCTCGGCTGAACAAACATCCCGAGCTCGGGGGCGGGCGGCCTGAATTGGGTTAGAGGCCCAGTATGGGCCACACCACCCCCTCCAGCCCCAGGCGGCGCAGGGTGAGGGGCACCAGGATCACCCCCAGGGTGTTCAGGCGACGGCTGCCGGTCAGGGAGGGGAGCAGGCCGATACCCGAAGCGGCCAGCAGGACCGTGAGCCCGGGGATCCCCCCCAGCCATGCGACGCTGAGGAGGATCAGGACCAGGGCCGCCGCGTAAACCCCCCGCCAGGCCCGGGAGGCGACCCAGCGGCTCATCCCCCACGCAAGGGGCTCCATCATCAGGAAGGCCAGCGCCGCCGCCCCCGCGGTTGCCAGGACCGCTGCGCGATAACGGTCTGGCGTCGCTGGCCCCGCCCAGGGAGCCAGCATGATCCCCAGCCCGCCCCGCGCCGCGGGGGCATCCGGCAAAAGGAGCAGCCAGAAGACGCCGATGCTACAGAAAGCCCGGGCAGCCCCCTGGGCAACCAGAAAGGCCCGGTCATCCCGCTGGGCAGTGGCGTGACCCGCCAGCAGCCCCCCGATCCCCGCTGTCACGCCGGGGAAGAGCACCACGAACACGCCTCCCAGCAACCCGGCCCCTACCCCCCGTGCCCAGATCCCCAACGGCAGTTCCTCGCCCGAGGGACGGGGTGGAACCGGCCGGCTGCCCGTCATCGCCTGCAACAGACCAGGGACCGCGAACAGCCCCAGGAAGGCGGGGATCAACGGCTGACCTGCCAGCGGCCCAGTAAGGGGGTTCCGGGCCAGCAGGAGGAAGCCCAGGGCCCCGGAGAGGAGGAAGGTGATCACCCCAGCCCCGAGCCGCGTCCAGATCGCTATCAGGCGCCGGCCCGGTGTGGGCAGCCGCTCGGCGCCCCACGGCCACTCCGAAAGCAACAGGAAGGCGCTGAGGGCCAGCAGGATCCAGCCCACGTGCGGCGCCAGCACCGCCCGCAGCGCCGCCCATCCCCGGGGCCAGAAGGGCGCGGAGAGCAACAGGAGCATCACAGCCCCCCACGCTCCCCATCCGGCCCATCGCACCGCCTCCTGTCCCCATCCCTCCCGGAGGGCCTTCTGGGCCGGCAACAGGAGTCCCATAGTCCCTTCGTCTGGAGTTTGATAGAACACCGCCGGGGCCAAATGGAAGAAGGCGTAACCCGCCGCCACCCCGATGCCTAGCCCCAGGCCGCCATCCGCCGGAAGGCTCCTTCCCCATTCCGGAAGGCTGAACAGGAGGGCCGCCACCAGATTGTAGGGGTGCAGGCCAGGGATGATGGCGCTTATCCCGCTGAGCATCAACCCCACGCCTACCCCGAGCAGCAGCTCCGCAGACATCCGGCGCCTCCCTCACGATCCATCCTCCGCCCGAAGCCAGCCCGCCTCCGTCAGGATCCACCGCACCCGGCTGTCCTGGGCGGTATGGGGGAGCGCGTCGACCAGGAAGCGGGCGTAGGTGACCCCCACGGTGATCCCTCGAAGGCGCGGGAGGAGGCGGTCAAAATACCCGCCGCCGTATCCCAGCCGGAAGCCCCGGCGATCGAAGGCCACTCCTGGGATGAGGGCCAGCTCGATCTCCTCCGGAGCCACCTCCGGGCAATCCGGCGTCGGCTCCGGCACGCCGTAGGGGTGGCGCTCCAGCGCGCCGGGCTGATACAGATGAAGCGACAACATCCGGGACGAGGCGATCCGGGGGAGCACCCATCGCTTCGCCGAGTGGTGGGTGAGCAGCGGCGTCAGATCGATCTCGTTCCGGAACGCCATGTACGTCAGCACCGTGCGGGCCTGCGCGAAGGGAGGCGATGCCTCCAGGCGCGCGCGGACCGCCGCGCTGGCGGCGGCGACGATCTCAGGAGGCAACGCTTCCCGCTCGGCGAGCCATCGGGCGCGCAGGGTCCGCTTCATCCCGCAAACCGATTCCGGGGATGGGAACTCACCCTGCTCATTCATCCAGGGATGCCCTCCTTGCCCTCCGGGTCCGGCGCGTCGGCCGGCAGCCAGGCGGCCAGCTGCTGCGCCCATCGCTCCGCAGCCCGGCGGGCGGCCTCCCGAAAATCCATGCGCTGAGAAGCGTGGAGGATCGGCTCCCCCACGAACACCACCGCCGGTGGCGGCCCTCCGGCCACCCTCGAAAGGTCCGCAGGATCCTGGACCTCCAGGGCAACCCATTGGAGGTCCTCGGGGACGGAGAGCAGGGCGCTACATGCGAGGCCGGCTGGCAGGCCGCGGGCGCGGGCGGCACGAGCGTGACGGCCGGCGATCTCGGCCTCCGGTGCCTCCCGAGCCCACCATAGGATCGCCCCTTTGGCAGCCCCGTGGGGGACCGCCTCCGCCGGGAGCTCCGGAGCCACCGTCACCGCGTCCGCTCCCCACACTTCAAAGGCGGCCTGGAGATACGCGCCCGCCGAAGCCGGATCCCGCCACCGAGCGTCCAGCAGGATGGGCAGATCGTCGGGGAAATAGCGGATCAGGCGCTCCATCGCCACCATCCCGGCCGCGCCCTCAGCCAAGAAGGGGATCAGCGGGACTGCACAGGCGCAGATCCACGCCCCCACCTCCTCCAGGATGGCGCGGGCGAAGGGGAAGACCGGGTCGTCCACCGGCAACATCGGCACCGGCATCCGATCCCGCCACGCCGCCAGGGTAAGGCCCAGGCGGGTCCGCCGCTGCCGCTGGGCGTTCCGGAGCTTCCCCCAGAAATCCGGGCGTCCGGGGATCGTCATCGCCACCCTCCTGCTCTCCAGCGCGGCGACCCGGCCGGCTCACGCGCCAGCCATCGGCCAGCGGGGGCGATACTGCAGGGCCTCAGCGATGTGATGGGCTTGCAGGACCTCTGAGCCTTCCAGGTCTGCGATGGTGCGAGCCACCTTCAGAACCCGATGATAAGCCCGGGCGGAGAGATGCAGCTGATGCATCGCGGCCCGCAGGAGGGCCTGGGCCGGGGACTCCATCGGGCAATACGCGCGGATGTGCCCGGGCCCCATCTCGGCGTTGCACGTGACTCCGGTTCCGTGGAAACGCAGGCGCTGGATGGACCGGGCGCGCTCCACCCGCTCCCGGATCTGCGCTGAAGGCTCCCCCCGCCGGTCGTCGGACAGCTTCTCATACTCCACTCGGGGGACCTCGATCTGGATGTCGATGCGATCCAGCAGCGGCCCGCTGAGGCGTTTCTGATAACGGGCGACCATGGCCGAGGAGCAGGTGCAGGGCTTGATGGGATCGCCGTAGTAGCCGCAGGGGCACGGGTTCATGGCCGCCACCAGCATAAACGCCGCCGGGAACTCCAGGGTCCCGGCGGCCCGGCTGATCACCACCCGCTTGTCCTCCATGGGCTGACGCAAAACCTCTAAGGCGCGCAGATCGAACTCCGGCAGCTCGTCCAGGAAGAGCACCCCCCGGTGGGCCAGGGAGATCTCCCCTGGGCGGGGGAAACGCCCCCCGCCGACCAGGCCGGCGTGGCTGATGGTATGGTGGGGCGCCCGGAAGGGGCGCTGGCGGATCAGAGGGAACTCTGGGGAAAGCAGGTCTGCGACGCTGTAGATGCGGGTCACCTCCAGCGCCTCCTCCAGGGAGAGGCGGGGGAGGATCCCGGGGAGGGCGCGGGCCAGCAGCGTCTTCCCGGTGCCGGGGGGGCCGATCATCAGCACGTTGTGGTTGCCGGCCGCCGCCACCTCCAGGGCCCGCTTCGTGTGCTCCTGGCCTTTGATGTCCGCGAAGTCCACCGCAGGAGGCGTGTCGATCCAGCGATCCAGCGGCGTGGGCGGCTGGGAGGGGATGGGGCGCTGCCCGAGCAGGTGATCCACCAGTCCCCGCAGGGAGGCCACCGGATAGATCTCGATGTCGGGCACCAGGGCGGCCTCCGGGGCATCTGCAGCAGGGACGAACAGGCGGCGGATGCCCATCTCCCGGGCCAGGGCGGCCATCACCAGCGTACCCGGCACGTGGCGCACCGACCCGTCCAGCCCCAGCTCGCCCACCACCAGGGCTTCCTCCATGCCGTTCAGGGGAAGCTGCTCAGAGGCGACCAGCACCCCTAGGGCGATCGGGAGATCGTATGAGGGGCCCTCCTTGCGCAGATCGGCCGGGGCCAGGTTGACCACGATGCGGGCCAGCGGGAAGGACAGGCCGGCGTAGCGGATCGCCGAGCGCACCCGTTCCCGCGCCTCTTGGACCGCCGCGTCCGGCAGCCCGACAATGGTGAACCCGGGCGGCCCGCGGCTGACGTCCACCTCCACCGCCACAGGCTCCCCCTTCAGCCCGATCAGGGCGCAGCTCCACAGACGGGCGAGCATCCCAGGCTCCTTCACGCGGAATCCGTCGAGAGGAAGGCCATCCGACGGCCTCTGGAAGGCGTGCGCTCCTAATTAAATGATAGTCGGCGGCGTGGGCGGCTCCTGGCGCCTCTCCCGTGGAGGCTTGCCCCTTTGCGAAGCGTGGGGACGCGAAAAGGGGCGGCTGGAAGCCTTTGTTCCCATCCGCCCCGGGGTCATGCGCTCGGTCGCGGGCTGCCGGATGTGTGGGATGGGCGCTACGCGCCGGCTTCCTCGGAGGCCTCGGGCGCTTCGGGGGGGAGTTCCGCGGCTCCGGGGGCGGCGATCAGGCGCTCCTTCAGGCGGGCCGCCTTGCCGAACCGCTCCCGAAGATAATACAGCCGGGCGCGGCGGACCCGGGAGTGCCGTATGACTTCGATGTGGTCAATGCGGGGGGAATACAGGGGGAAGGTGCGCTCCACCCCGATGCCGTGGGCGGCGATGCGGCGCACCGTGAAAGTGCGGCCCGCGCCGCTGCCCCGGATGCGGATGACCGTCCCCTGGAAGATCTGCACCCGCTCCTTATCGCCCTCCCGCACCCGCAGGTGCACCCGCACCACATCGCCCGGCCGGAGCTCCGGGACTGACCTCCCAGCGATCCATTCCCGCTCGAGCTGTTGAAGGATTAGATCGCTCATCCCCGTTTCCTCTCCGCTGAGGTTTTCCCCTGGTTGCCGCATGATGGCCGCGATCAGGATCCGGATGAACCCCGCCTGGACAGAGATAAAGGTAGGGGCGCAGCGGCGCCGCGCCCCTGCTGGCCGCGCCGGCGAGAGCTCCCCTAGGATCACAGGCATGCGGACGGCGGACCTTCGCCGCGATCCGCACGCAAAGGAACATTATAGCCGTCCCGAGTGATCCTGACCACATCGCCCGACCGTCCCTCGCTTCACCCACCTGTCCTGACTCGCCCGACAAATTGGGGCCACGCCCCGCAACAAGCAACAAGACATGACCGCGCATCCCCCAAAATCCATCGACCCAGAAGCGATCCCCCAGCGCTCGGATCCGTCCCGCATCCGGAAAAACCGGAAAGCCCCGCAACGAGCGATGGGTCGCACGGAGATCTCTGCCCCACTCCAAGCGCCGCCCGGCCCTCGGATCAGCATCCCCGGGAGGGGGATCTTGCCGTCCACATCTCCCCGGACCGGATCCTCGGGAGGGGCTGGCCGGGAACGTGCCTCCGGCGCAACCAGGGCTTTCCAGTTTTTCATGGCCGTGGGCCGATGAGCAAGATTAAGCCCCGGTCCGCCCTGGCGCTTAGGGCCCTAAAGCCATCCACTACAAACCGGTAGCCCAAAGCCCGTATCAGGTTTATAG
>Ga0272447_1001844_pt1 | contig 12490 bp, 8 predicted proteins | sample YNPCB0133_FD_194589 | JGI IMG/M metagenome (GOLD analysis project Ga0272447, IMG submission 194589) | Hot spring microbial mat communities from Yellowstone National Park, WY, United States - YNP-CB-013-3 | ecosystem: Environmental > Aquatic > Thermal springs > Hot (42-90C) > Sediment | place... | reverse complement strand
TACTGAGATGCAGCCCCGGCGCGTTCTCATCACTGGAGCCGGGGGTCGCATTGGCCGAGCCTTGGTTGGCTCTCTTCGCGACCGCTATCAGCTGCGGTTGCACTTTCACCGCGTGGTGCCCGCCGAACTCACTACCTTCGAGCATGTCGTCGCCGACATCGCGCAGTACGACGAGGTTGAGTCGATGATGCGTGGGATCGACGCTGTGGTGCACTTGGCGGCTGATCCGCGGGTCACCGCTCCTTGGGAAAGTGTGCTGCCCAACAACATCATCGGAACCTATAACGTCTTCGAGGCAGCACGCCGCAGTGGGGTTCGAAAGATCGTCTTCGCGTCGACGAACCATGTGATGGGCATGTACGACCGTGACCGCTTGTGGCCTGTGTACTCCTGGCTGCCGCCTCGTCCGGACTCGCTCTACGGCGTATCGAAAGCGTTCGGCGAGCTGCTCGGGCGCTACTACAGCGATCGCTTCGGAATGTCAGTGATTTGCCTGCGCATTGGCTGGTTCCTTCCGGAACCGAGCGATGAGATCGCGCGCTGGATGTGGCTCAGCCCGCGCGATTGTGCGCAGATCGTTGAGCGGGCGCTCGAGACAGACCTCCTCTACGGAGTGTTCTACGCCATTTCTGGCAATAGCAGCCGGCACTGGGATATTACGGATACGATGGAGAAGCTCGGCTATCGTCCCGAGGACGATGCCGAGCGCTACTTCATCGAGTGAATCGGCACGATGACGCGGTTTGCCTTGTCGTGCTCAATCGTCTTGCAAGTTTCTGGACCGCCCCGCCCGACCCCATTCAGAGCAGCGAGTGGCAAGCAGTTGTCCTGGCATGATGGTCCCCTCCTCGTCGTCCGGCTCTCTCGCTCTCGTCGGACTATGGTTCGGCCGGATTGCTGCCCTGAAGCCCCACAGCATGGGAGACCCGCAGCGCTGCACACCCGTGCGCCTGTCCATCACCGTGGGGCGTCTCCACGAAGTGCACCGGTTCACTCCGCCCGTCCTGCAAGCGCATCTTCTCGGTGGTCAAAACGCTTGCACCACCTCTACCCCCTCATGGTCGCTCCCCGCTGACACACAGTCAGCTCATGTACCGCGTAGGATGGAGAGTGAGCCTGGCTGCAGCGCCTCGAGACTGGTCGGGATCTACGCGATCTTCCTCCGGTGCAGCACCGGTGGAGCGTCCCGATGCAGTGCCAGCCGCACCCCTGCCTCTTCTGGCGCTGGCTGCACCGCCCGCGGGAAGCGCCCCGAGGCGCGCATTGAGCTGTGCAGTCGTGCCCCCGAACCGTGGCAAAGGCCTGCTCCTTCAACTCCTGGTCAACACTGGGGACGAGCGCTCCCTACCGCATTTGGGTAATTACCAAGGTGTGCGTCGAGTCGATCACCATTATCCCGCTCCCGTGCCAGGCGAGGACCTCCGTTGTCCCAGGGTGCGCAGGGGTGTGATGCCCATGCAATCCGTGAGCGAGGAGACATGAGGCGCAATGCGGACGAGACCGCGACTGCAACGGTAAACTGCGGTCTTGCGGGCAGGCTGAACGCGAGCGGGGAACGGCAGGGAGCCTCGTAGGGGGATGTTCCGGCAGTGGATATTGGTAGACGCACCGCACGCGTGGAGAAATGGAGCGACCCCTTCAGGATCGCTGGGCAAGGTCGTAAGACAATGCTGGATGCCCGGTTCGCGCGCGATGGTCCAGCGGCTGCTCGTCCATGATGGGGAGGTCGCAGCGAGTGCTACTCCGGTGGCTCCTCTGGGACGAGGGCTGCTGGGGCCGTGGGCTACACCGCTCGGCGACGCCGCGGGTTGGCGAACTCGTCAAGCCCGGCCGAAATGGCGAAGAGGCTGACGAAAATCGCGATGATGATCACGATGGGTGGCAAGAACCACCACCACATTCCATGCAGCAGGGCAGCGTAATAGCTGACCCAATAGATCGTCATCCCCAGCGTGTTCGCCTCCATCGGACCGAGTCCGATGACCTCCAGGCCGATGGAGGCGAGAATGGCGGAGGCCACGGCCCCGACGAAGGTGGCCATGAGATACGGAAGCAGGTTAGGAAGGACCTCGAAGAAGAGGATCTGCGAGTGGCTGGCCCCGGACAAGCGGGCAACTTGGACCCAGGCCCGCTCACGCAGCGTGAGGACCTGAGAACGGATCGTTCGTGCCGGCCAGAGCCACGCGAGCGAGGCAACCACGAGGGCCATCTGGGAAATCGAGAGATTTGCCCGAACTGAGACGGCAACCAGGATCAGGACGAGTAGCGGCGGGATCGTGAGCCCCACATCGACGATGCCGCGGACGATACTATCGATGATCCCACCGAAGTAGCCTGAGAGGAGGGCAAGGATCGTGCCCACGATGACACCGAGCAGGCCAGCGAGAACCCCTATGTAGAGGGTGAGGGGGGTTCCGACGATCATCACTGCCAAGATATCGCGGCCTTGACGGTCGGTTCCTAAAGGATGCTCCCAGGAGGGGCCCTGGTTCGGCATGGAGGAAAGAGGAGCGGCCATGGATGTATCCCAAACGAGACGGCCGATGCCAGCGAAGGCGAGGACGATGCCGAGCAAGATGAGACCGACCAAGAGGCTCGGATTACGACGGAGGTATGCCCACATAAGACCTCCTTTACCGCGCCTGATAGGTGATACGGGGGTCGATCAGAGGATAAAGAAGATCGAGGATAAAGGTGGCGAACGTAACTCCGAGAACAACTGTGAACACGATGCCCTGAATCATAAAGTAGTCGAATGTGCGGATCGAGTGGTAAAGAGTGGTTCCAATGCCAGGATAAGAGAAGACGACTTCAACCAACAGTGCACCGGAGAGGATTTGGCCGAGGGCCAGTCCCAGAGCAGTCGTCTGGGGAAGAAGCGCATTGCGAATCACATAGTGATAGAAGAGGGTTCGGTCACGCAGACCGATCGCCTCAGCGAAAGTCATGAAGTCCTCCCCTTCGACGGTGACAGTCATGGCTCGCATGCCGAGTGCCCAGAAACCGAGGGAAGCCAGGAGGATGGAAGCAGCCGGGAGGATGGAATGTCGGAGGACGTCGAGCGCGAAGCTGAGCGAGAAACTCGGGAAAGTGCCTGGTGTATAACCACCGAACAGAGGCAGCAGCTTGAGGCGGAAGGCGAAGAGATAGAGGAGAAGAAGGCCAAGGAGGAAGTACGGAACCGCAGAGAGAGTGAGGAGAGGGGGGAACAGATACTGGACGAAACGGGGACTCCTGGGCCAACCCAGGAGTGCACCAAGAATAGTGCCCACCACGAACGCAAGTATGGTCGTGGTGGCGAGCAAACCGATCGTCCAGGGAAGCGATTCGGCCAGGACATCACTGACACGACGTGGATAATGAGCGATCGAATACCCGAGGTCGAGTCGGAAAACGTCACCGAGGTAGGTTAGGTACTGCTGCCACAGCGGCTTGTCTAAACCAAATTTACGGTTGTATTCTTGGACCATTTCGTCTATGCCGGTATGGACATACCCCCCGGCACCCGCTTGCTGCATGAGTTTCTGGCGAATAGGATCGCGACCTCCCAGGCGGGGGAGGAAGAAGTTCAGCGTGGCCGCCACCCACACGACCAAGAACAGGAGTAGGAACCGGCGCATCACGTATTGGAGGCGCATGGTTGTCCAGCCTTGTGACCAGCTCCGTACCTCAGAAAACAATTGGACACCGCGCTGGGCAGCAAGCCGCGCGGCTGCTCGTCCTCAGCGCGATGCGAAATCGTCTCATTGTGTCGGCTCGAGTTCGTTGAGAATGAGCTGGAACGTCAGGTGCCAGAAAGCGCCATTGACATACGGATTGTCGCGCGTGGGCCAGTTTTGCCAGTAGGTCGTATTCATCGGAATGCGATGGAACCACTTCTGGATCGGAATGTCCGGCAACTCAGGCAACCAGATCTCCATGGCCCGCCGCCACTGGTCCATAATTTTGTCGCGTTGCTCCGGTGGTGTGACAGCCATTTCGTCGACGATCTTGTCGAACTGGGAATTCTTCCACCGTGAAAAGTTCACCTGATGGCCGCCCGGGACAGCCTCGGTCACCGACTGGTACAGGCGCAGGGTGAAGTACGGATCGAGCCCGATGCTGCCTCCGTGCCCGAAGAGCGAGGCATTGTAATCCCCTTTCCCGAAGCGGTCAAAGAAGTCCGGCGGCATGGCGTACGAAGAACGCACTCCTTGGCGACGCAGCATTTCGGCAATCACCGGGCCGATATCAGCCATGACGGCAAAGCTCTCTATCGGTACCTCAAGGACCTTGCCATCCTTCTCCCAAAAGCCCTCGGCGTTCTTGCGCCATCCCTTGCCCTCGAGGAGCTGATTTCCCTTCTGAGGATTGAACTCATTGGTCGGATACTGCTGCAGCAGATCACGGACAGCGTCGAAGAATGGAAGAAGACCAGTGTAGTGTGGCAGCGGAAGCTCGGTCGGCTCCCCCGCCCCACCCAGCGCAACCTCGATCAACGTCTTGCGATCGATGAAGTAGCTGAGTGCCCAGCGGACATCCTTATCGTTGTATGGCGCACGCTCGCAGTTGACATACAGCGAAGTCGGCCACCAATCTTCGTAGCCATAGGGAGGATCCTTGTAGGTGTGGGTGATCACTTTCGGATTCTGCTGGAGCACGGTCTTGATCGTGAGCGGCCGGAGGTCGAGGGAGCAGTCGACCTCGTTGGCGATGATCTGCTGCGCGACCTGCTCCTCGAGCGTGAATGGAAGGTAGACGACCCGCTGGACGCGTGGCTTCGCCTTGACGAGCCCAGCGCGCACTGCCCACCACTCGTCGTCACGCAGGTCGATGACCTTCTGCTCCGGCGAAGAGAAAACGACCCGCCACGGACTGGTGGTGACTGGCCAGCCGCGCTCGGGGTCGAACGCGGTAAAGGTGGTCCAATCTTGATTCTCATAGATATGCTTCGGGACGATGTAGACGCCGATGTCGAACTTGTAGGTTATAAAGTAGAAGAAGCGCGGAGCGGGTACCTTGAACTTCACCCGCACGAGCGTGTCGCTCTCGGCCACCGCCTCCTGAACGAACTGCTGAACGTCGACGCCCCATCGTACCTTGGTTCCAAGATCACGAAGACTGTTGAGCGTGAAGGCGACATCGTGAGCGGTGAAGGGTTTGCCATCGCTCCATGTGATGCCAGAGCGCGTCTTGATGGTGAGTTCCTTAAAATCGCCGCTATACTGCCAGTCCTCGGCCAACCAGGGGTACCACTTGTCGGCGAACGCCGAGTAATACGCGAGCGGCTCGTAGAGGATGCCAAGCCCATTCTGGTGATTGGCGCCAATAGCGTAGCCGTTCCAGAGTTCCCAGTCGACGTGCCGTCCCTCTTGTCCGCCCCAGCGGAGGATCAGGGTGCGGTTGCGTGGTTTGGCAGGTATCTGGCCGGGGATCGGAGTAGGACCAGGGACGGTTGGCGTCACCGCGGCAACCGGGGTCTGACCCGGTGCCGGGGTGGGGGCACGGGGAGCGCGACACGCGGCAAGCAGAGCCGAGACTCCAGCGACACCAACGAGGCGACCGAGAAAGGCGCGGCGAGACGTCCGCTGCGTCAATGGGTTATCCATCGCGGTCCTCCTCCTTGAAGCATCCGACCGCTCGTCGCCAGACACTAGAGGGCGGAGAAAACGAGCTTGTCATTGCCTACAGCACATTGGTACTCTCATAGCAAGTCTAGCTGACAAGGTGACAAGCGTCAAGGTGAAGCGAGCAGCAAGGAACGGTGACGCGATGCGTCCGATTTTGGAAGTCAAAGACCTCACCGTATACTACCATACCCCTGCTGGTCCAGTACGTGCAGTTGAAGGAGTAACATTTTCTGTTCATCCTCAAGAATGGTTCGGGATCGTTGGGGAGTCAGGTAGTGGAAAGTCAACAGTAGCACTTGCGCTATTGCGGTTAATAAAGCCTCCTGGACGAATCGAACGTGGTCAGATCGTCTTGGATGGCAGAGATCTTCTGGCCTTCGACGAAGAGGACATGCGGAACTATCGTCTTGCGCAGATCGCTCTGGTGGCCCAAGGGGCGATGAACTCCCTCAATCCGGTGAAACGGGTGCGCGATCACTTTCTCCTCGCGTTACGGGACCATGGGGTGCAGCTTGGTGAGCAGGAGTACGATCGCATCATCGCGACGCTGCTCAAGCGGGTTGGCCTTCGCCCCGAGGTGGCGCATCTCTACCCCCACGAGCTGAGCGGTGGCATGAAGCAGCGGGTCTGCATTGCTCTGGCTATCAGTTTGGAGCCGAAGGTGCTCGTTGCTGACGAGCCGACCAGCGCGCTCGATGTGGTGGTGCAATGGCAAGTGATGGAGACGCTGCGTGCCGTCCAGCGCGAGATCGGCGCAGCGGTGATTCTGATCGGCCATGATATGGGGTTGATCGCGCAGACGGTAGATCGCATTGCGGTCATGTATGCTGGACGACTCGTCGAGGTTGGCCCGACGCGCGAGATTTTGACAGAACCTTTGCACCCCTATACGCGGGCTCTCATTGCTAGCTTGCCATCGCTCGACGGGCGTGGAGAGTTGCGCGGGATTGCCGGTCTTCCACCGTCATTGCTCAACCCGCCAGCGGGGTGCGCTTTCCATCCACGCTGCCCGGTCGCGATCGACCGGTGCCGGATGGAACGCCCGCTCCTCCGTGAGGTGCGCCCAAGGCGGTGGGTCGCGTGCCACCTGGTCGAAAACGGAGGGACGACATGAGCTTGCTCGAAGCTCGCCGTGTGCGGAAGGTCTTTGGCGGTGGACTCTGGCATCGTAGTCAGGTGGTCGCGCTCGAGGACTTCTCGATCGCCTTCGATGAGGCTTCCCCGAGTTTTATCGCGGTTGTGGGGGAGAGTGGCTCAGGGAAGACGACACTTGCTCGTCTGCTCCTCGGTCTGCTGCAGCCGACGAGCGGTGATGTCTGCTACCGAGGTACCTCTTTGCGCTTGCTGCATCGCCAGGGCCGTCGTCGCTTCCTCCAAGAGGTGCAGGCTGTCTTCCAGGACCCCTATGAGGTCTATAATCCCTTTTATAAGGTCGACCATGTCCTCGAGCTGCCGATTCGAAACTTTCGCCTGGCGGGAGACCGTCGGACGGCGCGGGCGTTGATGGAGCAGGCGCTCGTCGAGGTCGGGTTGCGAGTGGAGGAGACATTAGGGCGTTATCCGCATCAGCTGTCGGGCGGCCAGCGGCAGCGACTCATGATTGCGCGAGCCTTGCTCTTGCGCCCGAAGGTGCTGATCGCGGATGAGCCGGTTTCCATGGTCGACGCCTCGCTCCGTGCGACCATCCTCGGGAGTCTCTTGAGTCTGCACCGAGAGCATGGCGTCTCGGTCCTCTATATCACTCATGACCTGACGACAGCATATCAGGTGAGTCATGATATCGTCGTGCTCTACCGCGGGGTAGTGGTCGAAGCCGGGCGAGTCGAATCGGTCGTTCGTGAACCAGCCCATCCGTACACGCGCCTACTGGTCGGCTCCATTCCGCTTCCCCGTCCAGATCGGCCATGGCTGGGTGAGCGGGCACTCGGCCAGCCAGCGGGCCTCAGGCCAGTCGGCCCGCGTTTCTGTAAGTTCGTTGATCGGTGCCCCTTTGCTCTGCCGATCTGCCAAGAGGAGTCCCCGCCGCTCTTCCAGCTCAGCCCGGATCGCGCCGTGGCGTGCTTCCTCTATAGGGAGCAGCCGGTCGTTACGAACGATGACCTCACCGTAGTCTTGCGCAACCGCGCAGGAACAGGCGCAGAAGCGCCGAACTGAGTGCGACGATCGCTCACACGGGTTCACCGAAGAAGGTCGTTCCCGGCTTGGCGTGGGCGCGCGCAACCTCCTCATTGAGCGTGAGGCCGTGGCCTGGTGCATCGCTGAGGGTGATGAACCCGTTGCGAATGACCGGTCGCTCGAGGACGATTTCATCCCACCATGGCACATCGAGCGCGTGAAATTCCAACACGAGGAAGTTGGAGATCGCTGCACAGAGGTGCGCTGCGGCCACCGTGCCGATCGGGCTGCAGACGTTGTGCGGAGCCACGAGCATCCCATAGAGGTCCGCCCATGCTGCGACTGTGCGCGCCTCGAGGAGGCCACCCATCTTCGGGATGTCGGGAGCCACAATGCTACAGGCCTGTCGCTCGATGAGCTCGCGGAATCCCTGCAGCCGGTAGTGGTTCTCGCCGGTACAGATCGGGATGCGCGTGCTGCGGGCCACGGTCACCAACGCATCGACATTGTCTGGCGGGATCGGATCTTCCAGCCAGAGCGGATCGTACGGCTCCAAGGCATGCGCAAGCTGGATCACGTCCGGGACAGCGTACTTCCAATGGCAGTCGAGGGCAAGCATGATATCAGGCCCGATCGTCTCGCGCACTGCGGCGACCACCTGCTGGAGGTAGCGGCGCTCGGCGCTGCCGACTGTTCGATTGTATGGCTCGTACCAGGAACGGCGAGGATCGGCATCGTCGGAGATGTCGCGGGTATAGGGGTTCGGTGCATCGAGGTCGAACTTGATCACTGTAAATCCCTGCTCCACCGCCTGCTTGGCGCGAGCAGCCCAGCTCTCCGGAGTCGGTTCCTCACTGGCATGAAGGTCCGCATAAACGCGGATCTGGCTGCGGAATCGTCCGCCGAAGAGGGTCGAGAGCGGCGTGTTCAGCGCTCGCGCCACCAAATCCCAGAGAGCGAGCTCGATCCCGCTGATCGCCGTCACCGTTGCCCCGGCTTGCGCCCCAGCCCCGGAAAGTCCGCGCTGCATCTTGAAGAGGAGTTTTGCGACGTCGAGCGGATTTTCCCCGATGATGAGACGCTTGGCTGCGTCGATGAGCTCGACGACCCCGGCTCCCCAGTACGCCTCGCCGAGCCCACTCAAGCCCTCGTCGGTCTCGACCCTGACGAGAATCCAATCGAAGTTCCCCGCAAGGACGGCAGTCTTTATGTCCACGATCCGCATCGAGGCAGCCCTTCCATCCCGCTGTCGACTCCTACCGAGACATGGTAATACTGTCTTGCCGACGGGCACAACAGAAAGGGGGACCTGATGGAGCAAGGGGCTGTGGGCGGAAACCGCTGGACCTCCCCACCATGGGAGCCGCGCGGAGAACCGGCTGTCCGCATCCGTGATGTACGAGCAATCTGTACCGCTCCGGAAGGAATTCGGCTGGTGGTCGTCAAGGTGGAGACCACGGAGCCAGGGCTTTATGGGCTCGGCTGTGCAACGTTCACCCAGCGGCCGCTTGCGGTGGTGGCTACCATCGAGCATTATCTCAAGCCATACCTGGTCAGCCGGTGCGTCGATGATGTCGAAGACATCTGGCAGGCGGCCTACCTCAGTTCCTACTTCCGGAATAGTCCGGTGCTCCACCATGCGCTCAGTGGTGTCGACATGGCGTTGTGGGATATCAAAGGGAAACGTGCAGGGATGCCGCTCTATCAGCTTTTCGGTGGCCGCTGTCGGGTGGCGCTTCCCGTCTATGTGCACGCGACAGGGCGAGACTTCCAAGAGGTGGAGGAGCAGGCGCGTGCGTGCGCAGCCCGTGGCTTTCGGTTCATCCGCTGCCAGGTGGCTGTCCCGGGTCAATCGACCTATGGTGTGCACGGTGATCTTTGGGAGCGCCAGAACTGGGATCCGCGTGCCTATTGCCGGATCGTTCCGCGGCTCTTCGAGTACCTCCGCTCGCGCCTCGGGGAGGACGTCGAGCTCCTGCATGACGTGCACGAGCGCGTCTCGCCGATCGATGCGATTCAGTTGGCCAAAGCACTCGAGCCGTACCGGCTCTTCTTCCTCGAAGATCCTGTTGCGCCCGAAGATGCGGAGTACCTGCGACTTCTTCGAAGCCAGTGTGCGACGCCCATCGCGCTTGGTGAGCTCTTCGCCAACCCGGTTGAGTATGTGCCGCTCATTCGCGAGCGCCTCATCGACTTCATCCGCGTCCGTCTCAACACTATCGGCGGTTTGACACCGGCGCGGAAGCTCGCCGCCCTGTGCGAATTCTTCGGAGTCCGCACCGCCTTCCACGGGCCGGGCGATGTGTCACCGGTCGGGCATGCCGCGAACTTGCATTTGGGGCTGGCTATCCCGAACTTCGGCGTGCAAGAGCAGCACCTGTTCAGCGATACGGTGCGTGACGTCTTTCCCGGCACCCCGGAAGTCCGCGACGGTATGCTGTGGTCAAACGATCGGCCTGGACTCGGCATCGATATCGACGAGCGACTGGCTGCAAGATATCCGTTTCCGGACCATCCACTAGAGGGTAGTTGGCCACCCCTACGTGGCTGGGACGGGAGTATTCTCCGACCCTAGAGAATTGAGAAAAGTGGTAGAGTATAATAAACATACAGTTTACTGTAGTGGTAGCAGTAAGATCCTGTACAAGATAGTATTATTAAGAATGGTATCTTGTTCTTGACGATCAACTCCATCTCTGTGAGCAGGCATAACCGTCTGAGGTAATGAGCATCACGGTACGAGGCTATGCACATCGTGCCGGGGCGCTCTCCATCGCTGGCGATCTCATTTTGATTCGCTGTATTCCTCATTGTCGCTCGTTGAGGCGAGATTTCCTCGTCGGTCCGAGACGGGTTTTCTCCGCATCGGCCCTGGTGTAGCTTCGCGTGCTGTCACTCCCCTGACGGATACTCAGATCCCTGACCAACGACTGATCCGGATGTGCGCGTCCGAGCGTTCCCAGAGTTCGGGCCGCAGGTCAATTCCCAAGCCAGCTCCCTCGGGAGCGCGCACGACACCGTCAGCGAACGGAGGCAGGGCCGTGACGATCTCACGATACCAGCCGAAATAGAACGCTCGTACGAACTCCTGGATGAAGGAATTCGGCACCGACAAGGAGAAGTGCACGGAGGCTGTGAAGATCACCGGGCCAGTGCAGTCGTGCGGAGCGACCGGAAGCTGGTAGGCTTCGGCCATGGCTGCGATGGCTCGCGCTTCCGTCAGGCCACCGCACCATCCGAGATCGAACAGCACGAAACCCGGGATGCGCTGCTCGAGAAGTTGCCGAAACGCCGAGCGAGGTCCGAGTGTCTCGCTCAATGCCAGTGGGATGCGCGTGGCTCGAGCGAGCGTGGCCAGCGCATCCAGATCGTCGCTGCGCAGGGGATCTTCGATCCAGAGCGGAGCGAGGGGCTCGAGCCGATGGGCAATCCGCATGGCCATCGGCAGATTCCAAAGGCCGTGCAGCTCGACCAGCAACTCCATCTCCTCGCCGACAGCAGCGCGCACACGCTGGAACGGCTCGAGGCAGCGCTCGAGGTCGGAGAGGCTGAGGAATTGCCCGTCCGTTCGTTCGGCCACCGGGTCGAAAGGCCAGATCTTCATGGCACGGATCCCCATGGCGAGGAGGTCGCGCGCCAGCTCGTCGGCACGTGTGAGGAACGCCTCGAGATCCTCATAGGGGCCCGCCGGGCTATTCTCGCGAAGCCCCCAGTTGTCGACCGCTTGTCGTGGCCGAGCCCGAATGTAGCGATAGCCAGCGCACGTGTTGTACACGGGAATCTCTCCGCGGACTCGCCCCCCGAGTGCCTGGTACAAGGGCTGCCCGCTTTGACGAGCAACGAGATCCCAAAGCGCTATGTCGATGGCGGAATTACCCCGCTGTTCGACACCGGTTCCGTAGAACCCCACGTACTGTCGCAGCGTGCGTGCGTGCCGCGGAATATCGCGTGGGTCTTGTCCGAGCAGGTAGGGAGCGACGGACTCATGGAGGTACGCGTCGACCGCTTGCGAGCCAAAGAACGTTTCGCCCAGCCCCCTGTAGCCATCGTCGCTGTGGAGAAGGACCCACAGCAAGTTTGGAAACTCGACGAGGCGGATCGTTTCCACGGCAACGATGCGCATGGCTGCCCATCCTTTCTGCTTCCAAGTCCCCATGCTCGGCTTCAGCGATCATAGCGTGGGTCAGTGCGGCAGGCAGTGACCTCCATCTGTCACTCAGATCATCCAGGGTCTGCGAGAAGTCTGACCAACTCGAACAGTTCTCTTTCTGTCCACGCGTTTGAGTCACCCCCGAGAACGACGAGTTGGTAGTGCCTTGCCCCGTCATCCCAGACCGCAACCTGGGGCCAACCCCAAAGAGGGTGCGGTTCCCAGCAAAGCTCGACATGATCGGGTTCGACCCGGCATCGCGCCTCTGTGTCGAGTAGGGGAACCCCTAGTCCACCCACGCTGATGCTCAAACGGGCAACGAGGGTCGGTCCGACGAGTCCGAGACGGACAGCATGCGGACCATCCCGTACCGCCGAGACGATCCGCAATTCCGCAGGCAAGCTCACACTGGCGATCCCCGCGGCGAGCAGCGCGATCGATTCACTCACCACCTCGAAGACGAGTTGTGTTTGCCACGTGGGACCGTCTGCCTGGAGCACGTAGCAACCCGGGGCATCCACCGGAAGGTCGAGGACGATTCGGCGCGGAGTCGCGGCATCCGGTTCGATGAACCAGACAGAGCGTTCCCCCACCGAGGGAATCAGTGAGAGATCTG
>Ga0272447_1001842_pt1 | contig 12492 bp, 14 predicted proteins | sample YNPCB0133_FD_194589 | JGI IMG/M metagenome (GOLD analysis project Ga0272447, IMG submission 194589) | Hot spring microbial mat communities from Yellowstone National Park, WY, United States - YNP-CB-013-3 | ecosystem: Environmental > Aquatic > Thermal springs > Hot (42-90C) > Sediment | place... | reverse complement strand
CTTGATTATGTTTTCATGTCCGCATTTAGGGCAGGCTTCTGGCATTTGGCGTAATCAATCTTCACTACACTAATAGTATACCATTATAAAGTTGAAACTCTCTCTGGTACAACCACGCGGTAGGACATCCCGTGTCTGCGCGCTGAGGGTTCTGGCAGTAGCTCCCCGATGAAGCGCAAAACTCCTACTTCTATGCTTAAGCATGAGTGTCGGGAGTATGTCACCTACCCAAGTCGCTTTCGGGCTTTTCCTCGCCGTAGTACAGGGCTAGCCAGCTAATCCATTGTATATCCGGGAGGGGAGCCAACGCCTCACAACAACCCAGATAATGCAGACACTTGCGCAACTGGGGGTGAGCCAATCTCCGTAACGCACATAAAGCGTTTGTGTCCTGCGCCGATAAATGCGGGCTAAATGGGTGAGATGTTGGTGGGGTTGAGCCTGCCAAATGATGCGCCCGCGCGGACTCACGACCCCAGAAATACCGGTATTGGTTGCACGTACCAGCCAGCGGTCGGTTTCAATGGCCCGTAGGACATCCTGGGCTTGGTGTTGCCGCATCATCCGGGGCGGGTAGGGGTCGTTGTTGGCTGCGGTAAGAATCCATTCCCCCCCGGCCTGGGCTTGGGTGCGAAAAATGGGCGCAAAGGCAGAGTCATAGCAAATTCCAGCAATCACCGGGCCAATCGGGGTACGCACAGATTGGGGCATCACACCAGCCACTTGGGATTCCGGCAGGGCAGAAATGCGGCGCACCCATCCCCCCAACCACCGCTCCAAAGGGATAAATTCTCCCAGAGGCACTATCTTTACCTTGTCATAACGGCTGATGACCTCACCAGCCCGGTTTAGAAAAAACAAACTATTCGTCAGTTGCCCATCCCGGCGGCCATAGGCACCCAAAACCAGGGGAACCTGCCATTGCTGTATAGATGGTGTAAGGATATGATGGGCTGTCAGTTCCTGTCCCAAAGCTCCCTCGGGCGTGATGATTACCTCTGCCCCTTGACGAGCGAGCGCTTCATAACCGGAACGCAGGCGTTGGGCCATCTGGATACGTCCTAGGGGGGTAAACCGCTGTGGGTTGGGGACATTGGGCTGGATGATGCCCACGGGTACATACGCCAAGACCCGGTCGCGGGGAGCCGTCACCTGGAAAAACCAGCCCAAACTTTGTCCTAGGCAGAAGCATCCCAGCGCCAGGGGCAAAACGATGTTTTTGGGATAGGTCACCGCCAGCGCCAGGACACCGTTGGTCAACAGCAGCCAAGCCGTCGGCGTCACCGGCCCAGAAAGTTGTCCCAAGTGCAAAAAGGTGGGATTGCCGGGGCTTTGGGTCAGAGCCAGGGTTGTCCACCACAGGGGCGTCCAGCTCGCTAGGGTTTCCAGAACGCACCAGAGGGCCACCCCAACCCCCAACCGCAGCAGAGGTTGCGTCATTCGGCTGGTTGCCCACGCCCATAGCCCCACCAGCCCAGCGCCCCACAGGGTCACCCCCACCCATACAGCAATGGCAACGACCCAACTGAGCGCCCAGGGGATGCCCAACCAAGTCAGCGGGTGCAGGTGCATCAGCCACGACAGCGCCACGCCATGGTAGGCCGCCCCCCAGACCATTCCCCTGACCAACGCCCCTTTACGTCCATAGGTTCCCCACCACAGGGGCACCAATGCTACCCACCCCAACGGCCACAACCAACGTTCACCAGGGGTCACCCCCAACAGTGCCCCCGCTAGCAATAACCCCAGCGGCTGTAACCAGTGCCGGACTAGCATCATGAAAAGAACTATGTCATCAGTGGTTGACATCCCCAAAGGGGCTGATTATGCTTTAGGTGTCATCCTGCGCCATGACTTCGCTTCGCTCCTTAGGTTATAGCTGTGGCCCGGTTTTTTGAGACGATGGCATAGCAGCACAAGCAGGCAGGGTGATGAGCAAGCAGTAACCAACCCTAGGGCCAACAGACCAAAGACACACACCGTTCGTACCCCTGAGGAGTTCTATGCAGCACACACAACGCATCAGCGGTTTGACCATCGCTTTGGCGTTACTGGCCACGCCAGCTTGGGCGCAATTGGGAACCCAGTTACCGGCACCGGCGGATTGGAATCAGCGCCAACAGCGCAATAGTCCGTCCAGTCAACGCCCACTGCCTGTACCGGGAATGGCCGCACCGGTGGGACAAGGGAGTGTATTACCGCCTGCGCCAGGGGTCATCCTCAACCCGGATCAGTCCTACCGGGTCTTGGTGATGGCTGTGTCCCCGGTTCAGGTGGGGCTATTACGGCAGACCGTCCCCCAGGCCTTTCCTGTGCGCTATCAGGGGCAGGTAGTGATGCAGGCGGGAGTGTTTGCGTCGGCCTCCGAAGCGGAACAGTTGGCAGAACGGTTGCGGCAACAGGGGTTACTGGCGCAGGTGGTGAGTCCCGTCCAACAGCAGGTAGCGGCAGCGCAGCGGGAAGCCCGGATGCAAATGGTATTAACCCCGCCCCACAGTGACGACACCAGTGCCCTAGCAAGCATCGCCCATTGGCAACAATTGCGGCATCAGGCCCTGCCCAGTTCTACCCGGCAGCCGACAGTACGGGTTCTGGTTCGTCCAGCCACCCCCACCCAAAAAGAGGAAATGCTCAAACTGCTCCCTGAGGCCTTCCGCTCCAGCTACCGCGGGCAAATCTTTTGGCAAGTAGGGCGTTTCCAGGATCAGGTGCGGGCAGAACAGTTGGTGCAGTACCTGCGCTCCCGTGGGTTCCACGTGGTGGTCGAATCGCAGTAGTTCTGGAGTAGAATACCGGGGGGTAGTGCCAGAGGAACGCATGGACGAACTGGATACGGGCTTGCCCAGCGTGCGGCAAGTACAGACCTACATCAAAGAAAAAAAAGCGGTGGAAGTAAAGCTTAGTACAGGCGATGTCCTAGCAGGGCAGATTGTCTGGCAGGACCCCTATTATTTCCGCTTAGTGAACGGACAGCAGGAGCAGTTTCTCCTCTACCGGCCCATGGTGGTGTACATCAAGGGTTAAATCCTAGCGGGAATCCCCAAATCACGGTACAAGGGAAGAAAGTATCTCTTGTAACCATGACGGCTACTTCCAGTTGGGATGCCCCTCCTGCCCCGCTGCGGGCGGTGATGGATGCTTGTGTGCATTGCGGCTTTTGTTTGACCACCTGCCCTAGTTATCGGGTTCTGGGGACAGAAATGGATTCTCCCCGGGGGCGCATTTACCAGATGCAGGCCATGCACCAGGGAGAAATTGACCTGAATGCCGTTACAGTCAGCCATTTTGACAGTTGCCTAGGCTGTCTGGCCTGTGTCACGGCTTGTCCTTCCGGGGTGCGCTATGACGTTTTGATCGGTGCTACCCGTGCCCAAATCCAGCGCCATTATTCCCGACCTTGGCCAGAATGGTTGCTGCGGCAACTGCTCTTCCAACTGTTTCCCTACCCGGAACGCCTGCGTTGGTTGGCGCCCCTGCTCTGGCTGTATCAGAAGATGGGCCTGTCCCGATGGTTGCCGGGGTTATTGACCAAAGCATCTCCCAGCTTGGGGGCAATGGCCACCCTGTTGCCGCCCCTCACTTTCTCCCAATTGTGGCCCCAGCCTTGGCCGGAAGTATTGCCTGCCCAGGGAACCCGGCGTTTTCGGGTGGGGGTCATTTTGGGCTGTGTGCAACGCATCTTCAATCCTCAGGTGAATGCGGCAACGGTGCGGGTTTTGCGGGCAGTGGGGTGTGAGGTGGTGATTCCACCGCAACAGGGCTGTTGTGCTGCTTTACCCCAGCATCAGGGCGAAACAGTCCAGGCGCAAACCCTTGCCCGCTGGATGATTGATTGTTTTCGCCACTACCAACTGGATGCCATTCTCATCAATGCGTCCGGGTGCGGCCACACCTTAAAGGAATACGGGCATCTCTTGGCAGATGACCCCGAGTATCGGCATCCGGCCCAAGCCTTCAGCCGCCAGGTGCAAGATGTGCAGGAATTTCTTGCCCAGATTGAGTTGGGGGTGCCCCTGTATCCTTTGGCAGACGAACCCCTGGTTGTGGTGTACCAGGATGCTTGCCACATGCTCCACGGGCAGAAAATTCGCTGGCAACCCCGGCAACTCTTGCGGCAAATTCCGGGTGTGGAACTGCGAGAACCCCTGGATGCCGCCCTGTGCTGTGGCAGCGCCGGCGTCTATAACCTGATCCAGCCGGAAATTGCCCAGGAATTGGGTCGCCAAAAAGTGCGCAATTTGCTCAACACCGGGGCGCAGGTGATCGCTTCGGCCAACATCGGCTGTACGGTGCAAATCCAACACTACCTACGGGAGCAGGGGGCACGAGTACCCGTGTATCATCCGGTGCAGCTGCTCGACCTGGCCATGCGCCGCCTACCGATTCAGGATGTCCGTCACGCGGGCTAGGGTGATTTGTTGGGAAGGCAAGTTCAGTGGGTAGCCCAACTGCTTGGCTTTTCGGGTCATGGCTGGACTAAACACATCCTGGCTGTAAATGCCATGACACACCCCCCAATAAACGGGATAGGAATGTTGGTTGTAGCCAAAATATTCCCCGCCGGGGTTGAGCAGGTGGGCCAGATAGCCTGATCCCGTGGGATCGCGAAAGATATAGGCCGGGCGCGTCCGTGAGCAATACACATAATCCTGACTCCGTTCCGCAAATTGGCTCGGCGGTTTGCCATCCATGGGCCAGGAACGGCGACCCACCACAATGCGGTACAACTGTCCCCGTGGCGTTTTTCGCTCAAGGCGGATGCCCAGCACTTGCATTTCCCAGCATTCCCCCTGGCGACAGCCCGACTGCACAATGGGTTTAACGCCTCTGCTTCGGGGCTGGGCCACGGCCGGTAAAGCCATGACCATCAGACCGACCAAAACCGGTGCAAAAACGTTCACTCGGACCATCAACGGTTCTGACTGCTAAAACCTGCCACGGCCACCGGAGAGCGCAAGAAATCCGTACTGGTCACCGCCTCGTTGGCCACTGTCAGCAGCGGATTGGCCAACAGACCCGCCACCGCCGTCACCACCACGCAGGTAATTAACGTTGCCCGCAACTCCGGCAAACCCGGCATATTCCAGGTAATCGGCGGATAATTTTGCACCGCCAAGGACATTTCCTGGGGTTCTTTGACCACCATCATCCGCACCACCCGAATGTAGTAGTAGATGGAAATGACACTGGTCACCAGCCCCACCAAAACCAACGTGTAGGCACCCGCCTGCCAACCCGCCCAAAAAATGTACAACTTACCGAAAAAGCCCGAAAGCGGCGGAATACCCCCCAACGAGAGCAAACACAGACTCAAACCCAAAGTTAATAACGGGTCCTTTTGATACAACCCTGCGTACTCACTAATTTCATCCGTTCCTGCCCGCAAACTAAACAAAATCACACAGGCAAACGCTCCCAAATTGGTAAACAAATAAATGAACGTATAGAACAAAATGCTGGCATAACCTTCCGGCGTACCAATTGCCAACCCAATCATCAAAAAGCCCGCCTGCCCAATCGAAGAATAGGCCAATAGACGCTTCAAACTGGTTTGCGTCAGCGCCACCACATTCCCCAACACCATGCTGAGAATGGCCAACGCCGTAAACACAAACTGCCACTGTTCCGTAGCCTCTGGAAACACCGTCACCAACAGACGAATTGCCAGAGCAAACCCCGCCGCCTTCGACCCCACCGACAAAAATGCCACCACAGGCGTTGGTGACCCCTCATAGACATCCGGCGTCCACTGGTGAAATGGCACCGCCGACAACTTAAAAGCAATCCCGGCGATCACAAACACCAGCGCCATTAACACTCCCAAAGACGGACCCGTATCCTGGCGCACCAACTGGGCAGCAATGGCACTCAAGCGGGTTTCTCCCCCCGACAGACCATACAGCAACGACAAACCGTACAGAAAAATGGCCGAACTCGTTGCCCCGATCAGCAGATACTTCAAAGCCGCCTCATTGGAACGCACATCCCGCTTCATGTAGCCCGCCAACAGGTAGGACGCCAAGCCCAAGGTTTCCAACGCCACAAACAGCATCACCATTTCATCCGCCCCGGCCAGGAACATCCCCCCCACCGTTGCCACCAGCAGGATGGTCATGTATTCCCCGAGGGCACTGCCCGTTTCATTCACATAGCGAATGCCCATCAAAATACTGAGCGCCCCCGACAGTGCCACCAACCCCCGGAACAAAATTCCTACCCGATCCGCCTGGAAACTGCCCAGAAAGCCCTCTGTGACCGGTATGAACCACTGCCACACCAGCGCCACCAACGCCGCAGCCAACCCTACCAGAGCCACATAGGGAGTCCAGCGACTGGCCTGCCGCCCCACCACCAAATCCGCCAACAGCACTACCGTCAGCGTCACCACCACCAGCAGCTCCGGCAAAATCGTACCGGTATTCAAAGCCGCCAACGACGTCCCATCCATTCCCATCCTCCGGGCAATTTCTTCCTCTCCAGGGTAATGCAAAAAGTCACCCCTATCCAATCTATCAGCATCCCCAGCCCTTCAAGGCCCACGCAACAATTCCCGCTCCACATCCTGACGACTCAAAGAATACTTAAAATCACGCACCACATCCCGACCGGCTGCTGCCCCCACATACCGCACCTGCAATTCCTCGATCTCCAAAGACAATTCGGCCCGCCACCCCCCCCGTTCCAAGCGCCAGCGGTGCAATTCCTGCTCATCTTGACATGCCCCCAAAGTCCGCAGCCAATCCTCAATCGTTGCCAACGAATGGTTGTACAAAGGAGTTTCCGGCGGCGGCCAGCGGTTCATAACCCAACCCCAATGAATGCACCCCGATCTTAACGCAAAGCAATTTCCCAGGCAGTCAGGAACCTCAGCAAAGCTCTGATGATGTGCGGGTTGGCCATTGCGCAAATCATAAAAACTCTATAGATTCTAGTAGGTACACGGCAGGCCCAGAAGCACCATTTTGCCTTGGCAATAACACAGGGGTCATGCTCAATGGTCATGAGGCCCGTGCACAAAAGATACAAAACATCGTGTTTCTCAGGCTTAAGCAGTGCCCAAGGCCCTCTCAGCAGGGCATTTTCCCCACTTGAGAGCCTAACATTTGCTGAGTCTAGGGAGCGTCTTTGTCAGGGCAATTCGATGAGGAGGGTGATAGTGGCTTGGCTGGAACATGGTTTTGGATGACTACGTGGTGCGGGATATTCGCTTTGATGGCCCAGATGATTGATCCGTTTTTCCGCAAATGAATGTTTAGTACAGAGCCAGCTTGGGGTATGGTTTTGACTGTGCCCCAACATGCCTACCCAGACCGTTGACCCACGTATGCCCGAGCGAGAGGCTAGGGCCACTTGGGAACTTGGATTTACGCTCAGTCAAACGATATCGGAATCTGCTCCCCTGCCTTAGCGCCCACCTTGACTTGCTCCAGTTACAATAGGAATGGTTTCCAGGTCATTCGCCATGTTACTCAAAAGTACAACCCGTCACATTCGCATTTTCGCCGCTACGGTGCAGGATGGGGTTCTGGTTCCCAGCGATACGGAATTAACCGTGGATGTGGACCCAGACAACGAGTTCAACTGGACGGAAGAAGCTGTAGCACGGGTGCATCAAAAGTTTGCGGAATTGGTGCAAGCCTATCGTGGGGCAGATTTGACCGATTACACTCTGCGGCGAATTGGTTCCGACCTCGAGCACCTGATCCGCAGCATGTTGCAAAAAGGAGAAATTTCCTACAACCTCAACAGTCGTGTATTGAACTACAGCATGGGACGCCCCCGCCTGGATACGACATCCGAAAAGGCCTAGGTGATAACAGTCTCCAGGGAAATCGTTCACTCCCGGAACTGATACATTTACGCTGAACACTACTGAGCATCACTGCTCAACGGTGCAGCGATAGCATCCTGCTCGTCTCCGAACAGGAAGGCGGTATCCCGCAAAGCTCTGAGAAAAAATTCCCAGAGCGCAGTCTCACTGTCGTCTCACTACCGATTTTCTGCTTTACTTTGGCTACCATATCGGCAGACTCGAAAGTAGGCAGAAGGATCAACCGGTAGTAAGCCGTTCTGAACATATTATACCTTATTTTCAGCATAGTTGAGCTTATCATTGACTAGAGTCATGCTCCAGACGGTCGGGGCCGTTATGCTAAAAAAAATGTGGCCCGTTGGCTCATGGTGCGCCCATGACGATCCCGACAGCAACTTCTTGGTGGGAAGTGGAAATTGAATGCCCGCCTTTATTGGAAGAAATGGCATTTTGGCGGCTCCAGGAGTTGGACTGTCGCAGTACGGCAACGGTCTATGGGGATGGTTGGGTGCGGATTACAGCCTATGTCCCCTACACACAGTATGATGTACAGCAATGGGAGGCGTTGCAGGAGTTGTTGCGAGAGGATGCCCGGGAAGCAGCATTGCCCGCTCCTCGGGTACGGTGGCAAGAGCTAGCCAGTCAGGATTGGTGGGAGCATTGGAAACGGCATTGGCAGCCCCAACCGGTAGGGGAACGGTTTTTAATTCAACCTGCTTGGTTGCCGGTGCAGAATCCGGAAAATCGGCTGGTGTTGCGCCTTGACCCAGGGTTTGCCTTTGGTACGGGCAGTCATCCCACTACCCAGTTGTGTCTGGAAGCTTTGGAAATGTATCTGGATGCCCGCTGGGGGGCAACGGATGTGGTGATAGCGGACATTGGCTGTGGGTCGGGGATTTTGGCCATTGGTGCGCTGCTGTTGGGAGCAAAGCGGGTGTATGCGGTGGATACGGATGCCCTAGCAGTGGCTGCAACCCGCCAAAATCGGTCCTTGAACCAAATTGAAGGGGAGCGGTTGGTGGTGGAGCAGGGGAGTTTGTCCCGGTTGGCAGAATTATTGCCCCAGCCCTTGGATGGATTTGTCTGCAACATCGGGGCGGAAACCATTTTGGATATGACCCCCCGCTTGCGTACCATTGCCCATGCCAAAACGTGGGGCATTTTGAGTGGCATCACCCAGGAGCAATTGGCTGCCGTGACCCAAGGCCTCGAAGAACAGGGTTGGCTGATCGGTGCTTTACGCCAAAGCCAGGGTTGGTGCTGTGTGCATATTCGCCCTGACCCCGATTACCGGGGAACCACTCCTACAGGGATTTAGGAATATACATTGGGTGATCCCCACTTCCAATTGCCCTAGGATGGCTATAGACAAGGGGGCATTTGGGAGAACCAGTGATGTCATCGGCACTCAGTCAATTGCAACCGGCACCCAAGGATAAGGTGCTGCTCTTTCAGCCGTATTTACCCGCAGGCGTCAAGCGGGAAACCTTGCCTTTCGCCCTAAGTCTGTATCTCCAGGGCAGTTTGGAAGGGGAACGGTATGTGGACGGGGGGGATGGCATTCCCTTTGTGGCGACTTGGAATGTGTCGGATTTACCGGCAGATTTGAGCCGTTGTCGCATCATGTTTCAGGGAGATGCGGACCTCACCTACGAAATTACGCTGGTGAATTTTGAATTTGTGGGTTTCTTGGTAGATTTGCTCATCCATTACAAGCGCAGTCAAAAGGTGGATTTTCCCCAGGATTTCTACCGCCGCCTGTTGAATGTCGCTGATGATAAGGACAAGAAGACGGCAGGGACAACGCCTTAGGCCACCGGGGGATGGTGGCATTTGTACTGCCAGGGCTGTGGGTCGGCAAAACCGCTCGGAAAGGGCACAAGCTCCTGTACACCCGTTGCCAGCCATTTCACCGGAATTTGCTTGGTGGCGACTTCCGTTTCCCCCAAAATCACACAGGCTTTGCTCCCCAAGCGATCCGCCCGTTTGATTTGCTTGCTGAGGCTGCTTTGGCTCACATCCATTTCCACCCGCAAGCCATGCTGCCGCAGCATGTGACTGATTTGCAGGGATAGGTTGGCAGTTGCTTCCCCCACGGCGACGACGGTGATGTCAGGGGCAACGGTGAAAGACACCCCCTGCTTTTGCCACAGCGCCACCAGCCGCTCCAAACCAATCGCCCAACCCACTGCCGGGGTATCGGGGCCGCCCAGTTGCTGCACCAACCGGTCATAACGTCCCCCGCCTGCCACCGCTGCCTGCGCTCCCAAATCCGTGGTGGTAATTTCAAAGGCCGTCCGGGTGTAGTAGTCCAGCCCCCGCACCAGGCGGGGATTCAGGACGTAGGACCAACCCAGAGCAGTCAAGCCGGCCTGTACCTGTTCAAAGTGGGCGTGGGCATCCTTGCTGAGGTATTGAGGCAGTTGGGGCGCAGTAGCGAGAATGGCTTGGGTGGTGGGATGTTTGCTGTCCAGAATGCGCAGGGGGTTTTTGGTCAGCCGCACTTGGGAATCCGGGTCCAAATCCTGAACATAGGGCGTTAGATACTCCACCAGCGCCGCTTGATACCGTTGACGGTCCTCTGGGTCACCGACGGAATTGAGTTCCAGCGTCAGCGACGGTAACGCCAACGGCTGTAAAAATTCCAACCCCAGCGCAATCACTTCCACATCCGCCCGGGGGTCAGCGCTGCCAAACAATTCCACCCCCAGTTGGTGAAACTGCCGTTGCCGCCCCGCCTGGGGACGTTCGTAACGGAACATGGGGCCAAGATACCAGCACCGCACCACCCCCTGGGACAGCCGTTTGTGTTCGATCAAACTGCGTACCACCCCTGCTGTTCCTTCCGGGCGCAGGGTCAAACTGCGGTTGCCCCGGTCGGTGAAGGTGTACATTTCCTTGTTGACAATGTCCGTCCCTTCACCAATACCCCGGCTAAAGAGTTCCGTAACCTCAAAAATGGGGGTGCGGATTTCCTGGTAGTTGGCCCGCCCAAGGATGTCCCGGGCACGCTGCTCCAACGCCTGCCATAGAAGGATTTCCTCACCCCAGATGTCCCGGGTACCCCGGCTGGCCTGGAAAGGGGTGCTGGTCATGGTCTGTCTGGGATCGTCGTCCCCTTTGGTCGCATGGCTGGGGCACCAATTCCTGGACTACAGGTCCTTTTTGACCAGGTAAAAGTCCACCTTTTCCGGGTAGTTGGTTTCCCGCCGTTTTTGCAATTCGGTCACCGTTTTGGGCGGCGGTTCGATCACCCGTTCCCCTTTGCGCCAGTTGGCCGGTGTTGCGACCTGGTGGGCACGGCTGGTTTGCAAGGAGTCCAGTAACCGCAGAATTTCGTCCAGATTGCGCCCGTTGGTCAGGGGGTAATAAATCAACGCCTGGATGATCCCGTCCGGGTCAATGAAAAAGACCGCCCGCACCGTCGCAGTGGAACTGGCGCCTGGATGCACCATGCCGTACAGACTGGCTACTTTCATGTCCAGGTCGGCAATGATGGGGAACGGCAATTCGATGTTGAAATGCTGGCGGATATTCTCCACCCAGGCAATGTGGGCGTGAATGCTGTCAATGCTCAACCCCAGCAACTTAGCGCCCCGTTTTTCAAATTCGTCATTCATCTGGGCCAAACCCACCATTTCCGTCGTGCATACCGGGGTAAAGTCTGCCGGGTGGGAAAACAAAATCACCCAATACCCCCGGTAATCCGAGAGTTTTTTCATGCCGTGGGTGGTCATCACCTCAAAATCCGGGGCGGGGTCCCCAATGCGGGGAATCGGTCTAAGCGCCACTGCTTCTGTCATTGCGACACCTCCAGATTGCTTTGAGCATCCATTGTCATCTATCAGCATACTCGAAAAATCACATTTTCCGGTCAAGTTAAGGGATTTTTAACTGAGTGTGCGGAATTCCCCACCGGTGGGGATGGATGGCACCGAAACAGGGCTGCGCCACGCCAGCGATCATCTCGCAAAACGGGATCAACGAAGCAACTGGGGCAGAGTCAAGCGTGTGGGGAAACTCCGCCTGCCCATGCGGTGGGGTGGTTCATGACGACAGCCAGTGGTGCAGTGCCACGCCCAGGAGAAAGCCCAGTCCCCCGAAGCGCACAGCCTGCCAAAAGGGTTGTCGGAAACTGCTCCAGGTGAGCAGTTGGCTTTCCAGGGTCACAGCCAGTTGGGCGAGCTGTTCTTGAAGACGTTGCAGTTCGGCCTGGGCTTCCCGGTTCTGGTAACGGCGCAGGTGTTCTCGCAGTTGACGCTCCTGCTGGCGCAATTCTGCCTGTTGGGTACGTGCCTGTTGCACCTGGGCATAGCGGGCTTTCAAGGCTGCCAGGTCGTTTTCCAGTTGAGCCAGGGCTTGTTCCCAGTCCGTTGGCGGCTCCATCACGGCGATGATGCTGGTTGGCCAAAAAACCAGAATGCCACAATTACAACAATAGAGCATGACTCTAGTCAATGATAAGCTCAACTATGCTGAAAATAAGGTATAATATGTTCAGAACGGCTTACTACCGGTTGATCCTTCTGCCTACTTTCGAGTCTGCCGATAGGGTAGCCAAAGTAAAGCAGAAAATCGGTAGTGAGACGACAGTGAGACTGCGCTCTGGGAATTTTTTCTCAGAGCTTTGCGGGATACCGCCTTCCTGTTCGGAGACGAGCAGGATGCTATCGCTGCAC
>Ga0272447_1001841_pt1 | contig 12496 bp, 5 predicted proteins | sample YNPCB0133_FD_194589 | JGI IMG/M metagenome (GOLD analysis project Ga0272447, IMG submission 194589) | Hot spring microbial mat communities from Yellowstone National Park, WY, United States - YNP-CB-013-3 | ecosystem: Environmental > Aquatic > Thermal springs > Hot (42-90C) > Sediment | place... | reverse complement strand
GGCACTCGCTCGTCGGCATCCACGTAGAAAATCCAGTCGTAGCGGGCGTGCTTCGCGCTGACGTTGCGGGCGGCGTCGAAATCCCGAATCAGGGGATGGGTGTATATCTTGTCGGTGTATCGTCGGGCGATTTCCACCGTGCGGTCGGTGCTTTCCATGTCCATCACGATAATCTCGCCCGCCCAGTCCTTCAGGCACTCTAAACACTGCTCGATGTTGTGTTCCTCGTTGCGCGTATGCACGATGACGCTGACCGGTAACCTTTGTCCCGGCGCTGTTCCCTGCTCGCGCGGCTGTTCCCACACGGTCGGCTCCGGCAGCGAGATAGTAGCCTGTCGCCCACGGTAGCCGCGACAGACTGCCACAAAAATCTCCTGTTCGTCGCGTGCTTCGTCCACGATGTCGAACTCCATTGTCGTATGAGGCAGTCCCTTCGAGCGCAACTGACCATACACCTGCACGTCTTCAAACTGACTGTTCAGCAGGCGGGAAAACTCCTCCAGCGTCATCAGCGACACGTGGTAAGGGTCTGGATAGTGAATATAGACGTTCTTATTGGGGGTGGAGAGAATCACAGCGCCGCTGGGTTTGAGCACCCGTGCCATCTCGGCAAAAAAAGCCTGCATCTGCTCCACAGGCACATGCTCGATGACCTCGAAACTCACCACCGCGTCGAAAGAGCCGTCCGCAAAGGGTAACCCCTGTGCCTCTGTGACGGGCGCAATATGCACGCGCTGTATCTTCGCGTCGGGATAGGTCTCTTCTCCGTAGCGCAAAGGATGTTCGTCCACGTCAGCGGCGACCACCTGTGCCGCACTCCTCGCCAGTATTTTCGCCCCATAACCTACCCCACATCCAAGGTCCAGCACGTGCCATCCCTGCACGCGCTCGCTAGCGAACAGGTACCGTTTTACACTGTGGACGTACAGTTCGTTCCAGGCGAAGCCCGGCGCGACGCGGTTTTCGCCGCTGCCGCTCAGCGGGGGCACCTCATCCGGTACGGGAAAGTCGGCATTCAGGATAAGCCCATTCGCCGTATCCGGGTTCGCTTGCACTGCCTGCAACGCGCTGATAAAGGCTCGGGTGACCAGCTGTTGCCATCCCTCGTCGAGGCACTGCAACGGCGTGGGGAAATCCAGGTGGAGATTCCCGTTATGGATATTGACGGTGATAAACTGCCAGACCATTCGGCGTTTCAGCTGCCGATGATAAAGGAACAGGTCTGCCGTGTATAACGCTTGCCGGTCACGTTCCAGCCGTACCCGCTGCACCACCGCAGCATCCGTGCCAGAGGCAGTGAAAGTTCTTACGTCCTCTATCGTGTATGGAACAAAACAGTCCCATTGGGTAGTGAACATGGTTTGCGCTCCTGGCAATTCCTGGATTTCCCACGCCAGCACGGGTTACGCCGCAGGGTGGACCGAAGCACCGTCGCGGTAGACCTGAGCCAGTACCCGCCGCGCCCCAGCGATGCTGTACATCTCCTGCTTGAGCAGCCGCTTGATTTCTAGAATCAACGTCACATCGTCAGGGGAATAGCGGCGCTGCTTGCCGCCAGTGCGCCTGGGTTTGAGGAACTCGCTGAACTCCTTCTCCCAGTAGCGCAGAGTATGCACTTCCACACCAGTAAGCGCGCTGACCGCGCCGATAGACATGTACCCTCCGTTGTACAATGGCGACCGTCGCATCCTTCTCCTCCGTGAGAATTATGTTGCCCCCGCAATCCTGCGAGGTATCTTCCACGCAGATTATCGGCAGCGGTCTCCGCAATCTGTAGTGTCCTGTGAGATTTTGACGGAACATGTGTAACCGTGATATACTGAGGAGGCAGATTCGCATCGCAGTGGAGGAGGGATACCGGGTGCGCAAAATCGGACTTGCTCTGTGTGTTTGGATGCTGCTCCATTCCTTGTCCGCGGCTCAGACAGAGCCGCAAACACCACCGCCACCCTCGCCTGCGCAGTTGGCTCCTGTGAAGCCAAACGGCAACAAAAACGCCGAGGTAGACGCGACCCGTAACTTGGCTCCTGCTATGTCTGTAGAGACGCGCCCTCAGCCCACGAAGCCACTGGAAAAGTTCGGCTATAGCTACTTCAAACAGGCGCGAGAGGCGATCGACTTGCGGCGGCTGTACTTCCAGATGTTACTCCAAGGGACACTGCAGCGCAGCAATATTCCGCTTGCATTGTCTCCCGCTCCCCAAGAAGAAGCAGAAGCCAACCCTTCCAGCCTAGCAGCGTCGACGCGGAAACAGGAACCGCCTCCGCCTACTGGCGCAGCCCAGAAATCCGCCCCTACGACGAAAGAGATGTCCAAGCAGCAAGCCGCTCCGGCTACCCTATCTATACCGACCACGGTTGAGGCACCGACCGCTTCAGAGGGCGCGCCGCCGTTGCTGTTCCCACCGTCGTACTATCTGCCGTTCGGGACGCCGCAGACACCCAGCATCCCCTTTGTAATGCCTCCCGCAGATGCGTTGAAAAACTTTGTCGGTCCAGACGCCATGATGTGGATGAACGTGCTGATGCCTGCGCCCGAGCGCTATCAGCTGGGACCAGGTGATTTGCTCTTTCTGCGCTACTGGAGCGAAACGCTGGAACCTCGCGAAGTTACCTTGCGCATCGACCCTCAAGGAGCACTCAATCTGCCGATGGGTGGCAGGATCATTGCGCGAGGACAGACCCTGCCGCAGTTGGAAGAAACGGTACGGAAGGCTCTGTCGCGCGTCATTCGCAATGTGGAGGTGACACTTACCCTTCGTGAGCTGCGCACCATGACCATTATTATCGCAGGAGAAGCATACGCCCCAGGTAGCTATCAAGTACCTGCCGTGGCAACCCTGTTCAACGCGCTCTACGCCTGCGGCGGTCCCAGCGACAACGGCTCGCTAAGGCGCATTCAGCTAAAGCGTACTGATGGTTCAGTACACACCTTTGACTTTTACCGCTTTCTGCTCAACGGCGATGGTAGCCAAGATATCCCCCTGCAGTCTGGTGACATCATCTATATCCCGCCGGTCGAGGTGCAAGTGCGCGTATCTGGCGAGGTACATCGCCCAGCGATATACGAACTGCTGCCAACGGAGCGGCTGCGCGACGCAATTGCCTTCGCGGGTGGGGTAAAGCCTTCCGGTGTGGCGCAGCGTGTGGCGGTAACCTCCGTCCGCCCTGGTGAGGCGCGCCAATTGATCGACGCAAACCTGCTGGCATCCGATGAGGCGAATAACCCCTTGCTGTACGATGGCGATACAGTCGAGGTCTATAGCATCCGCCCGGTTTTCGCCAACATCGTCACCATCGAGGGAGCTGTAGACCAACCTGGCAATTATGCGCTGACCCCAGGCATGACGGTCGCAGACCTGGTGGAGCGGGCACGCGGCCTAGTGGAAGATGTCTACATTGACCGCGCCGACCTGTTTCGTACCAACCCGGACAACACCCAAACCCTGATTCCCATACGGCTGCTGCAAGCAATCCAGCGAGACCCGCAGGCGAACATCCCCCTCCAACGACGTGATAAGCTGGTGGTTTACGCGATAAAAGATGTGGAGTGGATGGGAGACCGTCGCGTCCAGATTCGGGGGGCAGTGCAAAAACCAGGTGTCTACTATCGAGCTGACAACATGTATGTGCAGGATCTATTGCTGCAGGCGGGAGGAGTATTGCCCAACGCCTACATTGAGCGTGCCTTTCTACAGCGGCGCAACCCCGACGGCAGCTTCGGTCCCCTGCTCGCGATCGACCTGCGCAAGGCGATGCTGAACGACCCTGAACACAACGTGCTGCTACAAGACCGCGACATGCTGATGGTCTACACACGCGAACAGGCGCAGTTCACGCCCGAAAACGTGGTCACTATCGACGGTGCGGTGCAATCACCAGGGGTATATCCCCGTGCGGAGAATATGCGCCTTGCTGACCTGATCCGCTTGGCAGGAGGTCCCCTGCCCGAAGCCGCAGAGCGTGTGGAGATTGCTAAAGCCAGAAAACCCGTCGGTACACCTCTAGTAGAGGTTAAACTAGCGGAGGCTTTGTCTGGCATCGACTCTAGTAACCCCCTCCTGGAAGACGGGGATGTGGTGACGGTGCGGGCGCGGGGAGATTTCCGCCTGAAACCGCTCACAATTTACGTGCGCGGTGCAGTAAAGGAGCCTGGACCGTATGTCCTGAATACCTCCTCTGAGCGCCTCAGCGACATTATCAAACGGGCGGGCGGTCTTCTCGACACCGCATACCCAAAGGCAGCTCGGCTGCTACGTCGTCCGAATCAAGTAATCAGCGAACTACAAAAGACACTCACGGGACGCATTCTGCAGGTTTTGCAGGAGGTGAATGAGGAGGAATACCGCCGTGCGCTCGCGCGGGCAGATGCAGAACGCATACGCTTTGCAGCAGGGCTTGTGCAGCCGACCATTCCGGCAAGCCCGTCTGCGCTGCTTGGTCAAAATGCCCCAACTGGGGCAGCACCAGTCCCAGCCAGAGTCGCCGAGGTTGCACCGGCTTTGACGCGTGACCTGGTGTCGCCGGCGCGCCCGTTGAAAGAAGAGGACTTGCTTCCGGCGGGGAACGTGCCGGTCGACCTCATTGCCGCCCTCCAGAAGCCAGGAAGCGAGGCGGATGTAGAGTTGCGTGATGGCGACATCATCTTCATCCCCGAGAAGCCCACCACTGTCGCGGTCACGGGAGCGGTGGTCGTGCCCTCTGCGGTGCTATACACCCCAGGCAAGGGTATCCTTCACTACATCGAGTATGCTGGTGGCTTCACGTCGGATGCAGCACGCGACCGCATCCTCGTCATCCGAGCTACTGGAGAAGTGCTGCCTGCGCGCAGGGTGCGCACGGTGGAAGTGGGCGATATCATCTTAGTCCCCACCAAGGTCATGGCGGAGCGGTTGCGCGACCGACAGGCAGAGTTCGACGCGGCGGTACGTTCCGTCACCACTGGGGCGATTGTGTATCAACTGATACAGGCTTTAGTGAAATAGCGAAGGTAAAACAAAAACCCCCTGACCGAATGGTCAGGGGGTTCTCTTAGCTCCTGGCGACGTCCTACTCTCCCAGCGGGTTGCCCCGCCAGTACCATCGGCGCTGGAGGGCTTAACGGCCGTGTTCGGGATGGGAACGGGTGTTTCCCCTCCGCCATGGTCACCAGGAAACATCTGGTGTAAGCCACTTGAGAGCTGCACAGGGGTCGGCATCTCGGGCGAAGCGCGAATATGGTCAAGCCCTCGGACGATTAGTACCGCTAGGCTGAACACGTTACCGTGCTTACACCTGCGGCCTATCCACCCGGTTGTCTTCCGGGGTCCTTACCGGGTTATCCCCGTGGGAGGTCTCATCTTGGGGTGTGCTTCGCACTTAGATGCTTTCAGCGCTTATCACGACCCGACATAGCTACCCAGCGTCTGCCCCTGGCGGGACAACTGGTACACCAGAGGTCGGTCCGTCCCGGTCCTCTCGTACTAGGGACAGCTCCCCTCAAACCTCCTACGCCCACCGCGGATAGGGACCGAACTGTCTCACGACGTTCTGAACCCAGCTCGCGTACCGCTTTAATAGGCGAACAGCCTAACCCTTGGGACCTGCTCCAGCCCCAGGATGCGACGAGCCGACATCGAGGTGCCAAACCTTGCCGTCGCTGTGAGCGCTTGGGCAAGATCAGCCTGTTATCCCCGGGGTAGCTTTTATCCGGTGAACCCTGGCGCGTCCACACGCTACCAGAGGGTCATTAGGCCCGGCTTTCGCCCCTGCTCGACCAGTCGGTCTCACAGTCAGCCTCCCTTATGCCCTTACACTCGACGCGTGATTTCCGACCACGCTGAGGGAAGCTTTGGGCGCCTCCGTTACCTTTTAGGCAATTTCGTTCGTCCAGCCTTCGGCAGCTTATAGCGCATTGCCGGATCCAGATAGGGTTCCACCAATTCCAGAAACCGTTGTAGGCTTCTGCCCGCCACCACTATTTGGAACCCTTCACGCTGCCGTCGCAGGTAAACTTCCAGCGCAAACCGTTCGCGCAGCACCTGTGCCAGTCGCTCTACGTCTTCATACTCAAACCCTTGCGTGTTCAGCACTACTGCCCTGGATTGCACATCCTTGATAGAGCCATCATCCATGAACCAGTAGGCTAACCCTCTGGGCTTAAGTAGTCGTCGGATGAGCTTTGGCACGGCTTTGCGACCCTCGCGATAAAACTGTTGCGCATAGAAGCGGAAGGCGCCATGGCTAAGAGTCTGAAACCACCACTTTCCGTCTTTTTTCGGCTGCGGTGGTGTTCGCACCCACGCATTGAAGAGCTCATACAGATGCCATACGTAGCTTCGGTGCTGGTCGCACTGCTCTATCTTCAGGCGATAAGTTCTTCCTCCATTCTGAGTCTCCAGATGCCCATCGCCCAAAAGCAAGCCTACCAGCACCTCACGCTGTGTACGGGTCAGCTTCAGATGCTGCTTGTACTCTTCGATGTCGCGTGAGTGTGCCATGTACCTCCCCCCTGCGGGCTGAGACGCCTCCAACGAGGCTTCCGGTCGCCCGGAAGTTCAGACTGTCTCATCATCCGCCTTCCGACGGATGCCTGGCGTACAGTCGTTGAGGGGTCACGAAGACTTCCCTGCTGATTGTCCGCACCAGACGCATTTTCAGTGGCGTTAACCACTAGCGCTGGATACTACACCCCTTGATCCGAAGCACGGAGGCGCACTTCGGATTAGGAGACGGACTTCCCAGCATATAGCCAGGTTTGCCCCTGACGTTACCGTCAGGGCGCCCCACTCTTGAGGCGACCGCCCCAGTCAAACTACCCGCCTGATACTGTCTCCTCGCCGGATAACGGCTCGGGTTAGCGTCCCAGAATAGTCAGGGTGGTGTTCCATTGGCGCCTTGCGGCTCCCACCTACGCTCTACAGACTACTCCAGAACGCAATACCAGGGTGTAGTAAAGCTCCACGGGGTCTTTCCGTCCTGCGGTGGGTAACCGGCATCTTCACCGGTGCTACAATTTCACCGAGCCTCCCGTCGAGACAGCGCCCAGATCGTTACACCATTCGTGCGGGTCGGAACTTCACCACATCCTCTGTTTCCAGAGGGGGTAGACTATCCCTTTTCCTCGCCGAGTACCCTTAGGAGGTCTCGCTTACTTCGCTGACGCATCCCCGAACTGTTCATCGCGTACGCAAGATCGATGATCTCGCGTAAGTGTTCGCGGTTGCGATGCAGGTTTGCATGCACTTTCCTGCAGATACTGGCAAAGCGCTCGAAGTCCTCTTGTTTCGCGCCCTGCAGCGGATACTGCTCGAAGTGGGGAATCACTTTGCGCATCAGGTCGCGGATAGACCGAACCTCGTATTTATACGTCCGGTCAGCGCGGCTGAAGCGAATTCCGCCACAGCCAAAGTACTTCTGCACGCCTTGCAACAGGTGCAGGTCGCGCTGGTTTAGCGACAGGCTGAAGGAAGGACGGGTCTCGATGCCCACCCTCAGTCGCTTGCGTAGGGTGAAGGACACGTGGAAGCATCCTTCGCCTTCACTCAGTCCCGTCACATACCAGCCATTGAGTTCGGGCGCATGTTGCGTCATTGCGAGCCTCCATAGGCCCCACTTCCTTGCTACGGCAAGGGGCGAGGAACCGGCATTTTGCGCACCTCTTCAGGCGCGCCTCCCCTTTCGGGTCAGTCGTTACGGGGTTCCCTGCGCGGGAACTTCCCTCGGGATTACCCTGCCTGATTGGCGAGGGCTTTCCCGATATGAGCCGGTTTAGCGCTGCGCCTTGCGGCGTCAGCGGGGCAAGTCCAGGCTTACCCGACTAGGAATTTCGCTACCTTAGGACCGTTCGATCTGTTACGCCCCAAACTGGGGGGTGGGATTGGTTACCCACTCTGCCTGTCGCCAGGCAGTCCGGACTATATCATCCCCCGCCACCGGCGGGAGTCTGGCGTATAGTCTCTGAGGATTCTCTGGGCTGAAATCGCGCAAGGATTTCAGAATCGCTGTAACGTCGTTTGCCGCCATCGCTCATCTGCTGGCGTATCCGCAAGATTTCACGGATACCGTCTTCGCTGAGATGCCGCCCCTCCTGCACCAGCTTCGCAATTTTCTTGAACTTTGCGAAATCGCGCTTTTTCCTTGCCGACAGGAAGCCAAACCGTTCAAAGAACGGGATGACGTGGTTCACGATGGCGTTGAGGTTGTTCACCTCGTAGTACCACACGCCATCGGGTCGGCTTTGGAGTGTGCCGCATTTCAAGTGCCTTTTGAACAGAGCCAGTATCACTCTGTCCTTATGCGACACATTGAAGCACAGCGACACTTTCCAGGGCTGGCTCGTGTCGTTGCGTGGGCGGAAGGAAACGTGGAAGTTTCCTTCGCCGTCCGCAAAGCCAGCCAGATAGTATCCGATGTGGGGCGGTACTTTCTTGACGTCCAGCATCCCAGAGCCTTTCCTGCTGATAGTCTGCACCGGACGCGTTGTCACTGTCCTGCGTGTTGCAGGGCAGTAGCGCCGGATACCCCAGACTTCCCAGCATATAGCCAGATTTTACAACTACAGGGTCCTGACCTATAGTTACGGCCGCCATTCACCCGGGCTTCGGTTTGAGGCTTTGGCTTGCGCCGAACCCCTCCCCTTAACCGACGGGCATTGGGCAGGTGTCACCCCCTATACGTCGCCTTTCGGCTTCGCAGAGAGCTGTGTTTTTGGTAAACAGTCGTCTGGGCCGTTTCACTGCGGCCACCTTGCGGTGGCGCCCCTTCTCCCGAAGTTACGGGGCCATTTTGCCTAGTTCCTTAACGGGAGTTCTCTCGCGCGCCTGAGTATCCTCTACTCGCCTACCTGTGTCGGTTTGCGGTACGGGCAGGACAGGCACTCCTTAGAGGTTTTTCTCGTCCGGAGTCTGCCCCACTTCGCCTTGGCCGTAGCCGCGGCTCGTCCCTAGCCAGAGGCTTGCGTGTGGCGGATTTGCCTACCACACACCTCCAACTAGGGAACGCGGTCAACCAACCCCGCGCTTGGAGCTTTCCCCGGCGTCACCCCATCGTACAAACGCGCCTGCCTGGTCACGGAATATCAACCGTGTGTCCATCGCCTACGGCGTTCGCCCTCGGCTTAGGCCCGACTGACCTCAAGAGGACGAGCCTTCCTTGAGAACCCTTAGGCTTTCGGCGGATGGGATTCTCACCCATCTTCTCGCTACTCATGCTGGCATTCGCACTTCTGCACGCTCCACCAGTGCTTCCGCTCTGGCTTCGCCGCGTGCAGAACGCTCCCCTACCGCTCTCCGATACAGGAGAGCCCGCCGCTTCGGTAGCACGCTTGAGCCCCCTTACATTATCGGCGCAGAGCCACGTCGACCAGTCAGCTGTTACGCACTGTTTAAAGGATGGCTGCTTCTAAGCCAACCTCCTGGTTGTCTATGTGGCCCCACATCCTTTCACACTTAGCGTGCATTTGGGGACCTTAGCGGGCGGTCTGGGCTGTTTCCCTCTCGACTATGAAGCTTATCCCCCATAGTCTCACTGCTGCGCTTCATCTGCCGCCATTCGGAGTTTGGTTGGGTTTGGTAACCTGGTGAGGCCCCTAGCCCATCCAGTGCTCTACCTGCGGCAGAAAACACGCAACGCTGCACCTAAATGCATTTCGGGGAGAACCAGCTATCTCCGCGCTCGATTGGCATTTCACCACACTACCCACAGCTCATCCGAGCCGTCTTCAACCGACACCGGTTCGGGCCTCCACGAGGTCTTACCCTCGCTTCACCCTGGCCATGGGTAGATCGCGCGGTTTCGGGTCTACCGCACGCGACTAAACGCCCTATTCGGACTCGGTTTCCCTACGGCTCCAGCACTAAGTGCCTTAACCTCGCCGCGTACGGTAACTCGCCAGCTCATTCTGCAAAAGGCACGCCGTCACCCTGTGGAGAGGGCTCCGACTGCTTGTAGGCACACGGTTTCAGGTTCTATTTCACTCCCCTCCCGGGGTGCTTTTCACCTTTCCCTCACGGTACTGGTGCGCTATCGGTGGCAAAGGGTATTTAGCCTTACGCCGTGGTCGGCGCAGATTCGCACAGAGTTCCTCGTGCTCCGTGCTACTTGGGTGCCCACCGGGAGATCGCGCCGTTTTCGCGTACGGGGCTGTCACCCTCTGTGGCGTGCCGTTCCAGGCACTTCTGCTAACGGGCGATTTTGTAACTCCCTGCGGGACGGTGCCATCCCGCTGGTGGGTCCCGCTACCCCGATAGGGCAACGCTGCCCGCTTGGACACCCTATCGGTTTGGGCTGTTCCCCGTTCGCTCGCCGCTACTAGGGGAATCGCATCTGCTTTCTTTTCCTCCGGGTACTAAGATGTTTCAGTTCCCCGGGTGCCCTCCACACCGCCTATGGATTCAGCGGTGGGTGACCGTCCATTACGACGGCCGGGTTACCCCATTCGGAGACCCTCGGATCACAGCCTGTTTGCGGCTCCCCGAGGCGTTTCGCCGCTGACCGCGTCCTTCATCGGCCCTTTGCCCCAAGGCATCCACCGTGCGCCCTTTGTAGCTTGACCCGCATACTCAGACGCTTTGCCCGGTTTGATGCCGAACCCCTATGCAACTGTCAAGGTGCTCACACTTTGGGCGGGTTCACGCTGTCCCCCGCCTGCAGGCATCTATTATACCACAACAGGTGTTGCCTGTCAACCTTGCGGTGTGGTGGAGGCTAGCGGATTCGAACCGCTGACCTTCTGCGTGCAAAGCAGACGCTCTCCCAGCTGAGCTAAGCCCCCGCGCGATGGTGGGCCTAGATGGACTCGAACCATCGACCTCACCCTTATCAGGGGTGCGCTCTAGCCACCTGAGCTATAGGCCCGCTTCGCGACAGAAAGGGGAGGCTGATGCCTCCCCTTGACGCCACACTCTTTGTCAAGGAGCTTCAGCCGCCACGAACGCTATGTTTCCACGTGCGCTTCATACAGGCGGATAGGCAACTCCTTCAAAACTAGGCAGAGAGCGCCTTGTGGTCTTGCCAGACGCTCGACCTAGAGACCGCGCCTCCGAAGAGGCGGGCGCGTCTCCTTAGAAAGGAGGTGATCCAGCCGCACCTTCCGGTACGGCTACCTTGTTACGACTTAGTCCCCCTTGCCCCCCGCACCCTCGGCCGCTCCCTCCCTTGCGGGTTGGGCCACGGACTTCAGGTGCAGACGACTCAGGTGACTTGACGGGCGGTGTGTACAAGGCCCGGGAACGTATTCACCGCAGCATAGCTGATCTGCGGTTACTAGCGATTCCGGCTTCACGCAGGCGAGTTGCAGCCTGCGATCTGAACTGAGGGCGTATTTTTGGGATTGCCTCCGCCTCGCGGCATCGGAACCCTTTGTTGCGCCCATTGTAGCATGTGTGAGGCCCCAGGCGTAAGCGCCATGCCGACTTGACGTCATCCGCTCCTTCCTCCCGGTTACCCGGGCAGTCCCCCAAGAGTGCCCGGCATGACCCGATGGCAACATGGGGCGCGGGTTGCGCTCGTTGCGGGACTTAACCCAACACCTCACGGCACGAGCTGACGACAGCCATGCAACAGCTGTGCACACGTCCAGGTTACCCTAGAGGGCTCTGTTTCCAGAGCTTGCGTGTGCATGTCAAGCCTGGGTAAGGTTCTTCGGTTAGTATCGAATTAATCCACATGCTCCACCGCTTGTGCGGGCCCCCGTCAATTCCTTTGAGTTTCAACCTTGCGGCCGTACTCCCCAGGCGGAGCGCTTAATGCGTTAGCTACGGCACTGGCGGGGTCGAGGCCGCCAACACCTAGCGCTCATCGTTTACGGCGTGGACTACCGGGGTATCTAATCCCGTTCGCTCCCCACGCTTTCGCGCCTCAGCGTCAGTAGTAGGCCAGGGAGCCGCCTTCGCCACTGGTGTTCCTCCCGATATCAACGCATTTCACCGCTACACCGGGAATTCCACTCCCCTCTCCTACACTCAAGCCGCGCAGTTTGAGGAGCATTTCCTCGGTTGAGCCGAGGGCTTTAACTCCCCACTTACGCAGCCGCCTACGCGCGCTTTACGCCCAGTAAATCCGGGCAACGCTCGCCCCCTACGTTTTACCGCGGCTGCTGGCACGTAGTTGGCCGGGGCTTATTCGTCCGGTACCGTCAGGACTTCTTCCCGGACAAAAGCGGTTTACGTCCCGAAGGACTTCATCCCGCACGCGGCGTCGCTGCATCAGGGTTTCCCCCATTGTGCAAGACTCCCGACTGCTGCCTCCCGTAGGAGTCTGGGCCGTGTCTCAGTCCCAGTCCGGCTGGCCGTCCTCTCAGACCAGCTACCCGTCGCCGCCTTGGTAGGCCGTTACCCTACCAACTAGCTGATGGGCCGCAAGCCCCTCCCGAAGCCCCTTGCGGGTTTTACTCACGCAGAGATGCCTCTGCGTGGGCACATCCGGTATTAGCAGCCCTTTCGAGCTGTTATCCCGGTCTTCGGGGCAGGTTGCTTACGTGTTACTCGACCGTTCGCCGCTAGGTTCGGAGCCGAAGC
>Ga0272447_1001840_pt1 | contig 12497 bp, 12 predicted proteins | sample YNPCB0133_FD_194589 | JGI IMG/M metagenome (GOLD analysis project Ga0272447, IMG submission 194589) | Hot spring microbial mat communities from Yellowstone National Park, WY, United States - YNP-CB-013-3 | ecosystem: Environmental > Aquatic > Thermal springs > Hot (42-90C) > Sediment | place... | reverse complement strand
GGTCACGCCCGTCTCTTTGCTTCCCAAGATCGTCTTCGGGGCCGCCAGGAAGATCATCTTGACGCCCTCTTCTTCGGCGGCTTCGATCTCCTTAGGGTCGGCGGGCATCTCGGCGCGCGTGCGCCGATAGACGATCGTCACATCTTCCGCTCCACACCGGAGTGCCGTGCGCGCCGCGTCTATCGCCGAGTTGCCTCCACCAATAACTAAGACTCTGTTCCCAATCTTGAATGGGCCTTCAAGGTTGACTCTTCTTAGAAACTCGATCCCGCCAAAGACGTTGGGCAGGTCTTCGCCGGGGATGTTGAGTCTGCGCTCAACGTGTGCCCCGATTGCGATGAAGACAGCTGCGTATTGCTGGCGCAGCTGTTCGAGTGTGATCGCCTTGCCCACGGGGGTGTTGGTCTTGATCTCGATCCCGATCTCTTTGAGTCTGTTTATCTCTTTGGTGATGACGTCTCGAGGGAGCCGGAATGCGGGAATCCCCACGGAGAGCATCCCACCGGGGACGGGCTGCGCTTCGTAGATCACGGGCCAGTAGCCCCGTTGTCTCAACTCGTACGCGCACATCAGCCCGGCAGGGCCGGAGCCGACAATCGCTACTCTTTCTGAACGATTCACCTTGGGCTGCGGGAGCTTATAGTCTGGGAAGAGATCGGTGACGAAGCGCTTCAGCCCTGGAATATTGAGGGGCTCGTCTACATTTCCCCGTGTGCAGTTGACGGTGCACGGGTGGGTGCAGATGCGCCCGCAGATCGAAGGCAGTGGGTTATCTCTCAAGATGACGTCGAGAGCTTCTTTGAATTTGCCCTGCGCGATCAGCGTGATATAGCCCTGGGCGTTCTGATGGATCGAGCACGCCGCTTGGCAGGGGGGCGTGCCCCGGCGCGAGATCGTGAAGGCGTTGGGCACGGCTTGCGGGAAGGGACGATAGATCGCTTTGCGCATCCCAAGCCCTTCGTCGAACTCCGAGGGCACGCTCACGGGGCAGACCTCAGCGCACAGGCTGCATCCCGTGCACGTGTCTTCGTTGACGTAGCGCGCCTTGCGCCGTATTCTAACTTTGAAATTTCTCAGATCATACGGCTCGACGGACTCGACTTCGGAGTACGTCAGAAGCTCGATATTGGGATGGGCGCGGACTTGGGTCATCTTAGGAGTGAGAATACACGCGGCGCAGTCGAGGGTGGGGAAGCACTTGTCAAACTGCGCCATGTGACCCCCAATCGTGGGCTCACGTTCTACTAAATAGACTTTCTTTCCCGCGTCGGCGATCTTGAGCGCAGCTTCGATGCCCGCGATGCCTCCGCCCACAATCAAGACGTGCGGGTGAACGGGGACGCGCTTCTTCTCCAAGGGCTCGTGAAACGCGACACGGCGCACCGCTGCCGCGATGAGCGCCTTCGCCTTCTCGGTGGCGTGGCGCTCGTCAGCGGTGACCCAGCTCACGTGCTCGCGAATATTGGCCATGTGGAAGAAGAACGGGTTCTGCCCGCCCTCAGCTGTCGCCCGTCGGAACGTCGCCTCGTGCATCAGCGGGGAGCACGACGCGACGACAACGCGATTGATTCTCCCTTCGCGCAGGTCTTGCTGGATGAGCTCTTGCCCAGGGTCGGAGCACATAAATTTATACTCGCGAGCAACGGTGACGAAGGGCAGCGTCTTAGCGAACTCGACAACCTCAGCGACGTTGACCTTCGCGGCAATGTTGACCCCGCAGTGACAGACGTAGACACCGATCTTGGGCGCGCCGTTAGTAGTTGGCTCAGGCATAGGCACGGGCACCTCCTCGCGCGGTGGGCAGTGTCAAGGGGATCAAGAGACGGTGTAAGCCGAGCTGGCGCTCCGGCACTCCTAGGGCGAGCCCTAGCAGCTGCGTGAAATACGCTACAGGAAGCTCAAGACGCTCTTTGAACTGCTTGCTCATCTTGTCTTGGTAGCACTCTAAGTTAAACTGACAGAGCGGGCACGCGGTCGCGACGACGTCCGCGCCGCGCTTGAGCGCTTCTTTCAATAAGATATAGCTGAGCGGCACGCCAACTTCTGGGAGCGTCCCCATGAGACTTCCGCCGCAGCAGCGCGTCTTCAAGGGCCACTCGACCGTCTCGGCCCCCAACGCCCGCATCAGCCGGTCCATCGTCGTCGGATTGACCTGATCGTCGAAAGCTGCGTAGGGGCGCACGATCTGACAGCCGTAGTAGCACGCGACCTTCAGGCCCTGGAGGGGCTGGCGCACCTTCTGAGTGATGTTCTGCAGCCCGACCTCATTGATGAGGATGTCCAAGGGGTGCCGTACGTGGACTTTGCGCGCGTAGCTTAGGCGCGCCGCTTGCAGCGCGCTGTCTATGGTGCGGCTCACTTCGGAGTATTCTTCTAAGTAATGTTGGGTCTTGGAGAGCACGAGATAACACCCGCTGCACGGGGCCATGAGCGTGGGGCTGTCTGGGCTTTGGCGCTCGGCGAGCGCGAGGTTTCTCGCAGCCAGCGCGAAGGACTTCATCTCGTCTACGGCCATATAGGCCGTCGCCCCGCAGCAGTTCCAATCCTCGAGTTCTTCGACCGGGATGCCCAAGGCTTGAAAGGAAGCGAGCACCGATTCTTCATAAGCGCGGTTAGTGCCCTTGAGCGAGCAGCCGGGATAGTAGAGATACTTCATGCGCGGGCCACCTCCCTGCGCACCTCGCGCGCGAGCTTATCCACAAAAGTCGTAGCTTTGGCAGCGTCCACCGCGCGCAGGAGCTGATCTATCTGCTGACGGTCTTTGACGGACTCCGCTCGCAGGCTAAACCGTCCCGTGCGCAGCAATCTCAAGCCTAAGAGGGCTTGGTCCAAGATCTTGAGGGGGTTCGTCTTGGCGTAGAGCCTCAGCACAAGACGGCTTTCGGTGTTGCGCCCACGCTTGCGCACGGCCTCGAAGAACTCGCGGGCGAGCACCGCGGCAGGAAAGCGTTTGGGGGCAAACCCCTCGTGGATGGCCCGCTGCTTGAGCTCGGCCATGAAGTCCGTAATCTTGATCTTTCTGGGGCACTCGACGGCACAAGCGTAGCATGACGCGCACAGCCAGATCGTGAAGCTGCGCAGGACTTCCTCCTTGAAGCCGGCGCGGGTCATGGCGATGATCTTGCGGGGGGAGTAGTCCATATAGGTCGCTAAGGGGCAGGTGCCGCTGCAGGTGCCACACTGGATACACGCAAAGAGGGCGCGCCCGCCAGGCATGGAAGCGACTTCTTCTGGAAACTTGAGGTCGAGCTCCGCTTCATAGCGGAATCGTGGCCACGAGTGCCACTCTCTCATTGGCAGCCTCCTCTCTTCTATAGAGCTTTACAAAGTTATTCTAAAGCGTGAGCCAATCCCCTCGCTATGATTCCTAGCGGCTTTCCTCACGCTCTCCCGCGAGCCCAGCATTGATCGAGGTCATCTTCCAAAGCGTCCTCGGTCATGGCACGTGCGCGCGCGATGGCTTATAGTTGAGAGCACAGAAGGGAGAGGATCTATGGCGCTCCGAGAAGATGCGTTAGAGTATCACAGCCGACGTCCCCCAGGGAAGCTCGAGATCACCCCGACCAAGCCCTGTCTGACCCAGCGCGATCTCTCGCTCGCGTATACGCCCGGCGTGGCCGAACCTTGTCTGGAGATCCACAAGAACCCCGAGGACGCGTTCAAGTACACGACCAAGGGCAACTTGGTCGCGGTGATCACCAACGGCACGGCCGTCTTGGGGTTGGGCAATATTGGAGCATTGGCGAGCAAGCCCGTCATGGAGGGCAAAGCCCTGCTCTTTAAGCGCTTTGGCGACATTGACGCTATAGATCTGGAGGTGAACACCGAAGACCCGGAGCTCTTCATCCAGACCGTCAAGCTCCTTGAGCCCACCTTTGGCGGGATCAATCTGGAAGACATCAAGGCCCCGGAGTGCTTCTACATCGAAGAGAGACTCAAGAGGGAGATGAACATTCCCGTCTTCCATGACGACCAGCACGGCACGGCGATCATCTCCGGGGCGGCGCTGATGAATGCTCTAGAGCTCGTCAACAAAAAGATCTCCGAGGTGAAGATCGTCTTCAGCGGGGCGGGAGCAGCGGCCATCGCCACCGCGAAGTTCTATGTGCTCCTGGGGGCGAAGAGAGAGAATATTCTTCTCTGCGACACCCACGGCGTGATCTATCAAGGCCGTGAGGTGGGCATGAACCCCTACAAAGCCGAATTCGCCGCGAAGACCAAGGCGCGGACCCTCGCGGAAGCGCTCGTGGACGCCGACGTCTTCGTGGGGCTGTCGGGGCCCAATATCGTCACCAAAGAGATGCTCAAGAAGATGGCTCCTAAGCCCATCATCTTCGCGATGGCCAACCCCGACCCCGAAATCCCCTACCCCGACGCGAAAGCCGCCCGCCCCGATGCCATCGTCGCCACGGGGCGCTCGGATTTCCCCAACCAAGTCAACAACGTCTTAGGATTTCCGTTCATCTTCCGTGGGGCGCTCGATGTCCACGCCACCCAGATCAATGAAGCCATGAAGATCGCGGCGGCGAAAGCGCTCGCCGCCTTGGCCAAGGAGGACGTCCCTGATTCTGTCGTCAAGGCGTATGGGCTGAAATCCCTGCACTTTGGGCCGGATTATATCATTCCCAAGCCGCTGGACCCCAGGGTGCTGCTGTGGGAGGCTCCTGCGGTCGCTCAAGCGGCGATGGAGAGCGGGGTAGCGCGCATCAAGATTGACCTAGAAAAGTACAAAGAGCAGCTCGAAGCGCGACTGGGCAAAGCCCGCGAGATGATGCGCATTATCATCAACAAGGCGCGCGCTAACCCCAAGAGAATTGTCCTCGCTGAGGGCGAGCACGAAAAGATGATCCGCGCGGCGTATCAGTTGGTCTTCGAGCGCATCGCCAAGCCCATTCTCCTGGGCGATGCCCCGACGATCCGCGCGCGCGCCCAGGCGCTGGGGATCAACCTCAACGGCATCGAGGTGATAGATCCGCGCACCGACGCGCGCCGCGAACGCTACGCCCAGCGGCTCTACGAGCTGCGCTGCCGCAAGGGCGTGGCGCTCAATGAAGCGTATGAGCTGATCACGCGGCCCAATTACTTCGCGGCGATCATGGTCGAGCTGGGCGACGCCGACGGCATGATCGCGGGCTTGGGGTTCCATTATCCTGAGGGGCTGCGCCCGATCTTGCAGATCATCAAGACCTGTCCCGACTGCAAGACGATCGCCGGGGCGTATCTGATAACGCTTAAGAACCGGGTCTTGCTCTTCGCTGATGCGACGGTCAACGTCGAGACCGACGCGGAGAAATTGGCCGAGATCGCGATCTTGACCGCGCGCTTGGCGAGGGACTTTGACATCGAGCCGAGAATCGCGATGCTCTCGTACTCGGACTTTGGCAGCGTGCGCCATGCGCGCACGGAGCGAGTGCGCAACGCTGTCGAGCTGGTGCGGCAGCGCGATCCCAACTTAATTATAGACGGCGAGATGCAAGCCGACACCGCGCTCATCCCGGAGATCCTCAATGGGGGGTATCCGTTCAATAGACTGAAAGAGCCTGCGAACGTCTTGATCTTCCCCAATCTTGAGTCGGGCAATATTAGCTATAAGCTCGTGCAATGTCTGGCGAACGCAGAGATCGTGGGCCCGATCTTGATCGGGACGCGCAAGCCCGCTCACGTGTTGCAACGCTATCACGAAGTGAAGGACATCGTCAATTTAGCAGCGATTGCGGTCGTCCAGGCCCAGCAGTTAGAAGAGTCCATCAAGGGGTGTTGTCCGGAGTAGCCCAACGGACGGTTAAGGGCTGAGCACCATCGGGATCAGCTCCATAAGCAGCATCGCTCCTAAGGCAACGCTCGCCAGCCCCGCAATGGCGCTGATCCCCTGCTGCCACCGCGCCATCAGCACGATCGGCAGACTGATCACAGTGCTGACCGCCAGCATCCCTACAATGGACCCAACACCAAAGACCAAAATATAGAGCGCGCCCACCCAGAGAGAATCTACCGTGCTCAGCACCAGCAGCATCAAAGCCGAGCTGCCCGCCAGCCCGTGCACCATCCCCACCAAGAGCGGGCGCAGACCCAAGCGCTCTCCATGAGGGTGCTCGTGCCCCTCCGAGCCCTCATGGGAGTGCACGTGCCAGTGCTCATGCCCGCCGTGCCGATGCACGTGGGCGTGAATGCGCCGTCGGCGCAGATCCCACAGCACCGAGAGCCCCAGCCCGATCAAGACCACGCCGACGAGCAGTTCGAAGACCAGGGCGACGCGCTCCGGAATGGTGAGCCTAAAGGCGAGCACAGCGACGCCGACTCCAAAGAGCGTCGTCGTGTGCCCCAGCCCCCATAAGGCCCCTACCAACGAAGCCTTGGAAAGCTTCCGGTGCCGGCTGACAATGGTCGAGACGGCGACGACGTGATCGGCGTCGAGGGCGTGCTTGAGCCCCAACAGAAACCCCAATCCCACAAGAGCGAGCCAGCTCATGCGCGCCTCCGCTTCAGGGCGCTCAGCAGCTTCTCCAGCTCCCCCTCGGCCATGCTGTAGAAGTGCTCTGGTTGGGGGAATTGCCCGCTCTTCACTTCTTCACGATACTTGGAGAACGCTTCTAATAAAATGGGGCTGAGGTTCACATAGCGCTTGACGAACTTGGGCGTGAAGCGCTCGAACATCCCGATCATGTCGTGGACGATTATCAGTTGGCCGTCCACGTCCTTGCCGCTGCCTAGGCCGTAGACGGGGATCTTGACGCGCTCGTGAATGATCTTGGCTACGGGGGCAGGGACGCACTCTAAGAGTATAGCGAACGCCCCGGCATCCTCGAGAGCTTCGGCGTCGGCGATCAGTCTCTTGGCGGTCTCAGCGTCGCGCCCTTGGGCTTTGTAGCCACCGAGCTGCGTGTACGATTGCGGGGTGAGCCCAATGTGCCCCATCACGGGGATGCCCGCGTCGGTGATCGCCCTCACGACCGGGGCCATGCGCGCGCCGCCCTCTAATTTCACGGCGTCGGTGCCGCACTCGGCCATGAAGCGCCCGGCGTTGCGGATCGCCTCTTCTTTAGAGATCTGATAGCTCATATAGGGCATGTCCCCAATCACAAATGCGTACTTGACGGCGCGACAGACGGCTGCCGTGAACGTGATCATCACGTCCATAGTGACGGGCAGGGTCGTGGGATAGCCGAGCATGGTCATGCCCAGGGAATCCCCTACCAAGATCATATCTATGCCCGCGCGGTCCATCAAGAGCGCGGTGGGGTAGTCATAGCATGTGAGCCAACTGACGGGCTCTCCGCGGGCCTTCATCTCGTAGAGCTTGGGGATGGTGATCTTCTCGCGTTGGGGCTGTTGGGCTTTGGGGGCCATAGGGGGTCCTCCTTTGTCAGAGAATTTGGTTTGTACCGATCTCCATGGTATACTTTAAAGTATGGCAAGCAAGAAGCGGGAGCGGATCAAATATCTCGTCACTCTGCGTGAGGCCGAGGAAGGGGGCTACACTGTTGAAGTTCCGGCTCTTCCTGGGTGCATCTCCGAGGGCGCCACGTATGAAGAGGCGTTGGCGAACATCCGCGAGGCGATCGTCGCGTATCTTGAGGAGCTGGGCGATGAGCTGAACCCTCGTGCACGTGTGATCATTACTGAAGTCGAAGTCGAGGTACCAGCCCCTCCGGTGCATGCCTGACAAGCTCCCCCAAGTCTCGGGTCGGCGTGCTGCGCAAGCGTTCGTGCGTGCAGGCTGGATCATCCGTGAGGAAGGCCCGCACATCATCTTGACCAAAGCGGGTGTTCGATACAATCTTTCTGTGCCCAACCACCGCCAGCTCAAGAAGGGCACGCTGCGCAGTTTGATTCGCAAAGCCGGCTTAACAGTCGCAGAGTTCATACGATTGCTCTCTTGAAAGACTTTAAGGCTTTGGGATTGCTAGATCTTTCGTGCCCGGCTTGGACATGATCGCTTCAGGATAATTCTCTTGGATGAGCTCATGGATGATCTGGGCGTACTTCACTTTCTCGCGGGCCATCTCGGCCAAGAGCGCGGGGCTCGTCCAGGGCTTATACAGCGCGCCCGGCCCCGCCGCGCACGCTGGCCCATGCTCGATCTTAAAATAGCACGGCGCACAGACCCGCACCATCTCCGGGGCATCGTAAAAGCGCAAATATCCGCCAAATGACTCTGTCAAGACAACGTGCAGGTCCATCGGGATGTCAATCGCCTTGCGGATCGAAGCGAGCTGGGGCAGAGATAAATCAGCGATGGGGTTGAACGTCCCCGCGCCCAGCATCTGCAAGACTTTTGCTCCGGCAGCGTTGGCGTGCCCTGCGTAAATAGAAACTTTGAACGTCACGTCCTTGGGGATGTCGCCCTTCTGTTTCAGCTCGTTCAATAGCCATAAGAGCCCTTCGTCAATCACTAAAAATCCGCGAAAGCCCAGCTCAATCGCGCGAAAGATGTCCGAAATGACAGAGCGCAGCTGATCGGAGCCGCGAAATCTCAAGCCCGAAAATGCCCCTTCGGGCGTGACTAATTGTCTTCCCGTGTCCCACGCCGAGCGCGGCCCAGGAGTGAGAATCACTTCCAGCTTGGCTTGGGCGGCGAGCTTGGCAAATTCTTTCAGCTCTTTTTTATCTAAGAGTGTCGCGCCCATCACGACCGAAATAATTCGATGGATGGGCATCTTGCGCTTCTCGCTCTCGTCCATCAGAGCCTCGAGGACGCTCACACGCTCGATCCCTGAGATCTCCATGCGATACTGCGCCCCATCGGGGAAGCGTTTGTCGCTCGTGGGCAGATCATAGGCATCTTGGCCGGGGATCCCTACGCGCTCCATCATCTTGGCGACTTGCTGCATCTTCATGAGAGCCTCCTTCTGTGCGCGCTGATGTGATTGTAGGCATCTTCGCTCTGGCGCACCATGATCTAGAGCAGGTTGGGAAGTGATCATACGCATTGTGGCACGGGGCGGCTCCGAGTATCTTTCAAGTGGCATTGGTGAGCCGGGCGCTGTTATAATAAAAGAGCTATCGAAAACGCGAAGGAGGCATCTATGCGCGATGTCGTTGTGCTGGGGATCGGCTCGACAGCATTTACAAGCCAGACCCCAGAGGTCAACTGGAAGGAGCTCATCTACGACGCGGCGGTCAAAGCCTACACTGATGCCCAAATAGACCCGCGGCGCGACGTGGATAGCTTCGTCACGTGCGCGGAAGACTTTTGGGAGGGTTTCTCGATCTTCGACGAGTTCACGCCCGATCAGTTGGGCGCGGCCCTGCGCCCGATGATGACCGTCACCGGCGACGGCTTGCACGGATTAGCGAATGCATATATGCAGATCAAATCGGGGATAGCCAACATCGTCGTGGTCGAGGCCCACAGCAAAATCTCCGAGCTCTTGACGTATGAGCACGTCACAGAGCTTGCGTTCGATCCCATCTACGAGCGCCCGCTCTCAGCCGAGCGCGAAGTGCACCCGTACTATGTCGCGGGCTTGGAGATGAATCTCTATCTCCATGCTACTGGGACGACCGAAGAGCAATGCGCGTTCGTTGCCGTGCACAACCGACGGCAAGCGCTGATGAATCCTTTAGCGCCCTACGGGGCGCGCATCGGGCTGCAAGAGATTTTTAATTCGGGCTATGCGTTCACGCCCCTCAAGCGCTGGGAGATCGCCTCGCGGGCCGACGGGTGCATCGTCTTTGTCTTAGCTGCAGCAGAGATTGCGCGACGGCTGACGAAGAAGCCGTTAGTGTATATTGAAGGGATCGGCTGGTCGTCGGAATCCCCGTGGATTGCTGCCCGCAGTGCCGACGCGGGTTATGTCCGACGCGCCGCGCAGATCGCCTATCGTCACGCGGGGATCACCGATCCGCGGCGTCAGATTGACGTCATTGAAGTTGAGGATCGCTTTGCGTTCAAGGAGTTACAGCACCTAGAAGCGTTGGGCTTAGCGCGTCCTGGGGAGGCGGGCTGGCTGGCGCAGTCGGGCGCTTTAGGGCGTGATGGCGAACTCAAAGTCAATCTGAGCGGGGGCTCGCTGGGCTGCGGCGATCTCATAGAAGCTTCTGGGCTGCAGCGCGCTTTAGAGATTGTGTTACAGTTGCGCGGCGAGGCCGGGGCCCGACAAGTCCCCAACGCTCGTGTGGGGGTAGCGCAGTCGTGGCGTGGGGTGCCGCATGGCACAGGTGCAGTCGCGGTCTTTGCACGGAGGGATTAGCCAGGCTTCGCCTGGACCATTCGTCTTGCCGCCTTCGGCGGCAAGGTGTACAGTCCAGACGAAGTCTGGCCCCATGAAAGGAGCAACACTATGAATCTCAATAAGATTCGCAAAGACGTGGCCGTCGTCGGCGCGGGGATGACCATCTTCGCGCGACGCTTGCAAGAGACGGGCAAGGAGATGGGCTGGGAAGCGGCAAAGATGGCCCTCGATGAAGCTGGACTCACCCTCAAAGATATTGACGCGGTGATCGTGGGCTCGGCTCCCGATGCGTTCGACGGGGTGCACAAGAAGGGCGAATGGCTCCTTGACGGCGCGGGCGGGACGAATAAGCCCTACATGCGCGTCTTCACCGGCGGCGGCACGGCGGTCTTTGCCCCGATCGCCGGGTGGTGGCACGTCGCCTCGGGGATGTTCCAGAGGGTCTTAGTCGTCTGCGAGGAGAAGATGTCTTCCGTCCAGCCGCACGTCCAGAGCGCGTTCGCGCACATCTGGGACCCCATCTTAGATAGACCCCTCAAACCCAACTTGGTCTGGATCTTCGCGATGGAGATGCAGCGCTATATGTACAAATACAACGTGCGCTATGAAGACATCGCGCTCGTTGCCGTCAAGAATAAGCGCAATGCTGTTGGGCATCCGTGCGCGCAGCTCGCTGATCCCAATATCACCCTCGAGGACGTGATCAATTCTGAGCCGATGGCCCTGCCTGTCAGACGCTTAGACATCAGCCCGCCGTCGGATGGCGCGTCGGCGATCGTGCTTGCCAGCGAAGATGTTGCGTATGAGCACACGGACACGCCCGTCTGGATAGATGGCGTGGGCTGGTGCATAGACACGACGATGTGGACGAATAGAGACTTGGCGTTCCCAAAGTTTGTTGCCAAGGCCGCCAAGATGGCCTACGAGATGGCCGGGATCAAAAACCCCAGACAAGAGATAGACTTCGCTGAGCCGTATGACCCCTTCGATTACAAGGAGTTGCAGCATTTGGAGGGGCTGCTGCTCGCTGAACCTGGGGAAGCAGCTATTATGACCCGCGAGGGCAAGACCCAGCGCGACGGGGAGTTTCCCGTCTGTCCCAGCGGGGGCTTGCTCGGCGTGGGGAACCCCATCGCGGCGGCGCTGGGGATCAAGATCGGCGAGGTATACTGGCAGCTGGCGAGGAAGGCCGGCCCGCGCCAGGTAAAGAAAGATGTGCGCACGGGGGTCGCCCAAGCCTGGGGCGATCTCATGCAATTCAGTTCTGTGGTTGTCATGAGGAGGCGCTAACTATGAGCAAAGCGAAAGAGTTCGGCCCACCGCTCAATCCCCGAGGGCGACGCCTTGACGCGGAAGAGCTAGAGAAGATTCCGCACATCCGGGCCAAGGCTCCTGCGAAATACGCCTGGGCCGCCGGCACGGCCATGAGTCGCTTCTTAGAAGAGCTGAAGAACGGTCGGATTATCGGGCGCAAGTGCGCGCGGTGCCATCGGGTGCTCGTGCCCCCGCGGATGTTCTGCGAGCGTTGCTTTCAGCCCACGACAGAATGGGTCTATCTGCCGGGCACCGGGGTCGTTGAGACGTTCTCTGTGTCGTACATAGACACGAACGCAAATCGCATCAAAGAGCCCATTCTCGTGGGGACGGTGGCGTTCGATGGGGCGCCGCCGCACTGCGGAATTATGCACTATTTCGGGGAAGTCTCCCCCGAAGAGCTCAGGATCGGGATGCCCGTCGAGCCGGTGTGGAAGCCCAAGGAAGAGCGCGTCGGCTCGGTCTTGGACATCAAATATTTCCGGCCGCTCAAGAAGTGAGGGAGAAAATATGATCGAGCGCATCGAGAAAGCTACAGATATCCGTCATTGGCTGGGCGACATGGAGGCCGATCATTATTACTATAGCGCGGGGATCGCCGGGGAGAAATTTTTCGTAGCCCTGCGCGACGACGGCAAGATTTTGGGAGCGCACTGCGCCGCGTGCCATCGGACGTATGTGCCGCCTAGGATCTATTGCGAGCTGTGCTTTGCTGAGCTGACAGAGTATCACGACGTGGGCAAGCGCGGCTGCGTCGTGGCGTTCACCGTCGCGCACTATAATAAATCGGGCGAGCGCTTAGATCCCCCAGAGATCTTCGCGTTGATCAGCCTAGGGCCGGGGACGACGCCCTTGCTCCACAAGCTCGGCGAGGTCGAGCCGGGGAGAGTGTGTGTTGGCCTCGAAGTCGAGGCTGTCCTAAAGCCCAAGAAAGAGCGCGAGGGCAAGATCAAGGATATTCTGTACTTTAAGCCGGCTCACTAAAGGAGCTCCTATGGAGATCATCGA
>Ga0272447_1001837_pt1 | contig 12506 bp, 11 predicted proteins | sample YNPCB0133_FD_194589 | JGI IMG/M metagenome (GOLD analysis project Ga0272447, IMG submission 194589) | Hot spring microbial mat communities from Yellowstone National Park, WY, United States - YNP-CB-013-3 | ecosystem: Environmental > Aquatic > Thermal springs > Hot (42-90C) > Sediment | place... | reverse complement strand
TCGCCGTACTGCGTCTGAAAGACCTGCTTGAGACCCGCGGTGACCTCCTCCACCAGGGCCGGGAGCTCGCGCCCGCGGTGGTCGGGGATCGGCCGGTCCATGGCCCGCAAGATCCGGTCCGGGATGTTGGTGGGGCCTGGGATCTGGATGAAGTGCCGGCCCGCGCTCACGGGTCTGCCTCCCGCCCTCCGCCGTTCCCCCTAAGCCGGTAGGCCCGCTGCGAGGGCGTCCCAGCAACACACGGGCTTTCCAGCGGATGTGGGCCCGCATCAGGGTCTCCGCGACCTCCGGGTCCTGTCTCCGCAGCGCGTCCAGGATCGCCGCGTGCTCCTCGTGCGAGCGGGCGGGAACCCCTAGCCCCCTGAGGGTCAACTCGCGATAGGTGAGCAACGCCTCGCGGAGGTGGTGGACGAGGTCGCGGAGCCGTCGGCTTCCGCTGGCCGCCACGATTTCGTCGTGGAACCGGGTGTTCCACTGGAGCAGGGCGTGTAGCTCGCCGGACCGGAGTGCCTCTTCCGCACGGGCGAGGACGTGCTCCAGAGTGCGGAGGCCAGCTGGGGTGATCCGAACCGCCGCGAGGGCCGCAGCATGGCTCTCGAGGACCTCGCGCAGCCCCATGACTTCCTGCACGTCCCCAGGGTCGAGGCGGGCGACCACGACCCCGCGCCGGCCTTGAGGCCGGACCAGTCCCTCTTGCTCCAGCCGGTGCAGCGCCTCCCGGACTGGCGTCCTGCTGGTTCCGAGGTCCCTGGGCAGGCGGTCCTCCACCAGGCGAGCACCGGTCCGCAGCTCGCCCTGCAGGATCCTCGCCCGCAGCACGCGGTACACCTGCTCGCGGAGAAGCCGGCGAGGTGTCGCGGTGTTGACGCGCCCGGCCGATTTGGGATACAATGTTCCCCACATCTCTTCACAATTAGGCCGAGCGAAGGCCAGTTGTCAAGCAGGCACAGGCTTGAACTGGAGGTTTGGTATACGGTATGCAGCCAACTCCTAAGGGCGCCCTGAGCGGGGTCCGGGTGCTGGACTTCAGCCAGGTGATGGCAGGCCCGTTCTGTACCATGCTGCTGGCTGACATGGGTGCAGACGTGATCAAAATCGAGCCCCCGGAGGGAGATTCGTCCCGTCAGATGGGCCTGTGCGAGGGTGGCGAAGGGCCCAGCTACTGGGCGCTCAACCGCAACAAGAGAGGCGTCGTCCTCAACCTCAAGCACCCCGGGGGCGTGGGCGTCTGCCGCCGTCTGGTGCAGACAGCCGACATCCTCGTGGAGAACTTCCGGCCCGGGACCATGGATCGGCTGGGCCTTGGCTACGCAGCGGTGCGGGAGCTGAACCCCCGACTCATCTACGCGTCCATCTCTGGGTACGGCGCCACAGGTCCCCACGCCGAGAGGGGTGGCTTCGACCTCGTGGCGCAAGGCGAGAGCGGCATCATGTCGGTCACCGGCTTCCCCGGGGGGCCACCCGTAAAGTGCGGCATCCCCGTCTGCGACCTCGGCGCGGGGCTGTTCTTGACCTACGCCATCCTCGCCGCCTACGTGCACCGGCTGAAGACCGGAGAGGGTCAGAGGGTGGAGACATCGCTCTTCGAGGCGGGGATCGCCCTCTCCGTGTGGGAAGTCACAGAGTACTTCGCCACCGGGAAAGTCCCCCAGCCCACGGGCTCCGCCCACCGCATGTCTGCGCCGTACCAGGCGTTCCGATGCCAGGACGGCTACATCACCATCGGGGGAGCCAGCCAACGGAGCTGGGAACGGTTGTGCAGGGCCCTGGGGCTCGAACACCTCCTCCAACGCCCCGAGTTCTCAACCGACCACGGCCGCGTGAAGCACAGGCAGGAGCTGGCAGGGATCATCGAGGCGGTGACGGCCCACCGCCCTCGTGCGCATTGGCTGCGGGTCCTCGAGGAGGCGGGCGTCCCCTGCGGTCCCATCCTCACCTACCCCGAGGCGCTGGCCCACCCGCAGGCGGTGGCGCGAGACATGGTCCAGGAGGTGGAGCACCCTGTAGGCGGTCGGATCCGCCAGATCGGCCCGGCGGTGAAGTGCTCCGGCACGCCGGCCAGGATCCGCCGGCCTGCCCCCCGCCTCGGGGAGCACACCGAGGAGGTCCTGCGGGAAGTCGGCTACACTGCGGAGGAGATCGAGGCGCTCGCCGCCGGAGGAGTGATCCAGCGATGTCCATCTCCTTAGAAGTCCGAGGGCCGGTGGCTTGGGTAGTGGTCCACCGCCCGGAGACCCGGAATGCCATGACCTTTGCCATGTACGACGCCCTCCAGCAGACCTGTGTGGACCTGGACGCGAATCCGGAGGTCAAGGTCGTGGTGCTGCGCGGGGGCGGGGGCACGTTCATCGCCGGCACGGACATCCGCGAGTTCCTCCGGTTGAAGACCGCGGAGGACGCGCTGGCCTACGAGCGGCGCATGGACGCCGTGGTGGGGACGGTGGAGTCTATGCGCAAGGTGACCATCGCCATGGTCGAGGGTCATGCGGTCGGCGGGGGCTTCACCCTGGCCCTCGCCTGCGACCTGCGGTACGCGGCCGCCGACGCCCGCTTTGGTGTCCCCATCGCCCGCACCCTGGGCAACTGTCTGTCCATGTCCAACTACAACCGGCTCCTCGACGCCGTAGGGCCGACGGTGGCCAAGGAACTCCTGCTCACCGCGAGGCTCCTCTCCGCGGAGGAAGCCCACCACTTGCGCCTTGTGAACGCCGTGGTCCCTCCCGATCGGCTCGAGGCGCACGTCCAGGAGGTAGCGGTGACCATCGCTGCCCACGCTCCCCTCACCCTCCAAGTGACGAAAGAAGCCCTCCTGCGCATCCTCCGCCAGCGCCGCGCGGCCGACGGTGACGACCTGATCCTGCGGTGCTACACCAGCGAGGACTTCCGCAACGCGGTGAGAGCCTTTCTGGAGAAGCAGCCGCCCGTCTGGAGGGGGCAGTAACGCCCTGCCCCACCGCTTCCGCACGCGCCCCCCGTGGCACAATGCCGATGGTGACCCAGAGTGCCAGCTCGTCCCGCCTGCGGGACGAGGGAGGAGCTGGGGGCACGGCGGATCTTCCTGCCTGACGGCTCCTGGTATTGGGACCTCAAGCCCGACCTCACCTTAGGAGAGGTCTTGGAGCTGTGACGAACCGGGAGGCAGGGAGGTCCTGGTGCGGGAAGCCCACCGCATCTTCCACCGGGACCTACGGGCCGCCTGGGAGGACCGGGACTACAACCTCGTGGTGCGGCGGGCTCAGGAGGCGGTGGAGCTGGCCCCGAAGGGGGTGGTGCGGATCCTCGGGGCAGATTTCCCGAAGGTCCGCGACGTAGGACCCATCTTCGCACGGGAGTCGCGGCGGAAGGGCGGTGCGATCTCCGAATAAGAACTCGCGGAGGTCCAGCGCATCTCTGCGTGGCTCGTCGAAGCTTGGTCTCCGGCCTTCTACTTGGAGGGGCCCTACGGCGAGGGCGATGCGCGCGCAGCCCGCGAAGGAGCCTGGTCCGTCCTCGACGTCGTGACCCGCGTCGTCGAGGGTGGCCTGTGCACGCCGGACAGTCGGTCCACGCGGGCCATGAGCCAGGAGATCTTAAGTTGCTCCGTCCCCAACGGCGGCGGCGGGACTCCGCCCCTCCGAACGGGAGGCCTACCCTCGACGACCGGGCCCGCGTCCTTCACGGCACCTTTCTTGCATCCACGCCATGCGGGGCCGGGAGCGGCTAAGGGTGTGCCGCTCCACCCCGGAGAACACGTCGGGGCGCGCTCCGCGCGCTCCGGAAAGGAGGGCCCGTGGCTCGTCGCCTCCGCCGAGGGTTCGTCGCCTCCGTGGTATTGCTCACCGCCGCGCTCGCTAACTCGTCCACTCTGGCTGCGTCCTTCGTCTCCCTTCAATTCGGGGTCGGGTTCGACTCTCAGCGGCTTCGTCTGGTGCGCCCGCCACGTCCTGGCCCACTATCGAAACGTGCGGGCGGGCGACGGCTGGGAGTTCGCCGTGACGCCACCCGACGGCGCGTTCACGTGGTCCTGGACGCCGCGCACCAGCCGCGACTACAGCGACTACTATCTCGTCCACCTCATCCCCCTCGCGGGCACCCCCAACGAGGAGCGCACAGGCACCTGGCGGGTGACGGTCTCGCACCAGGGGAACCAGCAGCAGGCCCAATTCGACGTGGTGGCCGCGGACCGCTCCGCGCTCGAGGCCGCCAAGGCGGAACAGGCAGCCCGGCCCCAAGACTTCGTCGCGAACTACCGGCTGGGCGCGGCCGCGAGCATGTTCGGGGAAAACGAACTCGCGGTGTCGAGCCTCAGCCGCGCGTCGGAGATCGGCCGGCGAAGTCCCTACCCCCACGTCGCCCTCTGCCGGCACTTCCTGCGGACCCAGCAGAAGGAGCAGGCCCGTCAGGCATGCGCCACGGCACGCGGGCTCCTGCTCGGCTATGACGACCGCAGCCTCTCCGGCTGGCTCCTCGCTGAGATCGAAAGCCTCCTGCGTCAGGCGGATTGATCCTCGTCGGCCTTTGCGCGTTTATGCAGCGGCCTCGGTCGGCGGCCAAGCGGACGGCCACTCGCCATCTCGGTGACCCCCGGTACGCGTGTCTACCCGGACGGGTACCCGCGCTCCGCACACCCCTCCCCACCTCCCAGCCCGCGGCCACGTCGCAGGCAGCCTCGATGCTGTCCACAGCGGCCTGGCCCGTGCGCCAGCCGCGTCGCCTGCCACAGACGACCGGCCGCCCCCGGCGACTCCGCGGCTGCGCCTGCCCTCGTCCGACCTAGCAGCGGGCAAGCCTGCGCGCCCGGCGCGAGGTACCGGTCCGGGGTTACTGCGGGTGGCTCACCACGATGTCGGAGACCAACAAGTACCGTTGCCGCTCGATGTCCACCTCCCCGAATTCAGCTGTCACCTGCCGGGGTTGCCGGCCCAGGGTCAGCGCGTCCACGGAGTCCGAAAGGGCCCGCTCCCGTCTATGAACACGTGCACCGGGTCCCCCTGCTTCAGGACCGCGAGCCGCCGGGGCGTTCCCACCAGTTCCCCGACCAAGTCCGGTAGCGGCTTTCCGGCCCAGTGGCCCCGGTAGTCGTTCAGTCACCGCAGCTCGAACCGGAACGGCGAGTCCCGCCACCCGACGCTCAAGTGAAGCCACGGATCCAGGCTGCGCCGCCCCGCCGCTGCATGAGGAACGTCACCTCCAGGCCGAAGTCCTGGGACGGGTCGAAGCCCGGGATCTCCCGTTCCACCCAGACCTCCTGGTTCCCGCGCTGGAAGACCACCTGGGGCCGCTCACGGCCTCCTACCGTGGGCGCGGGGACAAGCTGGGCCCTTTGAGCCCTGCCGGGCTTGGGACGGAGCGCGGGCCTGGCCCGCGACACGAACTGACCGACGGCCTCCAGGGCCATACACGTCCAGTAGCCCCCGCGGGTCCAGCCGCGCGGCCTCCAGAGCCGCCCGGGTCTGGGAGAGGGAGAGGACGCGCACCGCCCATCCTCCCGCAACCGGGCCACCAACCGGTCGGTGACGAGCTCGGAGGCCGAAGCCCAACCCACCCCCACGCCGAAGTCCACGACCATGACCGTGGGCTGTCCCTCCTGCGCGCCGGGGTGAGCCTGCTCCGGCCCACAGCGCGAACAACGAAGTGGCGGTCACTACGACAAGTCGACAACGCATTTCCACACCTTACCCGTCCCTCGAACCCTGCCCGGTACCTCTTCCGATGACTGAACGCGGCCAGGTCGGGATTTGTCACACCGCCGAACAGCGGGGCGATATCACCGGGCGGGCCAGCCCCAGCCCGCCCGGGCGGCCAAGCGGCCTACTGGGACACCACCCACCGACGACGGCCCCCACTGCCCTCCCTACCCCTACGGCGGCCCACCTCCCGCTCCACGAGGTGGGGCCTGGCTCCCTCGGAACCCTGGGTTCAGGAGACCGTGGAGATTCCCGGCGTACCCCGATTGTCGGAGCCGACACGGCGTGTCACAGTTGCAGCACGCTCACCGCGTCGGCGCCCTGAGCATCCCTGATCGTCGTGGGCCTGAGCGGCAAGGCCATCGAGCTCGCGGCGCCGGAGATCGACGAGGTTCTGGTACAGCCGCGGCACAGGCCGACGCGAGGCCGGCCCGTGCCGGATGAAGGATCCCAGACGGAGGAGGGCGTCTTGCCCACGAGCCGGGTCCAGGACAAGCTCGTACCGCACCTGTGGTACACCACCGACGCCGAGGAAGCTGCTCGTTTCTACACCACGGTGTTCCCGGACTCCCACGTGGACTTCGTCACCCACTTCCCCGCCGACTCCCCCAGCGGACCTGCGGGCGGTGTTGCGGTGGTCTGGTTCACCCTGTTCGGGCAGCGCTTCGTGGCCATCAGCGGCGGGCCGCACCACCCCTTCAACGACGCGGTGTCCTTCCTCGTCCTCTGCGACTCCCAGGACGAGCTCGACCGTTACTGGGACGCGTTCGTCGGGCACGGCGGGACGCCGCAGGCGTGTGGTTGGATCGTAGACCGGTACGGGGTCCGGTGGCAGGTCGCCCCAAGGCGACTCCACCAGATGCTTGAGGACCCCGACCCCGGACGAGCGGGGCGGGTCGCCGCGGAGATGCTGAAGCAGGTGAAGTTCGACCTGGCGACGCTCGAGGCGGCCTACCACTCTGAGTAGGCCGCGGCAGCGGGTCCGCGGACTCGGCCGCCACCGTGCCACCGCCCCCCTCGCGATCCGCGCCTTCCTGGAGGAGTCTGCGGCTTCAGGGGAACTGCGGGCGTTGATGGGCCTGGACGTTCGCGACCACCTCTTGGACGATCTCGGCCGCACTTTCAGGGTAGGCGGACCACACATCCGTCGCCCGCTGTTCCCGCAGGAGACTGGCTTCCACGCGCACGGGAACCGCTGCTACAAGGGCGAGGTTGATCGCGTCGCTGGGCCGGGCATCCACCGCCTCTCTACCCCGCGCACCCTCCACTACCACCTCGCCGTAGTACGTGTCGCCCACAAGGCGCGTGATCCGGGCCTCCACGACCCGGCCGCCGGAGGCCCCAAGGAGGCTCAGGGCCAACTGGTACGGTCCGGGCCTGGGGACGGCCACCCGTTCCAGGGAGAGCGCGATGGCGGTCGCCTCAGCCGGACCGATCCAGATGGGGAGCCTGCGCAGCCCACCGACCTCCTCCAGGACCACCACCTGCCGGCTTCGGTCCTGCTCCCGCATCCTCCGCACGTCCGCTACCCGCATCTCCACGAAGGGTTCCATGGTCCTCCCTCCCTCGACCTCGGGCCACCGCCGGCGGAGGGCGATGCGCCCCTTGTGCAGTCTCGACTTCACCCCGCCCACCGAGGTGCGTAGCCGCCGGGCCACCTCCGCGTGGGACAGACCCTCGAAGTAGAACAGGACGACCGCTGCCCGCTGGCCCGGGGGAAGTGCGGCCACGGCCAGCCGGACAAGACGCCTCTGCTCGGCGGCCTCCACGAGCTCCTCGGGGTCCACCCGCACTCCTCCTGCGAGCGCCGGCAGCGTCTGCGCCTCGGGCCGCCGGTCCGCCCGCCACTGCCGGAACACGTTCCGGGCGATCCCCCTCATCCACGCGCCGAACGCCTCCGGGCGATGGAGCCGGTCCAGGTGGAGCCAGGCCAGGATCGCCGCCTCCTGGGAGGCGTCCTCGGCCAGGTGCGCGTCCCCAAGCAACCGCGCGCACAGCCGCACGATCGCCGGTCGGTACCGCTCCAGGAGCCGGCCCATCGCCTCTCGGTCACCGGCCCGCGCGGCCGCAACGAGGAGCGCATCCGGAGGACCGGCCATCGGCGCTCTCATTCAGTAGTCAGCCCCCACGCTCTCCAGGTTACCCGGAGCCGGAAGGTATTGTGTCCAAAGGAGAGGAGGGCGCACCCGTGGAGGAGTGGCGCGTGTACCGACCCTCCCTCCCGTGATCACGCGCGGGGCCACCCGGGAAGAGGCCCTGGAGAACGCCCGGGACGCCATCCGCCTGTACCTGGAGCCCCTCAGGACCCGGGGGCCTTCCCGCACCGCGGGGCGCTCCCCTCGTTAAAAGGAAGAAAAACTCCTCCGGGTCCTGTAGCCGATTCACATCCGCGTGCTCTGCTTCAACGAGTGGCTATGATAGACGCGACGGGCGGTGTGTCGCGGCGAACGTTGGGATCGGGGTACTCGAAGAGCTCGCGCTTTCGATCTGGTGGGATCGGGATGAGGCTACGGTCACCGTCCTAGCTTGGACTTGACCACCAGGGAGGTCCCCATGGCCGGAGTTCGGATCGCGCCCTACGGTTCCTGGAGTTCGCTTCTTTCGGCCTCCCTCGCCGCCGCCGGGGCGGTGGAGCTCTCGGAGGTGACCCTCGACGGCGAGGACGTCTACTGGGTCGAGTCGCGGCCGAGTGAAGGGGGCCGGAGCGTCGTGGTGCGCCGCAGCCCCTCCGGTGCCGTCTCCGACGTGACGCCCCCGCCCTTTAATGCCCGCACGAGAGTGCACGAGTACGGCGGCGGTGCGGTGGCGGTCGCAGACGGCGTCGTCTACTTCTCCCACTACGCCGACCACCGGATCTACCGGCACCGGCCCGGAGAGCCCCCGCGTCCTGTGACCCCGGAGGGTCCGTGGCGCTACGCGGACCTCGTGGTGGACCGCGGGCGCGGGCGGCTCATCTGCGTCCGGGAAGACCACGCAGGGCCCGCCAAGGAGCCGACGAACACCCTCCTCAGCGTTCCGCTTGGGGGCGGTGCGGCGGAGGTCCTTGCCTCAGGGTACGATTTCTACGCCTCGCCGTGCCTGAGTCCGGACGGCTCGAAGCTCGCCTGGCTGTGCTGGAAGCACCCGAACCTGCCGTGGGACGGAACGGAGCTGTGGGTCGCGGACGTTGCCCCAGACGCTCCCTCCAACACCCGCGCCGGATCGCGGGAGGGCCGGCGGAATCCGTCTTCCAGCCCTCGTGGTCGCCTGACGGCGCGCTCTGCTTCGTCTCAGACCGCACGGGCTGGTGGAACCTGTACCGGTGGCAGGACGGCCGCACCGAGCCCCTCTATCCTGTGGACGCGGAGTTCGGCCGGCCGCAGTGGCGGTTCGGGCTTTCGACCTACGCCTTCTGCGACGCGCACCGGATCGTCTGTGCGTTCCGCAAGCACGACGGCTGGCGCCTTGCGGCGCTCCACATCCCCTCCAGGAGCCTGCGGGTCCTGCCCCTCCCCTACACCGAGGTCGCCTACGTGCGCGCCCGCGGAGACCATGCCTTCTTCGTGGCCGCCTCGCCCACCGAGCCCTGGGGCGTCGTCCGGTGCGACGTGGAGACCGGCCGGCCGGAGGTCCTGCGCCGCGCCGCCGAGCTCCCCCTCGATCCAGAGCTCCTTTCGACTCCGGAGTGGGTCCAGTTCCCGACCACGGAGGGTGAGGTGGCCTACGCCTGGTTCTACCCGCCCCGCAATCCCAAGTTCACGGGACCTCCGGGAGAGCGACCACCGCTCGTGGTGTTCTGCCACGGCGGGCCGACCTCCACGGCCTCCACCGCGCTCCGGCCCGAGGTCCAGTTCTGGACGAGCCGGGGGATCGCGGTGCTGGACGTGGACTACCGGGGGAGTGCGGGGTACGGACGCGCCTACCGGGACCGGCTTCAGGGTGCCTGGGAAGTCGCGGATGTGGACGACTGTGCCCGCGGGGCCGAGTTCCTCGTCGAGCGTGGAGGAGTGGACGGCCGGAGACTTGCCATCCGGGGCGGGAGTGCGGGCGGCTACACGACCCTTGCGGTCTTGGCCTTCCGCGACGTCTTCCGTGCGGGCGCGAGCTACTTCGGGGTGAGCGACCTGGAAGCACTGCACCTCAAGACGCACAAGTTCGAGTCCCGCTACCTGGAACGCCTCGTGGGCCCCTATCCGGCCCGCCGCGACCTCTTCCTCGCCCGCTCGCCGCTCTATGCCGCCGACCGCATCCGGGCGCCCGTGATCTTCTTCCAGGGGCTGGACGACCGGGTCGTACCGCCCGAGCAGTCCGAGCGGATGTACAGGACGTTCGTCGAAAACGGTGTCCCCACCGCGTACCTCGCCTTCGAAGGGGAGGGCCACGGGTTCCGGCGCGCGGAGACGATCCGGCGGTGCCTTGAGGCGGAACTGGACTTCTACGGGAAAGTCCTGGGGTTCGCACCAGCGGACGCCGTGGAGCCAGCGCCGATCCAGAACCTCTGACGACCCGGCCGCAAGGGTCGCGGGGTCAACACCACGAAGAAGAGTGGTCCAGGCAACGAGATACCGAGCGTACGACTTTTGGGCACGCCGCCGTGGCAAGGGCCTGAGTGTCCAGGAGGTCTTCGCAAGAGCGCAACGGCACTCCGGAGCCTGGTCCGTGGAAGGGAGGCGCCGGTGCACGTCTTGGTCATCGGAGGGACGCAGTTCTTCGGTTGGGACCTGGTCGAACAGCTCCTCGACCGTGGCGACCACGTCACGGTCTTCAGCCGGGGGCGCCGACGTCCTCCCTTCTGGGACCGAGTCGAGCACGTCCCCGGCGACAGGAGCGACCCTCGGGCGGTTGCGGCTGCCCTGCGGGGCCGCCGATTCGACGCCGTGGTGGACAACATCGCCTTCCAGCCGCAGGACGTGACGTCGGTCCTCGACGCGCTCGGCCCTGGCGCCGGCCACTACCTACTCACCAGCAGCGGCGCGGTGTACCCGGACTTCGCACCTCCCGACGTCTTCCGGCCGGTTCCCGAGGAAGCCGCGGACTTGTCCCTGCGGGGCGACGGCGGGTACGCAGAGGGCAAGCGGGCCTGCGAGCAGGTCCTCCGGGAGCAGCAGACGGTACCGTTTACGGTCATCCGGCCGCCCATCGTGCAGGGGCCGCGGGACCCCACCTTGCGCGGGTGGTTCTGGTACCAGCGCATCCGGGACGGAGGGCCGGTCATCGTCCCCTGCCGATACCCGGCCCCCATCTGGCGGCAGGCGTACAGCCGCGACGTGGCCTCCGCGGTCGTGCTGGCCGCCGGCAACCCCGCAGCCTTCGGCAAAACGTACAACGTCGCTGGAGCGGAGATCGTCGCTCTGGAGGAGTTCGTCCGGCTCGCGGCTGACGCGTGTGGGGTCCCCGACCCCGTGGTGGTGATTCCGGAGGACGACCTCCGCCGGGAAGCTCCCTGGTACCGCCCGCCGTTCCTCCACCGGTTCGTGTTGGACATTTCGCGGGCCACCGCCGAACTCGGATTCCGACCCACACCCCTGGACCAGTGGCTCCGCGACACCGTGCGCTGGCACCTCGAGGCTGAACTCCCTCCCGCTCCCGGGTACGACCGTCGCGCGGAGGAGCGTGCCCTGGCGTCGCGTCGAGGGGACCTCCGGCCCTCGGCCGGCTGACCTCTTGTTGCAGCTGCGACCACGCACCTCGTACCCTGAGGACCGATGAGCCGGAATGAGACGGTATGCCGGACCTCGGTGGTGGGTCTACGCCGCCTCGTCCTGGCCCGCAGCGGCCTGCTGCGGTGGACCGTGCGGCGGGGCCGGCGCACAGAGGGCGTCCCTTGGCACGAGCAACTCCGCGGCGAGGACGGGGTGCTGGAGGCGATCCGCCGGCTCGAGGCAGTCCAGCTCGATCCCGTCGCGGTCGTCGAACGGAACCACCACCTCGTGCTGCGCAACCGTGTGGCCTCTTACCGCTCAGAGCAGCTCGAAGCCCTTTACCGACGCAAGCTCGTCTTCGAATACTGGGCCCACGGCCGGTGCGTCCTCCCCTTCGAGGACTACCCGATCTTCGAGCCCGTTCGCGCGAGCTTCCGCGCCAGGCTCAGGGATCTCGCGCCGACGACGAAGGCGGCCCTGCGATACGTCCGAGAGCGTCTCCGCACCGAGGGCCCCCTCCCCGCCCGGCGCCTCGAGTCGGCGGACCGCGTAGTTGGCTACTGGGACCTGGAGGCAGCGAAGACCAAGGCCACCTCGCAGGCGCTGGAGCACCTGTGGGAGGCAGGCGAGGTGGTGGCCGCCTACCGGCAGGCTGACGAACGCTACTTCACCCTTCACGACCGAATGGTTGGGGCGCACAGACGGCGCGGGCTCTTGGGACACGCCGCTGCACAAGTACCTGAGGGCGTACGGGGTCACCCAGGTCGGCGACCCGCACTTTGGGTGGCGTAGGTGGCCAGTCACGGAGCGCAAGAAGGCGGTCGAACGGTCGGTCCAGCAGGGCGTGCTGCGGCCGGTGCAAGTGGGGGGCGTGCGGCGCACTTACTACGTGCTCTCGGCGCTCGTCCCCCTGCTGGAATCCCTCTTGGAAGCGAGGGTGGCGCCCGACGTGTACCTCCTCCCGCCCCTCGACAATGTGTTGTGGGACCGAGAGCGCCTGGCTGACCTGTTCGGCTTCCGGTACTCGTGGGAGATCTACCTTCCCCCGACCAAGCGCCGATACGGTCCGTACACCATGCCCGTCCTAGACCGGAGTTCCGCCGGGGCGACACGCCAAGAGCCGCATCGTGCCTGGGATAGAGGCAAGAGCTGGTGACGGTCTACTGCCTACAGTCGGGGCGAGACCTGCAGCAGATCGAAGGCGCGCTGCTGCACCGGC
>Ga0272447_1001836_pt1 | contig 12511 bp, 12 predicted proteins | sample YNPCB0133_FD_194589 | JGI IMG/M metagenome (GOLD analysis project Ga0272447, IMG submission 194589) | Hot spring microbial mat communities from Yellowstone National Park, WY, United States - YNP-CB-013-3 | ecosystem: Environmental > Aquatic > Thermal springs > Hot (42-90C) > Sediment | place... | reverse complement strand
GCCCTGCGCAACCCCCTGCGGAAGGGCAGCGGGCGCGCGAAACGCCCATCAGCCGCGCCCCCAAACGCTGGGAGCTGACCGATTTTCGAACGCTGCAGCGGGGCACGATGCAGGGCGTGGCTGCCACAACGAACGGCACACTGCTGCTGGCGCCTCAGCCCCAGCAACTTGCCCGACTCGAACTGGACTATATCTGGTGCATGACCTACGACGCTCGTGGCAGCCTTTATGTGGGTGGGGGCATGCCGGCGCGCCTCGTGGTGGTCAACCCCGACGGCACGGTGCAACGCACCCTGAACCTGCCCGGTCTGATGGTGACAGCATTAGCCACTGCCTCAGATGGCACGGTCCACGCTGGGGTCTCACCTGAAGGGAAGGTGTATCGTCTGCGAGAGGGGCAACTGGAGCCGCTGGGCAGCACCGACGCACGCTATATTAACGCGCTCCTCGCAGCAGATGGTGACGACGGCAGAACCGAGGTGTATATCGCCACTGGTGTGCCTGCTCGCCTGCTGATGTGGGATAGAGGCGTGATGCGCGAGCTGCTGCGCTCGGATGAAGCGCATTTCATCGCACTCACGCGCGACACCGCAGGCAACCTCATCGTGGGCAGCGCGGAGCGGGGCATCGTCTACCGCTGCTCCCCCGGAGGGGTTGTCCAGCCCATAGCGGACTTGCGCGAGCCGACCATCAGTGCGCTCGCCTGCGACACGCAGGGCAACCTCTACATCGGCACGATGCCCGCAGGCAACCTCTATCGCCTCTCGCCTGAAGGCGCGCTCAAACCGCTCCATCCACAAGGTGGGCTGGATGTTCGCAACCTTCTGATTCAGGGCGACACGCTCTACGCGCTCACTGGCGAGCGCCTCTATGCGTTGCGCTGTGGCACATCCAGTGAAGCGGAGCCGTTGCTTCTGCTGCTGCGTCAGCCGATGGAGTTCGTGTGTGCCGCTGTGAGTTCAACCCTTGTGCTGGCATCTGCCTATGAAGCGCAGCTCTGGCGCCTGCACACTCAACAGGAGGGCACCTATCTCTCGCCCGTGCTGGACGCGGGTCAGCAGGCGAGTTGGGGCATGATCCGCTGGCTGGCGCTCGGCTCGGAGGGTACGCAGATATCGATTCAGACCCGCTCAGGCAATACACGCGAACCCGATTCGAGCTGGAGTGCTTGGTCTGAACCCTACCCGAACGCTGAGGGCAGCCCCATTTTAAGCCCACCGGCGCGGTTTTTGCAGGTGCGTGTGCGCCTTGCGGGCATGCCTTCGCCAGAGGTGCGCGCCCTCAACCTGACCTATATGCCCGCCAATCGTCCGCCTGTGGTGCAGCTGCTCACACCTAAGCCCTACACCGTCTGGAGCGATAAGCAGACCATCCGCTGGAGCGCGCGCGACCCCGATGGCGACGCCCTGCGCTTCGAAGTGCAAATCTCCAGCGACGGGGGCAAAAGCTGGCAGAAACTGAAGGATGCCCTGAAGGAGCCTACGGCGCAGCCCAGTGCTGCAGGCATACCCGACACGCAACAGCTAATGCAGGAACTGCAACAGGCACTGGAAAGCTCGCCCGACATCCCAGCGGAGGTGCGCGCCCAAATTGAGGCGCAGGCGCCCCAGCTAATCCAGCAGGTGCAAACGATGATGAAGCAGCTGCCATCTGTGCCACCGTCTATGCCCCCTTCGATGCCCGCTCGCGTGGCGGAACCGACGCCCCCTGCCACCCCGCGCCAGATGGAGTGGGATACCACCAAAACCCCCGATGGGGTCTACCTGCTCCGCCTCAAGGCGAGCGATCAGCCCGCACAGCCCAGCCACTATGCCGAAGTGTTCACGCCTGCCATCCCGGTGGTCATCTGCAACACACCGCCTGCCCTTTCCGCTCGGCAAGAACGACTCAAAGTGAATGACGACCGCACCGTCGAGCTGAGCGGCTACGCCCTGCAACTTTTCAGCGCAGCACCTATGTCCGACCGGTCAGACAAGTCTGACAAGTCGGACAAGCCTAATGCCAAGCCAAAACGCACCCCACGCCACAGCGTGCCCATCGTCGGCATCCAGTACCGCATCGATAAGGGCGAATGGTTCAGCGCGGAACCTCTCGATGGGATGTTCGACTCCGCCTTCGAAATGTTCCACCTGAAGACCGAGCCGCTGCAACCGGGCGAATATACGCTTACGCTCAAAGCCTTCAACGCAGCGGGCAGAAGCGTGGAGCAGGAACTGAAGGTCAAAATCCCTGCGCCATCGCCTGCCCCACCTCAGAAATAGTCCATCGGGCGTAGGCAGGGCGAACGCGGGGGAAACAGCCTTTCGAGGGTGTCCAGCAGGGCGGGTGGCGCGGTCAGCAGCTCCCGCGCCACCAACTCGCCGATGCTGAAGGCGCCCATCGTGAGCAGCGCCAGCGTGCGCATCCCCATCTTGATTAAGGGAAGCTCCTCACGCCCCCCCCGTTCCACTTGCCAGCCGTCTTTGCGTACCAGCATCGTGTAAACGCCGGTGTTCGCCTCGATTTGGGAGTCGCTGAGTGCCAGGCAGAACGACTGCCCGCCCTCCGTCGGGCATGAGGATAGCAGCAACTGAAGCAGATGGAGCGGATGCACTACGCGCCACATGAAACCCGGCATTAGCTCCCAGCGCAGCAGCGCGTCATCGGGATTGCTCTGGCTGAGCCTCCAGCCTGTCAGCTGCAGGTGCGCCAATTCATCGGGCATGCCGCTGAACTCGATGTGGCGCACATGCTCCTCGTTCGTGGCGAGCCAGCCCAGCAGGGCGCGTCGAGCCTGTTCCGTGCGCCACACCATCTCGCGCACGCGCAGCACCCAGCCCGATTCGGTAAAATCGTAAATTAGATAGCCTTGCACGGCGTCCCCATCGACATAGACCAGCTTATGGCGAAAATTCCAAAGCAGATAGCTCCAGCGCAGCTCATCGCGCAGCAACCGCCCAGCGGAACTTGTTTGGTGGGCACGAGCGTGCTGTTCATAGAGTTGGCGAATGGCAGGATAATCGGCTTCCACAGCACGGCGCACGCCCTCCGACGGGAACGGCGGTAGCTGCAGAGGCGTAAGGCGCACTCGCATAAGCATCCCGACCACCTCCCAGCCCAGCGGGCGATAAAAACCGAAATCAAACGCCTGCAGAGCTGCCCCCGGCACGCCCTGCACCTGCAAAGCGTTCAGCATAGCGGTCAACAACTGCCGAGCATAGCCGCGCCGCCGATGCTGCGGATGCGTCGTCACCCCAGCTATTCCCATACACGGGATGAGCGACTTCCCTACCCACATCTGCAAAGGAATTGCCGTCAGAATCGAGACCAGCGTGCGCGACCGCCCTTCCCCTACCCATAATCCCCATCGCTGGTTATGGGGATAGTAGGGGTCATCATAGAAATAGGGGCGTGCGGTGGACAGATCGAAGCCGAACCCCGTGCAGAGCAAGCGCAAAAACGCCTCCTCCTCATCGCGTGGAACCAACCCCACCTGCACGGGTGGTCGCCAGCGCCTCAACATGCAGCCCCGACCTCCCGAACGACCGCATGCAACGCCAGCAGGGTGCGCAAGAGTGGCTCCACCTGTTCCAGCGGATATTGCGTGGCGGGGTCGGAGAGGGCGCAGGGCGGGTCGGGATGAACCTCCATAAAGAGCGCGTCGATGCCCACGGCGACCGCCGCGCGTGCCAAAGGCGCAATCGCCTCCCGTTCCCCACCCGACTGATGCCCCGCGCCGCCCGGTCGCTGCACACTGTGCGTCGCATCGAACACCACCGGCACGCCCAACCCCCTCAAGATGGGCAAGCCCGCCATATCCACAATCAGTGTGTTATAGCCGAAGCTCGTGCCCCGCTCGGTGAGCAGAATGCCCGACGCGCCAAACGCCTGCAACTTCGCCACAATATTGCCCGCATCCCACGGCGCAAGAAACTGACCCTTTTTCACATTCACGGGCTTGCCCGTTTGCGCCGCCGCATACAGCAGGTCGGTCTGGCGACAGAGAAACGCGGGTATCTGCAGCAGGTCCACCACCTGCGCCACAGGCTCCGCTTGCCAGCTCTCGTGAATATCGGTGGTGACGGGCACATCGAACTCGCGCCGAATCTGTGCCAATATCTCCAGCCCGCGCTCCAGCCCGCAGCCGCGAAACGATTGATGGGAGGTGCGGTTCGCCTTGTCGAACGAGGCTTTAAAGATATAGGGCATGCCGAGCCGAGCGCACACCTCGCGCAGCCTGCCCGCCACCTGCTGGCATAGTTCGAGGCTCTCAATCACGCAGGGACCCGCGATAAGTGCAAGCGACCCATCCCCCACCCGCACTGAACCGACCCGAACCGGCTGCATGGTTAAAGTGTACCTACAGCTATCAACGGATTACACCCTGTCGCAGTGCCCACACCACCGCCTGCAGCGTGGTGCGCACGCCCAACTTCTCTCGTATCGCTGCCAACTCCCGCTTCAGCGTGGTTTCAGAACGGAAAAGCATCTGCGCAGCCTTCCGAACTGAACCCCGATCCGCCACCTTCTGTAGCAACTCTATCTCGGCTGGCGTCAGGCAGTTGTGAAAGATAATCGCAGCATCCAGAGGTTCAGCGTGGGGGGAAGGTGAACAGACGACCTCAAGGGTGGGACACTGCTCCAGCACTCGGCGCAGATAGTCCTGCAGCAGTGGGTCTTCACAACAGAGTGCTACTTTGCGCTTGATGGCTCGCATTTACCTGCCCTCCATCAAAGTTTATACCCGACATTGCTCTGACCCAAAAGTACGGGTTAAAATCATCCTTTTGGACTTGACAGAGGCAATAAGGGATGATGAAAACCAAGATGAATCTCGGAGGGCGAAGCGTTGCGACGCTTTTAGTTTTAACTCTTTTCGTTTCCTTTCCCGCGCCTGCCTTGATACAGGGCAAAGTGCGAGCCAAGACTGAAACGGCATGGGGCCTTCACACCGCTACTTTTGATACCCCTCACGGTAAGATCAAGGTGCACTTGCCCGATGACCTTTCGGCGGGCGATACCATCTCGGGCACTGTAATCGCGGAGCCCGCCGGCAAGACCGAGGAGGAGCGAATCAAGAATCAGGATGAACTCAACGGCTATGTAGTGGAAATCGGGAAGAAGAAAACGCCGGTGCTTGAAAAGGTGCTCCAGTGGGCGGTGCCCGCAGCCGTGGCGGCGAGCGCCTTCATAATCCTGCGGGACAACAGGGGAAAGGAGCTGGCGCGGACCCAGTGTCCGATCCAGCAGCCGCCTGCCAGCGTGCCCCCCGGCAGGCCGGCTGAGCCGATCCCACCCGGCGGCAGGCCTCCATTCACCCCGCCACCCCAGCCCGCCGACTACCAACTTCCGACGCTCGGTCAAGCGGGGCGACCGGTAGAGATCCAGGGTCCCTTCAATGGGGATTTCGGGAACACGAAGGTCGAGATCGGCGGCACAGAGGCGCAACCTTTGGCCGAATCCCCCCGGAAGCTGATTGCCCAATCCCCCACCCAGGTCACAGGACCGACGACCATCAAGCTGAAGGAAGGGGATGTGACCGCCGAGGGCTCCATCCGAAACATCGCTGTTGGGTTAAGTGCCCGCGAGACCAAGTTGCGCCCGGGACAGCAGACCACGCTCACCGTGGAGGTGCAAGGGCTGGAGAAACCAGAGTCTCTGCCTTTACCCGAGCTGAAACTCAGGAATATGACACCCGGAGTCGTCCGAATGGAGGGCGGTGATGTCCAGACCATTTCCATCCGCCGCGAGGACGTCTCACCCGAAGGCACCTTTACCTTTACCCGCACCCTCACCGGCATCCGCCCGGGTAGCTTCGTGATCACTGCCTTCATACTCCCTCATGTCTTTTTTGCACCGACATTCCATGATATCAAACAGGCTCTGGGAGAAGATGAGTTCAGAGATCTCCTGACTGCAATCATTGACGCAAACAACGAAGAAATAGAAAAAATAAAAAAGCTTGGTGACAAAGCTGATGCTGGCCAGAAGATGCGCAAAAACCTCCTGGAAGCGACGAATAACAAACTGAACGCAGCAAAACAAGTGTTGCCTCTTTTGGATAAAGCAAAAACGATAGCTGACGAAGCTCTTGACAAACTTAATGTCATTGAAACTGGCGCCAGCCTTGTTGCTACTGCCTTTGGAAACCCGCTAAGCAAGTTGACTACGCCTATAAGGGCAATAAAGACGATTGTGAAGGCTATGGAAAAAGAAGAAAAGGACGACAAAAAGAAAAAGAAGATACAAGAAAAACTCAAGGAACTGGAAGACCTTGAAAAGGAGGCTGAACAAGCAGACAAAGAAACAGACAAGGACAAAAAGGAAAAAATAAAAGGCGAAATCAAGAAAAAGTTAGAAGAAATTGGAAACGAGATTTTCAAAAAATAAAAAAAGAATCTGTTACATTCTCTCTTCAGTGTTGCTTTCAGTTTGGGCACCCTTTACTTTTCTCTCTGCTACTGTGCAAGCTGACGAGAAGCCTTCCCAAGAGTCATCAGTTGTAGAGGGGCTCAGGCCTGCTACATTTGTGACAGAGAATGGAAAAGGGACGCTGGGCGGGAACGGGTCCGAAAAGCCGTGATAGCAAACCAGAAGGGAAGCCGTCCCCTACACCTAGGAAGAACCCATGAGGGAAGGCGGCGACGGGCGCGCTCTATGGTCTGGCCGTATCCCCTGAAGGAGAATGGATTGACAGTCATCAGACGGTCCTCATTGGCCCTGAGGATACGGGATAGAGAAACGAGGAGGCGGTCATGAGTTTCTACAGCCAAGACAAGAGCCACTTGTGGGTTATCGTTGCCGTGGTGCTTGCGGGAATGAGCGCCGCCTTCACCCTGGAGGGATGCCAGATGTCTAAGGTCATTAAGAAAGAACAGATTCTCTTAGGGAATATCGGCAAGCCGAACTTCCCCGAGAAGGTAGGCGTCTGGCGCCTCGGTTCGGAGTGGAAGACCGAGGGGCAGGCGGGTGGCGAGTGGACTCACCGACTGAGCGTTGTTTACATCCACGAGCAGGATGCCGAGAAGCAGGTTGCCATCACGCTCACGCTCTACCGCTCCACCGAGGGGGCAAGGAAAGCCCTGGAGAAGGAGCTGGCAGCGGTGGAAGAACACAACCGCAGCGAGGAGATCAAAGGGGTAGGCGTGGAAGCGCTCACACTCTTTGGAGTATCCCGCCGGCAGGCAGGAGCTGCTGGCACCTATCATCTGGTCAGCAGGGTGGAACATCGTGGGGAATTTGTGGGTGAGCCGCGCTATGCTCTGTGGGTCTGGCGGAATGTGTTCGTGAGAGTAGGAGGTGGTCTCCTTGAGCCTGGCCTGGCTGGGGTAATGCGCGGCGAGGAAGTGGAGACATTCCTCTCCACTTTGCTCCCCGACCTCGTCAAACGATGGGAGAAACAAGAAGAAGGAGGTAAAGAGCAATGAGAATTTTGGGCAAGACAGTCGGCGACGTACTTGTCCGGCGTTCCGTTTATACGGCAATCGCAACCGTACTTTGGATGTTATATGGGTCGACATAAACAATGTTAGCCAGCGGAGGGTCCGATGACCAGAGCGGAAAGGGCAGCCCAGATCTGGCCGTTGCTTTGTTATTGTGCTATGCACCGGCAAACCCTGAGCTATGACCTGCTGTCGCGGCTGATCGGCGTTCCCCGGGTGGGCCTCGGGCAGCTGCTGGAGCCAATTCAGTCCTTCTGCATCATCAACGACCTCCCACCGCTGACGAGTATCGTTGTGAGCCAAGATACCGGGATCCCCGGGGAGGGATTCATCGCGGCCGCTGATGTACCGCGAGCGCATGAGCAGGTGTTCGCGTTCGATTGGCTCAACGCTCGCGTCCCGAGTCCAGACGAGCTCGAGGACGCGGCTAAACAACTGCCGAGCAGCAGTCGGCCATTGCACCAGCTCCTCCAAGAGGTGGGGCGTGGCAAGCAAGAGCGTTAGGTCCCCGCTGGCTAACAAGCCGCTGCAGCCGACGAGCGACGCGGGCGACCTGGGCTCGATCGAGAGAATTCTGAGCGCCGCTCGCGGCTGAGCGCCAAGACGTTAGACGGCATGATTTACTCAGACGGCTTCCATTCGGGGATTGAGGTGAAGCATCATGAAGATAAGTGCTGTCCAAAGCGTTCCCTATCGCCTGGTAGCCCTGTGTTTCCGTTACGAAGACGCCAACACCCGATTGGTGCGTTATACCATCGACCAAGGGAAAATCACTTCCGAAACCTCCATAGTGCTTTTATTAGGGCGCTATTGGTACACACGCCGTCACGCTCTTTCCCCAGACAGAGAATGGTTATATTGCCTTTTTCATGCAGAGTCGGCTCTGATTAACCTGAAAGAGCGCAAATGGTATGGATCAAAGAGGATATCTCTACTGGATAGAGGCATGTATGACTTTTGTTGGTCGCCGAATTGTCGTTTTTTAGCTGGCGTACCAGTGGGGGGAATAGGGCGTCGAACCAAACTGGTATTGCTCTCCGTTCCCGATTTCCGCTCGCGCGTCTTATTGAGGTGTCGTCCCAATACTTACATTTTCGATTTTGGTTGGTATCCTGACTCTCGGCGGCTTTGGTACACGCTTTCGCCTGTCCCTGCGGTATCGTCCGATCTCAAATGGTATCAAATCACTCGTACAGGCTCACAAAGACAGTTGCAGAAAAGCGAGCAACAGGAGGTAGAAGAGAATTGGGGTGTGAAGGTAAGGGCGTATTGTTCGGGTGGAGGAGTACCGTATACTAAGGATCTCTCTATGCGGATCAACTACGAGATGTTCAGGTGGCAATTGGCGTGGATAGAGAGGCGCGATGGGCGCATCTTTCGCCTTACGCCTCCGCTCGGAGAGGATAGTATGCCCGCGCCTCAAGATGTATCTGCCGACAAAGAATGGTTTTTAGGCGTGTATTATAGAAGGGGTTCAATCTATACTGCCCATATTCCCACGAATCGCTGGGAGCGTATCTTTGTACTGCCAGACCCAGACCGTCATGAAATCGTAGGGGTAGGATTTGAACAGAGCGCCTACTTGCTGATTTGAACAAAAGTGCCTGTTTGCTGAGAAGATAGGCGCAATATAGCATGCAGTGGGGTATACCTCCTTCACCCTTCCCTTGGAGGTATGATTCCACCGGTACCAACAGATCCCGATATGATCGCTATCTACTGCGGCATGTAAAGCGCACAAATGGACAATAACAAAACAGTCAGGAGGTGTAAGATGATGCGATGCCGAATCAGCAGTTGGATTGTCAGCGTGCTTGTTGGAAGCGTCATCAGCGCGTCGCTGTGGGGGCAAATGCCTGACACCTCGGACCCCAAGCGACCCCCATTAGCCGACGAAAAACAGTGGTTCGCTGCGGAAAGCCTTTGCCAAAGCAGTGCCCTGCGTAAAGATCCTGCTCTACTTCCCAAAATTGAAGCGATTTTTCAATTCCGTTATGACACACGAACACAACACGGACTTACCGTGAACGCCTTGGTCGCCATTGGGCGCATCGGCGGTTCCGATGCACTCGCCCTGCTGGAACGCCTGGAAACCATCCTCCGCAAGCCCCATTTCTACTCTGGGGCTTACTATCGGGAGCAATATCTGCCTGTGATCAAGGCGCGTATCCAAGCCGATTTGGCGTTCCCCCAAGTGCGCAATAGCGAGCAGTGGCAGCAGAAAGTGGAGCTGTTTTTGCAAGAGGCGGAGTTGACCCGCGAGGCGCTGCCGGAGGCGTTGCATAAGCACCCGCCACGGGGCGACCCGATGGTCTATCCTTCACGGGGCGTGGTGGCAGTGCGGGCGCTATTGGAGTTGGCGAGCGAGGCGTATGCGAACGGGGTCAAAGAGGCGCTGCAGCTGTTTGAGGGGCTGGCGTTGGAGCGGGACTATCCCTTCAGTTCAAAGCAGAGGAATTACTGTGTCGGCATCGTCAGGGGTTGCGTGGGATCATTATTTTTGATTGGTAAGGTGACGCGGATATGGTTTTCGTCCTGTTTGCGATGTGGCAATCGTGCCCTTCAGGTTGTCCCGAAGACCTCAATGGTAGCAGGAGAGTCGATGATGCCGACCTGCTGATTGTGTGGCCTTTTTCGGTGAGTGGCGCAGACACGGCGGTGCAGCTGACCAACTTGCCAGTGGGAGTTTACACGGTGCGGGCGTTTCCCGCGTTGCCAGGTCGCTGGCTACGCGCAGGGGGTAAACTAATGGTGTGGAGAGCTGAACGATGACAAAACTGGTACTGATAAAGCTTGGAATTACAAGCAGCTTGACAACAATAGTGCTGGTCTATGGAGTGTCGCAAACAGCCCCTGAACAACACAAGCCAAAGACGCCTCCCAACAGGCTTGAATCGGCACAAGTATGGGAATATAACTCTTTCATTGCCCGTGCCCGCGCGATGGGGCTAACACGCGATAGAAAACAAGTCGCTTGGCTCATCGACCAGCTCAAAAACCCACCCCTTTTTGCTCTCAGCCATCACATCGGTCGACAGCCTTACATTGGACACTTCAGCACGCCGGACTTCCACTACAAAATTGCCATCCTAACCGCTTTGGGACGGATAGGTGATCTGCAAACGATACGCGAAATCGAAACCTTTCGCGCAAGCCTTGATTCGGTCTATGCAGAATTACTTAAGCCGTGGATCGATATTGCTATGGCGCGTATCCGAGCCGAGGCAGCCGTGCCACACCCGCGCTCTATGCCCGATTGGCAGCGAAAGCTGCAAGTCTTTCTGCAAGCGGTGGGACTATCGTCCTATGAGTATGTCGAATCGGTGCTGAGCGATCCACGACGCCTATCGGAACGAAGTGAAGCAGAGCGGCATGATTGGTATCTGGCTGCTGTAGCTCTGAACTACTTAGCCGATATGGCTTGTCGGGCGTATGCGAGTGGCGTTACGGAGGCGCCTCAGACGGTTGAAGCGTTGCTGTCTAAAGGAAACGCTTATAGCTGGGAATATGCGCCTGCCTTGCGTCTGCGCTTGTGTCGTATGACGACCGAAGAGCGGGTCAAATGGCTGTTTGAAACGATTATGAGCCATGAAATTGTGACCACGATGATTTGTTATGAGGTTCAAGCTTTTGCAGATGAGGGGGCTGTGGCTTGGGCATATCTACAAAAGCAGTTGTCTCCAAAGATGGGTGATGCATCGTGGTTGCCTACCTTGAGAGAGCAGCGGCTTTTGGGATGGCTGCTGAGCGCTTTTCCGCGCGAATGGACCGCTGAGGTAGTAGAGCAGCTAAAGCGGTATTCCTGCGAGGAGGTTCGGCAGTGGATTATCCGAGATGTGGAGAGTGGGTACAGATTGGGTTCACCGGATGTGTTTGCATCCGATTGGTAGGGCGCCAGAAAAGATCGGAGGGTTCCAATGATAGTGAAGGAACGACTTGGGTTGAGTCTCGCATTATCGCTGGCTCTTTGCTGCCTGCCAACGGGAGCCACCGCGCAAGCAGCGCCAGACGCACAAGTACCTTCAGCCCTGAAGAACCCCTCGATATTACGCGAAGATGTGCGGGAATATGACCAATTGGTTGCTACCATTCGGCAAGCAGGATTGAAAAAGCAGCGTACCCAAATTCAGACCTTGATAAGCGTGCTGCGCCCCGACATCCTGCAAGCAGCCCAGAGCGTCCCAACGGTACGCCGTGCCCGCTTCTATCTGCAAGCAGCCCCACTGCTCGCGCTGGCGCGAATTGGCGACCCCGCTGCTCTCCCAAAACTGCAGGAGGTAGAACGGCACCTCGACCCCTATTTCAAAGAGGAGCTACTTCCTGTTGTGAAAGCCCGCATTCAGGCAGAGAGCCGAATGCCCCGCCCGCGTACAACCGCGAGTGGCAAGAGAAGGTCCGTCATTTTTTGAAGCAAGCCGAGGTTTCCCTTAGCGAGTCGCCGAAAATCCTTGAACAATATTACAATTCATGTCAACAGTGGTCTCCCGATAATATTCTCTATGCGCCACGCACTGTATGGGCACTGCGGCAGTTAGCAGAGATGGCAACGGACGCCTATGCGCATGGTGTAAAAGACGCCTTTCAGGTTTTTGCGCCCATCGCAACGCATCTGCAGAAGGACTATGCCCTTTGGGTTCGCGTCCAACTTGGACAACGCACGGCTCCAGAACGCATTCAGTGGCTGGTGGATCAACTGGCAGAGAGAGGAATTGAGACCCTCGAGGATAGATACCTTATGCAAGCGCTTGTGGATTGCGGGGAGCAGGCTATCCCAGTTATTCATACCAAGCTGGAAACCCAGGTGGCATCCCAATCTATGAAGCGTGTTGGGATTGGTTTATTGCTGGAAGTGTTGGCTATCTTTGAGACGCCATCGGTCATCTCGATTTTAGAGCAGTTTGCAAAAATTGAAGATGGATATATTGCTCAAGAGGCGCGTGAGTATCTCCAGTGGCGATTGTCGGGGATACAACCGACCTTTGTAGCTTGGTGGTAAAGGGTATAATTCCCGCCATCGCTATGGCAAGGACAGTCGTGTTGGTCTATTCGGGCGGGCTAGACACCACCGTCTGCATCCCGCTGCTGCGTGA
>Ga0272447_1001834_pt1 | contig 12514 bp, 9 predicted proteins | sample YNPCB0133_FD_194589 | JGI IMG/M metagenome (GOLD analysis project Ga0272447, IMG submission 194589) | Hot spring microbial mat communities from Yellowstone National Park, WY, United States - YNP-CB-013-3 | ecosystem: Environmental > Aquatic > Thermal springs > Hot (42-90C) > Sediment | place... | reverse complement strand
CCTCCAGCCCCCTTCAGGGGGCTTGCGGACTGAGCCCGGGGCTTCAGCCCCGGGCGTTCGCTGCCGACCGCCCCGGCAGCGATGGTCGCGGCACCACCGCACCCTCTGGCGTCGCCCTGCCGGCCCTGCCGGGCCGGCGGGTCAGGCAGCGCCTGACCCCTACAAAATGGGGATACCGCCCCAGCGTCGCAGGCAGGTGCGGCACCGGTGATGCGTCCGCCCATTCATGTAGGGGCGAGGCGCTGCCTCGCCCGCCCGCGCCACCGGCGCGGCAATTCCGCAGCACGAACGGGCGCATCGCGATGGGAATGGCACATCCTCGATCGGCGACGGGACGATGACCGGCCCCCGCGGGCCGGACGGGTCAGGCACCGCCTGACCCCTACACGACGGGGGGTCGCGCACCGCCGATGTGTGGTTTGTACACGCCGGGACGGTGATGGACGACCCCTTTGTAGGGGCGAGGCGCCGCCTCGCCCGACCGCGCCGATAGGCGCGGCCAACCCCTGCGCCAGGTATCGGCGGCATCGGCGGTCCATCCGACACCGCGCCCATTACCCTACCCGGGGACTGCCGGCCCTGGCGGGCCGGCGGGTCAGGCACCGCCTGACCCCTACAACACGGGGCCGATCACCTGACCGGAGCCGGCCATGCGGCGCACCGGTGCTGGACCGCCCACCTGTGTCGGGGCGGGGCGCCGCGGTGCATTCCACCCACCCCCTGTCCGTTTCGGCGCCCCTCGTGCTGTGTCCTTCTATGGAAGGGAGGACGACGGATGCACGACGGCACACCGCTCGCCCCACCGATGCCACTAGACACACCGGCCCAGCCTGCCCCCGCAGCTGGTCCGCCGGACACCGCCCCACCCGCCGCGCTGCCCACGGCCAGCCCGCCAGCCAGCGCGCCAGCCGCACCTACCGCGCCGGACGCTCCGCCGCCGAGCGCACCCGACGCCGCAGAGACGGCGCCGCCGGCGAGCGGCGACCCGGCGGCAGCCGCTCCCGCGCCGCTGACGCCGGTACCGCTCGACGCACTGCGCGCACTGGTGCTGCGCGCCTACCCGGAGGCGCTCCCCGACCTGGTCACCGGCGAGACGCTGGAGGCGCTCCTGGCCAGCGCCGAGCGGGCCGTCGCGCTCCGGGTTCGCCTCCTGGCCGAGGCGCAGCGGGCAGTCCCGCCGGTCAGCGCCGGAGCACCGCGGCGCATCGCCGAGGCCGAGGCCGGGCGGCTCTCGCCGCTCGAGAAGATCGCCCGGGCGCTCGGGCGCGAGCGGAGCTGAGCCGTGGAAGTCGAACTGGCGGGACTCCCGCTCGTCGTCCTGCCAGGCACCTACCGGCGGGAGAGCGAGTCGCGCCGCCCGACCGGCCCGGTGCGCCTGGCCGTGCGCGGCTTCACCAGCGGTGGGCAGGCGCTCCAGCGCGCCGCCGACCGCTACTGGCAGGCGCTCGGTGCGCTGCCCGTCTGGGAGGGGCAGGGGCTGGCCGCCGGCCCCGCGCTCCGCGCGGTCGGCGCCCCGGCCAACTGGCCACTGGCGAGCCAGGCCTGGAGCGGGATCCTGGCGCCCGAGGTCCACTTGGTGGCGGGTAGCCGCCAGTGGCGACTGGCCGGCTCGCCGGGCGGTCCCTTTGCTGGCTTCGCCGAGGTGCGCACGCTGGCGGCGACGGTCAGCGACGCCTGCCAGATGGGGACGCGTCTCCTCCTGGCGCACGGCGCGGCGACCCAGGTCTCCAGCATCGACCTGGCGGCCGGGAGCTACACGACGGGCTTCTACCAGGCCACGGCGCGCCTCATCGCCACCGACGGCCAGGCCGGCTACCTCGTCCCCACCGCGACCGGCCAGGACGACCGGCTGCTCCGCTACACGGCGGCGACCACCTCCACGACCTTCCTGCTGGACGCGCCGGTACGGCGGCTCGCCAGTCATGCCGGCTTCGTCTGGGCGCTGACGCGGACCGCGCTCTGGCGACTCAAGGGGACGGCAGCGGAACTCCTCTTCACCCACCCGCCGCTCCTGGCCGAAGACGACGGCGCCTTCCTGGTCGGGCACGGCACCGCCCTCTACACCTGGCTGGCCGGTCGGGTGCACCGCGCCGACACCACCGGCACGGTGCGCGGCTGGACGCCGATCGGCCCGTCCGGACTGGCGACCCGCGGGGCAGCCAGCGCCGGCGGCTCCCTCTGGGTGACCGTGCAGGACGCGGCTAGCGGCCGCTGGCAACTCTGGGCCACCCCGGGCCGGCTGGCCAGCCTGCAGGGGCTCGCGCTCGACTGGGAGAAGGCCGAACCCTGGTACCTGGTCGAGGAGTGGGCGGATGCCGGCGCCGGCTGGCCGGTGGCAGCCGGCGGGCGACACCCCGACCTCGACCTCCTGCTGGGGCGCGCGGGCTCGAGCGGGCTCCTGGCCCTCCAGGCGCTGCCGCGACCCGGGTACCCGGGTCGGCGCGCCAGCTTCCAGGTGACCAGCGGCCTCCTGACCGCGCTGCCAGCTGCGCGCCTGCCCTGGCTGGGGGTGGGAGCCGCGCTGGCCTGGCTGGATGGGGGCGGCACGCCGGTCAGCGTCCAGCTGGGCTGGAGCCTGGATGCCGGGTCGAGCTGGAACTGGGGCCCGGCGCGGGCGGTCGGCGGAACACCGCGCGGCTTTCTGGTGCTCGAGGAGCGGTTCGCGCCGCCGCTCGAGGCGGCCGCGCTCCAGGTGCAGGTCGCGGTGAGCGGGGTGAGCGACTGGTCGCCGGCCGTCGTGGGGCTGTGGGGGCTGGGTGCGACCAGCGCGACCGGCGGGAGCGGGGCGAGCGAGAGCCAGTGGCTGCCGCGCCGGCGCTGGCGGCTGGCGGTGCAGCTCGGGCCGCTCCTGCCGCGGGCCGACGGCGCGCAAGACACCCGCGACCCGACGCTGTTGGCTGGGCTGCTCTGGGACGCCTGGCGGAGCGGCGCGCCGCTCGCCTTCCGCGACGTCGATGCACCGCCCGGTGCGACGGTGCTGGTGCACGTGGCGGCGCTGGAGGAGCGCCTCGGCGGGGTCTCCCCCGCCGAGGCCCGCCGCCTCGAGCTGGAGCTGGTCGAGGTGTAAAAACCGCGAGTTCCTCAGGGGGCCAAAACGAGCCCCGCTCGTCGCGAGCGGGGCTCGAGTGGAACACCTGCGAAGTTCCTAACGACACGTCAGAGCGAAGCGTTATCATGAACCCTTATGGCTCATGAATCTTGGATCGTGACCGTGATCGTCGAGCCAATCTGCGGCTCACCCGTGTCGGCATTACCGTTGCCATTGACGTCCCAATATGCTCTGACCGTGAATGTGTCATTACTCCCATCGTTGACATAGTGGCAAGCCCAAACATTTTGGTCAAATGGCACCGTATGGTTCACAGTCGCGCTGACCTTGTCGGTTCCGTCCGTGCTATTGCAGGCAGCAAAGGAACCATTCGCACGATCTCTGCTGACTGGGAAAGTGTCCGAAATTTCGAGAACCACTTTCAGGGCCGCAGTAAGCGGAGTGTCAGGACCCGCTGTGTCCACTCGAACAACACCATCCACACCCGTGTTCGTACCACCGGCATCTGCCTCTGGCACTTCGAACGGACTCGGCGTGCTCGTGAAGGTCGCATTGACCATGTACGTGATAGTGGTCACTATCGGCTCGCCCGAGCAGGCGCCGAACGGCGCAGAGACGTCGGCACAGGCAGTGACCACGTAGTACCCACCCGCCTGCCCAGTATCCGTGAACGTATAGACAACCGAAGCCTCACCCCGCGCGTTCGTCGCGACTGTTTGGGGGGCGGTTTGAGCAATAGTGCCACCGGTAACCGAGACCGTGAAAATGATGTTCTGGCCGACCACTGGGGATCCATCGAGAGTCAGCTTCGCGGTGACGCGCCGCTCATTCGCGTTGAGCGAGCCCGTGCCATCAGGATCGAGCCCAAGCACGCGCGTATCGCTCGCCGGTGTGATCGTCAGCACGTAGCCGCGAGGTGGCGTCGGCGTGGGGGTCGGTCCGACCGGCGTCGGTGTGGGGGTCGGGTACGGCGTGTAGGTCGGATACGGCGTGTAGGTCGGGTACGGCGTGTAGGTCGGGTACGGCGTGTAGGTCGGGTAGGGTGTCGCGGTGGGACCAACTCCGCCCGCCTGCAGGATGGCCAGGATCTCGCGCGAGACGTGGCCCTGGAGCACGCGGAACTGCGGCGGGTTGTTCGGGTGGAACTCGAGCCGCGAGCGCTCGAACCACTGCGTCCTCACCCCCAGCTCCGGCGCGTAGTACTCCTCGGTCAAGGGGTAGCCGTGGATCATCAGCCCGCCGGTGCGGTTCCAGTACGCGCGGAACTCGCCGCACAGGTTGTGCCGCGTCTCCGGGAAGTACTGGCAGTCGCCGCTCTGGGGCGCGGCCGGCGCGATGGCCGACTCCGGCGGCAGCTGCGGCATCTTGTGCCCGGCACCGACCCACTGCTGGGCGACAGTCGGGAGCGCCAGCGCCAGGACGAGGGCCAGCGTGATCAGCACCGTCGTCCCGCGCCGCGTCCCCGCCCAACGACGCAGGCGACTCAGCCGGCTGTCCCCGTCCGGTCGGAACGGTCGCGAGAATCTCATCGGTCACCTCCCATACTCGCGGCAACGCGCCCGGCCGACCGTCCACGCGCTCGCGTTGCCGTCCGTGTCCACCCCCTGTATAGCGGATAGGGTGCGCGCTGTCAAGATACTCCGCGTACGGTTGTACCTCCTTCCTCGTCTCTCCCGGGCGACCGGACGCCCGGCCGGAAGCACCCGGCGCCCATCGCGCCTCCTACCGGTACAACGTGCGAGGGTGGTGGATGGTTTCGGGGGTCTCGGGTCGCGCCGCCAGCCAGCTGGGCGGCGCGGCCCGGGTGTGGGGGACCGCGGCCACGGCGGTCGCTGGCCGGCGCGGTGCGGGGCAGCAGCCTGGGCAGCCCACCGACTGGCGCGGCGCACCACCGTGGGCGTTGGCCATCCGGCTGACACGGTTCCCCACCGCGCCCACGACGCCTTCCCGGCCCTGCCGGGCCGGCGGGTCAGGCACCGCCTGACCCCTACAAATGGGGGATACCGCCCCACCGTGGCAGGCAGGTGCGGCACCGGTGATGCCTCCGCCCATTCATGTAGGGGCGAGGCGCCGCCTCGCCCGCCCGCGCCAGAGGCGCGGCAACATCCGTGGCATGCATCGGACACGTCGCCGATCTGCCAGCCACTGTGCCGATCGCTGCACCTGGCGATTGACCGGCCCTGCCGGGCCGGCGGGTCAGGCAGCGCCTGACCCCTACCAACGGGGCCGGTCACCCGACCGGAGCCGGCCGCGCGGCGCACCGGTGCTGGACCGCCCACCTGTGTAGGGGCGAGGCGCTGCCTCGCCCGCCCGCGCCGGACGGCGCGGCAATCGATCGTGGCCGACACGTCTCGCCCGACACGCAGCGCCGATCAGCCGAGCGCCCGGATCCACGATCGCCCGGCCGTGAACGGCCGGGCTCAGTCCCCAAGCCGGCTGAAGCCGGCTGATCCACACGGCGCCTGCACCCAGCCGATCGACCCGGGCACCTGTGCGCCTCACAGCCCCCTTCAGGGGGCTTGCGGACTGAGCCCGGGGCTTCAGCCCCGGGCGTTCGCTGCCCACCGCCCCGGCAGCGAGGGTCGCGGCACCACCGCACCCTTTGGCGTCGGTCTGCCGGCCCTGCCGGGCCGGACGGGTCAGGCAGCGCCTGACCCCTACCAACGGGGCCGATCACCCAACCGGAGCCGGCCATGCAGCGCACCGGTGCTGGACTGCCCAACCTTGTAGGGGCGAGGCGCCGCCTCGCCCGCCCGCGCCAGGGGCGCGGCAACATCCGGGTCGCGCGCCAGGATGCGGCGATGATCGCGACCGACGTCGCACGCCGGTGGTGGTCTGCCGGCCCTGCCGGGCCGGCGGGTCAGGCAGCGCCTGACCCCTACCGGGCTGGGCGGTGATCAGCGCCCGACCGACGACGGCCAGAGGTTTCAGTCGAGTCCGTCGCACGAAGGAGGAGAACCAGATGGCACTGACCAAGGTGGAAGCCGCCAAGCTGACCGACGACATGCTGCTGCGCGGCGTCATCGAGACGATCGTCATGGAATCGCCGGTGCTCCAGCGCCTCCCCTTCATGGAGGTGGTCGGCACCGGGCTCACCTACAACCGCGAGGCGACGCTCCCGGCCGCTGCCTTCTACGAGGTCGGCGATACCTGGACGGAATCGACCCCCACCTTCACCCAGGTGACGACCGGGCTGAAGATCCTGGGTGGCGACGCCGACATCGATCACTTCCTCCTGCAGACCTACCGCGATCCCAACGAACTGGAGGCGATCGTCATCCAGAGCAAGGCCAAGGCGGTCGCGCACGCCTTCCTCGCCACCTTCTACACCGGTGACGCCAGCGCCGATCCCAAGCAGTTCGACGGCTTGCGCCGACTCGTCCCGGCCAGTCAGACCATCCAGCCCGGCCCCAACGGCGGGAGCCTGACGCTGGAGCTCTTGGACCAGCTGGTCGACCTGGTCAAGCCGGGCAAGCCGGACGCGCTCCTGATGTCCAAGCGCACGCGCCGCAAGCTGAGCCAGCTGCGCCGCCAGAGCGGGACCGTCCTGGAGAGCGATGTCGACCAGTTCGGTCAGCGCGTCCTCTTTTACGACGGCATCCCGGTGCTGGTCGACGACTTCGTGCCGGACAACGAGACGCTCGGGACCGGCACCGGCCTCTCCTCGATCTACGCCGTCAAGTGGGGGCCGAGCGGGCTGATGGGGCTGGAGAACGGCGGCATCGTGGTCGAGGAGGTGGGCGCGCTGGAGACCAAGAACGCGCGGCGCTGGCGCGTCCGCTGGTACTGCGGCCTGGCCCTCTTCTCGACGGTGGCGGTCGCCCGGCTGCAGGGGATCGCAGCCAACTAGCCGCGCGACGGGGCTGGGAATCGGCGAGCGGGGAGCGCCCGACCGGCAGCGCGCTCCCCCCCTCGCCGGCGCAGTCCCTGCCTCCTCGCGACCGCGTCCGGCCAGCGCGGCCGGGCGCGGCGCTGGGGCAGCTCGCGACCGGTCGCTGGCGGGCGCGCCGGCGTCCAGCGCGAGCGACGCGTCTTCATAGCGGACCGTTCGTTCGAGGGTGTTTCGCGGTCGGTGGAACCGGCGCGATCGAGCGGGAGGTGAGCGATGACCACGACCGGGAGCGGCGCGCTGCGCCTGCGCCGGTTGCTCGCCCGTCGGCGAGCGAGCCAGCTGGCCGAGCGGCCACGCACCGCCTACGAGCTCCTGACCCGCCAGATGGTCGAGCAGCTCGGGCGCGACCTGGCCGACCTGCGGCGGCGCGTCGACCAGCTGTTCACGACCGTCGTCGGCGCTATCCTGCTCGAGCTGCTGCTCCGCTTGTGGGGCTGAGCGCCCAGCTGCTGGCCGCAGGCATGCTGACCGCTGGCTCGACGCTCTCTCCTCGGTAGACCGCGCTCTGCCGCTCAGCGGCTCGGCCGCTCCTGCAGCGAGCCGGCGGAGCCTGGGGACGCGGGCAGGCCGCGGCTGGCGGAACCGGGGCATGCTCGCCGCGGGAGCGAGCGGGGAGTTGCCGAGGCAGAGCGACCGCGCAGCCAGTGCCAGGTGAACTGCGGAGCGAGCCCGCGACGGCGTCGAACCTGTTCGCCTGATCGCCAGCTGGCCTGGACGCGTGGCGCACGCCGCGACACGGGCTGCACGCGGCAAACCGCTGCTGCGCGACGGCGAAGGTCGGCGTCGCGCGACCGGCGACTGGGTGGCTGGAAGGTCCGTCGGCAGGCAGACAACAGTCCGTCCATCGTCCCCTTCCGCTGTCCGCCGGCTCGCATCGTCTGCGCGGCCGACGGTCCGAGAGACGGGGAGTTCGGCGCCAGCGCCGGTCGCAGCTGGCCAGCAGCGACCTCCGTGCGCCGGTCGAACGACGAGGTGACGGAGAACCACGCCGTCGTGCTGGAGCGGTCGCGGCGCGTCCACTCGGCGTGCCCAGCGCACGTCGCCGCCGACGGCATGACGCCAGCCTGACCGTCCGCGCCCAGCCTCGCCCGCGCGGTGCGCCGCCCCCTCTCCCCCACCGAGCGGGAGTCCGGGGGGTGAAGAGTGTCCAGCTGCGACCATGTGGGCTCGGGAGAGGTCGTCAGGCGGATCTACTGACGGCTCGACGAGCGTTTGCCCGGCTAGCGCGGCTGTCCGTGCGGTGACGCGCCCGGGAAGGCCTAAGCCGCCCGCCAGCGCGACCGGCGGGCTCCGGACGAGCCGCGTCCGCCCAGCCCTCCTGCGAGCCGGTCGACCGACCATCCGAAGAAGGAGGAGACGATGTCCGAGGAACTCCTGGTCACCGGCGTCCTGCCGCGCATCGATGCCGCACGCTTCGTCCAAATCCTGGCTGCGGTCGGCTCGCCGGCCGCCGCGGAGGCAGCGCAGGCCTGGGCAGCCGTCGCGGCCGAGGGGGTCGATCCCCTCTTCGCCCTGGCCGTCTTCTGGCACGAATCGCGCTGCGGGACGACCGGGCTGGTCGCCGCGCACGAGCTCCGCAACCCGGGCGCGACGCGGACCAGCCGGACCGGCGTGGGCGAGCCGGTCAGCGTGCCTGGCCGCGGCCGTTTCTGGCGCTATCCCTCCTGGACCGACGGGTTCCGGGACCTCGCGCGACGGCTGGTCGACCCCGGCTTCGTCTATCGCCAGCAGGGTGCCTGGAGCGTCGAGCGGATCGTCCCGCTCTGGGCGCCAGCAGCCGACGGCAACGATCCGGCACGCTATGTGGCCGCGGTGCGCGCCTTCATGGCGCAGCACGCCGGCGAGCCGGTCGCCGGTGTCCCCCTGCGTCTGGCCTGGTTGCCGCCCGGTGCCCCCAACCGGCCCGGCTTTCCGCTGCAGCCGGCCTGGATCACGATCCACGAGACGGCGAACGAAAGCCCCGGCGCCGACGCCGAGGCGCACCGCCGCTTCGTCCACGCCGGGGGTGGGCCGGAAGGGGTGAGCTTCCATTTCGTGGTGGACGACCGCGAGGCGGTGCAGCTCCTGCCGATCGTGGAGAACGGCTGGCACGCCGGGGACGGGCCGAGGGGTCCAGGAAACCGGACGAGCGTCGCGATCGAGCTCTGCGTGCATGCTGGCTCGGACTGGGCGCGCACCCAGGAGCACGGGGCACGTCTGGCCGCTGCCCTCTGTCGGGCGTTCGGGCTCCCGGCCGAGCGGGTCGTGCCTCACCAGCGCTGGAGCGGGAAGGGGTGCCCGCGTCGGTTGCTGGCGCAGGGGTTCGGGCGCTTCGCTGACCGGGTGGCCGAACAGCTGCGCGCCGCAGGACGGTTCTTCCCGCAGACCGGCTACACGCTCCGCGGCGACTTTTTGGCCTTCTGGGAAGCCCGCGGTGGACTGGAGCTCTTCGGCTACCCGCTGAGCGCCGAGCGGCGCGAGCGCTGCGAGGACGGCCACGAGCACTGGGTGCAGTGGTTCGAGCGCGCCTGCTTCGAGCGGCACGAGGAGCTGCCACCCGGCCGCCAGGTGCTGCTGCGCCGCCTGGGCGCGCTGGCCCTGGCGGGCAAGGAGGCACCGTGAGCGGACGCGAGCGCCGCCGTCCGGCCCTCCGGCCCGCGTCGACCGCACCAGCCGCGGAGACGGTGCCGCCGGAGCGGGCAGCGCTGGCCGAGCGGATCCTGGCCCTGCTGCGCACCGGCACGGCGGCAGGCGACCTGGAGCGGGAGATCGCCGCGCTGCGCCAGGTGCTGGGGGAAGTGCTCCTGGCCGAACCGGATCCCCGCCAGCTGGTGCGGCCTGTGGCGCGCCTGGTGGAGGTGGAAGTGCGAGCGCTGCGCGCCCAGCGTCTCCTGGTGGGTGAAAAGGGGAACGACCTGGCCGACCTCTTGGCGCAGCTGGCGCTCGAGCTGGGGATGACGGAGGAGGCCGCCGAGTGAGGGGCGGCCCGCTGCCAGGCTCCTCACCCCACCCGGGGGTCGCCGCCCCGCTGGGCTGGCCGGTCCGGCACCGCCTGACCCCTACCAGACGGGGGGTCGCGCATCACGGTGATGCCTCTGTCGCCGATGGGGGTGGGTCGTCCCACCTTGTAGGGGCGACGCGGTGCGTCGCCCGACCGCGCCGGTGGCGCGGCAAATGCAGGTCGCAGACCGGCCTGCGGCGATGATCGCGACCGACCACCGTCGCCCGCCGGTGGTGGGCTGCCGGCCCTGCCGGGCCGGCGGGTCAGGCACCGCCTGACCCCTACAAAACGGGGGATACCGCCCCACCGTGGCAGGCAGGTGCGGCACCGGTGATGCGTCCGCCCATTCATGTAGGGGCGAGGCGCTGCCTCGCCCGACCGCGCCACCGGCGCGGCCCAGCCACGTAGCCTGCATCGGGCACGTCGCCGATCCGCCCGCCACTGTGCCGATCGCCGCACCCGGCGATTGACCGGCCCTGCCGGGCCGGCGGGTCAGACACCGCCTGACCCCTACAAAATGGGGATACCGCCCCACCGTGGCAGGCAGGTGCGGCACCGGTGATGCGTCCGCCCATTCATGTAGGGGCGAGGCGCTGCCTCGCCCGCCGCGCCACCGGCGCGGTGATGCATCGTGGCCGACACGTCTCGCCCGACACGCAGCGCCGATCAGCCGAGCGCCCGTCTCCACGATCGCCCGGCCGTGACCGGCCGGGCTCAGTCCCCAAGCCGGCTGAAGCCGGCTGATCCCAACGGCGCCTGCACCCAGCCGATCGACCCGGGCGCCTGGGCGCCGCACAGCCCCCTTCAGGGGGCTTGCGGACTGAGCCCGGGGCTTCAGCCCCGGGCGTTCGAGGCCGACCGCCCCGGCAGCGAGGGTCGAGGCACCACTGCACCCCTAGGCGTCGATCGGCCGGCCCTACCGGGCCGGCGGGTCAGGCACCGCCTGACCCCTACCGGACGGGAATATCGCCGCACCGTGGCAGGCGCGTGCCGCACCTGCGACATCCGCCCGACCAGGTCGGGGCGGGGCAGCGCCCCGCCCGCGCGGTGCTGGCAACGGTACGGCGACAACCAGCGGTCGGGGGTCGCTGGTCCAGCGGCACCCCGCTGCGCGACGAGTAGGAGGTGTTCCATGACGCTGACGCTCGAGGCAGCGCGCGCTGCGCTGCGCCGCCTCGCCGCCGACCAGGCAACACCGCCCGCCTCATCAGACGAGGACCTGGACACGGCGCTCGCCGTCGGGCTGGCCCAGCTCGACCAGCTGGCACCGTCCACCGCGGTGGTCCGGCTGGCCGCGGGCGGCACCGACCGGCTTCCGCTCCCGAGCGGGGTGCAGCGCGTTCTGGCCGTGCTGCACGCTGGCCAGCCGCTCGCCGGGTGGTCGGTCTGGGCTGGCGAGTTGGTCTTCGCCGAGCCGGTGAGCGGCAGTCTGGAGCTGCGCTGCTGGCAGCGCCGCACGCTGCCGGCTGCCGCCAGCGATCCCCTGCCGCTCAGCGGGCCGGCCGAGGAGACCTTTCTGCTAGCCGCCGCTGTCGAAGCGCTGCTCGTCCAGGCGCTGGCCCGGCAGGGTCGCCACCAGGGGCCGGTCGGGCCACTCGTCGCCGCGCTCGAGCAGGCGCGGGCCCAGCGCGAGCGGGCAGCCCGCGCCCTGCCGCGTGTCCTGTGCAGCCGGTCGCTGCGGTAGGGCGACGCGCCGCTCAGGGGTCCGGCAGCGCCTGCCCCTACCGGACAGGGATCGTCGGCTGCCCAGGCGAGCGACCACACGCCCCCGCGGGGGCGGCACCCTTCCTGGTGGGAGCGACGCGCTGCCTCGCCCGCTGCGCACCAGCGCGGCACCGTGCGGTAACGCGTCCTGGTGGCGGCAACGCTCCCCGGACCGTGGCCATCCGCACGACGCGTGGTGATGGCCGGCCCTCCGGGCCGGCGGGTCAGGCAGCGCCTGACCCCTACAGGACGGGGGGTCGCGCATCACGGTGATGCCTCTGTCGCCGATCGGGGATGGGTCGTCCCACCTTGTAGGGGCGAGGCGCCGCCTCGCCCGACCGCGCCACCGGCGCGGCAATCGATCGTGGCCGACACGTCCCGCACGACACGCAGCGCCGATCAGCCGAGCGCCCATATCCACGATCGCCCAGCCGTGAACGGCCGGGCTCAGTCCCCAAGCCGGCTGAAGCCGGCTGATCCACACGGCGCCCGCACCCAGCCGATCGACCCGGGCGCCTGTGCGCCGCACAGCCCCCTTCAGGGGGCTTGCGGACTGAGCCCGGGGCTTCAGCCCCGGGCGTTCGCTGCCGACCGCCCCGCCAGCGATGGTCGCGGCACCACCGCACCCTTCGGCGTCGGTCTGCCGGCCCTGCCGGGCCGGCGGGTCAGGCAGCGCCTGACCCCTACCGGGTGGGGCCGGTGGCACCGACTTCGAGCGAGTGTCCGCCGCACCGGCGATGCGCTGACCTGCCCCTGTCGGGGCGACGCGCCAGCTCGCCCACTGGGCTGGGAACCCGGGAACCGGCTGTGCGCTCTGCTCCCGCGGTACTCGGAACGGCCCAGCCGCCGAGCGTGTGGCCGCGTCCACACCGTGAGGACGATCTCCCCA
>Ga0272447_1001833_pt1 | contig 12528 bp, 6 predicted proteins | sample YNPCB0133_FD_194589 | JGI IMG/M metagenome (GOLD analysis project Ga0272447, IMG submission 194589) | Hot spring microbial mat communities from Yellowstone National Park, WY, United States - YNP-CB-013-3 | ecosystem: Environmental > Aquatic > Thermal springs > Hot (42-90C) > Sediment | place... | reverse complement strand
CCGCGGCGGAGGCGGTACACATACGCCAGCACTTCAGCGACCGCTTGATAGAGCGCAACGGGAATCTCCTGTCCTACCTCCACCTGCGTATAGAGGCTGCGAGCGAGCGGCGGGTTCGGCACGATGGGCACATGCCAGCGCAGGGCTTCCTCCCGAATGCGCTCAGCCAGCCAGCCCCGCCCCTTCGCCATCACGCGCGGCGCCCGCATGCTCGCCCGATCATAGCGCAACGCCACCGCATAAGTCACGGGGTTCGTGATGACCACATCGGCACGGCGCACATCCTGAATCATGCGGGCACGCGCAATCTGTTGCATCCGCTGCCGCTGCCGCACCCGTATATGGGGGTCGCCCTCCGTCTGGCGGAACTCCTCTTTGAGTTCATAGCGCGACATGCGAAGGCTCTTTTCGAACTCCCACCGCTGATAGAGATAGTCCAGCAGCGCTAAAAAGAGCCAGAGGATGCCCACACGCACCCCCACCAGATAGAGCGTGTTGCCAATCGGCGCCAGTGCGTCGGGCAGCGGCATGCGAGCGGTCGCCATCAGCTCGTCCAGCTCGCTTTGCAGCGTGCGCCACGCCACAAAGGCGATCAGCCCGAACTTGAGCAGCGCCTTGAGCAGCTCCACCAACGCCCGCAGCGAAAAGAGCCGCTGGAAGCCCTTGACGGGATCGATGCGGTTCAAATCGGGCTGCAAAGGATAGGGCGATAGGGTAAAGCCGACCTGGATGAGGTTGACGACGAAAGCCGTCAGCAGCGCCAGCCCCATAATGGGTGTGAGCAACGCGAGCGCGCTCCACAGCACCGCTTCCGAAGGGCGCAGCGTGCCTGCCGCCATCAAGCCGTGCTGCACCGTCAGCAGCAGCTGCTCACCGCTCCAGCGCAACACCAGCGGCATCACCAGCACGAACGCCAAAAAGATGCAGGCGGCGTTCACCTCCGCGGAGCGTGCAACCTGACCCTTGCGTCGCGCCTCCTGCCGCTTGCGCGGCGTCGCCTGCTCCGTGCGCTCCTCGTCCGCCATCTAACCCGCATTATCGGCACGATGAGGTATACTTCTTTTTGGTGAACGGTGGTGCCACGCTATAAAATCCTGACCTGGGGCTGCCAGATGAATGAGGAAGACTCCGAGCAGATGGCGCTCTACCTGCAGGAACGGGGCTATCAGCCTGCCGAGCGGGTGGAGGACGCCGATGTGATTCTGCTCAACACCTGCTCAGTGCGCCGCAAGCCCGAAGAGAAGGTGTTCAGCACGCTGGGGCAGCTGCGCAAACTCAAGCTGCGCAAGCCGAACCTGGTGATTGGGGTGTGTGGCTGTATGGCGCAACTGCGTGCCGAGGAGATTAAACGCCGTGCCCCCCATGTGGATATGATTGTCGGCACCGCCCATGTGTCCCAAGTGGGCAACCTGCTGGAGGAGGTGCTGCAGCGACGCCGACTCGCCATGCGTCTGGAACTGCCCGAACGCAAGGGCGCCATCGTGACGGACATCCCACAGCGCAAAATCGAGCGCGCCCCCAAACTCAAAGCCTATGTGCCCATTCAGTACGGCTGCGATAAGTTCTGCACCTTTTGCATCGTGCCCATTACGCGCGGGCGCGAGCGCAGCCGACCCACGCAGGACATTCTGGACGAAATCAAACGGCTGGCGGACTTGGGCACAAAAGAGGTGATTCTCTTGGGGCAGACGGTCAACTCCTACGGCAAGAACCTGCTGGAGGGGCGCGTGCCCTTCGCACGACTGCTGCAACTTATCAACGACATTCCGGGCATCGAGCGCATCCGCTTCACCTCGCCCTATCCCCGTGATTTTCGCGATGACCTCATTAACGCAATCGCCGAGCTGCCCAAAGTGATGGAGCATGTGCATCTGCCGCTCCAATCGGGTGATAATGCGATTCTCAAGGCGATGCGGCGGCTCTACACCGTGGAGCAGTTCGAGGAGATTGTCCACAAGCTGCGGGAGCGCGTGCCGAATATCGCCATCACCACCGATATTATTGTGGGCTTTCCGGGCGAGACGGAGGAGCAGTTCGAGCAGACGCTGCAGGTGGTGGAGCGCATCCGCTTCGACGGCGCCTTTATGTTTGCGTTTAGCCCACGCCCCGGCACGCCCGCCGCTCAGATGGAGAACCAGATTCCACGCGCCATCAAGCAGCAGCGGCTGCAACGGCTCATCGAGCTGCAGAATCGCATCACCTGTGAAATTAACGCCTCGCAGGTGGGGCGCGTGTTCGAAGTGTTGGTGGAGGGTCCCAGCCAGAAGGACCCCACGAAGCTGGCGGGCTTCACCCGCGAGAACAAGATGATGCACTTTGTGGGCGGGCGCCAGCTGATGGGGCAGCTGGCGCCGGTTCGCGCGGAGGAAGCCCACCTGTGGGGCTTTTACGGCACTCTAATAGCACCGTCCGAAGTTGAACAGCACAATCAGCAGGTCGCTGTCGTTCACCGCGCCGTCGCCGTTTAAGTCCTCGGGTAGATCCGCCCCGCTCTGTCCGAAGGCGAACAGTACCTGCAGGAGGTCGGTATCATTCACGCAACCGTCGTTGTTCACATCACCCTGCAGGATAAGCTCCACCCACTGCGAGCGGGTGAACTGATAGAGCAGGCGTGGGTTGGGTAGCTCATAGTCGATGCCACTGGTCGCATAGTAATCGATAGAGCGCACCTGAGCATTGACGCGGGTGAAGTCGAACTCCTGGCAGAGGGCGTAGAACTCGCCGTTGAGCCAGTTGCCGCTGTCGCCCCCATACGGCACGGCGGTCAGATTAAAGGTGCGATCGCAGAGCGGCTCTACGAAGAACGGTCGGCGCGTCAATTGGGCGGTCAGCTTACCCCAGATACGCTTGATTTTGACGCTGACGCCCTCCACCGTGATGCAGAGGTCGGGGCGCACATCTGTTGACCACTCCACCACATCGTCGCTGAGGGCGCGACCCGCCAGCACGACTGTGATGTCATAAGGCAAGCCGAAATCGCGCAGGTTGAGCGCGATATCGAGCGTGCCGGGCTGCTTGGGGATGCATGTAGGTGGAGCCTGCTCATCGGAGACCGAGCCACTCCCGCTGATGGCGCCCGAATAGCTGTAGGTCAGCCCACGCAGGTCGAAGTAGATGCGATCCGCTGCGCGCAGGTCATCTACCAGGCGTGGCGGCGTAGGCGGCATCGGCTGACCGTTCTGGTCAAACGGCAAGTGGCGCAGCGTCGCATTCAGGTCGAAACTCACGATGGAGCCGCGCGGCAGGTCGCCGAGCGGTATCGTCACGCTGTCGCCATAGGCAGGGATGGCGCGATCCACCGTGCCGTCCAAGGATGCCCAATCCAGTGTGTGCGTCGCCGCCCTGCTATAACCCGTCGGCTCGCCATTAATGCGCACCATCATGGCTGCCTCCAGCTTGACTTGATCGCGGAACGGCGAGGGACGGTCTTCAGTCGCATATTGATCCAGCGCAACGACCCGTTTTAGCCCCTGCACCCATGGGCGGCGCACCTGATAGGAACCGAACTGCACCGCCATATAGAGATTGGGCGTCTGACCCGGGTCAATCTGGATGCCGGGGCGGTTGGGCAACAAGTCCAGTCCGCCTAAATCGGTCCAACTGGGCGCGGTATAGGTAGAGAGCGTGGGGGTGGGAGCATTCGCAGCGTAGACACTCACCACCACCCGGCGCTCCTGCCAGCTGAAATACTGCTCGTTCCACATGCGAATGCGGAACAGGTCGTTGCTGCTCCAGGTACGCCCGAGCTGAGCCGCTTCGTACACGGGTGGGGCTTTATAGCCGTCGCGAATCCAGTACTCGGCGCGGTCGCCGCCGTTGCCTTCCCAGCCGCTCCAGAGTATCGCCACACGCCCGAACGGATCACCGCCATCAATCACGCGAAGATTGCGAATATAAGCATGTCGGGCAAAGCGAGGCGGTACATTCTCATGCCCCCGTAGCTGACCCCATTGGAACGAGTTCAGTCCACTGCCGATCAGCGCGTCGAAACGAGTGCCGCTATCCGTGCGCACATCCCAGCCTTCGAGCCGCTGCCCAAAGGCGCATGCCGACACTACAAGCGTCATTGCGAGCAAGTGCCATCTTCGCATGGTACATACCTCCTCTTTGCTTGGTATCGTCTGAACCGTCGGACTCGTCTGACGGGTCGGACAGTTTAATGATACACCATGTGCCGTGCGGTTCTTGCTTTTAGTCACCCTCTCTGCGGCGGCGGGCGAGAAATCGGAGGAGGAACCATGTCATCAATCCACCCACGATGCTGCCCGTCAGATAGGCAAGGAAGCAGTATGGCGCATGCGCTGTCAGAATAGCCATTCCGAGCCAGGCGGTCAGCAGCGCCACCAAAGCCAGTGTCAACAGTGTAGCCCGCCAGGCGGAGCGTACCGCGCGCCGATTAAGCCGATTCAGCTGCTCGAAATCGGCGTCGCCCTCCTGTAGGTAGCGCACCATCTGGCGCGCCTCCTCCACCAGCAGCTCCGCATCCAGCTCCTGCAAGGTGCGCCCGCGCTGCAGAATCTGGAACTCCACATCCACCAAGGTCTGGCTCCCCCAGGGGTGCGTGCGTGCCAAGATACGCGTCCAAATCCAGCGGGGCGCCGCGCTGACCAGCCCACGCAGGAACGATCCCCGCTGCATCAAAAGCTCTGGCTCGCCTTGCAGGCACTCGTAGCCAATCGCCTCGAAATAGTCTTGCAATCGCTGCCGCGCCTGCTGGTCATCATAAGCGACCGCACCAGACCACCGAAACCTCATCGGACAGGTTCCTCCACGCGCTTTGGGCGAGCGCGTCGCCGCGATGTGAGCTGAACCGAATGGTTGCGCCGAGCAGCGGGCACCTTGCGCACCTGATGGCAGTTGCGGCAACGCGCCTCGTAATGGTCTGCAGCCCCAATTAGGATGGTCGGCTCGTCCCACGCCGCCGGACGCCCATCCACCAGACGCTGCGTGTGGCTGGCAGGGCGACCACACACCACGCAGATGGCGCGCAGCTTAATCACCTCATCCGCCAGCGCCATCAGGGTCGGCATAATGCCAAACGGCTGCCGCCGAAAATCCTGATCCAGCCCCGCCACAATCACGCTCTTGCCGCTATCTGCCAACTGCACGCATAAATCGATCAAACCCTCGTCGAAGAACTGTGCCTCCTCAACGGCAATTAGGTCGGTATCGGGTTCAATCAGGCGGGCTAACTCCTGACTGTTGCGCACGGGCACGGCTGAAAGTTGCACGCCGTTGTGCGTGGCGATGGCAGCGCGGTCGAAGCGGTCGTCCAGCGCGTGCTTGAACACTTGCACCTTCTTGCGGGCATACATCGCACGGCGCACCAAGCGAATCAGCTCCTCCGATTTGCCTGCAAACATGCTGCCGCAGATGACCGTCAGCTGTCCCAGCGGTTTCATAGCGACCCCATAGAGAATTCGTGCCGCTGGCTTCGATTCCTGTTCGGGCAGGACATGATACAAAGGATACGAATCAGCAGTACGATGGCGATGGGCAGGCTGATAGGCGGGGTGGACGAGGCGGGGCGCGGTCCGCTCGCGGGACCTGTGGTTGCCGCCTGCGTGATATTGCCCGCTGCCCGACCCCTTCCCCAAGAGACTCCCCTTCTGGATAGCAAACTCCTCAAAGAGACAGCACGGGAGCAGCTGTTTGAGTTGATTCGGCGCATCGCCGTTGCATGGGCGGTCGGCATCGCCACCCCACGCGAGATTGAGCAGCTGAACATTCACCGCGCCAGCCTGTTAGCGATGCGCCGTGCAGTGGAGCGTCTGCCCATCCTGCCGGAGTGGCTGCTCATCGATGGGCGACACGCCATTCCGGGCTGCCCGCTGCGTCAGCAGGCGATAATTGACGGCGATGCGAAGGAGGAGGTGATAGCGGCAGCCTCCATTGTGGCGAAGGTGGTGCGCGACCGGCTAATGCGCGAATATGATAGCCTCTATCCGGGCTACGGCTTCGCCCAGCACAAAGGCTACGCCACGCCCTTTCACATCCAGCAACTCCAGCGCCTCGGTCCCTGCCCCCTCCACCGCCGCACCTACCAGCCAGTGGCAAGCCTGTCTCACACCCAAGCGCGAACAAGTATAATACAGGGGGATGACAATGAGTAGCCTGGGTAAGTTCCAGCAGCTTTTGCGGCAACTCTTTCAGTTCGACTGTGCCGACCTCGACTTCGGCATCTACCGCATCCTCAACTACAAGCGCCAGCAGGTGGAGGAATTCATCACCCGCCGCCTGCCCCAAATCGTGGACGAAGCCTTTAAAGCCTACGCCGAAGCCGAGAAGGAAGAGTTGGAGCAGGAGATTGAGCGGAAACGGCAAGATATTCTCACAAACATAGGCGAAGACGCCTTTGACCAGCGTGGGCAATTGCAGCCGAAGTATCGCGAAGCCAATGTGGTCAAGGAATACCTCGCTTTGCAGGAAAAGAGAGAGCAATACCAGGTCCATGAGGACCTAAAAACCCGCGTCTACAACGACCTCTACACCTTCTTCTCCCGCTACTACGAGGACGGCGACTTCATCGCCAAACGGCGCTACGGACGCCACGAACCCTACGCCATTCCCTACAGCGGGGAGGAAGTCATGCTCCACTGGGCGACCAGAGACCAGTATTACATCAAGACGGGCGAACGCTTCAAAAACTACCGATTCACCGCCGCCGACTACACCGTCGCTTTTGAACTGCGCAACGCCACAACCGAGCAAAACAACAACAAGGGCGACAAGCGATACTTCGTCCTGGCAAGCAGTGAACCGGTGGCGTGGGACGCAACCACAAAAACGCTCACCGTCTACTTCGAATACCGCCCCCTGAACGACGCCGAACAAGAGCAATACGGCAAAAAAGAACAGCAAAAGCCGCAAGACAAACTGAATGAAGACGCTGCCCAAGCCATCTTGGAGCGGGTCCAAGACCCCACCTTGAAAGCCTTCCTGGCAAAACCCGAAACAAGCGATGGGCAAAGCCTGCTGCTGAAACACTTAACACGCTTCACCCGCAAAAACACCAGCGACTTCTTCATCCACAAAGACCTGCGGGGCTTCCTGCAGCGCGAACTGGACCTCTTCATCAAGAGCGAATGCCTGCTTTTGGACGAACTGCTATCGCAAGACGCAAACCTGACGCACCAGCACATCCAGCGCGGGCGCGTCGTGCGCGACATTGGGCACAAAATCATCGACTTCCTGGCGCAGGTGGAAGACTTCCAGAAAAGGTTGTTTGAGAAAAAGAAATTCGTCATCGAGACACACTATTGCCTGACGCTGGATAGGATCGAGGACGACGAGACACGCTCCTGGCTCATAGAGCAGATTATTGAGAACGATGCGCAGTGGGATGAGTGGGTGCAGCTCTTCGCCATAGACAAGCTGGAAGACCCCCCTCTCCCCTTCGGGGAGAGGGTGAAGGGTGAGGGGCAAACACAAATCAAATCTCGAACGAAGGAAGAGCGTAGCGCTCTCATCAAACAATTTGCGCGTGAGATGCGACATGCTCCCACCGATGCGGAACAGCGCCTTTGGTATTTCCTCCGCGATCGGCGCCTGGGCGGGTACAAATTCCGCCGCCAACACCCCGTGGGAAACTACATCGCCGACTTCGCCTGCATCGAGGGACGGTTAATCGTGGAACTCGATGGGGGGCAACACGCCGAGCTTTTCCAACAGGAGAAAGACGAAGCCAAAACTGCTTTTTTCACAGAACGAGGATTTCGCGTATTGCGCTTCTGGAATCACCAGGTGTTGAACGACACGCAAGCCGTCTTAGAGGAAATCTTGCGGGTATTGGAAGAGTCCCCTCACCCCAACCCTCTCCCCAAGGGGGAGAGGGAGATGGCTCACCCCAACCCTCTCCCCAAAGGGGAGAGGGAGATGGCTCACCCCAACCCTCTCCCCAAAGGGGAGAGGAGGATGGCTTTCCTCAAGGCGCATCCCTACTTGGTGATCGACACCCGCCACTTCCCAGAGGAGTTCAAGTGGCGACTGCTGGCGTCCTTTGACGACTTGGACGATGCCTTGGACGGCATCCTCATCAAAAGCGAAAACTTCCAAGCGCTCAACCTCTTGCTGGAAAGGTATCGGGGGAAAGTCAAATGCATCTACATCGACCCGCCCTACAACACAGGTAGCGACGAGTTCCTCTACAAAGATGGCTATCGACACTCGTCGTGGCTCAGCATGATGGCGGATCGGTTGGAGTTGGCAAAACAATTCATGGCTGATGATGGGAGCATATATTTCCAAATAGATTGGAACGAGGACTTTCGTCTGAGAGAACTCATGAACATGATCTTCGGCGAAGAACAATTCAGAAACAAAATCATCTGGTACTACACCAATAAAATTCCAGACACGCGGAAGCGTTTGTTCACCAATGCTACGGACTACCTGCTATTCTATGCCAAAACAGAGCTAAACCAGTTCATCCCACTCACTGAGCCACGCGAGGTCCCCATAAAAGTGTCAAAAATGCGCAAAGAAAAGGGGAAAAAGATTTATGAGAAGGACGAACAAGGTAAGGGGATTTACATTGAACGATCAGAACGGGTTATGGACAATGTTTGGCGCATTCCTTTGCTTCATGCTCATCCTGAGATGGTGAACTTCTCTACCCAAAAACCCGAGGAAATTGCTCGCAGAGTTTTTGCGTCTTCAACCCTGGAGCGTGAACTTGTGTTGGACTTTTTCTTGGGCAGTGGAACGGCGGCGTCCGTAGCCACCAAGATGAATCGCAAATGGATAGGCGTAGAAATGGGCGACTTCTTTGATACTGTAGTGTTGAATCGCCTGAAACGAGTTTTGGCAGGAGAGCAGACTGGTATCTCACAGAGCGTTGGTTGGAAAGGTGGCGGCTTCTTCAAATACCTCTACATTGAGCAATATGAGGACACGCTGAACAACTTGGAGTTGCCGCGGGCGCGGGAGGGGCAGTTGGCGTTGGAGCGGTTTGGCGACGAATATTTGCTGCGCTACATGCTGGACTTTGAGACGCAGGGCAGCCCTTGCCTGCTCAACTTGGAGCAGTTCAAAGACCCCTTCGCCTACAAACTCAAGGTGCAGGAAGGCGACGAAATCCAAGAGCGCGTGGTGGACTTGGTGGAGACCTTCAACTACCTGCTGGGCATCCATGTGAAGAAGATGCGTCAGTTTCAGCACAACGGGCGTTTGTATCGAGCAGTGCTGGGCGAGAAGGAGGGCAAGCGAATCGTTGTTGTATGGCGTTCAGTGGTTGATTTGGAGGACAACCCAGAAGCCCTGCAGCAGGACCAGCAATTTATCGAGGGCACAGTGCTGCCCGCCTTGCTCGGCAAGGGCAAGAAGCCTGACCGACTGCTTGTCAACGGGATTTGCTATGCGCAAGGGGCGGAGCCTATCGAACCCGAATTCAAGCGGCTGATGTGGAAGGAGGGCAAAGATGGGCAGGAAGCCTAAGAGTGTCCGCGCTACCATCAGCACCAGTTCGTTGCCGTTGCTTCAGCAGCGGCTTCTCCTGAACCGCTTCCTCTGCCAGCAGTTGGGATGCAAGCACTTCAGAGAGTTGCGGGAGAAGTTGCGCGACCAGCGAGAAGAGTGGAGTGAGGATGGGCACAGCCACTTTTTCCATGTGCTGCGGGGCATCGGCGGCTTGAAGATTTCAGCAGACAAACTGGCGGAATATGACCTGCGCATCAAGGCGTATGGGGAGCGGATGAATCGCTTTCGTCAGCCTACCGTGCAACTGAAGTATTTCCAGTATCTCGCCGTGCTCTTCACCGAGATTTACCTTGACCGCCTGTTCAACGAGCGTGCGCAACTCCTCGCCGACCTAAACGAATTCCGACGAACAACGGGCTGGGAGATGCCGACCGAGTTCACCGAGGGCGACTTGAGCAAGATTGCCTTCTGGATGGCGACGGGTTCAGGCAAGACGCTCATCATGCACATCAACCTGTGGCAGTATCTGCATTACAGCGCGGGCAAGGCACGGCACACCAACATCTTGCTCATCACACCCAACGAGGGTCTATCGCGCCAGCACTTGGAGGAATTTCGCAAAAGCGGTATTTCCGCAAAGCACTATGGCTCATCGGAAGGTAACCCAATTGGGTTGCTTACCGACGAAGCGACGGTGACGGTCATTGAAATCACCAAACTGACCGAAAGCAAGCGCGGGGGCGGGTTGAGCGTGGAAGTGGATGCCTTCGGTCTGAACAACCTGCTGTTTGTGGATGAGGGGCATCGGGGTGCCAGTGGTGAGGTGTGGCGCCAGCTGCGGGCGAAACTTGCCGAACGGGGCTTCACCTTCGAATACAGCGCCACCTTCGGGCAGATTGTCAACGGCGCCACCCCCGGCAAACGCCGTGACCTGCTGGAGGAGTATGCCAAATCGATCCTGTTCGACTACTCCTATCCGCACTTTTACGCCGATGGCTACGGCAAGGACTACTTCATCCTCAACCTAAGAGACGAAACCAACGGCTTCAACGAATGGATAGTGCTGGGCAATTTGCTCTCCTTCTATGAGCAGTGCCTGATTTACAACGAGCAGGGCGAGGCGTTGCGCCCCTACAACTTGGAAAAGCCCTTGTGGGTGTTCGTGGGGCACAGCGTCACAGGGGGCAACAGCAAAGAAGACAAGGAAAGCCTGACCGATGTGCAAGCGATTGTCGGTTTCTTTGCCGACTTTCTGAATCTGGAAAAGAGGAAGCTATGGAGAGATCGCATAAAGCAGTTGCTCGAGGGTCAATCGGGGCTGAAGGACCCCAGCGGTGAAGACCTGTTCAAAACGCTTTTCAGCCACTTGAGAAGGCTGGGTCGGACGGAAGATGCGATTTACGACGGGATTGTGCAGCGGGTGTTCCATGCCAAAGCGGGGGAGACCCTGCGGGCGGTGGAGTTGAAAGCGGCGGCGGGCGAGATTGGGTTGCGGGCAGGTGCGGACACCCCCTACTTCGGTGTCATCAACATCGGCGATGTGGCGGGATTGATGAAGCGGCTAAAAGAGCAAGGCATCCCGTGCGAAGAGGAGAACATCAGCGGCTCGCTGTTTGACCGCATTAATGACCCTGAATCGCTCGTGAACATCCTGATCGGCTCGCGCAAGTTCATGGAGGGGTGGGATAGTTTCCGCGTCGCCAGCATGGGGCTGATGAACATCGGCAAAGGGGAAGGGTCGCAAATCATTCAGCTATTTGGGCGGGGTGTGCGGTTATGGGGCAAGGGGCGGTCGCTTAAACGCAGTCATGCACTCGAAGCCAACGGCGCACCACCCCATATCGGGTTGCTGGAGACTCTGAATGTTTTCGGCATCCGTGCCAACTACATGGCACAATTCCGTGAGTATCTCAAGCAGGAAGGCGTGACGGAATTTGAGGAAGTTATCATCCCCGTGCAGGTGCAGGAAGATTTCCTCCAACGGGGATTGCAAGTGCTGCGCCTGCCCAACGGCAAAGCGTTTGAGGAGCAGGAAGGAGTGGTGTTGGGCTTGGATGAAGAAAATATCACGCTGGACTTGCGCCCGCAGTTGGAAGTAGCGCAGTCGGACAAAGGCGACGAAACAGTGGGAAAGGCGGGCGGCACAAATAAAGCCGAAGCGTTAAAAGAGCTGGCGCCGTTATTGAATTGGCAACGCATCTATTTTGACCTGCTGGAATTCAGGCGGGTGAAGGGACTGTATAACCTGAGTTTCACCTTAGACACGCTGCGGGAGATTCTGGAGAAGGGCAACTACACCGTGTTGTGTTCCGACGACCAGTTGTCCCCCCGTCGCTTCACCGATTTGCGACGGGCAGAAGAGGTCGCCGTTAGTGTGCTGCGGAAATACATCACCGCCTTTTATGACCGACAGCGGAGGGAATGGGAGCGCGAGAATCTGCAGCTGGTGCCCCTTACCCGTGACGATCCAACCCTGAAATGGAACGAGCGGGATGGCAAACCTTACTACACGCTCAAAATCGCCAGAGAGCGTCAAGATTTTCTGGCTGAAGTCAGAAAATTAGTGGAGCAAGCCGACAAACTCTACCGGCAAGATGTGGCGAACTTCCCCAACATCCACTTTGACCGCCACCTGTATCGACCGTTGTTATTGGCGCATCACCAGATTGATGCCATGACGCCCCCTGGCTTGAACAAAGGGGAGGAGAAGTTTGTCCGCGACCTGCGAAAGTATTTGCAGAAAAACAGTGCGCAGCTTCAGGGCAAGGAAATCTTCCTGCTGCGTAACCTGACACGGGGCAAGGGCATCGGCTTCTTTGATGCCAAGAGCGGGGAGGCGTTTTATCCCGACTTCATCCTTTGGGTGATAGAGGGCAACGAACAGCGGATTGCTTTCATAGACCCGCATGGGTTGCGGATGGCGCGAGGCGGATTCAACGACCCCAAAATCTGCCTGCACAAGGAGTTAGAGCAATTAAGTCAGCGTCTTCGCCCTACGGATGGCAAGTGGTGTGTCTACTTGACCTCTTTCATTCTTTCCACAAGCCCCTATGAGGAGGTTCGGCGCGCTTTTGGCACAGGGAATCATGAAAAGAACGAGTTCTATGCAAA
>Ga0272447_1001831_pt1 | contig 12537 bp, 10 predicted proteins | sample YNPCB0133_FD_194589 | JGI IMG/M metagenome (GOLD analysis project Ga0272447, IMG submission 194589) | Hot spring microbial mat communities from Yellowstone National Park, WY, United States - YNP-CB-013-3 | ecosystem: Environmental > Aquatic > Thermal springs > Hot (42-90C) > Sediment | place... | reverse complement strand
TGCGGTTTGTCGCAGATCACTTGCAAGCGCGTTCCCCAACCCACGGCTGGCTTACGCCAGCCGCTCTTGGTCGCAGACGCGGATGCTTTTGCCGGTGTGCGTTTCATACCCGCGATTACGCTACTCATCCCACGGCTGGCTTACGCCAGCCGCTCCTGTTGCGCGACGCAGATTCGGTGAAAAGTGCGCGATATGGAATGCACACACGAACGTCCGCAAGAGCGGCGGGCGTCAGCCCGCCGTGTGCTCGGTCCGTCGAACGATGTCTGCGGTTTGTCGCAGATCACTTGCACGTGCGTTCCCCAACCCACGGCTGGCTCACGCCAGCCGCTCTTGGTCGCAGACGCGGATGCTTGTACCGGTGTGCGTTTCTTACCGGCGAGCGCGCTACTCATCGCACGGCTGGCTCACGCCAGCCGCTCTTGTTGCGCGACGCAGATTCGGCGAAAAGTGCGCGATATGCAATGCACACACGAACGTCCGCAAGAGCGGCGGGCGTCAGCCCGCCGTGTGCTCGGTCCGTCGAACGATGTCTGCGGTTTGTCGCAGATCACTTGCAAGTGCGTTCCCCAACCCACGGCTGGCTCACGCCAGCCGCTCTTGGATGGAGCGAGTTGGTTGTACAAAGGCGATGGTTACTGCCAGGGCGTTGCCGTTCGCCAGGCAGCGTTCACATTCGCAATTTGTTAGCCCGCAAACACGTAACCAGCCGAGGCTGACCAGACTCCACAAAGTGTCTGCATTACTCGCAGCCGCACTTTTTTGGCCAGTGAACATGGTTGCGCCCCGGATCTTCTTCCACGGGGAACGCAAGTGCACCGTTTTTGGCACCTGCCTCATTCATTTTGACAAGCGGCCAGTATTCAATAACGGGACGCACGTGCACCGTTTTTCGCACCTGCCGCTAGAGGCCAGGTGTACGTCGCGTCAGGGGCGTTCTTCCAGGGGGATGTAAGTACGATCGGCTGGGCCGACATAGATTTGTTCAGGGCGGAAGATGCGGTTGTTTTGCAACTGTTCCAACCAGTGGGCCAACCACCCGGCCACTCGTGAAATAGCGAAGATAGGAGTAAACAGGTCTTTGGGGATGCCCAGGCTCATGTAAATGATGCCCGAGTAGAAGTCCACATTGGGGTAAATCCCTTTGGGTCCCAGCACTTCTGCAGCTGCCCGTTCGAGTTCGACGGCGATGTCGTAGAGTTTCGGCCGGCCGGTTTCAACAAAAACATGCTCAGCCAGCTCCTGCAACACGGTAGCACGCGGGTCTTTCACCTTATACACACGGTGGCCGAATCCCATTATTTTTCGTTTCTGGGCCAGGGCTTGCTGCAACCAGGGACGAACGTTTTCGACGCTGCCGATTTCCTCGAGCATGTCGAGGACCTGCTCGTTGGCACCGCCGTGCAACGGACCGGTGAGGGTTCCGATGGCAGCACTGACCACGGTGTAGGGATCGGCCAGGGTACTAGCCGCGACACGCCCGGCGAAAGTGCTGGCGTTCATTGTGTGCTCGGCATGCAGAATCAGGCAGGCGTCCAGAACCTTGCGAATGGCTGGCGAAGGTTCCCGCTCAAAGAGCATCCAATAAAAATTGGCGGCATGGTCGAGATCGTCGCGCGGCGGCAGGTCGTCGTCGCCGTTACGCAGACGGTGATAGGCGGCGACGATGGTCGGCATCTTGGCGATGATCCGCACCACCGATTCCCAGTTGGTTTGCGGATTGGACACATCGCGGGCGGGATAAAACATGCCCAGAGCTGCCACTGCCGCCTGCAACGCTCCCATCGGATGCCCGGTCTCCGGCAGGCATTTGATCAGGTCGCGGAGTTTGTATTTGAGCCGGCGATGGCTGCGAAGTTGTCGGTCAAACTCGGCCAGCTCCCGCTGGGTAGGCAATTCTCCCTTGAGCAACAGCCAGGCCACTTCCTCGTAACAGCTTTTGCGGGCTAACTCTTCCACGGCATAACCGCGATAGCTCAGGCGGGCTCGTTTGCCGTCAATGAAGCTAATCGCGGATTCCGCAACCGGCACGCCTTCCAGCCCCGGTCGCAAGGGCATTACCGTCTCCATCGCCATAGAAGCTCCCTTCTGCCCTACCTGCTCATAGTTGTGAGTCCACGACACATTGCCAGTTCGCCACCTGCATTTCCCAGGATGGGTCTATCATATTACTGCGAAAGCGGCTTGCGAAGTAGCGATTGGTTTGACTGCTGCCCCGATTGTTGCCGGCGATTTTGCTGATGTGAGTGCGATTACCAGCTTGGTTTCGGGACTGACTGCCGGCAGCGCTCTGCTCACGACGCGGCATCGAAAACGACCACATGCACTTCCCCCGGACCATGAACCCCCGTTACCAGTGTCAACTCGATGTCACCGGTTTTGCTTGGCCCGGTGATCAACGTGAATGCGGAAGGGCAGGTGACCGGCACGACGGCGAACCAGTCGAAAAGATCGGGCACGATCTGCTCCCGTGCCGCTATGGCAATGTAAATCCGCGGCAATAAACTCAACGACCGTGGCCGTTCGCGGCTTGCCGACACCACTACCGTACCGGTTTCGGCAATAAGTGCGTCCACGCCCGTAATTCCCGCGTCCAGAGCAAAGAGGGAGTCTTTCACGGCCAGGGGTTCCGGGGCGGCCGGTGTCGCCGCTCGCCAAACTTCCATTCCGAACGCCTGCAACCGGCGAGAGAGCTGCAGAACTTCCTCCAGAAGTGGCTCCGCGCTGATACCGACGCGACGAACACCGCTGTTTTCAAGAATACCCAGAATCACTCGCGGGACCTCCGCCATCTGGGCCAGGCGATGAAAATGCCCACCACAGCGTCGCAACGCCTGGCCAAAACCTTCCGCCAGGTCCGGTGAAGAGCTTCCCACGTAAGCGATGCCGTGGCGTGGACCTGGTTCGGCACTGTCAGCGTAACGGTTACCGAGTTCCACTGCCGACCGGATGCGTTCGAGCATACGCTGCCGGCGAACAACCTCGTCCTGCCCCATGAGTTACCCTTCCTTTCAGTTTCGCGGAGTGTGCTGCGGCAAGGACTCCGGAGCTCGTTCTACCGAACGGAAACGCCAGCGTAAATCCCGAAGGAACAGCCATCTTGCCTCACTCATGGTGAGCGTAGCGGCAAGGAATACACCTACACTGACAATGCTTTGAGCCGAAACGTAGATGGCCTCGACAAGTCCCATTGTCCGCCGTACAGATGCAGCAATAAATGCTTTCCAACCAAGGCAGACCGGTCGTGTGCTGGTGGACGGTTAGTTTGGAGCAATGCGGACACGATTGCGGCCAGCCTGTTTCGCCGCGTAGAGCGCCTGGTCAGCCTGGCGGAAAAGTTCTTCAGGAGAGCGACCTTTAGCCGTGCGCGCAGCTACGCCCACGCTGACGGTGATGCGTAATGGCAGCTGCTCGGAACCCCAGACTTTTTGCTCAGCAAGCTGGCGAATTCGCTCGGCCAGCACCTGGCCGCCTTGTAACGTTGTGCGCGGGCAGATGATGAGGAACTCCTCGCCGCCAATCCGGCAAGCCACGTCGCTACGCCGTACTGCCTGGCGCAGCAATTCCGCCGCTTGTTTCAGCACCAGGTCGCCGACATCATGCCCGTGGTTATCGTTGATCCGCTTGAAATGATCCACGTCCAGCACCAGGCAGGCCAGAGGTATGTCATGGCGGATGGCTTCCTGCCATTCCTGTTGCAAGCGGTCGAAAGCGTAACGACGGTTGGGCAAACCCGTGAGAGGATCGGTCAGGGCGGCTTCCTGAAGTTTGCGATTGGCAATGGCGAGCTCGGCGGTGACGCGGCGGAGTTCCTCTTGCTCGTGTTCGATTTCACGCTGCAATTCGACGACCCGTTGACACGCTCGCAATCGTGCCAGCAACAACCGTGGCGTAATCGGCAGGCTGATCACATCATCGGCACCAGCTTCAAACGCCTGAACCATCTCGTCTTCGCTGGCCGATTCGCGGTAAAGCACCAGGTAAAGATGTCGGCCGATGCGTGTTTCCCGTAATTGCCGGCACAGCTGGATACCACTCCCGACTGGGGAGGCTTTTCCGTTGCTCTCGCTGTTTTTCGACGCAAGCGGGACGAAGATCAGCTGAGGCAGAACTTGTAAAACCAGCGCCAGCCCGGATTCGGCGTCGTCGGCGGTAAAGACTTCGTGCCCGGCCTGGCGAAGCGTTTGGCAGAAGAAATCGCGAGTGGCTGCCGTGCTCTCCACAACCAGCACCCGCAGAGCCGCTGCGGTTTTCGCATCTGTCATGTCCTGCGGCGTATCCTGGGCCGCTGTTTCCGAACCAGCCGGGCTCGCAGCATTTTGCAGCAAGTCGTGAATTGGGACAGAACTCTGAGTACGCACATCGAGAATGCGCCCCCAGGTTTGCCATTCCTGGGCAGCTTTTTCGTAAAGCTCGGCGAGTTGCAGCGGGGGAATTTGCAGCGGTTCGGCACGAACCAGCAGCTTCTGCGCCGCCCGGGCACGTCGTTCGGCACTGCTGAGACACAACTCCGCCATCGCCTGGGCTGCCCGCAGCATTCGCACCAGGCGTTTGGTGGCATCGTAGGCGTCTTCCGGTTCGCCGGTCAGATAACATTCCACAGCGGCTGCCTGCTCAGCCGGCAAACCCCAATCCAGAAACATCGCTGCCGACAGCTCGCAGTGATTGGCAGCAAACACCTCTCGCTCGCAGAACAGCAGTTGTTCCACAGGTTGTCCCTGACAACGTTGCAACAGCTCCGCGTACTTATCCGGATAAACGCAGGCCAGGGCCAGTTGACCGATGTGAGCAAGCAGAGCGGTGGTAAAGGCTTCGTCTGGCGGAAGCAATCGGCTTTGCCGGGCCAGTTCCTGAGCAGCTACGCCACGTGCCAGCGACAACGACCAGAAAGTCTGATAGTCAAATTGGGTACACCGTCCCTGCCGGTAGGCGGATATGAGGGAGAAACTCAGAGCAATTCGCCGCAGTGTGCCGATTCCCAGTCGCAAGACGGCTTCCTGAACGGAACTGACGGCCCGACCCACCTGCATCAGGGCCGAATTCGCGTATTTGATGACTTTGCCCGACAGGACCGGATCAGCCATGAGCACTCGCGCCAGCGAACTGCACGATGCACTTTCATCCTGCGCGAGGCGAACGATCTCCATAGCCACGCCGGTGGGTGTCGGCAATTGCCCGGTCGCCTTCATTTCGTCGAACCGAGCCAGATAGGGACGCGGTGTATCGTTGGTTCGGCCAGCTTGTGGCTGCTTTTCGAGATGGCACAATCCGGGTCGCATAGATTTCGTTCCCGCCCCACGAAAGGACATATAACCAGACACCTTGCTCCCAGAGTGTGGGTACGCAGTAGCAATGAGGCCTTGTAGCCGATGTCTGTCACCTCCCCGAAAAGATACATCACGTTTTACGGGCGGGCACAATTTTGCCGACCATTTTTGCTAATGCGCGAATTCGGGCAGGCAGGTTCCGAACGGACGGACCTGCCCTCACCCATCACCGGCATTACCTCCGCGACGATGGCACAAACCTTTTCGCATGATACGCTGGACAATCCTAAATACCCCCGTGATTGCGATCAGCGATCATGGCACAAACCTATTCGGGCTGGCGTCTGCAAGGCCGCCAGCCCATTAGAGCGGTGGCGGATTAATGCAGCGGCATTCCCTGGTTTTTCGAACTATGCGGGTGCTTCGCAACTGCGCCAGCGGTGGCTCAGGGAGAAGGCGAGCGATATAACGTCTGCACCGTGCGAAAACCCAGGGACTGATACAGCCGCACCGCCGGTTCGTTCTCGGCAGTAACTTCCAGAGCGGCACGGTGAAGCCCAAGCTGACGAAAGCTGTGGAGTGCCTGTAGAAGCAAAGCCCGGCCGAGCCCTTTGCCGCGATGTTCCGGTACCACGCCGACATTCTGAATCGTGCCCACGCGCGGCACGAAACTGCTGCACTGAATAGTACCGCAACATTCGGTCGCACAGGCGATCAACCAGGTAGCCTGGGGCAGAAAGTAAGCACTGCTGGAAATGTTCTCCAGCAGCAATCGGCAACCGAAATAGTCGGCGAACGATGGAAATAACTGTGCGTCCAGTTCCTGACAAAACGCGCGATAGTGGACTTCGGCGTGGTCGGCCAACAAAGCGGGATCCCAGGGTACCCAGAAATAACCGTCGGGCAGCTCCGGAACCGCTGGCAACCAGCGGAGCTTTCGTTCCATGCGGTAGCGCTTGAAAAGGACTGCCGACATACTGCGGCTCCCACGGGCCTCCTCGAAGATATTTTAGCCGGCGTTTCGCTGGTTTGCATCGGCCAATACAATGCCAGTGCTTTATGGCTAACCGACCGCGGTTGATCGAAAAACGGTCCGCCCCTTGACCAGCTGTGCTGAGTGATAAGGGGCTGGTCGGAATCGTGGCAGATGCTTGCGCATACCTGCATGGGACTAATCATGCCGGCGGAATCACCCAGCGACACCGTCGCCAAACCGCTCACCTGGACGGAAATCCAGAGCGAGCTCTTTGCCCTGGGCTGGTCTGCCACGGCGATCACGGTGGCCTGGCTCGGCGTCGCGCTGGTGCTGTTCTGGAAAGGGCGACTTACCTGGCGGCGAATCTGGCCAAAACAACGTTTCTTTGCCGTAAGCTGGTCGGCTTTTCAGGTCGCCTGGCTGGCTTTGCTGGGATTGGCGGGCAGCAGTCTGGTGATGCACTGGACACACCGCGACGCAGGCGGGCAGTTGTTTGGATTTGTGCTGGCCAAGGCAGTGGAATGCGGATTTTACGTGCTGGTGCCGATCTTTGTCTTGCGAATCCCTGCGTATCAGTTGGGATTGCTGGGATGGCGGTGGCGAGAAGACGTGGTGCTCGGGGCTTTGCTCTGGATACCGGCACTTTGCATCACCTGGGCGGTGTTTTTGGGAGCGGCTCTGATCACCCCTGTTCGTGAGCATGAACTGGTCAAACAGTTCCAGGCGATGCCGAGCTTGCTCAACGGCGTTGCCCTGACGGTGGCGGCGGTGGTGCTGGCGCCCATGGCGGAAGAGGTATTATTTCGCGGATTCGTTCTGCGAACCATGGCTGGCGAACCATTCTGGGCTGATTTGACCGTTCTCGTGGCGCTGGTCTGGGCAATCGTGCAGGGTTATTTGCACACCACCTGGGGGCCGGTGCTGTTCCTGGTTACCGTCGGTCCGGGATACCTGCTCTTCGAGTGGCTGACGAAACGGTTGCTGCCCCGGCCGGGCTTATCCCGGGCCGTTTACGCCAGCAGTCTGTTATTCGCGGCAGTGCACTGGAATGCCTGGCCGGCACCGATTCCGCTCTTTTTCCTGGCTCTGTTTCTGGGATTAGCAGCGGCACGGACGCAAACGCTAATGGCTCCCTTCCTGCTTCATGCCGCTTTCAACGCGACGACGGTTCTGGCGCTGTTGGGGCAATGAACGGTAGCGAGCTGACCGTAGCGGAAACCGGGCCGGTGGGGGTATTGGCCAGGACGCAGGTGCCCGGTTGCCAGTAGCCACGCCGTAACCAACCCAACGCAATGGCGCCGTACCTTGGGGAAATTACCGGAGAGGTAACACGGCCAATCTCGCCAGTCGTCGCCGTGCGAACAGCGGTCGGCGACCCTCCACCGGTTGCGGCACTGCCCGCTGGTGTCGCCGGGTACAAGGGAGAACCGGGGCCCGGCAAACGGTTTTCCGCGAAACGCAAGCCGCAAAGCAAGCGGTTAACGTGTCCGTAAGCGCGAATGCGAGCCACCGTTTCCTGCCCCAGGTAACAGCCTTTGGTGAAACTGATGGCGCGGTCGTCGCGTGCTAATTCCTGCGGCAGGTTGGTCTCATCATAATCCCGCCCAAAGATGGGCCAGCCGTTTTCCACCCGCAAGACTTCCGCGGCTTGCATCCCTGCTGGGGTCAGGCCATTTTTCAAAAGCGCAGCCATGATTTCGGCCGCGATCGCCGGCGGGCTTACCAAATCCCAGCCCGGCAGACCAAACCGCGACAGTCGGCGGACATGCATTTCCTGACCCTGTACGTGAGTCAGCAGGTGTTCGTGTTCAGCCTGGGGCAGATCGGGCAGGCCAATGACGGCGACAACGCTTTCCCGAGCTTTCGCCCCGCATACATGCAAAATCGCCCATTGACCAGTGCGATCCTCAAACGTTACGTCCTCACTAATCTGGTAGCGCGACAGGTGTTGCACCATTGCCGGGCCGCGATCAGCATCGGCGTCGAGAACAACCGCATCCTTTCCGACAAAGGCGTGGAACCAGGCCAGGACTTTTGCCTGAGCGGTGGTCAGGAATGCTTCACAGCCCTGGCCGACCGGCGTGCGGAGTATGTCGTTGGTGCAGAAATTGTGCAGGAAACTGACACGATCCCGACCGAGCAAATGGATCGTCGTGCGGTACGAGAGATCGAACACCGCCGCCGCGTGAACAGCCGCATCATATTCCCGCTGCCAGTCACCAAAATGTTCAGGCAACTCCCAGCCGAACTCCACCCGCCAGTGTGCTGACAACTCCTGCCACAACTTCGCCAGCGGCAAGACCCTGGCGCTGAGAGCCTCCGTCGCCATGGACGATTCCCCCAACCTTTACGCTTGCCAGCCTGCTTTGGCCGCACACGCTTGCATGTACTCCAGGCTGCGCGTGGCAATGGTCTCCGGATCGGGAGAATAATCGAACACCTCGACCGAAACCCACCCTGTGTAACCAATGTCGCGTAGAGCCTCAAAAATCGGCACGAAGTCCACCTTGCCAAATCCCGGCCCGCGGAGGTTTGGATCGTTGGCGTGGAAATGACGCAGCCATTTACCGTAACGGCGAATGAGTTCCGGCACACTGGCTTCTGCATCCGCGCACATCGCTTTGACATCCAGGTGCAGCCCGACTCGCGGATGGTTCAAGCGTTGCACCAGCTCCAGACCTTCGCGGCAGGAAGTGAGAAAATTCGTCTCCTGGGCCGTCAACGGTTCGATACATAAGTCCAGATGCCAGTCTTCCAGGTAGGGCAACAGGCCGCGGAACACTTCTTCGGCAAAAGCGAAACCTTGCTCGCGGCTGACCTCCGGGGGCAGGGAACGCTGTGCCGGCGAGCCGAAAACCAGGATTTGCCCGCCCAGGTCATGGCAAAGCCGCGCCAGCTCGATGAGATATTGCTGGGTGCGGCGACGCACCTCCGCATCCGGTGAGGTCAGATGCAACCCGTGGGTGCGGGCCAGGAGCCAGTGCAAGCCGATAATGCGAATGCCCGCTTCCTCGGCCTGGCGACGCAGACGCTCTCGCTGTTCCGCACTCAAAGCAGTAACGGTATCGGCCAGTGTAAATGGGGCGACCTCCAAACCGTGGTACCCCACCCGGGCCACGTACTGGCACACGCAACCGTGATCCCAGCCGCTGAAGGTTTCGTTACAGATCGCGTAGGGCATGCGGGTAATCTATCCCGAAATTGTTCCGAAGACGCGGTAAATTGAAAAGGCTTCCAGACGCTCGGCCAAGCAAGCGCCTGATCTGCGTGGAAATCGCTTCTCATACTCCGCATCCAGCGGATATCCCCACCACCTGCATGCGCGTAATCTACGGCGAAACCGTACCCCTTTCAAGGAGCCGTAACGCTTTTGACAGCCGGAATGCTACAGGCCGGGGGGTGATTTACCGGAAAATTGTACCCCCATCGAAACGACGAGACCCGGCACGACCGAAGGAACCGCAATGGCTGAAGGATAATTTACGGGAAACTTGCAGCCGCTGAAACGACTGCCCGCGCTCAAAACGCCGATGCAAAGGACGCCAATCCAAAGCTCGAATCGTGACCCCAGAAATCACCAGACGGCGCAGGGTAGGTCTCCGAATGCAATGTACGCCGATCCGAAGAATCAAATCGCTCTAGGCTAGCGATAACTTTGGGCCGGAAGCCAGCGTATAATAAAGAGGCTTCCCTGCCTCGACAGCGATCCATCGTAAGAGAAAATTCCAGGTCAGTTTACAATCCAGCGATTGAGTGGTATAATGGAGCAGCCGGAGTGCCTTTGGTGAAAAAATAGCGCCCCAGGTAAGGTGCTTCGTGCCTCCAGACGCATCCTTGCTTCGGCGAAAGGCGCGGATGACCTCACCCTCCATGTGTAGCACCCGGTCAACCGACGCATCGCCGTCTGGCCTACCTGGGGCGGCGCTTTCGGGCGCTGGGTGCTGAAAGCGCCGATGTTTGCCACTTCGGGTAAGAGTTTACGCACTCAGTTGTTCAAAGAGCTTCTGGAATCCAGGCATGCGTTTGCGGACATATCTCCGCCACGCTTCCGGGTGCCACAGTTCGATGCAGACCGCGGCCCCAATTACCAGAACTTCGCTGCCTGGTTCGACCTGCAAAAATTCGCGGAACCCTTCGGGCAGGACAAAGCGTCCACGCTCACCGATTCGCACCTCCCGATAGCGCGTGGACAACAGTCGCCCGAAGACCTGCAGTCGGCTGAGCTGACCTTCAAGGCGATGAGCGGCCAGCTTGTGGCGAATCAGTTCGATCCCGGCAGCAATTCGTTCCTGCCAGGTATCCCGCCGCCACAGGCTCAGGCAACCTGCCCGTTCCTTGGCCAGCATGCCGATCTCTTCCTCCGCTGGAAATAGGGCATCCACCAGCTCCGGCGGAAGACTCAGCCGATAGCGATCATCCAGAATCCGGCTGTATTCGCCCAGGATTAGCCGCGATGTGCCTGACATTGCGGGCTTGGCTCCAACAGATGGGCAATTTCGTCAGCGCGATTCGTCAGGCCTCATCCTGTTCCAGCCGCGGTATGCGTTGGCTTCCGTTCCCGGGCGACGAGATTTGTTACTAGTGGAGCTTCGGTCTTACCAAAGGGCAGCGAATCGTCCATCGCAGCTGGTTCGTGGGAAGAAAATCCCAGTTTTGGTCAGCTGACGAACCGACTATGGGAAGGTTTCCCACGACCACAGGCAACTACATTAGCCAATCGGGCAAGGGGAATCAAGAGGGACCGACAAATTTTTGTCCCATAAATCTTCCGCTTTTGCCTAGGATTCGGAAAATTCGGGGGTTACGCCAACGGGTCAGCCGAAAATTTTCCAAAAAAGTTGCCAGACCTGCCCGCCAATTCCATCCGGCGAAGCTGTTCCCCATCCGGTGCCATGCCGCGGGGAGTCATCCCGGCCAGCCAGGCGTGAACCATTTCCGGTACAATGATGGTCGTGAAGCTGAAACAGCAGCGGTAGTATCGGAGGCACGGGTGAACCAGTGTCTGGTGCACCGGCCGCGAACCGTACCGTAAAATCGTCTTCCGATGTGCAATCCCAGGGAAACGTAGAGCATGATTACGCGGATCACCGGGCGTTTGGTGCGGATTCTTGACGAAAGTGTCCGGCTCGAAATCGGGCCGTTGGAGTACGACATTCTCGTTCCGGCTCTGGTGCGTCAGAACTTGACGTCACGCCTGGGCCAGGAAGTTACCCTGCATGTCAGCCATTTTCTCGAAGGCAACCCCATGCAGGGTCGCCTGGTGCCACGGTTGGTCGGATTTCTTCACGAGGCAGAAATGGAGTTCTTCGAGTTGCTGTGCAGTGTGGACAAGGTGAGCGTGCGGCGGGCACTCAAAGCGATTACCGAACCCATCCGCGACATTGCCGAGGCGATTGTTCGGGAAGATGCGAAATGGTTGACCCGCCTGCCCGGTCTGGGCAAAACTTCCGCAGAACAGGTAGTCATGGCTTTGAAGAAAAAGGCCGTCAAATTCACCTTGCTTCGAGCTGGGGCCGAACCCAAACCGCTCCCCGAACCTGCCACCGACCAGACTATCCTCGATCTGGCGGTGGAAGCGTTGCGAACGCTGGGTCATCCCGTGAGCGAAGCCCGGCGGCTCGTGGACAGCGTTCGCTCGCAGGGGCCGTTTCAGGCTGTCGAAGACGTCCTCCGCGCCATCTACGATCGCAGGAAAAGCAACGCCTCGCCTTCTTCCTGACTGTGTCCCGAATGGCAGGCGTTTCGCCCATCACCTGTTGGCAAACCAGACCGCGAACTACGCCGAAGTTTTGCTTCGGATAATTGTCGGTCGGGCACAAAGCACTTCTGGTCCTGGCGGCTGGCCATGCCGTAAAACTGGCCTGGCAAACGCAGCAAACCGCATTCATGTTGCCATGATCGTCCCCCCGGCAGCTGTCTATTTTCGGGACACCGGCGTGGAGTGTCGCCGAACCATTTGCCGATTAGTCCTACGCAAGACCTGGCCGATATCCGCACCAAGCCACGCACTGGTCTTTTCGAACGCTAGCGGGCCAGCAACAACAAGTACTGTGCAAAACCGGCTCCTCGGCAAACCGCGATCAGCAGGCTGCCGGCCAGGACGGCATACAATCTCAGGCTTCGCCTCGGACAATCCATAACGCCGATTGTCAGCATGCTCGGCTCAGCTTCAGGGTCCTTGGCCCGCCCTAGGCTTCGGCTCGGACAATCTATAGGGGCAGTTGTCAGCAGAACCGCTGGGGATATAATCCCGGTAGAAGCTTTGACCGGGTAAAGCTCGCGGCTTATGCGATA
>Ga0272447_1001829_pt1 | contig 12544 bp, 22 predicted proteins | sample YNPCB0133_FD_194589 | JGI IMG/M metagenome (GOLD analysis project Ga0272447, IMG submission 194589) | Hot spring microbial mat communities from Yellowstone National Park, WY, United States - YNP-CB-013-3 | ecosystem: Environmental > Aquatic > Thermal springs > Hot (42-90C) > Sediment | place... | reverse complement strand
CAAAGCGCCATCTTCTACCTTAACTCCAGAAGATGCTTTACAAGAGTCGCAATAAAGGCGCTTTGGACCTTTACGGCCAATGTACTGCTTAACGGCGACCCCACATTTAATGCATTTCGTCAAGTAATAGACTCCAAAATCATCACGATACCCCCTAACTTCAGTATTGCCCAAAATAACCCTAATGCCGCCTTTCTTGTCCTCCAAAACTCTTACTGCTCCCATCGTCATTACCTCCGATCTTATAGTACCTTATTTTGGCCAGAAAGTCAAGAGGAGACATTAAAGAAAGAGGGGGGAGTAATAGGAGGGATGAGAAGAGATGAGGAGGGTTAGACCATACAAAGGGTAAACGCAAAAGTATAGTAAACGCAAGGGGCAAACTTTTGAATGAGGAATGGGGGATATGAAAATATAGGTGGATTATAACACTTTAAACATAGGGGTTATTTTAAATGTTTTTATTATTTTTTTATTTTGCGTTTCTCCTTGGAAAATTATTCTTCTGCTTTCATTGCCAAAAGTTAAGTGAAGTTGAAAATAGAAATAGGTGAAAGGAATTTTCGCTAAATGCGCTACTTTAGCTTTGTCCTCTGTAAATTGGTAAGAAAAATAGACAGAGTGGTTGTTGGTTTTAAGAGAAAAAGACAAATGAGATATTTTTTCTGTTACTTCTTGCGGAATAAGACTAAGTTCAGGAAATTCTTTTTCAAAAACTTCTTTGTCAAATTCTATTTCCAACGAATAATCTTCAAATAAAGTGTTAAAGATAAGTTTCTCTAGAGTGTTCGCAATCATAGGAAGTACTCCATAATAAAGTGTTTATCAAGTGAAATGAGCCTCTGAATGATGTAGATGTAGTTAATATTTCCTGTGTAACTTATCTCTTTTACTCCAATACCAAGTTTGTAAAAACCTCTCACTTTACGCTCTATATTCTCATAAGTGTGCGCATAAATAGTAACCCTAACAGAAGGTGCGAAATCTTTTAGTGCTTTATTAGAAATGTTTATTTCAGTTTGTTTTGAATCTGTCGTAGAAATAAGTAGTCTAGTGTCAAAAGTACGATTTGGTGTATAGAACTTTAACTCAATCTCCATTTGAGAAAAGTTATCCTCTTTAATAGCGCTAAAAAAGTCTTTGTATTCGTCTAAGAAGCTAAGAAATTTTTTGTCAATCTCTGCTGGAATATTCCGCAAAATCTTTTCTTCTATCTCAGTTTTTAGGAATGCTAGTTCCATGCGCTTCCCTCCTTTCAAATGATAAACTCTCTATATTTCACTAAAGGCTTAAGTTGTAATGTTATATATCCGTCTTCTAAATAGAATAAATCTTCAGGTAATAAGTAAGGGCGTATATCTTCCTCAAAAATACCAGAAAAAGTGGGAACAAAGATGTAAAGGTAAGGATGTTTAGGTTCTTGATAATTTTCCGCTACATCTACAGATGTAGTTACAATAAATTCTCTCCAAACAGGCAAAAACCTAAGAGAGAAGCATAATTTCTTATTAATAAGAGAGGGAAGTAATAACATAAATTCAATAGGGTATCTGTCAAGACAAATTTTCTTAGAGTTTTCTAAATGCTCAAAAAGCTTTATGTGTCTTTGTTCAAATTCAAAGTGAAAATTTTCTAATTCAACCCCAAGATCTATTAACTTGTCTTCAGAGTTGAAAATTTTACTAAGCACCATTTTTTCTATTTTCTTGATTTTATCCATTATTCCTCCTCCCTCATATAATAAACTCCCTATATCTCATTAAAGGGTTAAATCTAAATATTATATATCCCTTTTCTAGTAAAAACGAATCGCTAGGTAATAAGTGCGAATATACATCTTTTTTGGAAAGATTTAAAGAGGCAGGTATAGAAATTAAAAGGTAAGGAAATTCTTCTTTTGAATTGTCGCTTTTAGGAGCAGTAGTTACAATAGCCTTTTGTAAAGCTATAGCAAAATACACAACGAAATCTCTTTGCTTATCCTTAATAGAGGGTATAAATAATACAAACCCAACTCTTCCAGGATCAAAATAAATCTTTTTAGAAGTATCTAAATTTTCTATAAGCTTTTTGTGCCTAGGTTCAAACTCAAAGTTAAAGCTTTCTAATTCGACTCCGTGAGTTATTAGTAGTTCATCTTTAGCTATAAGAATTTCTTTCAGTATTTTTTCCTCTAATTTCTTGATTTTGTCCATTGTCCCTCCTTGCTATTTCAGATGATTATTTCCTTGTACCTTATATAAGGTTCTATTTTAATAGTAATACCCCAGACAACGCTTAATAAAAACTCAACCTCTTCTTTACTAAAGTACTTTTCTAGTATTGGAGAAGCGTATTTTCTAAAAGCTTCCCAATTTCCTTTAAAATTTTCTTCTATAAATGGATCGGAAAATGGGACATCTAAAGATATTTCTGGCCTCTTAATGGAAAATAGGTTTTGATATAGGTGATAACTAATATTAGGTTCAAAGCCTATATTTAGGTAAGCAGAAAACTCAAAAATGTTTTTCGAAATGCCTTTTAATGGTATTCTCAAGCGAAATTCTAACGCTTCTGTACTAAGAAATGGTTCTTTAAGCAGATTTTTGTAGTGTTCGTCTATTTCAAAATTAAAATCCTCAAGTATAATACCGTGGTTAAGAAAAATATCCCTATGATACATCACTTCGTTTATAACTTCTTTTTTTATCTCCTTCATGATGTCCACGAGCTAAGTATAGCATGGGGGGTCTGGAAAGTCAAGCTCAAATATAATAAATCTTATACTTTATTTCAAAAGGCAATTCATACACAATAAGATCTACTTTATTTCTCTCTATCCAAACTTTCGCTAATGGAGCTATCTTTTTTACATAATTTTGGTCTAAAGATAAGTCGCCTGTGTACACATCAAATCTAAAAGAAGCATAAAGTTTTGGTTGATTTATAATTTCCCTTTCCAGATCTCTTATAAGTGAAAAGTAACTAGGATTTTTTATAGATCTATAAGAATAGTTCTTTGAATAAAAGATAGAAGTTGAAGTGAACGCTTCTTTTGAATTTATTGGAACTAAAAGACTGTAGTAAAAATACATGAAACTTTTAAACCGTGAAGAGTAACAAAATAACTTCTTTAACTCTTTTGGAACTTCAAAAGAAAAACTTTCAATATGCACTCCATATTTCAATAATTCTTCTTCAGAGTTATAAACAAACTCTATTAGAATGTTTTTCATCTTTTCTAGTGTCCTGTGTTTCCAAAAGCTTGGCATTTTCTCCTCCAATCATAAAACCTTCATGTTTTTATAAGAAAATATGAAATCTTCTAAAGGAAAGAAAAAAACATCGTAATAATGAAACTTAAGCCAACCAAACTTGTACTTACTTTTTAACTCATTAAAATATACGAAACCTTTTTGATTATAGTCAATATTTCCAAATAACTCAAAGAAGATATTGAAAGGAGAATAAAGTTCTTGTATTTGTCTTTTGTAGTTTCTTGAAAACTCAAACTTTATTTCCTTCAATGTTGTCATTTCAAAAAGCGCATTGAAAAAAAGAAAATTTCCACCTAGTTCTATAATAGGAAGTTCTAAAGTTATTTTTATGTAGCTATTTTTGACTTTTCCAGAAGTTATGGGATTTGTAAATAACTCGTGATAAAAACTTTCCACATAATCCGGAATCGTGAAATCAAACTCGTCTATTAAAATGTTGAAGCCAAACAACGACTCCTCGGATAGAACAAATTTTTTGAATTTTTCTCTTAGTGCTTCTGGCGTTTCCATTTTCTCTAGATTAATAGGTTTTTCTAGCATTTCCATACTTACCTCCTTTCATACCAAATACTCAACTAGCTCGTATTCACTCTTATCAATATCGAATGAAATCTCTCTTGGATACTCATCTCCTTGAGCTAATCCTTTTTGCATTAAAAACTCTCTATATTTAGCATCAGCGCTATTTAGACTAAATGTAAATTGGATTAAAAACTTGGGTTCCTTAACTTTAAACCGCTCTTCTAAAAGCTTGTTAAAATGCCTTAAAGATGGTTTTGGTGCGCTATATGTAGTAGAAGAAATATAAAATGTTAAAACTAAAATCCTCCCCGAAGGAGTAGGTAATACAATATCCGATATCAAAGTATATCCCTTGACAATATAGATTGTAGATTTATTTAATGCCTCAACTAACTCACGAACAAACTCCCATTTTTCTTTTTTTAATCTTAAAGAAAGTTTAATACCTTCTTCAAACTCAAAAACCTTTAGCCTTCTTCTAATAGTTCTTTTTATCGTCTTTATTAGTTTTTCGGTCATGATTCCAGGACCTCGCAAGGCACATTGTACTTCGGGAGGTTGTGAAAGTCAAGAGGAGTGGCAAAACTTTTGCGTTTACTTTTTGAAAAAGCAAAAAATAAAACTCTCAAATAAGTACAACTTTAGGTTCAACAAAACTTTCTAAAGGTAAAAAAACTTCATCAGATAATACAGGTCCAAAACCTTCGTCATATTTCTTTCTAAGTTTTAAGTTATACTTTTCCTCAAATTTTTTTACTCCTTCTGTTTTTTCGCTTCCAACAAAGATAACCTTAATAGACCACCAAGGACTTTTATGTTCTTTTGCAGTGATGTTATCAATGATCTCAAAGTAAGGATGTAATTTTCCTCCAATGGTCCTAAGAGATATATCAATTCTCATACCTTTGTTAATAGAAGGAATTGGAATAAAAAACATGGTGTATATGTAATACCAAAAACCAACCTTATTAGCATCTTCTATTAACCTGCTAAGTAAAGAAAACTCCTTTTTATAGTTAAACTCAATAAGTATTCCTTTGTGAACATAATATTTGTCTAGTCCCTTATTTATATTATTTTGCAATTCTAAAAGTTCTTTTATCATGTTGTACTCCTTTAGATTAGGTATTCTTTAACCTTAACATTAAAAGGAATAGTGAACTCTACACCCAAAAGAGATAAATTTAGTTTCAATCTATGTTTTTTCAAGATATCTTCTATTTTGTCTACTGTGTAGAAATAGGATTCTGGACTTAAGTTGAACGACTTATAAAAGTTTTCAGAAGGAATGAATATCGTGCAAAAGATATCACTACTTTCTTTGAACATGATGAAGAATTTAGAATGAATCTCTCTAAGCTCTCCTGTTGCGTCAAAAAGAAACTCTGTAGCAAAAAATCTTCCAACTTCTACAAAAAGTTCCAATCTAACTATTGTAGTTTCAATTACTATATCTTTTTGACCAAATATTTCTTTCAATATGTTGTTTGCTTTTTGAATGGCCTTAGAAAAATTTTCTTGATCAATTACTTCAATTCCGTTTTTTATAAGTTCTTCTTCTACTTTCACTAAAGAAATTTTTTCTTTCATGACTCCACCCCACGCTCAAGTATACACGAGAGAGAAGCGCTTGTCAAGATCTTTGCGTTTACTTTTTTCCTATATTAAGAACCAAAAAACTTCTGTATCCAAAGGATAAGTAAACTCAAATCCTTCAATAGGAGGAATAGATGAAGAAACTCTTTTACCGTTGATGTTATTTCTAGTGAGAATGTTTTCTATTAACTTTAACTTTTCTTGAAATTCTTTTTCATTCATTTCACGGGTTTTTTCAAAAAATTTAAAATCAAATATGTATACAAAAAACGACATATGACTTTCAGAAAAATTTTTTTCATTGTTTTCTATACCAGTAGAAAAAGAGTCGTCATAAAGCTCATATAGATAGGTCATTACATATAGTTTTTGGGGTGATATGAGAATATTGAAAGAAGTGTCAACATAATACAGAATATCGTGTATTCTTTCTTCGTTTTTCACTTCTTCTAAAAGAGCAGACGCTATATCTATAGCTTCAGTTAAATTTTTGATTTTGATTTCAACATTGTGAATACTAAGTGCACTTCTTAAGGCGTATTGAATGTCGTTCAACAAATTTTCTTTTATTTCTGCTCTATTCATTATTCTCCTAAATCCAAAATTTTTTAACTTCTACTTCAATTGGCAAACTAAAATAAAACTCATCATAAGGATTATAAGCAGAATCGTAATTTACTTCAATATTATAGCGCCCGAAAACTTCTTTCATTAACTCAGTTCTAGTTTTATCTGTATTTGGCAATGGAGGCAAATCTTCTTCAAAGGTCAATATTTGAACAATCACAACACTTTGTTCTGAAGGTATTCTATAATAATCCAAGTGATAGTCTACCCAAGTTTCTTGGCCTTCTAAAAGGTAAGAAATTATATAAGTATTTTGAATGGGCACATTAATCTCCAACTGAACCTTAATAGACAAAAGAATTTCTGGTATATACATATCGTGCCGCAAATCAACTAATAAAGGAGCGACAATATCTGAAACTTCTTCAAGATTTTTGATCTTTATTTCGTAACCATGTTCATTAAATGCGTGTTCAATACCCTCGTGAATAGCCTCAATCAAGGCTTCTTTGTTAACTTTTATTAGAAGTTCTTGGGGATTCATATTAGACCAAGAATCTTTTTATCTCTACTTTCAATGGCACTTTAAATGTAACGGCATTTATAACATCATCGTATTTAGCTTCAATGTCATAGGCCTTTAAAATGCTTTTAATGGTTTTAATGTCCTCATCAATAATATCGTCAATTGGCATTTTTGGAATTTTATTTTCTCCATCATCTAGAGAATATATATCTTGATACATTTCATAATCATAAAGAACAAAATCAAACTCAATATAGTTACCATTAGCGTATAAGTAATACACATCCATACGGAAATAAACATCTTCAATATGGTCCATAGAGCTTCCAAAAGGAAATTTTCCAACAAGGAGGTTGCTAAATTCTGGTTTAACAACAATCTGTACAATAAGCCTCAAAAAGACAGAAGATTTTACAACATCCAAAATAGGTTCTGAAACTTTCTCTATAATTTCGTTTCTGTTTTTAAACTCCACATCATAACCGGCCATAAGTAAATTTTCCTGAAACTTATCAAAACACTTTTCTAGTTTTCTTTCCACGCTTCTCATCATGATTCCCCCCATCGTAGATTAAATGAAAAACTCTATTACTTTAGCGCTAATCGGAACGCTAAATACTATACCATCAGGTATTTCTCTAGTTTCAGCAATGCTATTTCCTTTTAAGATTTTCTTGACAATTTCAATGTCATTTCTTATTTTCTTTCTTTCTTCTGTGTTTAACTCGGCGAGAGTGAAATTTATTAATACATAAATAGTGTTAGTTTCCTGTAGGTTGTTAAAGCTGAAAAAATATACAAAATTTACATGTTCGTATTGTTTAATACAATTTATAATAATAGACTCGCCAAGGTATATCTTTATTGAAGTAATAACATAATATTTAAGATTGGCTCTTTTATGTATTTCTTCTACAACAGAAAAAACTTTCTTTAATACATCCTCATCTTCTATAAAGATCGCATAGTTATAATTATTTAAGATTTCATCTATAGAGCGATAAAACTCTTTTAAGTAATATTCCAAGGACACCCCTGTTGAGTATAGACCCCCTCCCATGAGGCATAGCATACAATAATGCCTCCCACATTGTCAAGGAGAGCTTAAATACACTTTCTCTCTTTCAGATTAAGTACTTAACAACTTCAAACTTTATAGGAATTTCAAAATGAACACCACCTGGATTAACTCCTATATAGGATACAAGAAGTTGGCTTCTTATAAATTTTTCAATCCCATATAAAATGTTACTTTTTTCAGAGTAACTTTCCAATTTAAACCAATAATTAGAAAACTCTTCGGAAAAACTAACATCCAAGATAAACATACTTCTCCCAACATCTATACCACGACACCTTTGGTCAAAATCAAATTTTTTTATACCCACATCTCCTCCTAAATTTTTTAGTTCACCGTTTTTCACTTGAAACCAACGTGAAATGATAAGCTCATCATAATTATTTAAAAACACACCCAACTCAAATTTGAATCTTTCGATGCCGCATTTAAAAAATAGCCAATGAAATACATTAGACAAACGCTCAGAAAACTCATCTTTATGCTTAAAATCTATCTCATAACCTTTGTTCTCCAAAAAATCATTAGAAGACAAAATAATAGAACACACTTGGCTTTTTATGTCAAAGACTGTTTTGTTAGTCATCGTGTTTTCCATTCCTTCCTCCTTTTCTCAGATGATGTATTTCGTAACCTCAACTTCTGCCAGAACCTCTAAATAAATTCTTCCTCCAGAAGCATCAAAGTTGACAATAATATCAGTTCCTTTAAGTAGGTCTTCAATAGGCCGCAATACCTCTTTTTCCTCATAACTGCTCATAAAAATCAAAGACTCTGCAAACTCTGCGGATAGATTAATCTCTATAGAAATTTTTCCTTCTCCAATGTTATTTTCCTCTTCACCATAATAAGGAGTGAAATCGTGAAGCTGATAAAGCGGGTTTAAATTCCAATCATGAATGTTGACATGCCGATAGAAGTAAAATAGCAAACTGTTGTCTATAATGACCTCTAGCTTAAATGACATGTTCCAAAGATCGTATTTAAAAGATATCTGAGAAATAACATCAGACAAAGTATTTACAATGTTTTTCTCATTTTTAATCTTCAACTCGTAACCGCTCTTTAAGGCCGCTGATTGAGCGCTTATTATGGAATCTTCAATTTCACACTCTATGTATCCAACTGTTAGCATTTTTCTTCCTCCTGTTAGACCAAGTCGTATTTTGTTACTTCAACCTCCAAGGGAATATCAAAATAGGATGCATCAACATAAACACGCAAATTCTCAACATCTTTAGGAACAAACTTCAATGCAAGAGGATTATATTCTTTTCCAAGGAGAGGAGAAAATTTTATGTGAACTGTTAATCTATTTTCTTCCGAAAAGTTTGACTTATAAACCTTAAATAGTTCTACTGTCTTGTGAGAAATATCTATCCTAAAACTAAAAGACCTATCTTCAAACGGAAATACACAAATGTAAAACCTTATATTTGGATAAAAAATATGCCTATAAGGAACAACTTTGTAAACATTCTCAAAAACATTAACTACTTTATCTAACGCATAGTCAATATTGAAAATATTAATATGATAGCCTTCATGCTCAAAAACAATTTCTATAGCCCGATTTAGCTTTTCTTTTATTTGCTCTTTCATGATTCCAAGCCCCTACAAGGCCTATTGTATCTTAGGAGGCCCCAAGAGTCAAGGGGCCTTTAAGTGTCTTGGCAACCCCCATAATGGGATACCCTACAGATTCCCACAAGTCAAGGGGCTTTTGCGTTTACTTTTTCGGGAAAAAGAAAAAACAGAAAAGAAAGATAATCTATCACTTCCCTAACGCAAAGAAAATCTTAATAGGCTCAAAGTTTTCAAAGACGATTTTCTTTTTCTTAGAAGTGCAATAAACTTTTGCCCAATATTTTGGATAATATCCTCCATAGTTGATAAAGCGATCGTCTTCATAAAATTCCAACCCATATTTTTCACTAATCTCGTCAATAACTGATTTGTCAGCTTCACTACAAATCGCAACACGCAACGACATTTCTGCATCATTGTAAGATTTTTCCGAAGGTATTAACTCAGACATAGGAATAAAAACAAAAAGTTTGCGATTGAAGTATTCAAGATCAAAGACTATCCTATTTATTTCGCCGTTACTAGTGGGAATAGAAATCACTAGCGAAATATCAAAGTTTATATCTTTATTCACCAAAAACATCAACAAATCTTGAAGATAAGAAAGTTCTTTTATATCTTCTTTTGAAACCAATCCGTCAAAGTGCGCATTGAAAATCTTAAATAACTTTTGTGAAAACCTATAAAAGTTTTTCTTTACCTTATTATTTAGCTTCATGTTCTCTCCACTCATGACCCCATAGTATCACGTCCCGCTCTGACTAGTCAAGGCGGAAAAATAGCAGTTTATCAGGGCTCGGACGATAAAAATGGTAAACGCAAGGCCATTAATTTTTTACAACAAATATTTATTAACCTCAACCCTGAGTTTTTTGCGATAAGCAAACCCGATATAAAGAATGTTGTCCTTAATGCTAATTCCATAAGATTTGAAAATTTTTTTCATTATTGGAAAATCTTTATCAAATTTATCTCCAGGATAGTTTCTATAGTGCAACTGAACATAAAGTTTATTACACTTCTCATTTTTTGGGATGGAAGACTCTAAACAGGTGAATGAGCGAATATACTCGTTTTGCTTGCATAAGCGCTTTAAAAAAACTTCCACTTTATTTTTATAGAAAATAGAATTTTTAAATTCTCCTTTAAAGTCAATTACCGAAGCTACTCTAAGAAACTTTTTCTCCATTTCAGGCGCTTCAAGGTTAAAGGAAATGCGAACAAAACTTAAATACTCAATATTATTAGTTTGGTCTAACGATTCATACAAGGCAGAAAATACATTGTCTAAAATTTCATAGAGATTCTTAAATCGCACAATGTAGTTGTGTTCGTTTAAGATTTTTTCTTCAAGCTCTTCTAGGCAGATTTTTATGTCTTTTACGTCAATGTCAAGTTTGTTTCTCATGTTTTTTCCTCCTTTCTTCGTTAATTAAATCAAATACCTGATAACTTCTACTTCATTCAACTCCATCTCAATATTTATCCTGCTTTTAACGGGTTTAGAGTACTCTATATTTCTCTCATTTAGGAACTTCTCAATAACCGGGTTTTTGATATTTCTTGTAAAAGTAACAAAAACATTTAACTTATTTATCCTTCTAGAATGAACAATATCTGCAAGACGAGGAGATGGGAAGTTATGTCTCAAACCATCTTTGTCGTAATAAAAAACCAGAGAAAAATCTGCAAATAAATTGTGATTAAGTTCTGTAATCACTCCTTTTTCCAAAAAAATCAGGAATTGGAATTTTATGCTTCTCAAATATTTGATATCTCCCCCTTCTAGCGCCTCGTTAAAGATAGAAATAAGATTCTCTAAAAAATGAGTGTTTTTAAAAGAAATTTCATAACCCTTTGCTACAAAATAATCATTTGCTTTATCAAATAGGCCATAGAAGGTTTCCTCTTTTATGTGCATTAGTCCTCCTTAAGCTTAGAAACCTCAACGTCTTCTAAAGCGGTTTTTATTTCAATCCGATTAGAGATGCGGTAGTAGTTTATGTTGTTTTGTTTTAATAGTTTTAATATTTCCGATTTTTTAGGCTCTTTAACAAACTCTATTACAATGCGAAGATTATGAGCAGGCTTAGTAAAAGGAAAACTGAATACAAAAGGTTTAGCGAATCGTGAATTTAGGGTCTTGTTTTTCTTCTCTAGAAATACAGAAAATGTGAAGAAAAAGTTTTCGGTTATATTGTCAATGTTACTCCCTGAGAATAGGAAAATCTCAAACATAAGCTCAATGTCTCTTATCCTTTTGATGTCTTCCTTTTGTAGAGAATCGGAGAGAATAGGAATGAAAGTGTTTTCTAAAAAGTGTAGGCTTTTCAAAGAAACTTTATAACCAGTTTTTGACAAAAGCGCATTAAGCGCCTTATCTATAGGACTTTTAACTAGGTTTTTTATTTCTTCAGATGACATATTCCACCACTTTCACATTAACAGGAACAAAAATTTCAATCCTATTGTTATCGTATTTGTTAAACTTAATGTTGTTATCCTGCAATGCGAGTTCAAATGCGACTCTAGATTTCTTCTTAAAGTAAGCGTTAATAACGAGGTAGCACTTTTCTCTCAAAATGATGTGAGAAATGATTGTGGGCTTTAAAAGGCGTGAAAATATTCCTTTATTAGTAACGAAAAAAGAAATCGTAAAAGGAGCAAACAATTCAAAACTATTCTCAAACCTATTTAAAGGAATTCTGAAATCAAAAGTTATGCTACTTAGCATTTTTTTATCTAGTTTTTCAAGTGCAGGAAGTATGACATTTTCTAATGCTGTAGACTCAATGTTCACTTCAATTCCTCTATTGGTTGCCAAATAGTCTTGAGCTTCTTTTAACAACCTGAAAAACTCCTTCTTTACATCTTTCATGCTTTCCATGCTCGCCATCACCCCCATTATAAGGAGGACAAGTAGAGAGGTCAAGAGGGGCCCTGCGTTTACTTTTTGCGAAATAATAAAAAAAGAAAAAGGCCCAAAATGAGCCTATTAACTCTTCTACTCTTCAAGCAAATATTCTTCTTTACTCAAGGAGTATTGAATGTAAGGGAAAAATGTGTAATCTTGAGTGTTGAACCCCAAATCCTCCAATAAATCGTAAATCCTGAATTTTTCTGCCCTATTAGCATCATCAAATAGGTAGAAGTTTGGTAATGCGGTAATCCACATTGCTGGATTTTTAATGGAACCGCCTTCAATATCATTTACAATGAATGGACGGTTAACAATCTGCTTACTAGAAAATAGAGTAAATCCTGTACCCAAAAACTTTCCAGAAGAGAGGGGAAATGCGAATCTAATGTTTAATCCAAAGCGCTCCATATCAAAACCATCGTCTTTAGTTAGAATACGAAGCAACAAGTTAATCAAATGAGTCTTTTCTTTACTCAACTTAATCCTAGCTT
>Ga0272447_1001828_pt1 | contig 12557 bp, 7 predicted proteins | sample YNPCB0133_FD_194589 | JGI IMG/M metagenome (GOLD analysis project Ga0272447, IMG submission 194589) | Hot spring microbial mat communities from Yellowstone National Park, WY, United States - YNP-CB-013-3 | ecosystem: Environmental > Aquatic > Thermal springs > Hot (42-90C) > Sediment | place... | reverse complement strand
GATGCGAGTTTAGTCGGTGGAAGCCACGGCTTAGCGGCAAGCGATCCGCTCGATCGGCCGGTACTGATTAGTGACGGGCCATCTCCCGGAACATCCCTGCCGATGACCGCTTTCCGCGACTGGCTCATTAACTTATTAGGCCTGCCCGACTAGATTCTAGGTGCTGCTCTTTCAACCGGATTTAGAAGCGAGACCCCACTAATATCGGGAGGATAGCCAGTATGAACAAACGAATCTATCTCGCATTAGCACTAAGTGCCCTGACCTGCACACTTTTACTGGCACAGAGCGCCCTGGAAAAGAAATCCTATGCGCCAGACGCAGCGACTCAGGCACGAATACGGGAGAAAATGGATCTCCTTCACAAAAAGCTCCAGCAGGTCGAAGAACGCCTCAAGCAACTGGGTCTGCAAAACAGCCCGGCTGGCTTGACTATACTTGCTGACATTTCGATATACCACAAAGCTGCCAGGTGGATCACCGAACATCAAGAATGGTATCGTCCCGAATATCCGCAATGGACATTAGAAATTTTAGACCGTGGGATTCGGCGTGCGGATGATTATCTTCAGCACGGCAAGCCAACCTGGCTCCTGGCTGGCGGGCCGGTTCCGCTGGGTTACTTCTCGGATGTCGATCGAAGCGTGCAGCCTTATATCGTGGTTCTGCCTCGCGGTTTCGGAGCGAAACAGCAGACTCAACATCGGCTCGATGTGATCCTGCATGGGCGAGACGCAACGCTGAATGAGGTGAAATTTCTATACTCCTATCCGACCACTAAGCCCGGCGAGGAACGGGATCATATAGAGTTGCACGTCTATGGTCGGGGAAATAATGCCTATCGCTGGGCTGGCGAAAGCGATGTCCTGGAGGCGGTGCATCACTGGGCGGCGCGGTTCCCGCAGGTGTTCGATCCCGATCGGGTGGTGCTGCGTGGTTTTTCGATGGGCGGAGCGGGAGCCTGGCACCTGGGCTTACATTATCCGCACCTGTGGTGCTCAGTAAGTCCAGGGGCCGGCTTTACGACCACGCATGGTTATGTCAAGGGCTTGCCGCAACCGTTACCACCTTATCAGGAGGCGTGTCTCAAGATATATGATGCGGTGGAATACGCCGAGAATGCCTATAACGTGCCTATTGTCGCGTATGGCGGGGAACTGGATCCGCAACTTCAGGCAGCTAAGAATATCGCGGCTCGTCTTCAGCCTCTCAAGATTCCCATGACCTTGATCATCGGGCCGAAGACGGAGCATCGGTATCATCCGGAGTCGTTGAGAACCATTCTGCAGTTGCAGGCCAAACATGCCCAAACAGGTCGAGCCCGTTATCCAGAGCGTGTGCGTTTTGTTACCTATCATCCGCAATATGCAACGGCACACTGGATCCATGTCGTGCCGGAAAACCTTTACCAGGCCAGTCGAGTAGATGCTCACTGGGACGGAAACCGTTACGTGGTGCGAACGGACAATCTCTGGGCCATACGAATCACGCTGCCGTCTGACCACACGGCTGCCACGGTGAACTGCCAGATTGATGGTCAAAGCGTGGAGGCCGCGGTGGACGTGGTGAATGATACCGGAGATTGGCGACCCAGGCGAATCCGCGCGGTAACGTTATGGAAACGAAATGGACAATGGCAAGCTGTACCCTGGGCCCAGCTGAGCTACTTCCAGGTACGCCAGATGCGTAAGACCGGCTCTGCCGCCGGGCCGATAGACCAGGCGTTCCGCTCCCGGTTTGTGTGCGTGGTGGGAACGGGGCAACCGTGGAATCGGCGGGTGGAAGAATATGCTCAGGCGGAGCTGAAGCGGTTTCAGCGCGAGTGGAGCAAATACATGCGCGGGGACCTTCCGCTGGTGCGGGACGTGGAGGTCACCAGCGAAGTATTAGCTCGACATCACGTGGTGCTCTTCGGCGATCCTGGCTCCAACCGCATTCTGGCAGGTATTCTCGACCAGCTACCGTTGACGTGGGACAAAACGAGTCTCCGCTTTGCCGGACATACTTACCCCGCTCGGGACCATGTGCCGGTGCTGTGTTACGCCAGCCCATTCGCGGCGGGTCGCTTGGTCGTGATCAACAGCGGTCACACCTTCCATGCCGCGGATTTTGAAGGGACCAACGCTCTGCTATTTCCCCGGTTGGGCGACTACGCTCTGCTTCGGGTCAGTGCTGGCGACAATCCGCTGGCTTGCGAAGTGGTGCGAGCCGGACTTTTCGACAGTAATTGGAAACTTACGGGATCGGAATAACATGTCAGTGTAGAGCGGCAGTGCTTTTGCCGGCCCGGCCAGCGCGAGCCGGTCCTGCGTCCGCGCTCAGGAGAGCCGATGAGCATTTACGAAGAATTGGAAGACCTGGTGCACGAACGAGGTCCGCGCCCGGCAGTGGCCCGGTTACTGGAGGAGCTGCGCCAGCGGCGGGATTATACCGGCTACTTTTATGCGCTGGTGCTGGATAAACGCCTGGAACTGGGTCTGCCGGCCGTGCAGCCGCGTTTCGATAGCGATGTGCCGGAGGAACTGGCCCCGGCTTACGAACAGGGCATCCGCGAGGCAGCCCGGCAAGCGGGTCGGCTGGCGCTGGCCAATCAGGATATCGTTTCTGCCTGGCCTTTCTTTCGCATGATCCAAGAACACCAGGAGATCGCTCAGGCTCTCGAGCAGGTCGAACCGCAGGAACCGGAACAGTGTCAGCAATACGTACAGATTGCTCTGTACGAAGGGGCCCATCCCCGTCTGGGATTTCGCTGGGTGCTGAAATACTACGGGATTTGCAATGCCATCACGACGTTTTCGCAGGGTTTTCCTGGCACTCAGGAAGACCGCGTGGATTGCCTGAAGCAACTGGTGCGAGCGCTTTACGAGGAATTGCGGGAACGTCTGCGAACCGACATCGCGCAGCGTGAAGGAATCGAACCGCCGCCGGAACTTTCTGTGCGCGAATTGCTCCGCGGACGCGAACAGACGCTATTTGCCGAGGATTTTTACCATATTGACACCTCGCACCTGTCGTCGGTGGTGCAGTTCGCCTATTACCTGCCGGTGTGCGAGGAATTGCGGCTGGCCGTGGAATTGTGCGAATACGGACAGCACATCAATCCGCGGTTTCAGTATCCCGGCGACCCGCCGTTTGAGCAGACCTATTTCGACTACCACATTTACTTCCGCACACTGCTGGGCGAAGAAGTCGAGGCTGGACTGGAACATTTCCGCCACAAGGCCGAAACTGCTGATCTGGAACAGGTCGGGTATTACCCGGCGGCAGTTTACGTTGGTCTGCTGGAACGATTGGGTCGGCATCGTGAAGCCGTCGAAGCTTACGCTCGTTACCTCACCCGGGCTGACCCGCAACAACTGGGTAGCTGCCCGACTATTTACGAGCTGTGCCAGAAGCTCGGCGACTACCGACCGCTGGTGGATATTGCCCAGCGACGCGGAAATCTGGTGGATTACACCGCCGGCCTGATTCAGGTTCTGGCCAGCGAACGCCAGCCGACTTGAACCGACTTGGCCAGCGAAACTGCCATTCAGGCAGTACGACTGCTACTGCCAATTTGACAAGTGGCAGGGAATAGCCTAGAATTCTGCGGATTTCACTCCATGCCCGCATCGGCATCGGGGTTGCAGATGGGCCGTTTGCGAGCGTAAACCGCGTGGCCAGCAGGAACCAGCTGGGCCACCATCACCCACGCAGAAAGGAAGGGTTCCGCTATGGACATCAACCGCTTTACGGAAAAAGCTCAGGAAGCGTTGCAAGCAGCGCACCGGCGAGCACTTCGGGAATCGCACCAGCAGGTGGATGTGGAGCATTTGTTTCTGGCTCTGCTGGAGCAAAGCGATGGGCTGGCGGTGCCGCTGCTGCAAAAGGCTGGTTTGAGCCGGGTGGACAGGCTGCAGGAACGACTGGAGCAGGAGCTGCGTCGGCTGCCGCGGGTCAGCGGACCTGCCGCTACGGACCAGGTTTATATCACGGGTCGGCTCAACCGGTTGCTCATGCAGGCCGAAGAGGAAGCAAAGAAACTGCGCGATGAGTACATTTCGGTCGAGCATTTGCTCCTGGGCCTGGTGGACGATACGGGTTTTTCCGGGCGTTTGCTGCGTGAGTATGGGATTCAGCGCGACAACCTGTTGCAGGCGTTGCAACAGATTCGCGGCCATCAGCGGGTAACCTCGCCGACTCCGGAAACTACTTACCAGGCCCTGGAACGCTACGGTCGGGATTTGACGAAACTGGCGGCCCAGGGCAAGCTCGATCCGGTCATCGGCCGCGATGACGAAATTCGCCGCGTCATCCAGGTGCTTTGCCGCAGAACCAAAAACAACCCGGTGCTGATCGGCGAACCTGGTGTGGGCAAAACCGCGATCGTCGAAGGTCTGGCTCAGCGCATCGTTCGCGGCGATGTGCCCGAAGGACTCAAAAACAAGCGGATCATCCAGCTCGACATGGGTGCCCTGATTGCCGGGGCCAAATATCGCGGCGAGTTTGAAGAGCGGTTGAAAGCGGTACTGAAAGAGGTGCAGGAAGCCCAGGGGGAAATCATCCTGTTCATTGACGAGTTGCACACCGTGGTTGGTGCGGGCCGCGCTGAAGGAGCGATGGACGCTTCCAACCTGCTCAAGCCGATGCTGGCTCGCGGCGAACTGCACTGCATCGGCGCTACCACGCTGGACGAATATCGCAAATACATCGAAAAAGATGCCGCCCTCGAACGCCGATTCCAGCCTATCCTGGTGGAACCGCCTTCGGTCGAGGACACCATTTCCATCCTGCGTGGTCTGAAAGAGCGTTACGAGGTGCACCACGGCGTGCGGATCAAGGATAGCGCTCTGGTGGCCGCTGCGGTGCTTTCCAACCGTTACATTGCCGACCGATTCTTACCCGACAAAGCCATCGACCTGGTGGACGAAGCGGCAGCCAAACTCCGCACCGAAATTGATTCCATGCCCTCCGAGCTCGACGAAATCCTCCGCAAGGTCATGCAACTGGAAATCGAACGGGAGGCGTTGCGGAAAGAAACCGATCCGGCCTCGAAAGAACGGTTGGCCAAACTCGAAAAAGAGCTGGCCGAACTCCGTTCCCGCGCTGATACCCTCAAAGCGCAGTGGGAACGGGAAAAACAGATGATCCAGCGACTGCGCGACCTGCGGGCTCAGATTGAACGCACCAAAATCGAAATCGAACAGGCCGAGCGACAGTACGACCTCAACCGCGTCGCCGAACTCAAATATGGCCGACTTTTCGCACTCGAAAAGGCTCTCAAGGAAGCCGAAGAAGAGCTGACCCGGCAGGGAGTCCGGCTCATTAAGGAAGAGGTGGACGAAGAAGATATCGCCGAAGTCGTAAGTCGCTGGACGGGCATTCCGGTCAGCAAGTTGCTGGAAGGCGAAGCTCAGAAGTTGATGCACCTGGAAGAGGAGTTGCACAAGCGGGTCGTGGGTCAGGATGAAGCAGTGCGCGTGGTGGCGGAAGCGGTCATTCGCGCCCGCACGGGCTTGAAAGACCCGAATCGTCCGATCGGCTCGTTCATCTTTCTGGGGCCGACCGGTGTTGGGAAAACCGAATTGGCACGGGCACTGGCGGAAGCGCTCTTCGATGATGAGCGGGCCATGATCCGCATTGACATGTCCGAATATCAGGAGAAACACACGGTGGCCCGGCTGATCGGTGCTCCGCCCGGTTATGTCGGTTACGAGGAAGGCGGACAGCTCACCGAAGCGGTGCGTCGCCGACCCTATTCGGTCGTGCTCTTCGACGAAATCGAAAAGGCCCATCACGACGTCTTCAACGTGCTGTTGCAAATCCTCGACGATGGACGATTGACGGATGGCCAGGGACGCGTGGTGGATTTCAAGAACACCATCATCATCATGACCTCGAACATCGGCAGCCAGCGGATTCTGCAATACCAGGGCCTGCCCGGTGGACCGGAATATGAGCGGATGAAAGAAGCGGTGCTTGAGGAGTTGCGCTATCATTTCCGACCGGAATTCCTCAACCGCGTGGACGAAATTGTCGTGTTCCATTCGCTGACCGAAGCCCACCTGAAACAGATTGTGGACATCCAGCTGGCGCGGTTGCAGAAGCGGCTGGAGGAACGGCGGATCACCCTGGTGGTAACGCCGGCGGCTCGGGATTACCTCGCCCAGAAAGGGTACGACCCGCACTATGGTGCCCGGCCCCTGAAACGGTTGATTCAGCGGGAAGTGGAGACGGCTCTGGCGAAACGGTTGCTTGCCGGCGAAATTCGCGATGGTCAGACCGTGCAATTGGATTATGACCCCCGGGCCGATATGTTAATCTTCCGGGCCGTAAGCTCAGCAGCGGCATGATCGGCCAGGAACCGACTGGCCCATTCGAACTTCACAAGTGGCCGGCTCTGCCGCTGTCCACAGGTGGTGCGATCGGCGACGAACCGATTCGCGGATTCCACTGCCCGATCTTCCGGCCGCGTCCCCGAGCCTGACCGGAGCGTCGCACAAAAACCAGGAAGGACACGATGGCACGAGACATTGTTCGCTGGATGCAGGTGTTTTTCTTACCGCAAGCGCAGAGCCATCAGGAGGCGGGTTGGTCGCCTCCGGTGGATATTTATCGCACGCCGCGAGGCTGGCTGCTCAAGTTCGACCTGGCCGGGGTGCGTCCGGGCGACATTCGCATCGAGGTTCGCGGCCAATATCTGACCGTGGCCGGGCAGCGCCGCGATTTCTGCGTGGAACAATTCGGCTACGCTCAGTACCGCATGGAAATCGCTTACAGCCCATTTGAGCGCACCGTCGAGTTGCCCGTGAATTTGGAACATGCCCAGCTGGAAGTGGATTACCGGGATGGCATGCTGCTGGTAGCGATTGACACGAGTGGCTGACTTTTCGGCCGGCGATACCCGCGCCTGACTTCGCTGCGTACCCGACGAAATGCCCACCTGGAGGAAACCAGGGTGAAGCGCAGACCTTTCTCGAAACCCGAGGCGGGTCCGCCAAGGGACGGAGGTTCTTCTTGACCTCGGGGACACCCTTTCGGATCGGGGCCCACCCTGTCGGGCGCTGCAAACCTTCCGGCCTGCATTTCATCCCTGGACAGGATCCTGGCTATGACTTCTCCGATGACGCCTGGCACGATTCAGACCTTACCGGTTTTGCCGTTGCGGAACACGGTGATATTCCCGTCGGTCTTTGCGCCCCTGTCCGCGGGCCGACCCACCTCGATTGCCGCCATCGAAGCCGCCGCGGCTCGGGAAGACAAATCGCTGGTCATTTTCGCCCAGCGCGATCCGCAAAAGGATCAGCCAGCCAGCAGCGACGATTTGTACGCAGTGGGTACGCTGGCGGTGATCCGCAAGATGGCCCGTTCGCCCAACGGCATCGAAATCCTGGTGCAGGGCATCGAGCGGGTCAGTCTGCTTCGGCTGGAACAAACCGAGCCGTATCTGCTGGCACGTGTTCAGGTGCTTCCCTGGCCGGAAGATTCCGGTCCGGAAGTCGAGGCCCTTTACCGGAGCATTCTCGACATCACCCGCCGCATCCTCGAACTGGCTGGTACGGAAGCGCCAGAGAATCTGCGGGAATTAATCACGCAGCAGGGCGATCCGTTGCGTGTGGCCTACTTCATCGGCTCGATGCTGAGCCTGGATGTGCCCAAAGAACAGGCCCTGCTCGAAGCACCAAGCCGTCTGGAAGCGTTGCGGCTGCTGTATCAGTATTTGCAGCACGAATTGCAGGTGCAGGAACTGCGGCACAAGATTCAAAAGCAGGCCGAGTCTGAACTCACCAAACAACAGCGCGAGTACATGCTCCGCCAGCAATTGCGGGCCATTCAGGAGGAACTCGGCGAAAAAAGCCCGGAAAAGGCGGAAATTGACGAGTTGCGGCAACGCCTGGCCGAAACCGATCTCCCCGATGATGTACGCAAGGAAGCCGAACGCGAATTAAATCGCCTCGAACGTCTGCCGCCTATCGCTCCCGATTATCAGGTCATCCGCACCTGGCTGGAACTGGTGCTCGAGTTGCCCTGGCGCAAAGAGACGCCGGATCAACTCGACATCGCCCGTGCCCGGCAGGTGCTCGATGAGGATCATTACGGACTGGAGGAAATCAAGGAGCGGATTCTGGAGCATCTGGCCGTGCTCAAACTCAATCCGGAAGCCAAGGCGCCGATTTTGTGTTTCGTCGGTCCGCCTGGCGTCGGCAAAACTTCGCTCGGCCAGAGTATTGCTCGTGCGCTGGGTCGAAAATTCGAGCGGCAAAGTCTGGGCGGGTTGCATGATGAGGCGGAGCTTCGCGGCCACCGACGCACCTACATCGGCGCCATGCCGGGCCGGATTATCCAGGCCATTCGTCGGGCCGGCGTCAAGAATCCCGTCCTCATGCTCGACGAGGTGGACAAAATCGGTCGGGATTTTCGCGGCGACCCCGCAGCCGCACTATTGGAAATCCTTGACCCCGCTCAAAACACCAACTTCCGCGACAACTACCTCGATCTGCCCTTCGACCTGTCCAAGGTGTTTTTCATCACCACGGCCAACAATCTCATGACCATTCCCGAACCGCTCCTGGATCGCATGGAAGTTCTGCGTCTGGCCGGGTACACGCCGGAAGAAAAAATGGAAATCGCCCGCCGTTATCTGATTCCGCGGCAGCTCAAAGAATCCGGCCTGCAACCGGAACAGTTGACCATTCTGCCGACCGCGCTGGATGCGATTATCCGGCGATACACCCGTGAAGCAGGCGTCCGCGAACTGGAACGGGCCCTGGGTCGGCTCTGCCGCAAGGTCGCCGTCCGCTTCGCCGAAGGCAAGACCGAGCCGGTCACCGTCCGCCCCGAAGACCTGCCCGATTTGCTCGGACCGGAACGCTTCTTCCCCGAACAGGCCCGCGAGGCACTGCCTCCCGGTGTGGCCACGGGACTGGCCTGGACCGAGACCGGCGGCGAAGTGCTTTACGTTGAAGCCGCACTTTTACCCCAGGGGCAAGGCTTGCGGCTGACAGGTCAGCTTGGCCGGGTGATGCGCGAATCGGCAGAAGCTGCCCTCAGCTACGTCTGGTCCCACGCCGAATTGCTCGGCATTTCGCCGAAGGAATTCCGCCGCAACGGTGTGCACATCCATGTTCCCGCTGGCGCTGTCCCCAAAGACGGACCCAGCGCTGGGGTGACCATGGTCACTGCTCTGACCTCGCTGTTCACCAACTTACCCACCCGCAAAGACACCGCTATGACCGGCGAAATCACGCTGACCGGCCTGGTGCTCCCCGTCGGCGGCATCAAGGAGAAGCTCCTCGCCGCTCACCGTGCCGGTATCCGACGGGTCATTCTGCCACGCGAAAATCAGAAAGACCTCCGCGAGATACCCGAACACGTGCGTAAGGAGATCGAATTTTTCTTTGCCAGCCAGCTGCTGGAAGTGCTGCGTGCCGCCATTCCCAACCTGGCTCTGCGCGAACCCGAACCCGCCACCGCCGCAAGCTAAGCTGCCCGTCTCCGAACCACCAGCACTCTCCCTGACTCATCCCCAGTTCTGTCGGGGGTGCGGGAAAAATGGCGGTGCCTACGAAGTCCTGGGTTCGTACATGTTTAGGAAAGGTCGCCCGCTACCACCAGAACCTACGGAGGGAACCGCCAGGAAATTCACGGAAGTCGTTTGCTGAATCACCAGTGTATACGTCGCACTGAGAAAAAGCTAGGTGAAAACGCTGGCCGACTTAGTTCTGGCAGCGTTGCTGGTCTGGCTACCTAGCTGGCTGAAATCTCGGCCAGAAGAAAACGCTAGTGGGTTGGGTCACGGCAGTCCTGCCAATGCAATGGGTAAGCTTGGCCGAGCTGGGTCGCCGTCTGGCTGCCAGCACCTGCAAGACCGCCAAACATTGCATCAAGCGAGCCCGGCGATTCACCAGCAACGAACGCATCCACATTTCCGAGGCCATGCAGGGGCCGCTGCGCTGGCTCGTCCGCCAGCGGCGGTACTGGAAGAAGCGTCCACTGGTGGTGAGCATGGACTGGACGAAGGTGCGGTCGTTCCGCACGCTGATGCTGGCCACGCTGGTGCGTGGGCGGCCTGCCTGCAGCAACGTTGAAGCGAGGAAAGCCAAGATGGCGATCCCTCAGCTTCAGCCATTGGTTCGGCGTGGCCTGGGTTGCAAGCGTGCCTCACGTCTAGCGACTCCACTCCACCAGCTGCCGATATTCCGGACGCGAGAGAATTAGTTTTTCTGCACGCTGGGCCTGGGTTGGCGCCTCCTTCGTCATCGGCGTGGCGATACCCGGCGGCCCATTGCGAATGGCCCCGGCGAGGCTGAAGGCGGCGTGAATGGAATGGATGCTGTAAACACCGACATTGCCGCCCGGTTTGTGACCGTGGCAGGCGATGCAGTGGGTCGCCACGGGCAGAAATGCCAGACCCTCGCGTCCCCTGGCCCGTCCCCAATCCTCGTTGAAGTGGAAGAGCGGCCGATATACTTTGAGGTTGTTCGGCTGTCGTTCCAGGCCGCCTTTGCGCAGGCCGTCGAACGCCAGGGCTCGCTTCAATTCGTAAGAGTAGATGTTGACGCCCTCCCCGGAAGTGGTAGCGGGATCTTCCTTCCCCTCGACGTTCTTGAAGATGCGCATGCGAAGCTCTTGCACGATGGATGTCGGCACCGGTTCCAGGTTCTTGTCGAGCACCACCATCTGGCGGAGCAGGGCGAGTTGGGTGCCGGCGGGGATTTGCCGCAGACCTTTGCTCTTGAGCACCGCCCTTCTGGCTGCCTCGGGATGGTTCTGGTCAACGCCTTCTTCGGCCACATACTTCAGGTAGTCGAGCACTGCCTGCCGACCCGCGGGGAAGCGGTAGAAGATGCGGAAGTAGGAGCGGCCGCCGAAGTCGTGGGTGTGATACGGTGGCACGTGGGCCGGATAGGTGATCTCCACCCAGTCGCCGGTGGTGGAATTGTCCGGCCCCGTTGGCAAATCAGCGGGTAGATAGTCGATCCTGGGATCGAATCCATGTTCGGCGGCGAAATGCCCCGACTTCAGGGCCAGCGCGTAATTGTCGGGGAGGGCGGCGATCTCCTCTTTGGAGAGGGCGACTGCCCGGATTACTTGGGCCATTTTCCGGAGCATCTCGCCGTGCAGTGTCGCCAGGCCCGTTCGCGGCCGCTGCCGCGCTACTCGGTCATACACGGCCCACAGGTCATGCTGGAAAATCGCCCGCTTGAGAGGGTCAGTGATGAGGTCGGCTCCTTTCTGTTCCAGGAATTCGTCGAGCAGCCGAATCGTCTTCTCCAGGACAGCGCGGTCGGCGGTGAAGCGTGGCGTCTCGGGCCACAGCAGCGGATCGAGATAGGCGTCGCCTCCTTCAATGCGCCGGGCTTGGCCAGGCGGGGGGTTCTCGCCGGGCCGAATGTAAAGGACAGCGAACAGTCGGTTCCAAAGATGGTTCGGGTCTTTGTCGTAGAGTGGCAACGGCTTGTCACTCTTGAGCGAGCCGGCCAACGGCCCGTCGTGGTAGTACCAGTCCTCGGGCTCGGCGGCGAACGGGGCTGTTAGCCCAAACACCAGGCACGTCACAATTGCTGCAGCAAACACTCGCATGGTTTCCCCCTTTGTTCAAGCAAAAGTCCCAGCGGTCACTTGCTGCAACTCTCGGCCGGTCTGGATTTTCCTCTTGGTTCGAACGCTTTGTTCCGTGATAGCGGCAGGAAAAGCTTGCCCGTTTGTCTTCGGCCGGGCAGCGGGGCAGCACTTATTCTGCTGATTCTACTTTTCAATCCCACGTTGGTTCAATTAGCACGCATCGCCCGAACACGTGCCTTCACTTCCTGAGTAAGTTCTCAATCCCACGTTGGTTCGATTAGCACCAGGCAGCGACGCAGCGATTATTCTACTGATTCGCCACAAGTGGCGGAACTCGGCCCGGTCGCTATTCCTGCTATTCGCAGGGCTTATTCTACTGATTCGCCACACGCCCGTGCACACGGACACCCGCCTCAACCGCAGCGGGCTTACTCCCTCCGCTCCTGGTTGTCAGTCGGTTGTCGCGGGCGGTGTGAGCGATTGCCGTTGCAAATGCGTTTCCCCCACCACGGCGGGCTGACGCCCGCCGCTCTTGGTGCGTGTGCGACTCCGCATTGCAAGACGCGATTTCCCGGCGAATGGACGCCATGCGCCAGGAGCGGTCGGCGTGAGCCGACCGTGGGTAACGTTCACGCTCACACCGGCGTTGGTCAAACCACGGCGGGCTGACGCCCGCCGCTCTTGTGAGCGTGCGTTCGTGCATCGCAAAAATCGTTTTTTCGCCGTCAAACCTTCGTACTGCAACCAGAGCGGGGAGCGTAAGCCCCCCGTGGGTTCGCTACTGCGACTGCACCGGCGTTCGTGAGCATACCGCCGGCAGTCTCCCGCGTCTTTGCGGCTGCGTTCCTGGAAATGCGTTTCCCCCACCACGGCGGGCTAACGCCCGCCGCTCTTGGTGCCGCTGTTCGCCGAACAGAAATCGAATCGTTCCGCAAATGCGTTTCCTGCACCACGGCGGGCTAACGCCCGCCGCTCTTGTGAGCGTGCGTTCGTGCATCGCAAAAATCGTTTTT
>Ga0272447_1001827_pt1 | contig 12565 bp, 10 predicted proteins | sample YNPCB0133_FD_194589 | JGI IMG/M metagenome (GOLD analysis project Ga0272447, IMG submission 194589) | Hot spring microbial mat communities from Yellowstone National Park, WY, United States - YNP-CB-013-3 | ecosystem: Environmental > Aquatic > Thermal springs > Hot (42-90C) > Sediment | place... | reverse complement strand
TACCGGTCTAGTGGACACCATGACATTAGCAAGTACGTATCAGGAGTGTTAAGGGTTCCATCTCCGACTGAGTGATTATTCGTGCTTCTGTGCTCTTTACAGATTGTATAATCTCGATCGTATTCAGCGCCCTTATGTGATCGTCTGAACAGACTTGGCTCAGACTCTGCTAATAAACCAAAAGCCACTATGATGTTAAATAGACCAATATATGTAGACAGCGCCTCGATTACGCCATAGAGGACGTTACCTGATGGACTTGCATGTAGAGGAGGCAGGAACTTTACCGCAAAGTATAACGCTACAGGAGCTAACCCTCCCACAATTGACGCAAACCGAATTCTGCGGTCATGAAGCCCCTTATTAATCCCACTGCGTACCAGATACGCTAATATAACGATGTTATACAGCAGCAACACGACCGCGACAGCCATATACATCGTTAGTGGGTCCCCAGTCCCTACGCTCTGGACCGCGTCACACTGCCTGCTCGCATCAGACGTAGCCCACGGGGTCAGCGTCCACTCGGAGCATTTCAGGGTCGTCATCCCAAACACCGTTACAAAACTTTATATATAAGAATTTGGAACTTCTACCGAATTAGAAATTGGGGGATATGGCGGGCAGAAAGGCGGAAAAGACCTCAAAAAATAAGCAAAGGGGCAGGCCGTCGAAAGAATGGGTGACGCTGAGGTGTCTAACGGCAATGGGATGGGGGGTCCGGTTAAGCGACCTTATCCGCGAACTCGAAAGCGCAACTGTTGCACGAGTCTCTGAGAGCACGGTGAGAAATCATTTAAAACGCCTAATGAAGCACGGTGTCCCGGTATTTTGGCGATTAAAGTTGGTGCCTGTTACCGAGGAAAGACTGTCTGACACTTACATTGGTAAGTTGTTGAAATTTGTATTAGGAAAGAGAGCCGAGTTCGTTGATCAAAAATTCCTATACTCGATAAATACCGCAACACCTCTAGATATTATGGCACTGATTGCGTTTACTTCACTCACTATATTGTACTTGGTGAGTGGTGCATTACATAGTTCTCTTTTGTCTTTGTCAATGATGTCGTTTATCGTGGCCTCAAGCGTTTACGTAGCTTCATGGATCCTAAGGATGGCCGCAGGTAGTAAATTGAAACAAAGGCTAGGTATTGGCCGCAGCATTAAACTAACTATTGGGACCCAAGACGGGAGGATGGTCAAGAGAAAATTCCGTGCAAACACTAAAGTCATGGAGGTGATCAAGTGGGCTGCTGCCGAACTATACGGTGATAAAGACGCTGACGTTACAGAATACATGCTTCAGTATAAAGGTAAAGAATTAGACAGGCATGCGAAACTGTGGGAATTCGATGAATTGTGGATACGAAACGGAAATGATCGTTCAAAGGGACCATACTTAGTATTGGTTCGCAAAAGAAAGAAATGAATAATAATTCTGTAAACTGCCCTATTTCGCGGCCTGGTAGACATGCATAATCTCATGTCGCGCCTTCTTCACGACGGTTTAGAGAGGCCGTTTACTATGATAATACGAATTTAGAAAGGTTGTCCCATGCAATGTAACTAATGAGTGCTACACTAACTAGGATTCTTCGAAGTATTGTGAACTCGAGTCTGACATGTGAAATGTCTGACTACGAAAATCGACATCTTGTTGCTTGATTCATCTATGAGAGGGGAATGAAAAAGGATGTCTGGGCCATAAGAACCTCCTGTTACAATCATAGGAGGAACTAGTTATAGAATTTCCTGATGGGACGTTGCCCTCCATGAGAATACCCTAGATGCACTTTCCCAGGTCGACATATATTGTTATTATCAGAACCTCAAAGGGCATAGTCTGCCAGCCTCTCACCTCTAAGGCCCTTCTCCTTTTATAACACTCCATTAATGGATTTTCTAGGTTGGCGCATTAGGAGCTGAAAGAATGGGTCAGGAAGAGAATAGCGATGCATGAGGAGGAGTTCTTTAAAACGGACGAGATCCTCTCAGTCCCTGAGAACCAACAGGTAACCGTCCAGAGCGGTAAGTTTTGCAACGAGGATGACCTAGGCCTCGAGGACCTTGCTGCCAATTGGTTGCGGGGTATTGGTCTCCTGACTATACGCGAATGTGAGGTCGATCCTCAATACTTAACTATCATAGCAATTATCAGGCTGGCATCCGGCTATACTGTCCAATCAACTTTAGCAAAAGAATCCCTGAGTGATACCAGGAATGTACGCGGTAAAGGTAGTGAAAAGCGCCGGATACTTCGATACCATAGTGAAGAGGCTTAAGACCGCATACTCGAAGTTCTTCAGAGAGCACATGCCGGACCACGTGATCGTCGAGCTGTGGAAGCATAAAGGTAATGACGAGAGGTATGCCCTGACCATCTACTGCCAGGACGAAAGGCTGCCGCAACTCGCGACTACAGTCATGGGTTCTTACGGCTTAGAGATCACAAAGGACATCGATCAATGGGTCGAGAAGGAGAGAAGCCCGATCAGGAGGGAGGTCCTTGGGCAAGTGAGGCTGAGCGTTTAGAGCCCTTCGCCGGACTCTTCTCGGGAAGGGAGAGCCTGATCGATATCGTGCTGACCCTAACCTCCTTTCCGTCCTTCCCCTGAAGGCGCTCGCTCCCTATGTCCAGACACTCGACCTCCAGCCCTTCACGAGGCCCTCCCTCAGCACCTGAACCGCTCCTATCGCCTTAGGTATGGCTCTACCCCTCGCCTTGACCTCGACGCTACCGTTCTGCTGGATTGCAAAGAGGCAGGCCAGGACGTAGCGCGAGAGAGGCTTCCTCCCTACCAGGATTGTCGGGGCGCTCATATCTCCAGGCCCTCCGGCTCCTCCTCTTCCCTCCTTCCGTTGACCTCCTCGAGGGCCGAGACGAGCGCGTCGAGGTTCCTGTCGTTAATCAGCTTCCTGTACTCCTCCAGGTCCCTTCTGGTCCTTATGTAGAGGCCCCTCCTCTTGGTCGGCATGTTGTTCTCGTCGACAGGGTTCAATTCGATCAGGAGGGACGGCGGGTTCCTCTTGGTCCCAGGGGCCTTGATCACGAATATGCCGGGAGAGGACTTGACCGGGACCCTCTGCCATTCCCTCGCCTTCTCCAGGATCTCTCTGAGCCTCGATTCCAGCTCCTGTACCCTGCTCACGCCCTGTTATCTGCTAACCAGTTATAAAAGAGTTAGAGCCTGACAGCCGAGAAAAGGATCAACCAGGTCAGGACCGTCGCCACCGCAACCTTAGCCAGAAGCGCTCCGTGCCTGGTCTTGTGCCTGAAGATGAAGGCCACAGCGAGTATCCCTGGCCCTCCTCCCGTTAACGCGTACCACTCTATCGGCTTATCGCTCAGCCTCCAGCCCTCCACGACTGCCTGGGATTTGTCTACCTTCATGGCAAGGAAGCCCAGGAAGGAGCTGAGCAGCGCCATGATGGGGACCGCTGGCATCGTTACCTGCACTGTTCTAACTGCGTGGTCGAAGAGGAAGGACAGCAGGTTGACGACGGGCAACAGGGCAGCGACGATGAAATCCGCGATCAGGTTGCCTGTAGAGGGAAGGGCTGAAAGGGTTGATTCAAGCCCTATGCCGCGGCCGAGGAAACTGACTGCGCCGTAGAGGATCCCGGAAAACAGGGCTACGGCTATTCCCAGCCCTGCGAAGAACCGCATGAGCTGGACGGCCGCGTAGACGGAGATGAAGAAGAGCAAAGCCGCGAAGGCGATCGCCTTTATGATGACCGTTGCGGTCGGTTGGGAGAACATCAGGTGGAGCCCGCTAAAGAGCGCCTGGAGCGGGTCGGACATGAGCCTCGAGGAGAACCCCATGAGCCTGAACACAAAGGTAAAGACGTAGGCCAGGACGAACAGGGCGGCTATCCATCTGGGCATGGGGTCGAAGAGGTGCTTCACTAGGGCCTCTTGGATCCTGAGCCTGAATCCATAGCCAGCAACGTGGGGCTCGCGTTCCTCCGATCCTGTAGGTGCAGAAGCCCTTGACATCATCATGTCATACAGAGCGTCATATTCGGCCCTCTTAGCCGGATCGGAGAGGACGTGGTAGGCCTCTTGATGAGCTTGAACATCTCCTTCGTACCCATGAGCTCATAGCGCGCGTGCATTATTCCAAACACCTCTCCGAACTTCCCTTAACCACAGCCTGCCCAAAGCCTCGCACAGGAAGACTACATTTACCACCATCTATCTTCTCAAAGATAGATGGAGATGTTGTTAAAGCACCCCCTAGCATTCGTGAGTTAAACTCCGTACCTACAATCATCTGACTCATCCTACCTAAGAGTCCCACAATAATATCTACTGCACCCACCATACTGCTCCCCCTCACAATATGGGTCAAGCTTTCTTAGAATACCGGTGTTACACCGGCACTTTTAGAATTGTCTTAAGAAGATTTCTTCTATTTCGTATCTCATTACGTTGTAGAAGAGGATTCCTGTTCGTCTCTACTATCCAATATTTGTTTAACCAATCTATATAATACTCTAATGTATTTTCTAGTCGGGCTGGTTCGAAGCACTTTAATATAAAATCTTCTTTATTCTGAATTTTCACTGCAAGATAGAAAATAGGTAGTTTAAAACCACTAATCAATTCACTAGCCGTAGTGGCATAATTTTCGATAACATTCTCTTCAATTCCAGGAGCAAAGACATGCCAAAGACTCAATCCATCAAAACCGAAGATCGAGAAAGCTAAAACTTGCTGTAACCCCACATAAAAATTTTTCTTATTCAAATCCTTACTAGAGAAGTACTCGATTTCTATAGATCCTATCAAAGCTTTATCTATAACTTGCATTGGATCCTCGAATATAAGTATTATGTCAACCTCTGTGCTGGGTGGCAATGGCCCCTTCCACCATTTTAACCAAATGTTTTTAAACTCTTTTGTGGTAAGGTTCTTGTTTTTATATACATTTTTTAACCATCCATGCTTGCCCCACTTCTTCTCTTCAAGGATTAAATCATACAATTTATTGATGAGCCTAGGTTCTGTTAGATTTGCAATACTATATTTTGAACTATCCGTATTTCTCATCAATTATTTTTGCCCCGATTTGACGTAAAGTCTCTCTTACTTTTAGATCAAGGGTATCTTTACTTATTCCCCTTTCTGAGGATGCTTCGATTTTCATCCTCAACAAGATCCTTGCGCCTTCACGATTTAATGGCATAAATACTCCACGTATCAAATCAGAAAGCTTATCCCATGGAACCTCAGCCTCAATTATTATGTTTTGTAAAGCTTCCCTACTAACTTGCGGCGACACCGTTACTCCCTCTTGTTCTGTTAGAGATGTCTCCTTTTCAATCTTTATTCCTTTCATCTCTTCTTTCATTTTAGCCGCTACTTCTTTTCTTACTAGAATTACGTCCTCACTCAATTCAGGAGGTGAGATACTTTCTTCGTAGTAGACTTTATCACTAATTAAAATACCAAAGACCCCATCTTCAACACCTTTGACAACCGTATTCTTGAGTACACTTTCATTTTCCAATAGCGGAAGTTCATAATATTTTAAGAAGGCTTCCCATATCTCGACCAAGTTTTTACGTTCATCACCTCCTGAAAACGTCATCTCTATTAAGGCCTTAGGTGATAGCTTATCTAATAAAACTTCCTGATCCTTGAGATAGTGTTTTACCCTCATGGATAGACTTGGCCTTTCACCAATAGCAGGTATCCCTAGGTCAAAATTTTTTAGTCCTTCTTTTGAGCCTTTAACGAGATGCCTATAAGCTGAAATTACCTTAAACCATGCCTCTGAATCCTTATCATTAAACCACTGGATTGCTCTATCTCTATCGGATTCCGTTAAAGTTTTCAGGATCTCTTTATCGGATGTTATCATTTTTAAGCCAAGAAATCTGCGTATGACCTCTTTTAATCCATTATATTCATTACGGTCTGCGACCAGAAATATAAGTGTATTCTTGTAAGTTCTGTAGCCAGTCGAGTAATTTGTGAGTACGTCTTGGACAAATTTATCTGTCTCCGGATTACCCCACATTAACTCCAATGGTAAAATAACCAACTTTAGCTTTTTGTTATCTGGAATATCGGCGTTGGATGTGGGCCAAATATAAACATCAAAATCTCTTCCAGCGATTTTTTCTAATCTTCTTTTGATCTCGTCTCTAATTTCTTCTTCCTTTATCACCTCTTCCTTATCTAAAATTATCCGGTTTAGTCCCACTTGACTGCTGAAATAGTAAAGGCCCTTTTCAAAATGTAGATAAAGTGGACCATCTATATCCTCAAGCTTCTTGATAGCGTCCCCAATAATAGCTGGAGGTATCCCCTCCCTTAAAAATGCTACCCTAAGTCGTTGGATGCTGACACCTCTGCGCTCAGTAACAGGGAAAGAATAAAAGAAGATTGCCGTCGCCAGACCAGTTGCTACCTTAAACCTTGCATATTCGCTACCCGCTTGTCTATCGATCTTAACGGCCCTCGCATTATCACCAACAATATCTGAGGCCAGCACAGATTCAAAAACCTCACCTACATGCTCTATAAACATTCTTCTTATGCGGGGATTGGAAAGGTTGATGTTCGCTGGTTGTATTAGCGGTGATGGATCTTGTCGAGTAAAAATATCGTAAACAATTTCTGCCAGAAGTTGAAGCACATGTCTGGTCCTTTGAAAAGTCGGTATGGCTCCCCACCTCTCAAAGAGAACATCAATGGTTTCAGGATGGAATGGGTAAGCCTTCTTAATCTTCTCCTTATACTGGATTTCGCGAAACTCGGACGGAACATCCTCCCCGAGCCTTTGGTAAAGATCAAAATACTGGGATGCCACCATCTCATGATCCATTATATCTCCTAAATTTTCGAACAAACGTCTCCTTATTATCTCATAAATTTCCTCTCCTTCAACAGGGGCATATATAACTTGCATTCTTCCAAAAATTCTTTGAAGCTGATTTAGAACTTTCTCACCTCTTTCTCCATATGGCGCGCTAGAAGGTAATGTACAGACAAGTACACATTGAGTTAAGGTTTTAGAAACAGCCTCGGTTAACTCTTGAGAGAAAGCAAAAACTTGATCTTCAAACTCCTTTGCCTTTACAATATACTCTGTCAGCTCATCAATCAAAAGTAAAACTGGCCTGTTATCATTAAGGATCTTTTCAATAACCTCCCTTCCGGGAGTTATTCTTTTTTCATCGTGTTCTTTAACTAGATCATAGGCACCCAATTGTTCAGCGATTTCTCCCCAAGGAGTTTTACCTTTTAAGGGATCTGGTACTGTACCTACAAAAACTGCAACCTTAACTTTTGGTACGTTTTTCAAGCCAACCTCACTCAAAATCTTCTCTACTTCAGGGACGTGTTTAACTCTATCACTATGCTTGAATAGATGATATAGACAAATTAGCGCGTGTGTTTTTCCACCACCAAACGGCGTTTGTATTTGAATAACCTTTCCTTTCGCACCCTGATTAGATAGCGTGACAAGAACGTCTCTTATTATATTTTCAAGACCTTTCGTAAGATGTGTCCTCTTAAAGAAAGTCTCCGGATCAATGTATTCTACTGAAGCTTCACCTTTTATAATGCTTCTCAAATCAGCTGCAAAGTCACCTATCCTTCCTTCTCGAATATCCCTATGTGGGACAGCAACTTGCCACCAAGGCTTCAAGACTCACCACCTATAAAATCCAGCAACGTTTTTCTTTCACGTACTTCCCTAATATACTCTTCCTTTCCATACAGAAATCCTTGAATTAACTGTTTTTCTTTATCGCCTTCGGGCAGGATCTCCGATAAAGCTTGGGCTGTTTGCCAGAATGTCTCATTCCGTGCATAACCAGTTTCATTTAGAATCTCTTTTATCTTCTCCCTTTCTCCCTTCTCCCACAAGACTAACACATAGTGCAGAACATCGATCATCGACATAAACTTTCCTTTCTTCAAGAATGCTTGATCTTGAGCTCTTTCTTTTGGATTAAGGACTTTAACAAATTCTTTTTCTTTCTTCACCAACCCTCCTTTATCCCACAAATCTGTTAACTCGACTCCCAATGATCTTGAAAGCTTTATCGCATCATCGAAATGAACTTTAGCATTTCCAAAAGTCCATCTCCACAAAATATAAAATCTTGTTTGTGCATCAACTCCTCCCAAATCAGCTCTTTTCAAAACTCTCTCAAGTGCAAATTCGCTTACAACTTTCCTAACATACTCTAAAAGCTCTTTAACAGAAACTTCTTCACCAGATAACTTTTCTACCCTAGAATATTGTCCGAAGACCTCAACGGCAGGACCTATAGCGCTAACAAAAAAGTCTGCACCGCTTACTCCTTGTTCCCAGAACTGTTCAAGTTTCTCTTTAACTCTTTGTTCAATCTTATCCTTTATATCATTGAAGTACACTATCTCTTCCTTAGATCGTTTTCTACAAACCATGTATATGGATGAGGCCAATGCCGCACTTTCCTGAGCTCTCAGTCTTTCTTTCATCTCAGTATGAATAGGCCAAGAAGCAGTAAGCACCAGTCCAGATTTAAGGAGACTAGTAATAATCGTTTCCCATGCTTCGGTTGTTTTATAAGCGAAAACAATGCAGGCTATGCCTTCTGGTTTTAACACCCTGTAAATCTCTTGAAAGGCTTTAGTAATCATCTCTTCGAAAAATCTTTTTCCTTCTTCAAACCCTCCTTTTCCGTGAGAATATGCAACAATTTCTTCAGATTTTGGTGCTAATGGTGTAATAAAAAGATCAGGATATAAATCTCCGATAGTTCTTTTTAACCATACGTAAAAGAAATCAGAAAGGTAAGAATAAGGAACATTGTCATAATAAGGTGGATCAGTTATGATTGCATCGAAATAATTACTGGGATAAGGTAAAGATGTAGCAGAAGATTGAGTAACTATAGCAGAGCTTGAATTGGTTCTAAAGCAATGTTCTATAACTTTTAGTACCCATCTTAAGATATTATACCAATCTCCGCGCGATGCTCCAAAAGGGTTTACTTCGCCATAATCCCATACCATCTGTATGGTTTGTCTATCAAAAGACCTTTCAATAGATCGTGTATCTCCTCTATATCTTGCTAATGATGTGATATAAGCAGCAAAGGTATCAAAATTCATCACTAGATAACTAACAACAACCTTTGCATACTCTTCATGGTATCCTTCTTCAATCATCCTTTTATAAGCAAGCCTTATCTTTTCCGCAAAAGTAATCAGAGCTAACTTCTGACGAGGGTTGAAAAGATCGCCCCATGTATTCAACCCATAATTACGAATGGAAAAAGCCCTTTCTGCTCCAGGTCCTCCACCTTCAGGTGTAGGTTCATTTGGTAAAGGATCAAATCCCCATTCTTCGAAAAGTTTCCATCTCTTTTCTTCAAGGAATTTTTCCGCCTCTTGAAACTTTCTCATGTCGTCCTCGGTTGCGATTCTGTATATTTTTCCGCCATTAGGATTATGTAAGATTACAACTATCATTCTCTGACTAGCTTTTCCTTCTTGGAATAGCTTTCTTAATTCTTTATCAGAAACTCCAGAATTGCAAACAGGACACATGACCTTTGCTTTTCTTACAGTTCCTTTTGAAGGATCAAAGTCTATATCTTTTCCTTGAACTATCTTAAAATCTATCCTCCTCTTTTCCTTATCAACGATCATTTTTAATGCTATTTTTCTATCCTCTTTTCTCGCAAGCCAGAACTGCCTCATCAACGGTATTTCTGCTTGACATGATGGATTAGGACATCTTATCGTTCTAGCCCAAATATAGCCTACTGGAATGTATTTTTCTCCACCTTCATCAGATAACGCCTTCTGTGTTGGGATTACTTCCTCTGGATAGAATTTTCCAATCTCCTTTTTTGCCTCTTCATAAACCCATTGACCCCACCTTTTAACATCTTCGACAAGCTTCTTTCCATATTTTTGCGGATATTCTAAAACCGCTTTGAGAATTAAAACCGCAACGGGATTATAGTCTAAAGCATAAGTTTCGCATCCAAGCCTTAAAGCCTCTAAAGGAATGGAACCGCCACCAGCAAAGCAATCCAAAACCTTAGGAACTCTACCACCAAAGAACCCCCTAATGTCTTTTCTTGCCTCTTCAATTAACTTCTCATCTAAAGAGTTCTCCCATTTAGAAAGTTCTGCAATGAATTCGAGTTTCTTCTTTAATTCTTTATCATCCCTAGGCGCAGGAACTAATGCAGCATAAGTTGTTGCCCTTGATGCGGCTAATGGGCGTCTAGCCCACCAGATATGTAGCGTAGAAATGTGCCCGTGCCTGATGTTCTTCTCTCTTACAGATTCTTCACTTACTTCTTTCAGCGGGAAATCGACTTCGATAAGCCTCTTATCACTTTCAAATGCACTCATAACCTTTCACCTATAACCTCTTTTTTCGCAACATTCTTCCAGTCGTCCTTATCAACTATATATCGAACAATCTCTATCTCTTCACTTGGCTTAAGCTTGGATGCGGGATTCTGAATCGTGTAAAGTATTGGTTTAGTCGCTACGTTAACAACGACATAGAGCCAATATTCATCTTTCAACCTATTTGCCATCAACCATTCATTCGGTGTTAAAGCTATTTTGCCTTCTCTTGCTCTTGCTTTAACCTCAATGTACCTATAGCTTCCATCAGGTGATCTTGACCTTATATCAAATCCAAGGTTTTGAGGCGAAACATCCTCTGGATTCCTTCCCTGAGAAAGCTCAAAGTTCATCGCTATTTGCATCCCTATCTTTTCAACCTCTAAATCTTCCTTTAACTCATCTTCCACTGGTGCTTTAGGAATTACTCTTGCCACCCCTAGGATTTTTGGAGGTAAAAGCAGAAGATTCGTTTCAGCTATTATTCTCTTTTCAAGTTCAGCTTTTTTTCTCTCAAAGTCCTCTTTCTTCCTCCTTTCTGCTTGCATAACAGCTTCTGGGATTTCTATTCCCTTAGCTCTCTTTGTCTCATATTCAATTAGCTTCTCTTCAGAACGTAATATAAGTTCTTGGAGCGACCTTAAACCATACTTTCTCTTTATCTCAGCATCATGTTCTCTCTGTCTTTTTATTTCATCAAGATATTTTGTTAGCACGTTTTCAACGGAAAAGGCTATTATAATGTCCTCATTTTGTTTAGGAAGATTTACGATTTCGAGAGAAGAAGGATTAACTGGCTTTAAATCCCAAAGTATTGATGGTGACACTTGTTTAATGTTGTTGGTTCGAATATCTTGGTACAATGCGAATATTCTTCTCCCTGCAGTTTGCCCACTTCCATCGTTTATCTGTCCCTCTAAGAACCAAACAAATCCATCCATCATTCCTGATGGATCAATAAATGTAGCTCCCCTTTCAACCTCCCCACTATACTTTTCAAAAATCTTCTCTACGACTGCCTCTAAGAGGGGGTGCCCTGGAGCTATAAACTCCGCTTGACCCTTGAAAGCCTTTTCCTTATCAAAAGAGATCTTTCCGTATTCTTTGAAGACAACCCCGTACCTTATCTTAAAATCATAGGATAAGTTCCTAATCTCGTACGGTACACTTGCTATTTTCCAGAAACCATCTTTTCTCAACTCAACTTTCATCCCAAGTTTTTCAGCAGCTTTTAAAAAGAACCTTTCTATATATTCAGGAACTAACCTATTTTCTTTAGCAACCCTCATCTCGCCTAGAATCCGGCTGAAGTCTATGTATCTTGTTGCCAAACCTTCTAGAGCTGCTTCTTTAGCCCTCTTTATAGCTTCCTCATCGGGAACCCTCTCAAATTCTTGAAGTATTTCTTCAAGTGATCTTTTATTGGTGATCGCTTCAATTATTAGGTCCTGGAGAGTTTTTCCACTCGGTAAATAGGCAGAAATTACGTCACCGATGACATCGAAAACCTTACCCAACTGCTGTCCTATAATCTCAAGCTTAGTTAAGAGCTTCTCAAGAATCCTCCCCTCCTTAGTATCGACGGCTACTAGGTTGTAGATGTGAACTTCGTATTGCTGCCCATATCTATGTATTCTACCCATTCTCTGCTCAAGTCTGTTTGGGTTCCATGGAATGTCGTAGTTAACCATGAGCCAGCAGAATTGAAGGTTAATGCCTTCCCCACCAGCTTCTGTAGAAACCATTATCTGCGCTTTTTCCCTAAACTCATGCTCTGCCTGTATTCTCTTATCAAGATTCATTCCACCGTGGATGTAAGTTACAGTGAATCCCCATTCACGGATCTTTTCAACAAGATAATCAAGAGTGTCCTTAGATTCAGTGAATATTAATAACTTTTCCCTCCTTTCTCTAAGCTTTTCAACATCCATGACGTTTCTCAACTCATTGAGCTTTGTCTCTATCTCCTTCTTCTCAACCTCTCTAGCCAAACGGATTAGCTCTTCAAGCCTATCTATTTCCTCTTTTAACTCTTCAAGTGTGGTTGAGGATGTTAACTTTCCTAAAAGCTCCTCCTCCTTTTCCCACCTTTCCATTTCAGGTAGGTCTTCAAAAACTTCTTCGCTTACATAGCCAACTTCCTGAATTAGTTCCCCTCGCTTCAGCAATTCTTCTAGCCTACTCTTT
>Ga0272447_1001824_pt1 | contig 12594 bp, 14 predicted proteins | sample YNPCB0133_FD_194589 | JGI IMG/M metagenome (GOLD analysis project Ga0272447, IMG submission 194589) | Hot spring microbial mat communities from Yellowstone National Park, WY, United States - YNP-CB-013-3 | ecosystem: Environmental > Aquatic > Thermal springs > Hot (42-90C) > Sediment | place... | reverse complement strand
TGTAACAACTGTCGCCGATTGGGTTTTTCACCAAGGATGGCGACCAAGTATAGTTTAGCACAGAGCGACTAAAGTCGCTTGCGGGCTTTTCCTCCCCGTACTAAAGTACGGGGCTACCAAGCTATCCGCATGTGTCAGCGGGCCGTAGGCCTTCACTCCATTGTCTAACGGCTGAGTACAAGTAATTTCGCTTGTTCTGCGCAAACGGTACCTCAGGGCATGGGGGAATGCTGGGGGAGACCAGCACCGTTACTAGGGATGGGCAGCCGGACGATGCTGTCGGAGAACCAAGAACCAGAATCCCTTGCCTTTAGGCAGGAGAGTATGTCAGATTGGGAATAATGCCTAGGCGTCATCCACGGAGCTTATGTTTCTCAACGAACTCAGCCCCTTGACCCAGGAATTGCTGCAGCAACCGACGGCCTTTCTCGGCGGGTTTGTCTCTGGGTTGCTGGGTTTGGACCTTAACGAGGACCCTTTGAAATCGTGGCTACAACGGCACGCTACACCTACGAATACTTCCCCGCCATCGCCCCCTGCTTCAGGGCCGCAACGCATTACCATCGACTAGAACAGGCGGTTCCCCACCGATGACTTCCCGCACCCGGTAGATGGGTCGCCCTTGGGATTCGTGGTAGGTACGCATCAGCAGTTCCGCCAGCAGGCCAAAACAGAATAGCTGTAATCCGGCAATCACCGCCAGTCCCGCCAAGAATAGCAGAGGGCGTTGGCCAATGCTCTGGCCGCCCAACTTCAGGGTCAATAAGTAAACGCCCAGTCCCAGCCCCAACCCCAAAAAAAACAACCCCAGCAGGCCAAACCCGTGCATGGGGCGGGTCAAAAATGTTTTTATGAAGGCAATGGTCAGCAAATCCATCATCACCCGGAAGGTGCGCCCCAGGCCATATTTACTACGTCCGAAGCGGCGGGGATGGTGACGCACTGGCAATTCGGCAATTCGTGCCCCCTCAATATAGGCCAAAGCGGGAAGAAAACGGTGTAATTCGCCGTAGAGGTGCATATCCTGAAGCAACTCCCGCCGGTAGGCTTTCAGCGTGCAGCCGTAGTCGTGAAGTTTGACCCCCGTCACCTGACCAATCAACCAATTGGCCACCCGAGAAGGCAACAGGCGGGTCAAGCCGTGATCGTGCCGATGCTGCCGCCAACCACTGACCAGGTCATACCCCTCGGCCAATTTCGCTAGTAGATGCGGAATGTCCTGGGGGTCATTTTGTAGGTCCCCATCCAAGGTCACAACAACCTGCCCCGTTGCTTGATCAAATCCTGCCGCCAGTGCCGCCGTTTGGCCGTAATTGCGCCGCAAAATCACCACCTTCAGGTCATACCGTTCCCGTGCCAGATGACGCAACCGATCCGTCGAACCGTCCTGGGAACCATCATCCACACAAATCAGTTCGTAATCCAACCCGGCTGCCGCTAACACCTCTGCCACTGCAGGTATCAGATGGGGAATATTTTCCACCTCGTTGTAAATGGGGATGACCACGGAAACCTGCCGCATCGCTTGTGCCCCCGTTGCTACCAAACCCTACCTGATTGTACCCCTGGCTCCGCAACCCAATGGTGTAAAATCCCGAATCGGCCATCTCCATAAGCTGGTTCTTGATCATAAAGATTGGGTTTCCAGCCCCAGCCTTATGGGCGGCTTTGTGATATGGTGTTGAATGAACTCCGCCAACTTGAATATGGCGCAGTGTTCACAGGAAAAGTATCTGGGAGTTCATCCCAGTAGTTGGGGTCATGGCATCCCCCATAGGACTGAGGTGCAAACCTTAATGTCTTATGTAGCTCAGCCGGTAGGGGCAACTCCTCTGGCTGAGAAAGAATCCATGCCCTTTAGGGTAGGAAGAATGTCAAATCTGCTGGATGCCGGGTTACTTGCGCCGCCTTTGCCCCCCGTGATTGAGCTGGCTTTGGACCTGACTTGGCAGAATGTGGAACCGGCGGTCTATGGATTACCTTGGCAAGAGTGGTTCACCCGCTGGTTGTCCGTTCTGCAGCCACCTCCGGCTCCCAGTTATGAGCTGAGCTTGCGGCTGACGGACGATACGGAAATCCAACGGCTCAACCGGGATTACCGTGGGCAGGATACCCCAACGGATGTCTTGGCCTTTAGTGCCCTAGAAGCGGGCGTGCCTTGCCCCCCAACCGTACCCTTGTGTTTGGGGGATATTGTGATTTCCGTGCCCACCGCCTATCGTCAAGCCGCACCCGGGGAAGCCATCAACGAATTGGCCTGGTTGGCAGCGCATGGTTTGTTGCACTTATTGGGCTGGGATCACCCGGACGCAGAACGGTTGGCGCAGATGATGGCCCAGCAACGGCTGTTGTTAGAACAGGTGGGTCTGACTGCTCCACAGGCCTACCGCTAGTAAGGTTCCCCCCAGCGCATGCAATCCCACCGCCAAGGGCAGCGCCTGGGCGCTAACCGCCCCCGTGTGGTTCGTCCAGAGAAACGTGACCAGCCGCCAAGCCAACGGGAAACTCACCGCAAACCAGCCCGCCGTCAGGGGTAATGCCCCTACCACCACCCCCAGTAACACAATGCCATAGGCAGGCAACACCACCCAGGGGTATATCCGGCTGGCTTTCCGACTGCCCCAGCGCACGACCGGCGAACGTTTTCCCGCCCGGGCATCATCTTCTACTTGGGGAAAATGGTGGGCAAAAATAATACCCGTCACCAAGCACCCCACCACCAACGAAGCCCAAACCGCCGTCCCACTCCACCGTCCCAACTGGGCATAGCTCGCCGCCAGCGTCGCCAACGGGCCAAACGCCACAAACGTCATCGGCTCCCCCCAACCCCGATAACTCCAACGAAAAGGCGGCCCCTGGTAACAATAGCCCAGTACAATCCCCGCTCCAGCCATCGCCATCACCCAGTGATCCGGCCACCGGCTATCCACCACGTAAACGCACGCCATCCCCAGAGCCAAGCAACTCCAGGCAATGATATGTAAAAGCAGGGGTCGGCCCGTAAGATGCACCAAAGAAGAAGGTTTATTCACATCCACACCCGTCTGGGCGTCATAGAGGTCATTGGTAATGTTCAACCACGCCTGCAACAACACCACCCCCACCAGCACCCAGACAAACGTGGCACCGTTGACCGACTCCGGCGCTTCGGCATAACTGGCCGCCGTTCCCACCAAAACCGGAATCACCGCAGCGGTGTAAATCAAAGGGTTCAGGGCCTGGAACCACAAAGCAGCACGGCTACGCATAGGCCATCAAGCAGCGGCACCAACCTCAGCCCATTGTACCCAAACCCTGTCCCCCAATCGATCCTTGGGTCGGCCAGTATCGGATGATGATTTTATGGGAACCGCTCGTTGCTGGTTCCCCGTCCCAAAGCCCAGTACAATGAAAGCAATGCGCAGGCAAGGAGTAGGCATGAACGTTCTTATTCGTGGCGGTTTGGTCATGAGTCTCCTGCTCGGTGCAGGGGCTGGGTTACCGTTGGTGGTTCCCCCCGCCATTGCCCAGGGGATGCCCGCCAAGGATATCGCCGAACAATTGAAAACCGTACCTGTGTTTACCTTACTCGACAGCACGGGCAAGCAAGCACTGACTGTCAAAGTCAACGAAGGGGGTAAAGAGAAAGAAATTACTCTGTTTTTTTTCAGCCCCCAGGATGCTCAAAATGCCCTGCAACGGTTGCAAAATCAAAATCCCACCTTGATGAAGGGTGCCCAAATCCGTGCGATTGGCTTGGATAAAGCCTACGAATTAGCGAAATCACTGAAACAGAGCAAAAATGAAAAATTGGATGTGAGTTTTCAACCGGAAGCAGCGCAGGTGGATGCGGCCTTGAAAATCCTCCAAGCCAACGGTCAAAAAGTGGATAAATTTCCCGGCATTCCCCTGTTTTTTATTACGGGTGGCCCCCAACAAGCCCAATTGACCATCCAGTTCACGGATCCAAAAGGCGGCAAAACGGAAGAAATGGCCCCCATGTTTTTCAGCCGCCAAGATGCAGATGCCTTTTTATCGGATGTGAGAAAAAGGGACCCCAAAATTGCGGAATCGGCCAAGATTCAGGTCAGCAGCTTGGATTGGTTGGTAGCCATGATGGAGCAAAAAAATGACCCGCAACTGCGGCAACTGTATTTTGTTCCCTCCAGCGCTGCCCTCCGCTTTATCCAACAACAGCAGGGGAATACGGGCAACCGTCCCCAAACTGCCCCGCAACCCCAGCCATCACCCGCTCCTCGCCCGCAAGCGCAGCCATCGCCTGCCCCCCGTCCCCAAACATCCCCCTCTCCCAGACCCCAGTCATGACCCTGCGGGAGTGGTGGCAACAGCAACGCCAGCGCACTCCGGAGTTAGCAGCGGAATTGGACTGGTTGGTGCGGCAGGTGACGGGCTGGGATACGCTGACATTGCGTTGGACAGAGGCAACGGGGGTAGAATTTCTCCCGCGCCTGCAAACCCTCTGGCACACCTATCTGCAAACCCGCCAGCCCCTGCAATACTTGACCGGGGTGACCCCTTGGCGGGATATGGATGTGCAGGTGGCACCGGGGGTATTGATTCCCCGCCCGGAAACGGAACTGCTGGTGGATGTGGCGGTGCAATGGGCCCACCGTTGGGGGTGTACCAGCGGCCATTGGGTGGATTTGGGCGTCGGCAGCGGTGCGATTGCCCTGGCCTTGTTGCGGGAGTTGCCTGGGATTCGGGTGCATGGAGTAGATTGCAGTCCCATCGCCTTACACATCGCCCAAAAGAATGCGGTGGCGCTGGGATTACAGGATCGTCTGACGCTGGTGCTGGGGGATTGGTTTGCCCCTTTGGCGTCGTTACGGGGGCGTATCCAAGCTATGGTCAGCAACCCGCCCTACATTCCCACCGGATTACTCCCCCATCTGCCACCAGAAGTGCAGCATGAACCCCGTTTGGCCTTGGATGGTGGTGCGGACGGCCTGTGCCATTTGCGGCATTTGGTACAGACAGCTCCCGCCTATTTGTGCGACGGGGCGCTCTGGTGTGTGGAAACCATGAGTGGCCAAACCCAGGCGGTGGTCGCTCTCCTCCAGCAACAGGGCGGCTATCGGGACATACACGTTTATCGGGATTGGGGGGGGCATGACCGTATCGTTGTGGCACGTTGGGGTGGATCATGCTGGTAAATTTTCCTAGTCTCATCTTGGCTGCCCGTCGGGGTGAAGTGATCAGTTTTCCCACCGATACTGTACCGGCGTTAGCAGTACAACCGGAGTACGGTGCCAAAATTTATCACTGCAAAAAGCGTCCGCCCGACAAACCCCTTATTCTCATGGCTGCGGAACAAACCGCCTTTCTGCCCTGGATTGCCCCAGATGTAGCGATTCCCTGGGTAGAGGTGGCGCAAACCTACTGGCCGGGGGCTTTGACCATCGTCTTACCTGCTAGTGAACGGGTAACAGCGGCCATTAACCCCCAGCACACGGGCACTATTGGGCTACGGATTCCCCAGCATCCCATCGCCCTGAGCATCTTGCAGCAGACCGGCGTTTTAGCCACCACCAGCGCCAACTATTCCGGGGAACCGCCCCTAATGACCGCAGAAGAGATTGATGCCGCCTTTCCAGACGTGTATGTATGGCGGGGGGTGTATCACGGATCGGGGCAACCCTCCACGGTCATCACCTGGCACGAAGGAACATGGCACGTGCTACGCCAAGGAACGGTGGTACTGGCATAAAAAACCCCTTTCAGGAAGGGGTAGGTCAATGTTGCGTTTAGGGTTAAGCGGCTAGAAGCTGAAGGTGGAACGAATCGCCCCCACAAAGACCGTTGGGTTGGCCGCATTCCCTTCGGGATTGAAGATGGCCATGATACCAGGCGTGATGGAAAGGTACTCCGTGAACTTAAAGCGATAGGAAGCCTCCAGCAGAATAGGGACGTCGTCAGAACTCGCCCCCACCAGGCCCGAGGCACGCAAACCTGAGCTGCTACTCAAGTAAGGAGGCGCACCCACCACAATTTGGGCTTGGGAGCCTTTTGTGCCCACATCCGGGAAGGCAAACACCAAGGCATAGTTCAACGCCGTACCACTGGCATCTAGCCGTGCTACCACGTCGTTAAACCAGGTCACCCCAAACCAACCGCCGAGGATGAAGTTTTTCAGAGGTTGCCATTTGAATTGGAAACCAAGGTTATCGGCTTGGGTAGCCACTGCATTATTCAAGGCATTGACTGAGGCTGTGCCCACACCACCCCCATAATCCAGCGGCAATCCACTGTCCGGATCACTGCCACTGCGAATGTAAAGCAGACTGAGACCCAAATTATCCGTAGGATAGCCTGTCAACTGTACATAGGCATTGAAAGAAGAACCAAACAACCCCTCCGTACCCCCACCTGCCGCCGGTGTAAACGCCCCCAAACCCGCATTACCGTTTGCCAGATAACCAATCGAGAAGTTGAACTTGCCGTCAAAGAAGTCATAGCCAAAGCCGGCCCCCACCCCCAAGGCCAAATTCTGGTTGTACAGGGGATTGCGCAGACCAAAGGCAGATAACGCCCCCTGACCATCATCATTCAAGGGACTCAGGGTATCTACATAATCATTCACCCCGCCGCCGTAGCCAGTAATGAAAATTTTGCCCTTGTCCGCCAACACCGGGAAGCTATAGCTGAGATACCACAGGCCAGCCGCCCCACCGCCAGCCCGGTTCAAAAAGCTGTAGCTCAAGGCGGAGTTCTGAGTCCCCGTCACAGCAGCTGCATTCGCACCCAGCGTCACATCATCCATCTGGACCGTGGTCAGCAACAGGTCTTTGCCAGTAAAACTGGTGTTGAAGTTCAAATTCACCCGATAGCCAAACGTGGTGGCATCCAAAACATTGCCATTGGCCCCTTGCGCCACCCCCCTAGCAACAGCCTGACGGTCCGCCCCAAAGGCCCCCTGCACGCCAAAGATCACCTGGCCGGTCAACTTGGTCGTGGTGGAAAATTGCTGCGCTTCCAAGGTGGCTGTCCGAGCCTCCAACGTGTCCACCCGCCCCCGCAACAGCGCCAGTTCCGCCGCAAATTCCTCTTGCAAGCGCTGGATTAGTTTCATGTCCTCCTTGGTGACCAAATTTTCCACCGAGGCGGCAATCAGTTCATTGATCCGGTCTAAACAGGCATTCAAACCTGCCGCAAACTCATAACGGGTGGTCGCCCGCCGCCCTTGATACGTCGGGGGATTGGTCGGCAAACCCACAATACACCCATACCGTTCCACCAACGATTGCAGTGCTAGAAAAGCCCAGTCCGTCGGCTTCACATCCACAAACTCGGAAACCGATGTTACTTGCCCCAGGTCATTATCTTCCTTGAGTTCCCGAATATACTCCCGAACTTGGTTAATGGACTCCCGGACGCTTCTTGTAGTCGTTTGAGCCTGAACTTCCCCCGCTAGCGCCAGAGATAACCCCACCGCCAGAGAACCGCTTGCCAACAACTTGAACAAGAGCTTCTTGGACATCACCTGACCTCACACCAGAATAAACAACAGAAGAACAGCAAGTCTGTGCTGAACCGCAAACTGAAGCACACATGAACGCTATGAACATCAGTTTAAGACAAGTTTATGAACCCTGACAAGAGGGTAAATAGTAAAATGCTATACAGTTTACCCCTAGATCGCTAGTTCGTTGTGTCTGTGGATGCGAGAAGTTGACTGATCTGCTTGGCCAAGTCAAAGTCTTTTTGGGTCAGGCCGCCAGCATCGTGGGTTGTGAGGGTGATGACCACCCGGTTGTAAGAAATAGACAAATCGGGGTGATGTCCCATTTGTTCTGCCGGTTCTACCAGGGAGTTGACAAATTTCATCGCTGCCAAAAAATCGGCAAACCGATGTTCCCGCTTGAGCGTTTTACCCTCTACCGTCCAGCCGGTTAAGGTGGCAGCTTGGGCCTTAATTTCTTCAGGTGTGAGCAGCGTTGCCATGAGATTGACCTCCACGGGTGACTTGGGCATCTACATCCCTTGTAATATACAAACTAGGTTTATGCCACTTAAATTTTTCACCCATAAGGATGCATAGGGTGCATCAATACGTGGGAACTGCGGGCGTCCTGGGGGCTGTGAGCATCCTGGGAGCCGTGGTGCTAGGGGGTATTGGCCAGGCACAAGTGGAGCCGTGGCAACCGCTCAGTGCCATAACGCGGGCGCAAATGACCTATTACCGACGTCATGGCCGGTTTACGTCGGCGTTGGCCCCCTTGGAGCGGCTGGCTAGGGTGCGTTTGCTGCCGGGGTACACCTATGCGATTCGGACAACGGTGCGGGGAGCGTACATTTACGCCATTCCTACCAGTGCCTCCCGCCGTCCCATCGTGAGTGCCATTTTCGTGGACCCGGCGGCACCTGGCCCCAACAAGATGACCATGGTGGTTTGTGGCGCTGAGGGGCCTGGTCGTTTTCGCCCTGCTGACCCGATTTTCCGCCCGGGAGCTGACCCGGTTACCCGCAAGGGGCAGATCGCCTGTGGAGAGGGCACGGTGATCGTAGATGGACCATTGGCGCTATAGCTGTCCCAAAAGGGGATGGGTCTGGGGAATCACCCGCACCCGTGGCAGGTACGTGTGTGCCAGTTTTTGCCAGCCCAACACCTGCGCTGGCGTGGGAGCTGGACTTGCTGGCCGGGGGGTCACCGGTTGCAAAATGACCAACATCTCCGGGGCAAGGGCGCTGATCATGGCCAGGGCGGTTGCCAACTCCGCTGTATCCGTGTGCTGATCCACGATAATTTTGACGAAAATCTCCACTCCTGCGGCCAATGCCTGGGCCAGAAATGCTTGGTGGGCCTGGTGATGGGATTCGCCACTGACGCTGGGTAATTTGTAGTCCATCGCAATGATGTGTACCCAGGGCAACACTTGCGCCAATTCCCGGGGACGATGCCCACCCGTTTCCAAGTAAATCGGCAAAGGAATGCGGGCAGTAATCGCCGGTAACCAGGCCGCCAAAAAATCGGCTTGCAGTAGGGGTTCCCCGCCGGTGATGCTGATGGCCTGATGCCGTCCCCCCTGAAACTGTTGCTGCAACCAGGTGAGTATTTGTGATCCGGTTACCGGATTGGGGAACCGCTGAAAATCCCGTTCACCAGGAGTTCCTTCCACCCGGGCATAGGTAGGGGGACGCCAGGTATGGGGACTGTCACAAAACCGACAGCGCAGGTCACAGCCCCCCAAGCGCACAAAAATCTGCCGTTCTCCCACGTAGGGACCTTCCCCTTGAATGGCAGAAAAAAGTTCGACCAGGTGGGCGGTGGCACTCATGGACGGACCAGAAACTCCGCTTCGCACCCCTGGGTGACCCAGATGCCTTGGGTGTCAAAGCCCCAGGTTTGGTTTTGGCGGCAGGGACGCTGACTAAGTTGCCGTTGGAGCAGGACACCCCGCTGGGTATTGGCAGGACAGCGGACATAGGTGCCATCCAAGGAACGACACACGACGAGGGCATCGTGGAAAGGCAGGTCGGAAACCGCACGCCTAGCCACCAAAAATTCGCCCCGACAGCCGTTGGTGACCCAAATTCCCCGGTTGTCATAGCCCCAGGTCTGGTTGTGCAAACAGGCTGCCGTACTCAATTGCCGCCGTAACGTTACCGTGGCTTGGCGAGTGTGGATGGGGCAATCCCTACGTTGGTTGCGAAGGGACTCGCAGCGCACCACCTGTTCTTCTGGGGGACTAGGAGAGGCAGCACCCATACCCACCTCAAATTCCCCAGCACAGCCCTTGTCCACCCAAATCCCCTGCGTTGTCACACCCCAGGTGCGGTGTTCGATGCAACGGGTATTGCTAATTTGGCGGGCAAGACGCACACCACCCCGGGTATCCACCTGGCAAAACTGGTACTTGAAATTGAGGGAACGACAGGTGAGAGTAGTCGGCCCGACCGTAACACGGAACAGGCCCCGACACCCCTTATCCACCCAAATCCCCTGCGCATTGACACCCCAGGTACGGTTTTCGATACAGGGAGCCTGACTCAACTGCTGTTGCAAGGTCACACCACCGCTGGTATCGGTCATGCAGGTTGCGTAGCGGTTATTGACCGAGGCACAGGTGATTGTGCGGGTGGAGGTAGCACCGGTTGCAGCGGGTAAAAGCGCCAGTGATCCCCCAGTCACACCTGCCAGCAGCACCAGCGATAGCCATGACTTCACCGGCAACCCCCTATTTCAAAATACATTTCTAATTTAGCAGTTATCTAATGGTAATGAAGCCATTTGGTTACTGGTTTAGTTGCGCACCGATCCATTGGGTAAGCGGGTGTTTTGGTAAATTACTTCCGCAATAAAGGCTTGCTGTAAAATTGCCCCGGTCAAGTTGGCGTTAGTTAAATTTGTGTTCACCAAAACGGCACGGGTGAGGTTGGCCCCTTCCAGATTGGCACCTGTCAAATTAGCGCCCACCAAACTCACGCCGGTTAAATTTGCCCCTGCCAGATTCGCACCCACCAAATTGGCACTGTCCAAACTGGCATTACGCAAATCTGCCCCCTGCAAACTGGCACCGCTCAGGTTGGCCCGACTGAGGGCTGTGCGGTTGAAATCCTGATCGTCCACCCCCAGCTTGGCACCGCTGAGGTTAGCACCCTGTAGATTCACGCCTATTAAATTCAAACCCCGTAGGTCGGCCCCGCTGAGATTGCAATTGACGCATTCCCGGGTATTTTTGAGCCGCCGTACGGCTTCCGGCTGTGCCTGTACCGGCCCGGCAACCAGCGCCAGGGCCACTCCGATCCCTACCGCTAACCACCCTGCACTCCGCATCGCTCAGGCACCTGCTCCAGCATCAACTTCGACCGTTTCAGGGCATCCGGCACCGGAATAGGATAATCCCCCGTAAAACAGGCCGAGCAAAAGCGGTGGGGAGCCGTTCCCGTTGCTGCTAACATCCCCGCCCAACTCAAATAGGCCAGGGAATCAACCTCCAAATGCTGGGCAATTTCCCGCACCGATTGTCGGGCAGCAATGAGCTGATCCTGACTGTCCGTATCAATGCCGTAAAAACAGGGATGGGTTACCGGCGGCGAGGAAATGCGCATATGTACCTCCCGCACCCCCGCTTCCCGCAACGCCCGTACCAACTTGCGACTGGTCGTTCCCCGCACGATGGAATCGTCCACCACTACCACCCGTTGCGATTGCAACACATCCCGAAGCGGGTTCAGTTTCATGCGAATCCCGGTCTCCCGCATGGCCTGGGTAGGCTGGATAAACGTGCGCCCCACATACCGGTTTTTGATCAGCCCCTCGGCGTAGGGAATACCGCTGGCATGGGCAAACCCAATCGCTGCCGGTACCCCCGAATCTGGCACGGCAATCACCAAATCCGCATCCGCAGGAGCCTCCTGAGCCAGGATTTCCCCTAACCGCCGACGGTAGGAGTACAAACTCTGCCCCTCCATGACGCTATCTGGGCGGGCGAAATAGATCATCTCAAACACACACAATTTCCGCTGTGCCGGTTGCCACTGTCCACAGGTAAACCCTGCTGGTGTTATCCACACCCATTCTCCCGGCTCCACCTCCCGCAAATAGTCCGCCCCAATAATATCCAGCGCACAGGTTTCCGAGGCCAACACCAAACCCCGCTCCCCCAAGGTCCCCAAGACCAAAGGCCGCACGCCATAACTATCACGTATCCCCAAAAGTCCCTGGGGTGTACCAATCACCACACTAAACGCCCCCTGACACTGACGTGCCATCTGCACGGCCCCGCTGACCCAATCGGCGCCCCCATCTACTGCCTGGGCTAACAACTGGGCCATAATTTCGGAATCCGTGGTGGAATGGAGAGGATATTGATCGAGGGGCAACTCCTGCCGTAAGGCCAATGTATTGATTAGATTACCGTTGTGCGCCAGTGCCAATTCCCCCAAACGGGTACTTACCACCACCGGCTGCGCATTCACCACTCGACTGCTGCCCGTTGTGGAATAACGGTTATGCCCTACCGCCCACTGCCCCGGCAATGCCTGCAAAATTTCTTCTCGAAACACCTGGGATACCAACCCCATCTGTTTGTAGCAATGCACCTGGCCCCGGTCAAACGTGGCGATGCCTGCCGACTCTTGCCCCCGGTGTTGCAGCGCATACAACCCAAAATAGGTCAGCTTGGCGACCTCCTCCCCCGGCGCATAGACTCCAAATACCCCACAGGCTTCTTTGCGCTTGTCTGATGGTATGGGCATGGAAGCACTTAAATCATTGACACTCCCACCGACTAAAGTCGAGGGATTCTTACGCAGTCCACAAACAGACTCGTAAAGGCGTGAGCAAACCGCCCCTACACAGTTCCTTCAGGCAAAGCCCCAAGGTTCTGCTTACTTGTAACAACTGTCGCCGATTGGGTTTTTCACCAAGGATGGCGACCAAGTATAGTTTAGCACAGAGCGACTAAAGTCGCTTGCGGGCTTTTCCTCCCCGTACTAAAGTACGGGGCTACCAAGCTATCCCTCTGCAGAAGTGTTGAATGTTAACGAAAGGGTGGAAAAGGGAGACTAAAAATGGTATTTTGGATTGGTAGAAACCACGAGTAACAGTATTTTTATGAGACGACAAATTCAGGGACTTATCAAGCCCTTGCT
>Ga0272447_1001823_pt1 | contig 12597 bp, 9 predicted proteins | sample YNPCB0133_FD_194589 | JGI IMG/M metagenome (GOLD analysis project Ga0272447, IMG submission 194589) | Hot spring microbial mat communities from Yellowstone National Park, WY, United States - YNP-CB-013-3 | ecosystem: Environmental > Aquatic > Thermal springs > Hot (42-90C) > Sediment | place... | reverse complement strand
GTGGTGCTGGATTTACAGCAACTACTCCAGCGTTGCTACGAGGTCGGTCGTTACGACCGGCTGATTAACTACTCCCGCGACCCCGACCCGCCTCTGGACGCCGAAGGCATGAACTGGCTCCACCAGCTGCTGGTGGAGAAGGGACTGCGGAAACGAGCTGGCAGTTAGCTGTCGCGCATGAAATGTTTCTATAGCCCTCACAAAACGTAATCCACATTTTGGCGTGTATCGCGAACGAACACCCGAATAACGGTTTCAGATGGACTGGGCAGAATCAGGGAAACATCCTCGATGTTGGACAAAAGGTCGGAAGGCGGGGCGTATTCAGAAGGAAAAGTTTTCAGCGCACGCTGAAACCGCTTGGCGGCATAATCGTATGCTTGCGTGAAAGTCTCCGAAGGTAGACGCGAGAGCGGCACGGAGAGGCGCTCCCCATTGAGCCATCTCTGCTTTTCTTCCTCGTTCAGAACGGCTAGCAGCTTTGGCAGAAGCTGCTCCGATTCCTTCTCCTCTTCGGAGCGTGCGTCAGCGGCGGCCTCAAGTTGGTGAAGGTCTCGCCTTTTCTGCTCTTCCGAGCGATCGATGCGTACAGTCTGACGAGCCCCGAGCAACACAGTTAGCGCTTCCAGTAATTCCCCTGGCGAGGCATCGTTCCATCGGATCAAAAGGCGTATCTGTTCAAGCTCCTTCTTCACGTGCAGCAGCCATCCTGTTTGTTTGGAAAACTCCTGTGCGAACGCAGACAAACTTGCCTCTGTTACCTCTACATCCAAACGCAACAGCCCCTCTGATGTCGTTTTGGTTGCGATGGTTACCTTCCCCGCAGTGATCCACTTCAAGCCGTAGTTCACTATGCCGAACCGGTCCTGCTCTCTGCGTACTGCCCAGCGCTTACTTCTCAAGATGTAGGCCTTGCCCGTAAAAATAACCTCCCGGCCGTAGTATTCCGCAAGGGTGGCAACGGCTTTCGGCTCGCTGAGGTCTTTTATCTCCACGTTGGAAGCAGGCGGATTATTTGCAACATGGAGTTCTGCAATAATGTTCAGGGAGTACTGTCTCGCCAGAGCGTCGCAAACCTTGGTGAAAGTTGCCTTTTCTACCCGAAGATTGATTCGCCTCTCCCTGTTGGCTGGTTGCACCATGCACAGAGAAACCGTCGCCACGACCATCACGATGCTGAATGTAGTTTTGCTCATTGTCGTCGCCTCCCCCACCGAAAGACAATCCTAAAGGAGCCAGAGCGAAACCTGCCCGTCACCACCTTGGACACCACCCAAGCCCGCCGAAGGGTCAGGTCTTCAATACAACAATAACACAAAGACGCAAGCCGCTCAAGCGCAACGCTGCAGAAAGTGAACCCGAAGTAATGCCTTGGGGTGGAGAAAGACACAGGTTCATACAAGTTGCAGGTTCGAGTCCTGCCCGAGGAGCCAGTTTGTTATGCTTCGTACATCTGCTGCAGGCTTACCAGCAAGAGTCGTTCCCCTTCCGCCTCTGCCAGCTGACGCAGCTGCGGTGTGAAGCCCGCACGGGAGAACAGCGCGAAGGTCGGTCTCTCGTTGGGACGCAGTTCCTCTTGAGCAAGCTGGACGTTTTTCTGTAGAGCCACGTAGTCCGCGACATCCATAGGGTTAGCCGTCCACTTGCAGGAGCCTGCGAGTACCAGACGATGTTGCTCGTCCACCGCGACCACATCGATCTCCCGCCCGCCAGCTCCCCACCATGCACCAATGGCGACGACAGGAAGCGACAACTTGCCAGTTTCCACCATGCGCCACACATACTGCCTGCACGCTCTTTCAAATGCGGGACGGGAGACAAAATGGCTGAGATGCGGGGCGATGTGTTGTTCCCACACCTGCCGCCCTAATCCCCGCGCCACCATGCTGGAATATGGGTCTACGAATCGGTACCAGAAGTGCAAATACTCATCCGCCAGATAGTATAGCGAGCGGCGCGAACGGGGCAGAGAACGCTCGGTGACGGGCACTTCGCGGACAATCAAACCTAGCTGCTGGAGTTTATCCAGCGCCACAGTGATATCCTGTGCAGACCCCTTGCCGATAGCGTTCGCGATGTCCGAAGGGCGACGGTGTCCTGCGGCTACTGCACGCAGAATGGAGCTGTATAATAGGTCACGGCGAAATTCCTCCAGCAACAGCCACTCTGGCTCTTGCGAGAGAAAGGTATGGCTCCGTAAAATGGTGCCAATGACGTTTTGCTCAATGTCCTGCACGGGGTCAAACTGTTCGAGATATAAAGGCATTCCCCCCAGAATGGCGTAGGCTTCCATCTTCTGCTGAGGGGAGTACATGGGGAAGAAAAGTGCTGCCTCTGCGTAGTCCATCGGTTCAAGCCTGAGCGAGCGCGTACGCCGATGATACAGAGGAGCTCCTGCATCCAGCACCTGACGCTCCATAAAGGCGAGGGTAGAACCCAACAGGAATACTTTCAGCTGCCCGACGCCCTTGTGGGCATCCCACCAGTGCTGAAGAACGCTCAGCAAGGAAGGGTCGGCTTCCACAAGATACGGAAGTTCGTCAATCACAAAAAGAAGTGGCTCGTGTCGCCCTGAGGCGAGATGCACCAGATAGGTGAGAAAATCCTCAATGGAAGTAAACGCTGTAGGGACATAATCTTCGGGATAGACCTGTGCAACGCAGTTGCGCATTGCAGCAATCTGAAGTGTGAGTGTCCTTTTTGTGGCGCGATAGTAGATATAACGCTGCCCCCTCTGTTCCAGAGCGTGTTGCATCAGCGCGCTTTTGCCAACTCCACGCCTGCCATACAAGATAACCATTTCCGCCCGTGGGGAGCGTATCGCTTCTTCCAGAGCGCGCAGTTCGCGGTGACGGTTAAGAAAAGTGTGACGCATTATCCTCCTCTTAGTATAATCATGATTATACTAATCACGATTATACTAATCATCATCCTATGTGTCAACCGTCGTCCCGTGTTTCCGAGAAACCGCTGGATGGCTTGCTGTTGGTTAGCGGATGAGCTTCCTCTGCCTGCCCGAGCCAGGGCGGGCGGGTTCAGCGCAAGCAGCACACTTCTAATGTGGTACCCGTCGCTGGGGTGACAGGCAATGGGTCTTAGATGCCGTCTGATGAGTTAGGAGTTACGCAGTTCAAAAGCTGTTAGAGAGTGTTTGATAAATGGCTTAGTAGGTTGCCCCAGCGACTGAAGTCGCGGGCAACGCATGGACAAAACCTGCTGTCGCAGGTTTCAGCCTCCGCAGGAGGCTTCGTTTTGGGTTGCCCGCAACTTTCAGTTGCCGGGCAGATATATTTTTCAAACACTCTCTTAGAGAATTTGTGGTGTAAAACGACATTTATTGTCATTCTGAGCGAAGCGAAGAATCTCTTTTCAGGCTCTGAGATGCTTCACTCCGTTCAGCATGACAGCCTTCGTCATGCGGAGATGCTTCAATTCGGTTAGAATGACAGCCTTCGAGTTATTCGGAGATGCTTCACTTCTTCAGCATGACAGGAGATTGTCTCTGCAGTCGCTGAACAAGCATCACCCGCTATGTGTTCATCAGCAGCTGCGTGCCTCCTGCATTATTAAACCTTCCCCCTCTGATCCAGCGCGTTTTCCAGCAGGTCAAACATATCCGCCAAAGCGGCGAGCGGCGAGCTGTTGCCTGCCAGGGATAACCGCACTCCTTCGCCCGTGAACTGATGCTGGCGATAGACGTGCGTGAGCGCGCGCACCGCCTGTGGGGTGAGGCGCACATGACCGGCAAACCGGATGTTCGCCCACTGCTTGTCTGCCTTCACCTCCGCGATGCCGACACGCGCCGCCTGCAGACGCAACCGCAGTAACTGCACCGCGTTCTGCACCACCTCCGGCAGCGGTCCGAAACGGTCGCGCAGCTCCGCCTCAATTTCTGCGACATCCTCCAGCTTGCGCACCGCCACCATCTTCTTGTAGAAGAAGATACGCTGCGACTCGTCGGCGATGTAGGTGGCGGGAATGTATGCGTTCACAGGCACATCCACAGGTGGCAGGTAGAAGGTCTCCTCCGGCTGACCGCGCAGTTCCCGGATGGCTTCCGCCAGCATCTCGGCGTACAGTTCGAAGCCCACCGAGACCATCGCACCGTGCTGTTCCGCGCCCAGCAGGTTGCCCGCGCCGCGGATCTCCAGGTCACGCATCGCCAGTTTCAGCCCAGACCCCAACCCAGCGAACTCGCGCAGGGCGTTCAGGCGTTGCTGGGCGCGTTCGTCCGGTTTGGCGTCGTTGCGGTAAAAGAAGTAGGCGTACGCCTGTCGGTCGCTGCGCCCCACCCGCCCGCGCAGCTGATACAGTTGCGCGAGCCCCAAACGGTGCGCCCGCTCTACGATGATCGTATTGGCGTTGGGCACGTCCAGCCCGTTCTCGATAATCGTGGTGCAAACCAGCACGTCGAAGTCGTGGTGGTAGAAGCCCAGCATCACCTCTTCCAGCTCATCATCGGGCATCTGTCCGTGCGCCACACGGATCCGGGCAAAAGGCACCAGCTGCTGCACATGCTGCGCCGCGTGGTAGATACTCTGCACGCGGTTATGCACGTAGTACACCTGCCCGCCGCGCTCCAGCTCGCGTAGGATGGCTTCGCGCACCACGTCGTCATCATAAGGACGCACGATGGTGCGGATAGGCAGTCGTCCGAACGGAGGGTCGTTGATAACGCTCATCGCCCGCAGTCCGCCCAGCGCCATGTGTAGGGTGCGCGGTATGGGCGTCGCGGTCAGGGTCAACACGTCCAGTTGGGTGCGCAACCGTTTCAGATGCTCCTTCTGCGCCACGCCGAAACGTTGCTCCTCGTCCACCACCACCAAGCCGAGACTGTGGAACTGCACATCTTTTGAAAGCAGGCGGTGTGTGCCAATCACCACATCCACCGCCCCCACGCGCAGCCCTTCCACCACCTCTTTTTGCTCCTTCGGGCTGCGGAAGCGGTTTAGCAGCTCCACGCGGATGGGATAGGCGGCAAACCGTTCGCGGAAGGTGTTATAGTGCTGCGCGGCAAGCACGGTGGTGGGGCAGATGACCGCGACTTGCTTGCCCTCCATCACAGCTTTGAACGCGGCGCGGATAGCCACTTCCGTCTTGCCGAAGCCCACATCACCGCAGATGAGACGGTCCATCGGCTTGCGGCTGCCCTCCATGTCCCGCTTCACGTCCAGAATGGCGCGCCGCTGGTCGGGGGTCTCCTCGTACGGAAACGCCGACTCCATCTCCTGCTGCCACGGGGTGTCAGGGCTGTAGGGGGGGCGTTCAGCAGCCTCGCGCGCGGCGTACAGTCGGATGAGCTCTTCCGCCATCTTGCGCGCCTTCGCCTTCGCGCGTCGCTTGGTCAAAGCCCACTCTGACCCGCCGAGCCGATGTATCTCGGGCGGATTGTCCTCCGAGCCGATATACTTCTGCAGGCGGTCGATCTGGTCGGTCGGCACCAATAGGATGTCGGGCGGGGCATACTGGATGAGCAGGTAGTCGCGCCGCACGCCCAGCACCTCGCGCTGCGTGATGCCGCGATAGATGCCGATGCCGTGATGGATATGCACCACGTAGTCGCCCGGACGCAAGTCCAGAATAGATGACAGTGGGATGCCCTCATGCACGTGGCGGCGCTGGATGCGCAACCGGCTCGCCCCAAACAGCTCGGCGTCAGTAAGCACCACCAGCCGCGCCCGCTCCCACAGGAAACCGCTAGATAGACGGGCATGAACCACCGCCAGTGCGCCCTGCTGGCTGTCGGCAGGGATGGCGGTGGGGAACAGTTCGTGCTCTTCCAGAATCTCTGTCACGCGATGCGGCTGCTCCGTGGCGACAATCACCACACACTGGCTCTCCAGCCAGTTGCGGATAGTGCCCATCAGGGCAGGTAGCTGTCCCCGATAGCCAGGCAGGGCGCGGGCGTTGAGTTCCTCCTCTTTCACCTTCGGTAGCAGCTCGCGCGGGGACGGGATACTGCTGACAGCAAGCCATTGCCGGTCGTGAAGGAGATGCCTTAGTACGGCAGGGAACCCATCTGGCTGGGGTATCGCCAACGGCACGCTCTGCCAAAGCTTCTCCAGCGGTAGCATTTCACCACGCTTGGCGCGGTGCGTTAGCACGTCCAGCGCGTCGCGGCTGGACTGGTGGTAGACAGTTTGCGCTTGTAGCGGCTCTTCCACCACCAGCAGGCAATCCGCTGGCAGGTACTGCAGGGCATGGACGCCAGGGTGCAGCAGCGCGACGTAGTGTTCCAGTCGTTCAAACGCCACACGGTTTTGCAGGCGCAGCAAGTCGTCCTCGATGCGCTGGCGCAGGGCGTCAGGGGCGCGCTCATTGCCCTCCCGAATCAGGTGGTGCAGCGCTTCGTCTAAAAGGTGCTGCAGCTTGTTCAACGCGGCGTCCACATCGGCTGCGTTCCAAAGCACTTCGCGGGCAGGGGTAATCACGCAGTCGCTTTGCTGCCCGCTTGCCCGTTGCGAGTCGGGGTCGAAGGGTTGCAGGCGGTCTATCTCATCGCCAAAAAACTCCAGTCGCACTGGTTCGTCGGCGTGGACGGGGAAGATGTCCAGAATGCCCCCGCGTCGGCTGAATTGTCCGCGCTGCGCCACCATCTCCTCGCGCTCATAGCCCAGCTCCACCAGCCGACGCACCAGCCACTCCATGTCTACCGTGTCGCCTTTGCGCAGGGTGAATGCCGTCTCCCGCAGTGCTTCGGGGGGCAGGGTGGGTTCCAGCAGGCTCTGGGCAGTGGCAACCAGCACCCGCGCCCGCCCCGTCGCCAACTTCCACAGCGACTCGATGCGGCTGCCAATCAAGTGCAGGTCAGGGGGGGTATCCTCAAACAGCTCGCCCAGCATGGACGGCAGCACCACCACCTGCTCTTCGAGTACACCCATCGCTGCAAGGTCTGCCGCCAGCGTCTGCGCCCGTTGCGCGTCGGCAACCAGCACACACAATAGCCTGCTTTGCTCCTCCAGCGCGGCGGCGATGAGTAGTGGAAGCAGGTTGCCCGAAACATCGGTGAACTCAGTGCGATGCGACTGGGGTGATAGAAGATGTGCAAAGGCACGCACGCTAGGTAGCGTGCAGATGGATAATCGCACCTCTCGCAGGCGAGGGACCTCCATGTGTGACGCTTCGATTATACCTCAATCAGGTGTACCGTGACGGGCGCAAGGCGGTTGTGCTATACTTTTCCTGGAGGTGGTGAAGATGGCACTGCCGCAGGTATTGGAGGAGCAACGGGAAACGAAGCGATTGCAGTGGGAGGAATACGTGCAGTTGCCTCCCAAGGGCGAACACGCCGAGATTGTGGACGGGGAGGTAATACCGTTGGCGGGGGCTTCATGGCGACATCAGTCTGTGCTGGGTGCTTTGTACCGGCTTTTAACGAGTGACCCACAGGTGCAGCAAAGTGGTAAGGTCATGCTTGCGCCGTTCGACGTGGTGGTGAGTCGCGAGCCGCTGCGGGTGCGTCAACCCGACCTGTTTTTCATCCGTTCTGAGAAGATCCGTGAAGTGGCGGAGACCGATTATTTGACGCGTCTAGAGGTTCCCCCGGACTTAGTCATAGAAGTGGTTTCACCTTATGACACGGTGGAGCAGTTAAACGCGAAGTTACGCGACTACCACGCTCTGGGTGTACCCGAGGTGTGGCTGGTGGATTTGACGCCCAACCATGTCTTTGTGCTAACGCGCGAAGAAGAGGACTGGCACTGGCACCAGCCCGTATCGGGTGAGGAGGTGATCCCCTCCCAGCAGCTGTCTTCACTTCAGATCCCCGCCAAAGCCGTTTTTGAGGGATAAGCACAACCCAGTGGAGGTGTAATCCAATGAGCCAAATACTCTCAGAGACCTTATTACCCAGCGGTCAACGAATCATCCTGCTACAAGGCGATATCACCCAAGAGCAGGTAGATGCTATTGTCAACGCAGCAAACGAATGGCTGCAGCATGGAGGCGGGGTCGCTGGCGCGATTGTGCGGGCGGGCGGCGAGGTGATTCAGGAGGAGAGTAATCGCATTGGTCGGGTGCCTACGGGAAGCGCAGCAGTTACCGGAGCGGGAAGACTTCCTGCCCGCTTCGTGATTCACGCCGTTGGCCCGATTTGGAACAACCACCCTCCTGAAGAAGCCGACCGTTTGTTAGCAAGTGCAGTGCGCAGCAGCTTGCAAAAGGCAGATGAGCTGCGCCTGAGTTCGATAGCGTTTCCCGCCATCAGCGCAGGCATCTACGGCTTTCCGAAAGAGCGTTGCGCGAAAGTGATGATGGACACCATCGAGGAGTATTTCAGCCAGCATGCCAACAGCGGCGTGTCCGAAGTGCGGCTTGTGCTATTCGACGCGCCCACTGTAGAAGCCTTCGAGCAAGAGTTTGCAAAGCGCTACGGCTCGTAGGTAGTGGTCACGAGTCTCTTCGCTGTTGCTGAGCCAGTGCGTGCAGCGTCCGGACAGGCGACTCGGCAGAGACGCCATGGCGCCAGAAGGTCTGATGACGCTGCGGGCCCACCGATACCATCACTACTGGCACCCCGGTCAGTTCCTCCACGCGCTCCACATAACGGCGCGCCTGTTCTGGCAGGTTCTTCCAGTGCGTTACCCCTGCAATCTCCTCTTTCCAACCTGGCAACTTTTCGTAGACAGGCTCGCACTGTTGTAGCGTCGTGCTATCAGCCGGAAACTGTTCGGTGACCTCTCCGTTCGGCAGGCGATAGGCGCAACATATCTGTAGCACGTCCATGCCGCTCAACACGTCCAGTAGGGTCATGGCGAATGCAGTTAGCCCGTTCACCTGTGCTGCGTAGCGCAGTACCACTGCATCCAGCCACCCACACCGGCGAGGTCTACCCGTGGTAGTTCCATACTCCCTGCCGCGCTCGCGCAGGTAATGACCGATTTCATTTGGCTGCTCGGTCGGGAACGCGCCCGAACCAACGCGCGTTGTATACGCCTTGGCGACGCCGATGGTCGCATCGATGCATGTCGGCCCGATACCGGTGCCAACACACGCTCCACCTGCTATGGGGTGAGAAGAGGTTACATACGGGTAGGTGCCGTGGTCGAGGTCGAGCATGGTGCCCTGCGCGCCTTCGAATACCACGCGTTTGCCGCTTTTCGCGGCGTTATACACCAGCGAGTCGGTACCCGCGATGAGGGGGCGCAATATTTCGATGTAGTCTTCGTATTCGCGCCAGATATCGTCGAACGAGGGAGATTGCACTCCGAATACACTTTCCAGCAGGCGCGTCTTCTCTTCCAACGCTTTGCGCAAAGCAGTAGCGAACCGCTCTGGGTATAGCAGGTCAGCCATGCGGATACCCTTGCGCGCCGCCTTGTCAGCGTATGCCGGTCCGATGCCCCGACAGGTTGTTCCAATCTGGGAGGTGCCGCGTTGTTGCTCTTCGAGCGCATCGATAAGTCGGTGATAAGGCATCACGACGTGGGCGCCCGCACTGACCCGAAGATTGCTGGTGTCCACCCCCTGTGCCTTCAAGGAATGGATTTCTTCCACAAGCACCTGAGGGTCTACCACCACCCCACTGGCGATGATGTTCAGCACCTGGGGGCGAAAGATACCCGAGGGGACAAGATGCAGCTTGAACTCTTTCCCGTCGAAGCGCACGGTGTGTCCTGCGTTGCTTCCTCCGCCATAGCGCACGACCATATCGGCATCTTGCGCTAAGCAGTCGACCACTTTTCCTTTTGCCTCATCGCCCCACTGGGCACCGACAACGACCACTGTTGGCATTGAGCGCGTGACGGCTGGAGCCGTTTTCCTCCTTTCCGCCGCTCGGGCAACCGGCTTGTTCAAAAACGATTGGATAGCCGGCACGGCTATCCAATTCGGCGATAAACGCAAAAATGGAGCGGGAGACGGGACTCGAACCCGCGACATCCAGCTTGGGAAGCTGGCGTTCTGCCACTGAACTACTCCCGCTCGCTCCAATAGTATTCTACATCCTCTTCCAAAGGTTGTCAAGCTTGACAGCAGTGATGTTCCAAAACAAGTGCCGCTGCCGTATCCACCTAAGCGAACACCTCCCTACAAGGATAGATCAAGCCAGAAGTGCACCGCCATCACCGTCAGCAGGAGAAGTGCGAGTAGTCTTTGCAGCAACATGCGCCCTTGAGCCAGCTGGGATAATGCGCGCGCGAAGCGGTTGGCTCGCCCCACCGAAGGCAGGAACAGCCATGCCGCAGCGAGTAAATACCACCAATAGTGCGCATAGACGTCCTCGCAACGGATGGATAATCGCTATCGCTTTCTAGGATACTGGCGCGATGTCCTGCCCACAGGTGACGATACGTGCCGCCGAATTACAAGATGCCCCAGCGCTGGCGCGCCTTTATGTGGAGGCGTTTGGTTCCAAGATAAGGTGGGCGTTCGGCAAAGATGCGCCCAGAATGGCGGAGGTTGTTTGCGACCTGTTGCTGCACGACCAAATGCGCCTGAGTGAGACGCTTGTTGCGGAGCGGGAAGGGCAGGTGGCGGGGATGGCAGTGCTTCGGCGTGACCATACCTATCGCAGTCGCTGGTTAGACGTTTGGCGGTTGACGCGCCGGCACGTTCGTGGCTGGCGTGTCTGGACGGTCACCTTCGCCATGAGCGCGATGAGTAGCAACTTGGCGACCCCAACGCGCTCGTATGTCGAGTCTTTGGCGGTAGATGCCCGGTATCGGGGGCAGGGCATTGGCACACTGCTGTTGGAAAGGTGCTTTCAGGAGTCACGAGCAGCCGGCAAGCGGGAAATCTCGCTGCATGTTGTGGACACCAACTCTCGTGCCAAACAGTTATACCTGCGGATGGGCTTCCGCACCTTGCGGGTAGAGCGGTTCGGATGGTTGATGGCGCGGTGGATGGGCTTTGGGGCGCAAGACTTTATGGTGCGCCCGCTGTAGTCAAGCGCGCGGGTGGTGTTTTCGATACACGTCGCGCAGATGGTCGATGCTGACCCGCGTGTAAACCTGGGTGGTGTTGATACTGGTATGTCCCAGCATCTCTTGCACGGCACGTAGGTCTGCGCCTCCCTGTAACAGGTGGACAGCAAACGAGTGGCGCAGGGTGTGTGGAGAGACCGTGTGGGGAATGCCTGCTTGCTGGGCGTATTGCTTCAGGCGCAGCCAGAACTGGGTGCGCGACAACGGAGTACCTCGCCCGCTAAGGAACAGATAGTCCTCGCTACGTCGCCCTATCAATTTAGGGCGGGCAAGGTGAAGGTACTGCTGCAATGCCGCTTTTGCGCTATCCCCAAACGGCACCCATCGCTCCTTCGCTCGCTTACCGAACACTCGTACAAAACATTCCTGCAAATCTACGTCCTGCAGGCGCAAGCCGACGACTTCCGACACGCGCAATCCCGCGGCATACATCAGCTCCAGCATGGCGCGGTCACGCTGGCCGAGGGTGGTGCGCGTATCGGGTTGTGCAAGCAGGCGCTCCACCTCCACACGGGAAAGGGCCTTCGGCAGCTTACGGGGGACGCGACGTGTGGAAGCGGAAGAGTTTGGCTCTTCGGCTAGGGCTCCCTCTGACTGCAAGAAGCGGGCGAACGCCCGTACGGCGCAAAGCTTGCGTTCGACGCTGGCTTCCGCGAGCCCATCTTGTCGCAGGTGCTGCGCGAAAGCCAGTAACCCGTCCCCCGCCACTGCCTTGTGCAGCGAGTAACCACGCCTCTGGGCAAATGCCGCTAGCTGGCGCAGGTCACGGCCGTAAGCTTCCAGTGTGTGCGCAGATGCGCCTCGCTGCACGCGCAGATACTGCAAAAACTGGGCGATGTGTTCATTCATTTCGCAGCAGAACGCCCCGGACGAGGCTCCGGACTCTTGATAATGCCCAAAGCCCAGCGGATCCCTCCCAGAATATGTAGCTTGTACCAATCGCTGGTGATGACATCGCCGCGGTGTCCCAATCCAGTGTAGAACACGCGTCCTTTCCCATACGGCTTGCACCAAATGAGTAGGTAGTCGCCGGGTTGACCAGCCTGAGGGTGACCGTCGGGCGGATGCCTGTCCATCGAACCCAGCACATGCAGCTTCGCGCGGTCTATATTTTTAAACTCATAGATTTCGTCAAACACCCGAAAACGCGGTGCCAGGTGTGTCATCGCTGGGTGTTTGGCGTCTTCCACAATCACCTCCACCTCGCACTGTGCGCCGTGCGTGAGAAACTCCCCACCCAGCATCTCGATGAAAGCGGGTTCATCGTGATAGGTATCCGCCGCTGCATGGATGCCTACCACTGCTTTCCCCGTCTTCACCCAGTTCAAAAACGCAGGCAGGTCTGGGATACCGATGTTGCCCGTCGTGTTGGAGAACACCACGCCGTCGTAGTTTTTTAGGGCTTCCGGGTTCATCATCCTCTTAACGTCCTCGGCGGTGCGGCAGTAGTCTACAGTGAACTGTCCCGACCTTTCGGCAAGCTCGGCAATCACTTTATCGAACGCCTGTATTGCTTCCTCGTGGCGGAAGCCAGCCGTGTGCGACACTACTAGCAAGCGTTTCTTCGCTTTTGCCGCCGTGCTTCGTTGCGCCTCGACCGACGCATTCACTAGCAACACGCCTGCCGAAATCGCCAGTATGAGCCACAGCTGGTTCATGTCTTGCCTCCTGAACT
>Ga0272447_1001821_pt1 | contig 12606 bp, 11 predicted proteins | sample YNPCB0133_FD_194589 | JGI IMG/M metagenome (GOLD analysis project Ga0272447, IMG submission 194589) | Hot spring microbial mat communities from Yellowstone National Park, WY, United States - YNP-CB-013-3 | ecosystem: Environmental > Aquatic > Thermal springs > Hot (42-90C) > Sediment | place... | reverse complement strand
TGTTCGCTTTCGCTCCTCCCCTGTCTCCGGATCCCGCGCTACTACCGTCTTCTTCTGCTTCCGCGAGAGCTGCTTCGAACGGCGCTTCAAAAGCCGCAAGGCCTTCTCCAGAGGCTCATCCGCGTTCCATCCGACAGCACGGCAAAAGCCTTACGTCGATGCCCACCACATCCTCCGGTCCCTGGACCTCCCGGGGCTCGGGATCCGGGCGCTACAGGTCAGGCTCACGAACCAGCGATCCGCCTCTTGGGAGATGGTCGCCGAGAGGATGCGGGCCTTCCCGGACTGAAAGAGCTCCAGGAGTTTATTCGTCCGCTCCTTGGTGCGGACCTTGCCGATGCGAGTACGTGCCGAGGCGTGACCCGGATCACCTCGCCTTGTTGTCCGCCAGGGCCTTCTTGCGCTTGAAGCGGGGGAAGTTGGCCCGGCCCTTCCGCCAGTTGCGGACGGCCCACTCCAGATCCCGGAATGCCTCCTGAGGGGCGCATTCACCCACCAGGGGGCGTTCTCTCGCTTCCACTTGTTCCAGTCCTTGTGGAGATCCACCGCTGAGGGGATCTGCTTGCCGCGTTCTTTGGCCTCCAGACAACGAGCCAGGGCCCATACAGGCCGAGGTGAGGATTTCCAGGACGTCTTGCACCAGGTCGTCTGTCACTTCCCCATCCTCTATGACCACAACGTGTCGCCCCGAAGCGGCCAGAGCCGCTTCCAGCAAGTCAAATCCGAACCGGGCCAGCCGATCGCGATGCTCCGTGACAATCCGAACCACCTGGGGATCCCGCAAGAAATTTCTTTCGTTTTCCGTTCAACTCATTTCGGTCACCACTTTAACCTCTGTCCAACCCTGTTTTTGAGCAGAACTTGCCGTTCCAGATCCTCTTTCTGGTCAGCGGAGGACACTCGGGCGTAGGTGCCTTCTGGGCGAGGCGCTTCTACTAGGATTGTCCCAGTAGGCAATTGGCGGGCAGGGACAGAGAGCTTGAAACCACCGCCAGGTAGTGATATAGCTGATCCCCTGCTGACGAGCCCAATCCGAGAGTTTCATGGCTGAAATAAATGATAATAAAATTTCCAGCAGTTGTCAACCCCTGCGCCTTCGCCTCCTCGATGAACACCGGCTGCGCGTAGTGCGTCACCAAAATCGCCACCACCTCACGCCCAGGATACGCCCGCCTCACCGCCTCCACCTTCCGCCGCAACTGCGCAAACACCCGCGCCCGTTCGCTCGCCCGCGACCGCCCGCGGTCCAACTGTAGCTTCGCTTCCCCGACCACCAACACCACCTCATCCCCGCGCCGCGCCTCACCAAAAATGTTGATTTCCTCCACCTCCCGCCGCATCAGCCGGCCCACCACCTCCAGCCCCAGCCGCTCCTTCAGCAGGCGCAGCAACCCGCGATACGCTTCGTTCTCCAGCGCGTAGCTCACCGCCCGCGACAATCCACCCAGCTCCACCGCCAGCCTCTGCACCACCATCGTCAGCTTCGCCAACCGCTGCTCCGTCTGCTGCTGCGCCTCGGCCAGCCGGCGCACGATCTCCTTCAGCTCGTTGAAGTCATCCGCCTTCACCAGCGCGTTGTAAGCGTCGTAAATCACCCCCGCCAACACCTCCGCCTGCTCAGCGGGAAAGACCTGCGCTAATCGTTGTCGCATCGTCTGTTTATTCATTGTGAGTATTATCCGGCAACAACCTGTGCTCGGTCGAGAGAGGCATATACTCTAAGGCCAACTGCCGATAGGTTCAATACGATGGCGCTGAGTTCAACTGTCCACGTCTCCGACTTTATCCGCGCTGCAGTGCGAGAAGACCTGGCTACTGGTCGCTTCACCTACGTGCGCACGCGATTCCCACCTGAGCCAAACGGCTATTTGCACATTGGCCATGCCAAGGCGATGGCCATAGATTTTGAGATTGCGCGCGAGTTCGGCGGCACCTGCAACCTGCGCTTTGACGACACCAACCCAACCAAAGAGGAACAGGAATATGTAGATGCCATCATCGAGGATGTGCGCTGGCTGGGCTATCAGTGGGACGGGCTGTATTTTGCAAGTGATTACTTCGAGCAGCTTTATGAATTCGCGGTAAAGCTGATCAAAAAGGGCAAGGCCTACGTATGCGATCTCTCGCCGGAAGAGTTGCGTGAGTATCGCGGCACGCTCACCCAGCCTGGTCGAGAAAGCCCGTGGCGCAATCGCAGTGTGGAGGAAAATCTGGATTTATTCGCGCGCATGCGTGCTGGCGAGTTCCCCGAAGGCAGTCGCACGCTGCGCGCCAAGATCGACATGGCCTCCGGCAACCTGAACCTGCGAGACCCTGTGATGTATCGCATCATCCGCACGCCGCATCATCGCACTGGGACACGCTGGTGCATCTACCCCACCTATGACTTTGCCCATGGCCAGTGCGACAGCATCGAAGGCGTGACCCACTCCCTCTGCTCCTTGGAATATGAAGACCACCGCCCGCTCTACGAGTGGTTTTTGCGTGAGCTGGAGATCTTCTCTCCCAGACAGATCGAGTTTGCGCGCCTGAACTTAAGCTACACCGTGCTGAGCAAGCGCAAACTGCTCCGCTTGGTCCAGGAAGGTCACGTGCGCGGCTGGGACGATCCGCGCATGCCCACCCTGCGCGGCCTGCGGCGGCGCGGCTATACCCCATCCGCGATCCGCGATTTCTGCGCGCGAATCGGCGTGGCCAAGGCCAACAGCATCGTGGACATCGCCATGCTAGAGCACAGCTTGCGCGATGAGCTGAATAAGACCGCCCCTCGGGTAATGGCCGTGCTGCGCCCGCTGCGCGTCGTTATCGAGAACTATCCTGAAGGCCAGACCGAATGGCTAGAAGCCATCAACAACCCAGAAGACCCGAGCGCCGGCACGCGCCTCGTGCCATTTAGCCGCGAGCTTTACATCGAGCAAGACGACTTCATGGAGAATCCACCGCCCAAGTTCTACCGGCTGTCCCCTGGCCGTGAAGTGCGGTTGCGCTACGGTTACTTCATCCGCTGCAATGAGGTTGTGAAGAACGCCCAAGGCCAGGTTGTCGCTCTGCGCTGCACTTACGATCCCGAGACGCGCGGCGGCAGCGCGCCTGATGGTCGCAAGGCGAAAGCGACCATTCACTGGGTGAGCGCTGCGCACGCCCTGCCGATCGAAGCGCGACTCTACGACCATCTGTTCACTCGTCCAGATCCGGACGAAGCCGAAGACTTCCTCAGCGTGTTAAATCCACACTCCTTGGAAGTGGTCAACGCTTTTATCGAGCCAAGCGTCGCCGGCTCACCTGTTGGCAAACACTATCAGTTCGAGCGCCTGGGCTACTTCGTCGTAGATCCCGATTCCACACCTGAACGATTGGTGTTCAACCGATCAGTAACGCTAAAGGACGAATGGGCCAAAATCGCAAAGCAAGGCTAACTATCACTGTTCATAAAGATGAAGATTCAAAGACTTCTCACTGCCTTAGTCGTGACCGCTGGCTTGTTCTTCACCTAGGTTCATCCATCGTTCGCCAGCACGCCCGCACCCATCGAAGAGGTGACCGTCATACCAAGCGAGACTGACATCCGAAGCACCATCCCCTCGCGCCGAGCATCCGAGCACTTGGAGGTCGTCGTTCAGCTTAATGACCCACCGCTGGCGGCCGTCGCTGGCAAACGGAGCGAACGGCTCGGCATCGCAGCAGCACAGCGCGCTTACGCTGCCCAGCTCGCTGCCCGCCAAGATAGTTTCATGCAATCCGCCGGTCAGCTCGGCGCGACAGAGCTGGCCCGCGTGAGCAAAGCCCTCAACGCAGTCATCGTGAGCATCCCCGCCAATCGCCTCGCCGAGCTGGCAAAGCTCCCCGGCGTCAAGTCGGTGCGCCACTATGAGCGCGACCTGAGCGAGACCGTGCCCTATATCGGCGCCGGCTTTGTCCAGAACACGCTGAACATCACCGGTCTGGCGTCACCGTGGCCGTGCTCGACAGCGGCATTGACTACACCATGCTAACCTGGGCGGGCCAGGCACGCCAGAGGCCTACGAGGCGGCTTGGGGCATCAGCATCTCCGACACACGCAACACCACTGTCACCGTCTCAACCGGCTTCCCCACCGCCAAGGTGATCGGCGGATACGACTTCGTCGGCGAGCTTTGGCCGACCTACGGCCCGCGCAGCGAAGATCCCAACCCGATTGACGCACCGCCCACGCCGCCAGCCGCCGGCGGCCACGGCACGCACGTGGCCGACATCATCGCCGGCCAAAACGTCAGCGACACCCATCGCGGCGTCGCCCCCGGTGCCAAGCTGTATGCCGTCAAGGTATGCAGTGCGGTCTCTCCATCGTGCAACGGCATCGCGCTGCTGCGGGGTATGGACTTCGCGCTCGACCCCAACGGCGACAACAACCTGAGTGACGCGGTGGACATCATCAACATGTCGCTGGGCGCGTCCTACGGCCAGAAGGAGGACGACTTGAGCGAGGCGTCGGCCAATGCCGTGCGCGCCGGCGTGGTGGTCGTCGCCTCCGCCGGCAACAGCGCCGACCGGCCCTACATCGTCGGCTCGCCCTCCTCGACGCCGGAGGTCATGAGCGCGGCCCAGACCCAGGTGCCCAGCGCCAAGAATTACCCGTTGATCATCAATTCCCCAATCACCATCGCCGGCAGCTACTCCAACACGGCAACCGTGGACTGGGCGCCGATCGTCAACGGCTTCACCGGCGACGTCGCCTACGTCGGGCGCGGCTGCCCGGCCGATCCCTACCTGGCCGACCCAGCCGGCAAGATTGCCCTGATCGATCGCGGCCTGTGTGCGGTCAGCGTCAAGGTGGACCGCGCAGTGATCTCCGGCGCGATTGGAGGTATTGATCGCCAATAACGTGCCCGGCGACCCGCCGTCTTTCTCCTTCGGCGGCGGGGCAAACATGACCGAGACCCTGATCATTCGGCTGGACGAAGGCAACCTGATCAAGAGCCAGATCCCCACCAACACTGTCAACGTCTCGGTCTCGCCGGCGATCTCTGTTCCGCTGGTTGGCAGCATGGTGGCCTCGTCGTCGCGCGGGCCGAACTACAGCTTCAGCGCCATCAAGCCGGACATCGGCGCGCCGGGCGCGTCGGTCTCGGCGGTCTCCGGCAGCGGCACCGGCATGGCCGCCTTCGGCGGCACATCAGGCGCCGCGCCGATGGTGGCCGGCGCAGCCGCGCTGCTGCTCTCGGCCGAGCCGGGCCTGACGCCGGCGGAGGTGAAGGCGCGCCTGATGAACACCGCCGAGCGCAATGTGTTCATCAACCCCGCTGCACAGCCAGGCGTGCTGGCCGAGATCACCCGCATCGGCGGCGGCGAAGTGCGCGCCGACCGCGCCATCAGCGCGACCACAGCGATGTGGGCAGCCAACCCGCAGATCCTCAACGGCGAGCCATACACCGACGGCGTCAGCCTGTCGCTGGGCTATCACCGTTTGCTGACCGGCACGCACATCTTCACCCGCACCGTGCTGGTGCGCAACTACAGCAACGTGGATCGTGAGCACCTCATCACGCCCACCTTCCGCTACGCCAGCGACGCGCTCAGCGGCGCAGTGCTGCCCAGCGTGCCGGCCACCGTATCTGTGGCAGCCAACGCAACCACCACTTTCGAGATAAGCTGGACGGTGAACGCTGCGAACCTGCCGATCTGGAACTACCCATCCAACCAACTGGGCACCGGCAGCCTGCTGCGCAACTTCGAGTTCGACGGCTATCTGCTGCTCGGCGATGTGACCGACACGGTCAGCCTGCCGTGGCACATCCTGCCGCACCGCGCCGCCGGCATCCTCACGCCCACCGTCACCAGTGCCGTGGTCACCACGACCGCGCCGATCGTGACCGCACTTAACAACCCTAACAGTACACGCAGCGGGCGGGTGGATGCCTTCATGCTCACTGACGTTAACCCCCGGGACTACACCACACTGCCGGGGCGCGGCGACAACGAGGCCGTGATTGACCTGCGCTACATCGGCGTGCGCGCAGTCAGCCTTGGCGGAGGACAATTCGGCGTGCAGTTCGCCATCAACACTTGGCAGCCGCGCACGCATACCAACTACCCGGCCGAGTTCAACATCTACATTGACAGCGACCGCGACGGCAATGAAGACTACGTCATCTTCAACGCCGAGCAAACCGGCTTTGCTGCCACGGGCGTCAACCTGGTGTTCGTCGGCCCATTGCCGAACGGGCCTTTCCAGGCATTCTCTTTCGCCGACGCCGACTTCAACTCCGGCAACATCATCCTCACCGTGCCGGCCAACACCATCGGCCTGAGCCTGACCAACCCATCGAGCTGGCAGCCCTTCGACTTCTACGTGTTGGCCTTCGACAACTACTTCACCGACAACCTGACCGATTTCTCGACCGACATCATGACGGTCAACCCGGCTTTCCCGCGCGCGACAGCGAGCATCTCGCCCAGCTCGGTGCCGGCAGGCGGCAGCAGCAGTCTGACCATCAACAAACTGCCTTACAACGATCCCGAATCGCCCTCGCAGCTCGGGGTCTTGCTGATGTACCGCGACGCGGAATGGGGCCGCGAGGCCGACGTTATCACGTTGGACATGCCGTCCATCGTCATCACCAAGACCGTGGGCACAAACCCTGGGGTGTGCGCTACCACCACCGAGATCACGGTCACGGCCGGCACGACGGTGTACTATTGCTACACCGTGCAGAACACCGGCAACATCACGCTCACGACGCACAACCTGACCGACTCGGCCCTGGGCGTCATCCTGAGCGGCTTTGCCTACACGCTGACGCCCGGCGCCAGCGTGTTCGTCACCCAGAGCGCCACGCTGGTTAGCACCACAGTCAACATAGCAGAGTGGGAAGCATACGCCGAAGGCGGGGACTTCCCGGCCTACAACTTCGCCTCGGCCAAGGTGAACGTGTATGTGCCGGTGCCCACCACGCTCACCCTGTCCGCCACGCCCAACACGCTGTTCGCCAACGGCACGGCCACAGCGACAGTGGTGGCGACGGTGCGCGACCAGCTCAACGCGCCGATGACCGGCCAAACGGTCACGTTGCTGACCAGCCAGGGCGCGCTGGCGGCCAACAGCGGCACAACCGACGCCAGCGGCAAGGTCACGACCACGCTCACTGCGCCGCTGGACGCAGGCATAGGCACAGTCTTTGCGGTGGCTGGGGCCCTCAACGCCTCGACCGTGGTCACCTTCATACAACAACTGACCGACACGGTGACCTTCGACCTGAGCGCGCTGAGTCAATCGTCCAGCACGGTGTTGAGCAAGGGGCTGATCACCTACACCTTCACCGTGACCAACGGCGGCCCCGGCAACGCCTCAAACGTGCTGATGGTGGCGCCGATCCCGAACGGCAGCAGCTACATCGCCGGCAGCGCCAGCGGCGGCACACCGTTCGGCGGCAGCCTGATGATGCTATTGAGCGGTCAGGAGATCACCAGCCCAGCTTCGCCGGCGGCCACCACAGCCATCGTCTGGCAAGGCAACATCCCGGCCAACGACAGCCACACCATCGCCTACACGGTGCGTGCGGACATCCTCGAAGGGGTCATCACCAACACTTCAAAGGTGAATCTCGATAACATAGAAGGAGGCGCGTTCACAGTGGTCGCCAACGTCCAGCCGGTTGCGCGCGTCTTCCTGCCGATCGTGCGTCGGTAAGCCTCGCCATTCCAGAGGGACGCAGCGGCGTCGCCAAACAGGCGACGCCGCTGCGTTTATGGAGGCCAAGGCAGCAATTGGACCTGTTCGAGGAATTGGCGCGCGTCCTCAGGTTGGTAGTCCGCAGTGGCCAACGTGCGCAGCACAGCGCCGGCCAAGGCGAAGCCCAGCCGTAAACCAGCCTCTGGCGGCTCACGACGTGAGAGCGCGACCGCCATACCGGCCAGGATGGCGTCGCCGGCGCCGGCCGTGCTCACGACTTCCACCCTCAGCGGCGGGATGTAATAGTGCCTTTGGCCGATCAGCGCCAGTGCGCCTTGCTCACCCATCGTCGCAATCAGGTCCACGCCAAATGTTCGTTGTAGCACGCTGGCAGCCCGATAGGCGTCTTCTAGGCTCTTCACTACTTGGCCGGTCAGCTCTGCCAGCTCGGCCTGATTGGGCTTAATCAACTGGGGTCGCGCAGCCAGGCCCGTGCGCAAGGCTGAGCCGCTGCTGTCGAAGATGACGGGGATGTTTCTCGCGCGCGCAGCGCCGATCAAATCAGCGTAAAGCGAATGCGGCGCGCCCTCTGGCAGGCTCCCGCCCAAGACGACGCAAGTTGCCCGGTCGAGCGCGCGCATATAGCGCGACCAAAGCTGATCCACATGCTCGGCGCGCACGCGCAGCGTGTTGGCGGTCAACGTGGACTGCTGTTTGCTTTTGGCACAAACCACCACGACATTGAGCCGCGTCTCCCCTTCTGCTTCCACGAAGTCAGTCGCCACACCACGCGCCCGCAGCATCGCCTCCATGCGCTGGCCGATCTGGCCGGCGGCAAACCCCATCGCCAGGCTCGGCACGCCCCACCGCCCCAAGATCCACGCCGCATCGGCGGCCTTGCCGCCCATGCCCCAGGCCGCCTCCGTGGCGCGCAGCGTCTCGCCCAGTCGAAACTCCGGGAGCAACAGGGTGTAATCCACGCACGTGTTGGGCGTTACGGTGACGATCATGCTTTCTGCTCGCGCAGCCGTGCGTGGATCGCCTCGGGGTCAACCGGTTCGCCGGGCAACAGCCGGCTGAACAAGATGCACTGTGCGTTGACCTCAATGCGCTCGGCAGCGTCGAAGGCGGCCTCTAGGTCTTTGCCCAGGACGAACAGACCATGCCAAGGAACAATTACCGCCGCCGCCTGTTTGCGAATAACAGCTTCTTGACCGCGCAGCCCGTCGGCAATGTTCTCGGCAAGCGCGTCGGAGTGGGCCGGCGCAAACCGACACACCTGGATGACCCCGAACTTGAGCATGTTCTCCAACACCGGCGTGATGGGCCGACCGGCCATCGCAAACACCATCACGTGGCGCGGATGACCATGCACCACCGCCTGCCCATCGGGGAACTCGCGCAGCAGGCGAAAGTGCACCTTGGACTCGCGCGATATCTCGCCCTCGCCCGCCAGCTTTTGACCGTTCAGGTCGGCGACGATCACCTGCTCCGGGCGCAGCCGCCACTGATATTTACTGCCTGCGTAGCGGGGGGTGATACAGACCAGGTCGCCAACCCTGGCGCTGATGTTGCCGCCAGAGGCATCAGTGAGATAACGTTCATACATCAGCCGGCCCAGCTCGGCGATGCGGGCGCGGGTAGCGTGAATGAGGTCGTCCATGTCTTCCTCGCTGAATGAGCAGGGTGATTATAGGGTTTAGGGTACTCGCTATACTGTTGCCCATGACATCGCCCTCCCTCGACTACCGACGCCTATTTGATCTAAGCGACCGTATCGCGCTGGTCGTGGGCGCCGGCAGCGGCATCGGCGAAGCCTCAGCCCACGCCCTGGCCGCCCACGGCGCGCGCGTGATCTGCGCTGACCTCGACTCGGACGCCGCTCAACGGGTCGCCCAAGCCATCGGCCCTGCTGCCGAGGCTGTCCAACTTGACATGCGCGATGCGACGAGCGTGGCGCGCGTGTTGAGCGACCTGCCCGCCCCCGATGTGCTGGTCAGCACACCGAGCATCAATGTGCGCAAGCCGCTCTTGCAGACCAGCGACGAAGAATTCGACCGCGTGATCGCGCTGAACTTGCGCGGCACCTTCTTCTTGCTGCGCCGAGCGGGCCAAATCATGGCCCAACGCGCGCGCGGCAGCATTATTGTGTTCACCAGCATCCGCAGCGAGGTGGTTGAACCGGGTCAGGGTGTGTATGCGGCCACCAAAGCCGGCGTGCGCCAGATGTGCCGCGCGCTGGCCGCCGAGCTTGGTCCGCACGGCGTGCGCGTGAACCTGATCGCCCCTGGGATCGTCGAGACGCCGCTCACCGCCCAGATCCGCAATCATCCGGATTGGTATGCCGCCTACGCAGAGAAGACGATCTTTCGGCGCTGGGCGCAGCCGCATGAGATGGCCGGCGCGGTCGTCTTCCTCGCCTCCGACGCCAGCAGCTACGTCACCGGAACGGTGCTGTTCGTGGATGGCGGCTGGACCGCTCACGATGGGCGCTTCACTCCACCGCTCTAAGCCATGCTCACCGAACAAGAACGTCACGCGCTGAGCTATATTGACGATGACCTGCTCATCGCTTGGGTTCAAGACCTCACCCGCATCCCCAGCGTGTGGAAACCAGCCGAGGGCATCGGAGAAGAAGCCGCCGCGCGCTGGGTAGAGGCGCGCTGCCGCGAGATCGGCCTGGAGACGCACTTTGAGTTCGTCGCGCCGGGCCGCCCCAACGTGGTCGCCTTGCTTCGCGGTCGCCCTGATCAACAAGCCGGCGCGCCTCGCCTGACGCTGATGCTTGAAGGGCATACCGATGTGGTGACAGAGGGCGACCCGTCGTTGTGGCGCGATCCGCCGTTCAGCGCGACGATCCGCGATGGCCGCATTTACGGGCGCGGCGCCAACGACATGAAAGCCGGCCTGTGCTGCGCGTTGATGGCGCTCAAGGCCCTGCGCAACAGCGGCGCGCCGCTCGACGGCGACATCATCTTCGGCGCTGTGTGCGACGAAGAAGGCGCGATGCTCGGCATTAAGCACTTCGTTGACCGCGGCTGGGCCGACGCGGTCACGGCCTGCATCGTGTGCGAGCCGGAGGAGAACCACCTCTGCATCGCCCAGAAAGGCGTAATGTGGGTGCGCTGCGTGATTCAAGGCGTGATGGCCCACGGCGCAATGCCGCTCACCGGCGTCAACGCGGCCTATCCAATGGCGCGCTTCCTCACCCAGATGCACGCCCTTGAGGAGCGCCTGATCGCGCGGCATGGCCGGCACGAGTTCTTGGGCCAGCCCAGCATCACGCCAACCATCCTCCTCTCCCCGCCACGCGGCGGCGGCGAGCCGCAGAACAACGTCATGCCCGGCGCTGCGGAATGCGTCTTAGACATTCGTCTCATCCCCGGCCAAGACCCCACCGCGCTCGCCAAGCAGATCGAGGCCATCCTCGCCGGCGTGGTCGCCGTTGACGACCGTCTGCGGTACGATTTCCAAGTGCTGGAGGTTCGCCCGCCCACCAGCACAGAGCGCGCCCATCCGTTGGTACAGGCCTTGGCCAGTGCCTACACAGACTTAACCGGCAATCCGCCTGTTTACGGCGGCGTGCCCGGCAGCACGGACGGCACCATCCTCAACGCCCGCAAGGGCATTCCCATCGTCACGTGTGGACCAGGTGACATTCACATCCCACACCACGTGGACGAATGGGTGAGCATTGAAGAAATCAAACTTGCTGCCCGGCTCTACGTTCTAGCCGCCATGCGCTATCTCAAGCACGAACACGCGACCTGATGCACACTGATAATCACACCCTTACTGCGATCCCCGGTTTGCGTGTGGGACACTGGACCAATCTAGAGGGCGGTACGGGCTGTACGGTGGTGCTGTGCCCGCAGGGCGCCGTCGCCGGCGTGGACGTGCGCGGCGGCGCGCCGGGCACGCGCGAGACGCAACTGCTTTCCCCCACCTGTGCCATCGAGCGTGTCCACGCCGTCCTGATCGGCGGCGGCAGCGCCTATGGCTTGGCCGCTGCCGATGGCGTGATGCGCTGGCTGGAGGAGCGCGGATATGGCTTCGACGTCGGCATTGCTAAAGTGCCTATCGTGCCGGCTGCCATCTTATTTGACTTGCCCGTATTGCGCGCCGATCGGCGCCCCGACGCTGCTGCTGGCTATGCCGCCTGCGAGGCCGCAAGCGATGCGCCGGTCGCCCAGGGCAACATCGGTGCTGGTGCCGGTGCAACGTGCGGCAAAGCGCTAGGATTCGGCCTGGCCACCAAGGCGGGCCTCGGCTCAGCCGCGATCCCGCTGGAGGGCGGCTTAATTGTCGCTGCCCTTGCTGCGGTGAACGCCTTCGGCGATGTCATTGACCCGCGCACCGGCCGCATCCTGGCCGGCGCACGCCAGCCCGACGGACGTGGCTTTGCCGACACCATGGCTTATCTCCGCGCGGCTGATCCGCTCTCCCTGGCACAGTTGGCCGAGCAACAACGCGGCCAGAACACCACCCTCGCTGTTGTGGCCACCAACGCTGCCTTGACCAAGGCGCAGGCCACCAAGGTGGCGCAGATGGCGCACAATGGCCTGGCGCGCACCATCCGGCCGATCCATACCATGCTCGATGGTGATACCATCTTCGCGCTCTCCCTCGGCAGCCTCCGCGCCGATGTCAGCCTGCTGGGTGAGTTAGCTGCTGAAGTGGTGGCGCAGGCCGTGGTCAATGCAGTGATGGCCGCTGACCCCCTGGGCGACCTACCTTGCGCACGCGACTTTCTCTCGTGAGCGTGAACGACAACCGTTCTGCCGCGCATCGTCATTTATTTCACCCCGAAGGGTGAAACTCATGACGGGCCGCTTCCTGCTTCATCGACCCATAGCTCGTAGACCGACCGCCGCGGGCCGTTCCGCCGCCAGAGGGATCTTCACAGGCGTCACTTCCCGGGGAACTCCCGGTAGGACCCGTCAGGTGGGTCAGCCCGT
>Ga0272447_1001819_pt1 | contig 12618 bp, 14 predicted proteins | sample YNPCB0133_FD_194589 | JGI IMG/M metagenome (GOLD analysis project Ga0272447, IMG submission 194589) | Hot spring microbial mat communities from Yellowstone National Park, WY, United States - YNP-CB-013-3 | ecosystem: Environmental > Aquatic > Thermal springs > Hot (42-90C) > Sediment | place... | reverse complement strand
GATTGGCCGCCCAGGAACCCCAAGCAGCAATCTGATGGATGATGCCCTCGGTAAATCCATCTAAGGGCTGTTGGGAAAGTAGATTCAGGGTTTGCCCAATAAGGTAAGGAATGACCAAATCCAACAGTTCAAAAATACTGGATGTGCAAATACTAAACAGGGCAATTCCCCAATAGTTCCGAAAATAACGGATGATCGGCCACAGCCCTTGCATCAATCACCAAAATAAAAACCATTTTCCCTCCCTCCCCTAGGGTAACATTCAGATTTTTGGATCGGCAATGTTGCGCCTTGGACAGGGCATCAGCGGATCGGAGCAAATCCCGCCTCTTTCACCAATTTTTGTCCTTCATCGCTCAAAAATAAATTGGCATAGGCAACAGCGGCCTGTTCATCTAAACTCCCGTCCCGCTTAATGATAATAAACAACCGGCGCGTGATCGGATAACTGCCATCCATGATCACCCTTAAATTCATCTCCTTGCCCCCAATATCCGGTGCAATGTAGGGACTGCCCGGTTCTTTCGCTAGGGGTACAATGCGCACCATCTCCTGACGCACCACCAAGGGGACATTGGCATAGCCTATGCCGCCCGGCGTGGCACCCACCTGACGCAGAGAATGGGTTGTGTCCCGAATCTCCCGCACATTGGCACCCAAGTTCTGCCCCTGTAAAACCGTCTCCTTGAAAAAGTCCACCGTACCCCCGGCCTGGAGATTGCGGCTAAAGGGAACCACCGGGAGATTTGGCCCCCCCACCTGCTGCCAATTGGTCACTTTGCCCGTGAAAATGTCTCGCACCTGCGCTATGGTTAACCCCGGCACTTGTACCGCCGGATGGACGTAAACGGCCAGTGCATCAATGGCAATCGGCACCTGATCCAAGCGAAACCCCCGCATTTGCGCCCGTTGCAGTTCGCTATCTTTGAGCGGACGCGAGGACTGGCAAATGGAAAGTTGACCGTCAATGAGCATTTCAATCCCCGCCCCTGAACCCGGTTTTCCTCCCGGCGGCTCCACATAACGCAGGCGGAAATTGGGATGTGCTTGGTTCAGAATGCTGTTGATCCGCTCCGACCGTAAGGGCGCAAACGTCGTGGAACCACCGTAATTAAACGTTCCGCTGGGTACATTTGCCACCTGTGCCAAGGTCGAAACATAGGTAATCCCTGGCAACGTGCCAGATGGTGTCACTGGGTTCGTGGGTGAAGAACCGGGTGCAGAAGATGTCGTTGATCCAGGGTCAGGCGAGGCTATGGGTGATGGATTGGCCGGACTGGACCCAGGGGAAACCACTGCCGTCTGATCTTTGGGCGCAAGCTGTGTGAGTACCCAATAACCACCCCCACCCAGGACAGCCACCCCCGCCAACGTAGCCAGAATCGGCACCAGGGGCGTACCTTTTTTCAACCTGTAACCACAAACCTCGCACTTGGTAGCAGTTATCGGGTTGCGGTCGTAGCCGCATCGAGGGCATTTAACGTAGCTGTAGTCCTGTACCATCACCCTAAACGTCAACGATTATGCTCCTATGATAATCAACCCCCCTGGCGGTCAGGGATGCTGCGATGCCCAATGCCTAGTACTTCCGAATTTTAAGCTGTATAAATAAAACTTTATATTCCTTCACCCTATTAAAGTTCAGGCCATTCGATCGGCAGGTCGTATCTGCAACTGAGTTGCCAATGAAATAACTGCCAAAACAACGCTATGAAAATCATAACGTGAGAACTAAAATTCGTTTGTCAACGTTGCAGTAAATGCCAGCGAGCAGGGTTGAGATGGATGAACCAGGGCAGTGGGCAGTGTTTTAGTTGATCCACAAGTGTTGAATCCTGCAACAAAACTTTACATATTGAGGCGTGGGACGATCTGATGGAGCCAAAAAGACGCATAAAAACTTGCGGGTTTCCTGTCTCGTTGGCCTGAGCAAACGTAGATAAGTTAACCTGAGGCCTGCATGATTTAATCGGTAAAACAAGTCCCGTAAACTTTTGATTCATTTGTCTAAATAGCGGCAGACCAGATGGAACAAAATAAACGAAAATTCTGGGTGATTGTGAGTCAACACCTCTTTGAGAACGGTACCTCAGGGCATGAGGGAACCGATAGGGGGGAACGCTTGGGGAAAGTAGCACCGCTGCCGTGAAGGGGCGACCCAACATGGTCAGTGCGCATGCTCTGCATTGCTAGCGCAAACGTAGAACCAAGAACAAGAATCCCCTGGCTCAAGGCAGGGGAGTATGTCAAACCCTGGGCATGACTGGATCGGTACGAGCCTTTCAACAGGGTATTCTCCCGCCGATTGATGCTGGGGTGATTGATGCTTTGGCGGTGCTACCGCGCTGAGGTTCGGTCGTCATTTGCCTAAACAAACCGCCCGTTTTCAAGGCAGGCATGGCTGTCAATCCCAGAAACACCCGTTCCCCAAGCTGGGTCATGCTAGGCATCGGGGGGCGACCAAGCCACCTGTATCGCCAGAACCACCAGCCCCACGGTAAACACCGCTAGTACCACCACCGCCAGGGTGCCTCCACCCAGCAACACCGTGCGCACCACGCTGGCCAAACGCAGCACCAGGGGGTTTTGGCTCTGAATCGGATGGGCAGCTAACGCCTGAGCAATCGCCCGGGTGAGGGCAAACACGGCCAGCCCTAAGACACCACTAATGGCTGCTCCGGTCAAACACCGTCCTGGGGTCAAAGGGGGTTGGGTTTCAGACATCCACCAGTTCCGCTCTGAAAGACTTATACAGCACTGAACAAAAGGGAACTTTCATTCAGCGTGTTGCTTTCTTCCTGCTTCGACGGCCCATAGTTAGTGGCAGGCTCGACACCCACCACCCCGCCAGAGGAATCTCCACAGGCGTGACTTCCCCCAGAGCTTGGGGTAGTTTGGACATACTCCCTCACCCTAAAGGATGAGGGTTTTTGACGCTCTCCACGTCCGTAAGCAGAAGAAAGATTTGGTTTTCATCTTTCCCCTGAGTTCATTATCGCACAAAGCCAGCCTGCTCGAAGTAGCTTTGTGCAAATTTCCGCCGAAAGTTCAGCAAAGTTCAGTAAATCTGGGACTAGAGGCGTACCCCTCCAAATAAATAGACCAAATATCCGCAGGCAGGTGGGCCATCAACTCCCGCTGCCCAATGGGAATCAAAGCAGCAACCTGATCTGGCGTCAATCCCAATTCCTGAGCAATTTGTTCTTCTGACCAGTGACCAACCGTTTTCAACAACATCACCAGGCGTAAGGGTGTGGCCAACTTCTGCAATGCCTCTTCCAAATAACACCACAGGGGCGGGGGTGCTGCCGGTAGGCGGTAGTGAATGTGCTCCGGTGCTGGCACTTCCACTCGGGCCAACCAATCCCCCGTGCGATCCACCAACCACGTTTGTACACTGGTTATGCCTTCGGGAAGGGACCATTCACGCAACTGCTGATACAAATACCGCCAGGTCGTTGCAAACAGATAATCTACCTGAATCCTTGTCGGTGCCGCATGGGTAACCAACGCATAAACCATAAGGGCATAGCGGCAAAACAAGGCCACAAACGCCCGGCCCTGATCCGGTTCTGCCTGGAGCTGGCGCACTAATTTCGCATCTTCCTGCCCTTGCAGCGCTTGCACCAACGGGTGTTGACACTCGCAAAAATCCGGCAGTTGCATCCCGGAATCTCCAGAATCTTCTGGGGGTATGTTATATTACAAATCTATCGCAAAGCTACCTGGAGAGGTGGCTGAGTGGTCGAAAGCGGCAGATTGCTAATCTGTTGATAGGCAGGAAACTCCTATCCGAGGGTTCGAATCCCTCCCTCTCCGTCCCATACCCAGGTGTCCATCATGGTTTGGCGTAGTTCCACCACTCTCCGTGACCGCATCCTGGCAGCTTTGATGTACCTGATCCCCCTGTATGACGGGATCGTTTATGGTCGCTTTTTATTGGCTCAATTTCCCTTCTTAGAGTACCTGAAAATCCCCCTGATTCCCTTGGCAATTGTCTATAGTTTGATTCCCTTTGGGCTAGGTAGTTTATTAGTATTTATTCTCCTGTTTGTAGCAGTGGTGCGGAACGAAAAAATCCCCCATTTCATTCGTTTTAACACCATGCAGGCCATTTTAATCAGCATCCTACTAGCAATCATTGACCTGATTTACGATGTGATTTTACAACCCCTTATTCAGGGATTTTTCGCCGAAGTTTTGTTCAACACCATTTTCCTGGGGGTGCTGGCAATGGTAGGCTACGGCATCGTGCAGTCTGCCCGGGGTCTCTATGCAGAAATGCCGCTCATTTCCGAGGCCAGCTACCTGCAAACCCGGTAATGGCCGTTGAGTACAACGTTGTGATTTTGGGGGGACATTTAGAAGCCCGTTGGGCGGCTCTATGGGCGGCACAGCAGGGGGCACGGGTTGCTCTGGTGGCAGATGGAACCCCAGACTGGGGCATGGTCGCAGTGGCACTCTGGGCCCAGGTGGCGGTCATGGCCCACCAGGCGCAGCAGGCGGCTTGGCTGTTTAGCGGGGAATGGGGTACGCAGCCAGTGTGGGAGCGGGCCTACCGTTGGGTAGAACAACAACTGTGGGTCTATCAAACCCAGTACAGCGATAGTTGGTTGTTGCAATCCGGCGTGGATGTGGTCCCTGGGCCTGGGGCATTTGTCACGGAACCAAACCTGGCCGTGGAAACCCCGGAACGTCGCTTGCGGGGCTGCGGTTATGTCGTGGCCAAAACGGGGGTGCCGGTACTGCCAGAGGTGCCCCAACTGCGGCAGGTGCCGTTTGTGACCCTAGCACAGCTTCCTACCTGGTCCCAACTGCCCCGACGCACGGCGATTCTGGGCAATACCCCGGCGGCAATCGTGTTGGCGCAGGCGTGGACCCGGTTGGGCGTACCTGTGGTGTTACCGGTGGCAGAACATCGGCTACTGCCGGGGGAAGAGGGACTGCTGGCACGGCGGTTGGAACGTATCCTGCGGGCAGAAGGGGTACAAGTGGCAACGGAAACCCCCATCAAATCCATAACACCACGGGCAACGGGCATACACTTGGACGGCCAGCATGGCACCAGCGAAGTGGACACCCTAGTCGTGGCGACTCCCAACCACGTCCCCCCAGAATCTCTCGGCACGGTGGCACTGCGGCGACAAGGGCACTATCTACGGGTGAATCGCTATCTCCAGACCAGTCACCCCCGGATTTATGCCGTAGGAGATGCGGTGGGACACTATCCCGTACCGGCAGTGCTGGGCTATGAATTGCAGATTGCCGTGCAGAATATCCTCTACCGGCGGCGCAAACCCCTGTATCGGCAGTTGTCCTGGGTCATTCCCACCGACCCGGTATTCCTGCGCCAGGGATGGACGGAAACCCAAGCCCGCCAGCACGACCCCCGTGTCCAGGTGCAAACCCTACCCCTGAGCAAACGCATTTGGAATTGCCGGGGGCAAACCCTAGGCTGGCATACCCTGGCTCCCCATGCGCTACATCGCCATTACAGTCAATTACCGCCAGCGCAGATTTCTTGGGATAGTTGGCGGTGGGTGCTGGGAGAAACCACCTTACCCACTCCCCCGCAACCGTCTTTTTGGCGGGAATTACGGCTAACCTGGCAGAGGGATGGCACGAACTAGTCCCCACGTACCGGCTAAAATGAATTCAACTCAGCACCCTAACCCTGAAACAATGCAACGGATTGCCACCGTCTACCGCCAAACCCGTGAGACCCAGGTGCATGTCACACTCAACTTGGACGGGCAGGGGGCATGTCAAGCGGCGACGGGCATCCCTTTTTTAGATCACATGTTGCATCAGTTGGCGACGCACGGGTTGCTGGACATTGAGGTTCGGGCGCAGGGCGACTACGCAATTGACGACCACCACACCAACGAGGATGTGGGCATCGCTCTGGGGCAAGCCTTGGCACAAGCCCTGGGAGACAAACAGGGAATCCACCGGTTTGGGCATTGCGTGGTTCCTTTAGATGAGGCACTGGTGCAGGTGACCTTGGACTGCTCCGGTCGCCCCCACCTGAGCTACGGGTTGCACATTCCCACCCAGCGGGTCGGCACCTATGATACCCAGTTGGTGCGGGAATTTTTTGTGGCAGTGGTGAATCACAGCGCGATTACATTGCACATCCATCAGCAGGCAGGTATTAATTCCCACCACATCATTGAGGCCACCTTCAAAGCATTCGCCCGGGCATTGCGGCAAGCGGTGGATTATGACCCCCGTCGGGGTGCCCAAATTCCCAGTTCCAAAGGTTCCCTGTGCGGCTGAAGGACCTCGGCGAAGCAGGACTGTTAAACCTACTGCACCAGTTTTGCCCGACGGAAGTGATCGGCGATGATGCCACCTTGTTTACGCCACCGGCGGGACGGGAATTGGTTATTACCACAGATGTACTGGTAGAAGGGGTGCATTTTAGTAGCAGTCCCCTCAGTCCCTTGGCCCAAACCACCATGAATGCCGACGATGTAGGGTGGCGGGCAGTGGCAGCCAATTACTCTGACCTAGCGGCAATGGGCGCCCAACCCTTGGGGATCACAGTGGGATTGGGTTTACCGCCGGAATTGCCCGTGCAGTGGGTACAGCAAATGTACGAAGGCATGGCAGAATTACTGCATCGCTACGGCGGCGTGATTTGGGGCGGAGATGTGGTGCGATCCTCTGTGGTTTTTATCAGTATTACCGCAGTTGGTTGTACTGATAATTTCAGCATAAAACGCTCCGTTGCCCAGCCGGGGGATTGGATTGTTGTGACCGGTGATCATGGTTTATCCCGTGCCGGTTTAGCTGCTTTGACCGGGGAAGTGGAACAAACCATTCCCGAATTTATCAGGGCGCATCGGCGACCCCATCCCCGTTTGGACGTCGTACCTGTACTGCACAGTTTGGGCGTGTCACGGGTGGCGGGAATGGATAGCAGTGATGGGCTGGCAGATGCCGTAGCGCAAATCTGTCGGGCAAGTGGCGTGGGGGCGGTGTTACGGCAGGATATTGCCATTCATCCCTTGCTCAAAGCCACATGTGCGCAACAGGCTTGGGAATGGTTCTGGTATGGGGGCGAGGACTTTGAATTGGTACTAACGTTACCCCCGGAACCAGCGCAAGCATTAGTGCAGCGTTTGGGGCATCCTGCCCAGGTGATTGGTGAAGTTACCCCTGGAGATCGCGTGCTTTGGGGAGAAACGGTATTGCCTGAACGGGGTGGATTTCAACATTTTGACTCGCTAATTTAGCAGTTCATTTGTCATGTGTACCAGAGCTGTTTGCCCAAAATCGTCATCACCAAAATCAAGGTGGTGATCAAGATGATCAGGGGTCCCGTCGGCAGATTCAAATAGTAACTCATGTAAATGCCCACCACGCAACTTAGTACGCCCACACCGGAGCCAATCAGCATCATCCCCTGCAATTCATCTGCCAGAACGTAGCCCACCAAAGCAGGCCCTACCATCAACGCCATCACCAAAATTACCCCCACCGCCTGCATGCTGATAATAGCAGTCAACGTCACCGCCACCAACAATCCCCAATTCAGCCATTGCACGGGCAAACCCGCCGCCTGCGCCCCTACCGGGTCAAACGTAAAAAACAGTAAGGGTTGGTAAAATCGCCCCACTAATATCCCAATCAATCCCATCACAATCAGGGTTTTGAGTAAATCACTTCCGGTCACGCTCAAAATATCACCAAATAATAAATGTTCTAAATCCTGCTGGGTTCGTAATACGGTAATCAGTAAAATGCCCAGGGCAAAAAAACTGGCAAACGTAAAAGCCATTGCCCCATCCACCTTGATCCGGGTGCGCTGTTGTACCCAGTGAATGACTCCCGTACTCATCAGGCCAAAAATCAATGCACCCCACAGTCTATCTATTTGGAAAAACAAGGACAAAGCCACCCCCGGCAACACAGAATGGGCAATCACATCTCCAAGAAGGGCCAGTCTTTGTACCACCAAATAACTGCCCACCACCGGACACAATATCCCCGTCAAAACACCCATGAACAACGCCCGTTGGATAAACGTAAACTGCAACGGCTCGAGTAAAAACTCTACCATGTTTCACCCAAAGCAAACATTACTTTTGTTATAAAGTAGCTGAGTTCACTTTGGCAATGACGGAATAAGCAGTACAGAGGTTGGCCATTTGTTCCCTTTCATAAGCATGGAATGTTAGGAAAAAGGCAGCCAAAAATGCTACTTTGTGTTGTACAAAAAGTGACTTTCCTTTTATGAGACGGCCAATTTAAGCCCTTATTATGCCGCTACCCGCACTGTTTCCTGAAAATGACCATCCTGTTCTCACACTCACCTGTTTGTCGTGATTTGGATAAACTTTACTTTTAGATGCGAGAGCTGCCACGATAAGGGGCCTATTCTTCTCTTAAACCATTGCAACTTAACCGGTTCTGGACAGAATCCTATTGCCGATGTGTGGTTACAGGGCCAGGATTAGTTGAGAAGTTTTTGGCATGAGCTACCATCTTTTCCCACTGTTAAATGGCTAATGCCTACGCAATCACAACACTCCCGCTTGCGGTAACAGAGTCAGGGTTTCGATGCTCGCTTCCGCAGGCAGTTCAATCATCTGCCGAATGATTTGCGCCACCGTCTGCGCTGACAACATCCCAGAGCGGTCGAAATTCACGGGCAAGCCGTCCCAAATCGGGGTGTCCACTGCCCCCGGACACAAGGCACACACGCGAATCCCGTAGGGCCGTTCTTCCTGAGCTAAGGTGTGGGACAGCGCCAATAAACCATACTTACTAACGCAGTATGCCCCCCACTGAGGAAATACCTGCTGACCGGCAATGGATACAACGTTAATAATCGTACCCCTGCGAGCAGAACGCATGGTAGGCAAAACGCCTTGAATGCACTGGAAGGCTGCCGTGAGATTGACTGCCAAAATCCGTTGCCATTCTGCCAGGGGTGTGTCGGCTAGGTTGGCTAGGTATGCTGCGCCTGCGTTATTCACCAGTACTTCGCATCCCCCCAAGTCCTGGGTAATCCGCTGCATCAGGGGTACCAATTCCGTCACTTGGCTCATGTCCTGGGGGTACACGTAGGCTCGCTGTCCCAAGGCATGGATTTCCGCAGCCAGGGCCTGCAATTCCGGCTCAGAGCGGGCAATCAACGCCACATCCCAGCCATGCCTGGCGAGTTCCAGAGCGGTCCAGCGGCCAATGCCCCGGGATGCCCCCGTAATCACAGCCCGTTGAGCCGTCATGTCACCCACCCGCAAAGACTCCCATCCGCCGGAATTTCTCGTAACGCTGGCGCATCAGCGTCGCTCCATCCAGTTCCCGCAGCCGCGCCAGATTGTCGAGCAGGGCCTGCTTAAGGGTTTCCGCCGCCTGCACCGGATCGGCATGGGCTGCCCCCAACGGTTCGGGCAGAATTTGGTCAATCAACCCCAATTCCAATAAATCGGGAGCCGTAAGTTTCAATGCCTGCGCTGCTTTGCCCGCCTGACTGCTGTCTTTCCACAAAATGGCCGCGCATCCTTCAGGGGAAATCACCGAATAGATGGCGTGTTCAAACATCAAAATCCGGTCGCCCACCCCGATTCCCAGGGCACCCCCGGAACCCCCTTCCCCAATGACCACACAGATAATGGGCACCGCCAGGGCAAACATGGCCTGCAAATTCACGGCAATCGCCTCGCCCTGCCCCAATCGTTCCGCTTCCACTCCCGGATAGGCCCCCGGTGTGTCAATCAAAGTAATAATCGGCAACCCGAAGCGATGGGCATGTTGCATCAATCGCAGTGCCTTGCGGTAGCCCCCCGGCGACGCCATGCCGAAATTGCGAGCGACATTTTCCTTGGTGTCCCGCCCCTTTTGATGCCCCAGAATCATCACCGGTTGTCCCCCTAGACGGGCCAGTCCCCCCACCAGGGCCGGGTCATCGCTTCCCCCCCGATCCCCATGCAGTTCCAGCCACTCATCCGTCATGGCTTGAATGTAGTCCAAGGTGGTGGGACGACGGGGATGGCGAGCGACCTTCACCCGTTGTTCTGGCGTCAGACGGCTAAAAATTTCCTGCCGCAATTGGCGGTAATTATTCACCAACTGACTCACCCGGTCGGACACATCCACCCCGCTTTCTTGCGCCATTTGTTCAATCTGGCGAATCCGTTGCTCCATCTCCACCAGGGGGCGTTCAAAATCCAAAATGACCGCTTTCCGTTCCGCATTCATAGGGTGAAGCCAACGCTAGGATGATTGTGCCATTTTTTGTTGCCAGAAATGCCAGACTGTGGTTGCCATGGTCACCACCCCTGTCAGGATCGCCGTTTCATCTACCACGAATTTGGGATGGTGCAAGCTGTAGTAAGGCTGCCCGGGAATCCCCGTCCCCAGGCGGAACATCGTCCCCGGCACCTGCTCTAAATACAGGGAAAAGTCCTCTGCGCCCAAGGAAGGTTCTGTGAGCATTTGCACCCGTTCTGCCCCCCAAGCGGCCCGGGCGGACTGCTCCACCAACTGGGTCAACTGCGGGTCGTTGTGTACGCCTGGCACGCCAGTTCTGTACTGCAAAGTGTAACGGGCACGATACATATGGCAGGTGTTCTGCACAATCCCCTCGATCCACTGGGGTAATTGGGCGCGGGTTTCCGGGTGGAGCGAACGCACTGTTCCCCACAAACGCACCTGGTCAGCAATGACATTGGGTGCCCGTCCGCCCTGAATTTTGCCAATGGTGAGAACCACCGGGCGCAAAGGGTTCTGGGTGCGGCTGATGGCCTGTTGCAAATTGGCAATCACCTGGGCGGCAATCCACACCGCATCAATGGCCTCGTGGGGACGTGCCCCGTGCCCCGATTCCCCTAGAATGGTCAGGTCCAATTCATCAGCAGCAGCCGTCAACGCCCCGTAGCGAATGCCAATCGTGCCCCCCGGCAAAGCAGGCCACACATGTAGCCCCAGAATCGCCATCACCTGGTCCAGCGCCCCATCCTCGATCATCCAGCGGGCACCCTGCGCCGTCTCTTCTGCCGGTTGGAATAAAAACCGTACCCGCCCCGGCAGGGGTTCCGGTAAGGCCGCCAACACCATCGCCGTCCCCAGGGCAACCGTCGTGTGGACATCGTGACCGCAGGCGTGCATCACCCCGGGAATCCGCGAACGGTATTCCACCTCTGCTGCCTCTTGAATCGGCAAGGCATCCAAATCCGCCCGCACCGCCACAAAGGGCGTATCCGCCGTGCCTAAATCCGCCACCACGCCGGTTTTCCCCACCGCTTCCCGCACGGTCAACCCGCAGGAAGACAAAACCCCCGCCACATAAGCCGAAGTCTGCCACTCCTGACCGCTCAATTCCGGGAAGGCGTGAATATGACGGCGAATTTCGATCAACCGGGGTGCCAAGGTGGTGGCAAGACCCCGGATGGTTGCGACGACCGATTTAGGCGGCGGACTCACAGATGGGATACACGCTGACTTTTTGCCGGGTTTTCCCCTTGCGCTCGAACCGCACCACCCCATCGACGAGGGCAAACAGGGTGTAATCCTTGCCCAGACCCACATTCACCCCCGGATGGAAGGTCGTGCCCCGTTGCCGCACCAAAATATTACCCGCCCGCACCACCTGGCCACCGTAACGTTTGACCCCCAGGCGCTGGGCATTGGAATCCCGACCGTTGCGGGTACTCCCACTCCCTTTCTTGTGTGCCATAGTTCACCTCATCCTTACTTTCAATCTAATCCGTAACTTTTTAGGCTGCCACTGCTTCTTCACGTTCTTCACGGGCAGGTGCCGTAAATTCCTGATCACCAACAATAATCTTTTCCACCAGCACCCGTGTCAATTCCTGACGATGCCCAGTTTTTTTGCGGGTTTTTTTCTTGGGACGCATTTTGTAAACAATGATTTTGGGACCCCGCCGAGCTGCCAACACCCTTCCTTCAATGCGGGCTTCTGGCACCGTAGGCCGCCCGATCTGCACCTGCCCGCCGCAATGCACCAACAACACCTGATCCAATGTGACCGTTGCCCCCGCTTCTAACCCCAGGGAATTCACATCATAGAACCGCCCTGGTTCTACCCAAAATTGCTTGCCGCCGACGGCCACAATGGCATAGTTGGCTTCCATTTCCGTAGGGATTTTAACAACGCAGACTTCAATCATATCCTTTGAGCTGCCTGGCGGTCAAGATAGGGGTAGTCATGCTTACACGCAGACCTATGGTGCAACCCCGTCCTGCCCATGACCGGATGGTAGCCACGTCGCTAGAGGGGGAATTGCGCTATTCTTACCTGACCTATGTCCTGAGTGTAATGGTGGGGCGGGCATTGCCGGATGTTCGGGATGGCCTGCAACCGGTATAACGGCGGCTTCTTTATGCCCTGTGGCAGATGGGATTAACAGGAAACGTCCCCACCGCAAAAGTGCCTGGGTGGTGGGAGAGGTGCTGGGAAAATACCATCCCCACGGGGATCAATCGGTATATGGGGCACTGGTACGGTTGGCGCAGGACAGTAGTGTTGAATATCCGCAATAAAACTTAACATAAGGGGTCAGGGTTACCCTACCAGGGGCTCTACACCCACAAGTTCCATAAAGGTACAGTGCCTGCCTATTTCTATCTGTAAATATCGCAACT